>Ga0326728_10022467_pt1 | contig 11702 bp, 8 predicted proteins | sample MB3enrmetagenome_FD_207602 | JGI IMG/M metagenome (GOLD analysis project Ga0326728, IMG submission 207602) | Lab enriched peat soil microbial communities from McLean, Ithaca, NY, United States - MB31MN | ecosystem: Environmental > Terrestrial > Soil > Wetlands > Peat | place: USA: New York... | reverse complement strand
CAGTACTGGCCGGATGGTGTAAAGGATATATAGGGGGCTTGGCCCTGGCAGGCCCGGCATACGACCCCGTCTCGAGCAGGGTAGGGCTCATGACACACGGTGCAGGTGGTAATACGGCCTCGGCTTTTCTTCTCCAGATATTGAGCCTTGACTCGAACCGGTTGTAGGCCGCAAACGGAATGGCCTGCCTGCTCGATTTGCGAGATCAGCACTTCTTTATCCTGCTCGGATTTTGGCTTCAGCTTGAAAAGCCAGGCCTTAATCTCCGGCCATGCTTCGAGCTTTACAGGATCCAGGAAGACTCGGACTCCTTCGCCCTTGTATTTGTCATAGAGGCTCAGAGCGAATCTACCGAAATTAAAGATCTTGAGCCAGCCGTTGCCAACGGTGCACGGGGTCAGAAGCTGGATGGCGTCAGGCAAACAGGCCGTGGTCTCACATATCGCATCAAAGAGAGTCCCTTCCGGCATTCTGCTCATGGCCAGGTCCACCATGAAGCCGCCGGCGGCCACACCTGGCGCTACTGCGCCATGAAACGATTCGACAAAACGCAGGTACTCTTCAAATTGATAGGTGCAAATTTTTGTCATTTAAAAACTCCGCGATCAATATCAAAAAATGCGCCGTGCAAGATTTTCTATAATCCTCCGGCAGATCCACGTAATACGACTGGTTTGCAATACATATTTGCATCGTTATGTCAAGTATAACATAACGAATCAACCACACTTATATCTACGTGCATCAGCTGGAGTCAAGAGAAAACTATAGGATTCCTCCACATCGTTGAACATAATGATATCATCTTGGTGATTGATTTCAAGAGCAGGTGAACCCGGCCAATCGCTGGTTCCGCCGCATTATGGACTGGCAATTGCTTGGATCGACAGGTGTACAGTTTCAGGGGATGCTCAAATCTCATCATTGCGGCATGCTTTAAACCGGGATCCATCTTTTTCTCTTCCGAGGAAACTCTCAGGCTCCCCGCTCAACAGCACCCCCGGGTGACGAACACGAAATTTGTCGGCTGCACACCTGGGAGCAAGTACCGGAACCGTTTCGCGAATGCGTTGGTGTCTTCGGCACGATGGGCGGATATTCCTGATTGAGATAAAAATCTGACGAATTGATGGCAATTTGTGGGCCGGGCTGCTATATTTCTCTTCTGCTTAATGTCGGCATCCTGCCGGATTTTTTCATGAGCGAACGTAAATCCTATCGAGGCGGTGAGAAAATTTCCCGTCTTCACCACGGAAAGGGTCCAATGAAAAGAATACTGTTTCTAATTTTGCTGGCCGGCCTTACAGCTCCTGGTGCTCTGTTCGCGGCGGATATACTTGGAGAAGTAAAAGCGCTTCCAGTCGTCAAGAATCTTTTCCCGCCACAGGTCGAAATAACTGAGGCAAGAGATATCGGGAGTCTTTACGAGCTTGTTGTCAAAGAGCCTCCGAGAGGCAACAACATATATTACGTGACGAAGGACGGATCGTACCTGATTGCGGGAGGAAACCTCATCGATAAGGATAAAATGAATCTAACCCAGACCCGGCACGATGAAGTAAACCGTGTCGATCTCTCCAAGCTGCCTTTGAAAGATGCCGTCACGATCAAGAAAGGAAACGGCGCCAAAAAACTGATCATGTTCTACGATGTGGACTGTCCATTTTGCAGGAAGGCTTACGATTGGCTCAAGAACCAGACCGACTATACCTTATACATATTTTTCTTTCCTCTGGACATGCATCCAAAATCTCCCGAGAAGTCAGTGAAGATTCTTTGCGGGAAAAATTACGAAGCTGCAATCGAACGTGCTCAGTCGGATCAGGAGTTAGATGCTCCAAAATGCGAATCCGGCGAAAAAATGCTCGCCAGGCACAAAGCCATTGGCGCGGAAATTGGGGTGAATGCCACACCTCTTTTCCTAACGGATACCGGCACCAGAATACCGGGCCTTCAGGTCCCTGCCTTGGAGAGCTATTTAAAAAAGTGAACAGTGAACTGAGGGCTGAGAAAAAGAAGACTGCCCTGCTTCATCAGTCCTCCGATTCCCCTGTTTCCGCTGTGTAAGTCTTTTCCAGAAGGGAGCACAGGACCCGCATGTTCTCTTTATCTTCTTTGAGGTCATTACCTTTTGGGGTCTCAAGTACCATGGGATGATCCCGGAACCTGGGGTCGTTTAGCAGGAGCCTGAATCCATTCAAGCCTATTTTGCCCTTTCCGATGTGCTCGTGCCTGTCGACGTGGGAGCCGAGTTCGCGCTTGGAATCATTCAGGTGAAAGAATCTGAGCCGGTCGATTCCGATTGCTTCATTGAATTTCGATAGCGTCAGATTATATGCCTCTTCGTCCCTGATGTCGTATCCCGCTGCAAATCCGTGAGAAGTGTCGTAGCATACGCCCATCGTACTGCCAAATCCTGAGTTTCGCAAAATGAAACTGATTTCGTCGAGACTCGACCCGAGGCTCGATCCCTGTCCGGCGGTATTTTCGATGAGCACGGACACCGATTCGACTCTCGAAGTTTCGATTGCCCGGTCCAGGTTTTTCACGAACCGAACCAGACCCGCTTCCGTTCCTTCACCAACGTGCGCGCCAGGATGCATTATCAGATATGGTATCCCCAGGCTCGCGCAGCGCTGCAGCTCTTCTGCGAATGCGACGATCGACATCGAAAGTATCAAATCGTCTCTTGAGGCCAGATTGATGAGGTAAATATCATGCGCTGCAATTGGTAGCCGCCCGCTTTTCTGCCACCTTAACCTGAAGAGTTCAATTTCCTCGATGCCGAGTGGGTCCGAACGCCACCGCCTGTGATTCGTGGTGAAGACCTGGAGGGCTTTGCCCTTGATTTTTTCGAGGCGGTCGAAAGCAAGGTGTATTCCGCCTGCGATTGACATGTGAGCGCCTAGAAAGGGCAATGCAGGTGTGCCTTTCGATAGCAATCGATATCAAATGCGAAAGCAGTTCGCTTCAATCTTTAATCACCGGTTTGAGTTTCGGCAGCTTTTGAATTATTCTGTCCTCTTGAAAAAATAAGAACTTCTTTGAAGCCAATTCACCGCATTCGGGGAGAAAAAAATGATCGAGCGTTATACGCGGCCCGAAATGGGCCGAATCTGGACCCTTGAGAATAAATACCGCAAATGGCTTGACATCGAACTTGCGGTTTGTGAGGTGCTGCTTGAAAGGGGCAAGATTCCTCCTGAAGACTTCAAGAATATCAAGGAAAAGGCCGCTTTCGACGTCGGCAGAATCGAGCAAATCGAGCGCGAGGTTCAGCATGACGTCATAGCCTTCCTTACCTGTGTAGCTGAGTTCGTTGGCCCTTCGAGCCGCTTCATTCATGAAGGCCTGACATCATCAGACGTTTTGGACACTGCTTTCGGACTTCTACTGACGGAAGCATCCGACCTCCTTTTGGAAGACCTCGACCGGCTCCTGCCGGTCCTGAAAAGGAGGGCCTTCGAATTCAAAGATACAGTACAGATGGGACGATCTCATAACGTGCATGCCGAACCGATTACTTTCGGGTTGAAGCTCGCGGTATGGTATTCGGAAATGGAGCGCAACAGGGACCGTTTGGTGCAGGCCAGAGAAAGCATTCGAGTGGGGAAAATATCCGGCGCGGTTGGGACATTCGCAAATATCGCCCCCGAAGTTGAGGAGTCCGTTTGCTCCCGCCTCGGGCTTAATTGCGCCTCCGTCAGCACGCAGATCATTCAGCGGGATCGCCATGCTCACTTCTTTTCTAGCCTTGCCATAATCGGGTGTTCAATCGAAAAGATTGCAACCCAGATCCGCCTGCTCCAGCATACGGAGATCATGGAAGTCGAAGAGTATTTCGCACCCAGCCAGAAAGGGTCTTCTGCAATGCCCCACAAGCGCAATCCGATCTCGACCGAGAACCTGTCCGGTCTGGCGCGCATACTTCGAGGCAATGCTGTTGCCGCAATGGAAAACGTCGCGCTCTGGCATGAACGCGACATAAGCCATTCGTCTGCCGAGCGGGTTATTGGTCCGGATTCCACGATTCTGCTCGACTACATGCTGGCGCGCCTCACACGCGTGGTCGACCGGCTTGTAGTTTATCCGGAAAACATGAAACGCAACATGTCTATTTCCGGTAATCTTTTCTTCTCGCAGCAGGTAATGCTCTCTTTGATAAAGACCGGCATGACCAGGGAAGAAGCATACCGGGTTGTGCAACAGGACGCGATGGAGGTATGGAAAAAGAGAGGCGACCTGAGGGATGAACTCAAGGGCGATAAGCGGGTGATCGACAGGCTCACCGAAAAGGAGATCGATTCTCTGTTCGATCTGAAATACCACCTGAAAAATGTGGATATAATATTCGATCGAGTTTTCGGAACGAAGTAGGATAATATTCGATTCTTTGTGCCGGTATTGCTCTGAGTAGTTACTTTTTGGGGATATAATTGGATTTAAGGATAAAGAACGCCCGCAACCTCACGCATGGGCTGATTGATTCACAAAGAGGGCAGGGGCGGGGTCTTCTGACTCGATGATTTCACCCAGCCCTTCGAATCTTTCGTCATTTTCCCAGTTGCCGATTACCGACTTTTAGCGTTACAAGCAAGCGGCTTTGCCGCAATGTCTAACCTAAGCATTCGCGTCTAACCGACCCGACAAAATCTTCTTTCGGCTAGACAGGCAGTTATACACTTCCTGGAGGATTTTTGCCGGAAACTATTCTCTAAATTAGACTGAATTCTATGGGTATAAAAGTGAGCCCTAAACCCGAACTTCTTGCGCCTGCAGGTAATATCGAGTCGCTTTTCGCTGCTGTCGAAAGCGGTGCGGACGCCGTCTACTTCGGCCTGAAAAAGTTCAGCGCCAGGGCGACGGCGTCGAATTTTACGATCGGGGAACTCGCCAGTGTTGTGCCGTTTGCACATCAACGGGGTGTTCAGGTCTACCTGGCTTTAAACAGCCAAATTGCTGCAAACGAGATCCCGGAGCTCCTCGACACGCTTAACACTATTTCATTGCTCAAACCGGATGCCTTAATAGTTCAGGACGCAGGGATTTTTCATATTGTCCGGCGATGGTTTCCCGATCTCAAGCTTCACGCAAGCACACTCACAGCCGTTCACAATTCGGCCGGCGTAAGAACGCTTCAGGCGATGGGCGCGAGCAGGGTTGTTCTTGCCCGCGAACTGAGTCTGGAGGAGATCGAAAAAATATGCGATGACACGGAAGTCGAACTGGAAATCTTCATTCATGGAGCGCTCTGTTATTCTTATTCCGGATTGTGTTTGGCGAGCAGTTTCCGCGGTGGTCGAAGCAGCCTTCGAGGTCAATGCGTTCAGCCATGCCGTCTTAAGTTCCGGCAGGGAAATAAGGAAGGCTTCTTCATTTCGTGCAGCGATCTATGCGCTCTGCCGATAATCCCGAGGCTCAAGCAACTGCGGATCGCCGGATTCAAAATAGAAGGACGAATGAAGCCCGCGGACTGGGTTGCGGACGTTGTAAGGGCCTATCGCCGGCTCCTGGACGTTGAATCTCCCGAGGATGAACAACCGGCTTTCAATGAAGCCAAAGAATTGCTCGCACGCGCACCTTCAAGACGTTTGAGTCCCGGGTATCTCGAGGGACAAGGCGCCGGTAAAATTCTCGCGCCTCACAGGTCGGGCTCCAGCGGCATCTGGTCGGCCACTGTCAAATCCGTTCTGGGAAGCAGAGTGTTGATAGATTTGCGGTCTGCGATTGCGAAAGGCGACCGGCTTCGCCCCGAATCTTACAGCGGCAGAGAGGAAGAGGCCTTCACGGTGTTGCAGCTCTCTGACGGCGCCGGTGAAAGCATCCTTTCCGCACAAGCCGGTGCACAGGTGTACCTGATCTGCCAAAAACCCCTTCGTTCCGGGGACAGGCTTTTCAAAGTGGGAACGAAGTCGGAACCAGCCGCCGCAATATGGAAAAGGATAAAAGAAGTAGTCCCGTCTGGTTTAGGCGTAAACCCCAAATTCCAGCGCAGGCAGGAAATTCTTGACGGTCTTGAAAAGCGTGTCGATACCAAAAAGACGCGGGATGAAACCCTCATACTCAAGACGGACTCGGCAAATGACCTGGTGAAGGCCCTGCAGTCCTCAGCTGCAATGGTCCTGATTAGTGCGACCAGGAGTAACCTTGAGCGTATAGCCAAACAGAAGTTTTCACCCTCCCAGATGAAAAAACTCGGGTTCTCCCTGCCCGCGATCATCTCTGAGAGGGACATTCAATATTTCAGGGCCGCTGTCAGTTGGTTCATAAAAAAGGGTTTTCTGCTCTGGGAAATCAACAACTGGGGACATTTCGATTTGACTGGAACGGCCAAAGGAGTCCGCCTTGTCGCTGGATCGAGGCTGAACCTTCGAAACAGCGCCGCGATCGCACAGGTCCTTGCGTTAGGTTGCAGGTGGAGCGTTCTTTCTGTTGAAACCACCAGGGAAGAACTCAAAGAACTCGCGGTAAAGAACTCTGTCTCCGGACTTGTTCTCATGGTTTATTGCTGGCCGCCTTTGTTCACGTCGCGCCTCATTCCAACCCTCAACAAGGATCGACCATTTCTGAGCGCCCGAGACGAAGTCTATCACTTAACTGCGAAAGACGGCCGGGCTGAAATCTACGCCGACAGGCCTGTAAGCTGGCTGGAACAGCTTCCCGTTCTCAGATCTTTTGGCTACTGCAATTTTATGATCGATGTCAGTGAAGGTCCCGTAAAGCGGCCTCAATTGAATGAAGCCTTAAAAGGGTTTGCCGCCGCCAGGTCCCCAAAGGGCTACTCTTTGTTCAACCTTGATCGAAGGCTACAGGACTCCGGCGAAGGCGCCAGGAGAATAGAAAGGAAAGGCGGCTTCAAAGACCGATTTTAGATTTTGGCGAAAACACCGCAAGAAAGAGTTCCGGGGGGATGACCAGCGTGACGGCGACGTTTCTGCAGGTCGAAACCGAGCTACGATTCCGGCGCAGCCTTGCGCGCGATAACTTGACAGATCGCGCGCAGGGCGCCGTATCTCGACCCTGCCTGGCTCAAGTCGTCGGGAAGGGTTTATCAGCTAAAACTTAAACTGGAAGCTCGATCACGCTGCCTTTGCCCGCACGCTCTGCAGCATCTTTAAAGAAGCTTCGACAAAGGCCGGAATATCGGCGGGCTGTCTGCTGGTGACAAGGTTGCCGTCCACGACCACCTCTTTGTCAACAAAATTGGCTCCGGCGTATTTTATGTCCTCGATGAGCGACTTCCACCCGGTGATCGTTCGGCCTTCGAGTTTTCTGGCAGATATCAGAAGCTGAGGTCCATGGCAAATGGCAAAGACCGGCTTGCCTGTCTCCATGAACATCTTGACGAACCGGACGGGTCCTTCATGCGCCCTCAGATTGTCCGGAGAATAACCACCCGGTATCAACAAGGCGTCAAATTCGCGTGGATCGGCCTCATCCACTGCCATATCTATCTTAACGGGAGTATTTTGTTTTTTGCCTGTTACAGTATCGCCCTTTTTCAATCCGAGATGCACAAGCTGATACCCGGCTTGTTTAAAGGCCTGCGCAGGCTGGCTATATTCGGAATCCTCAAAATCCTTCCCGATCAATACTGCAATCTTGGTCATTTCGTCCTCCTGCATCAAAGAACTTTTTCTAAAGATTTGCATTTTGGGAGGAAATTGCAAGATCGAGGGCTTATAGCCGAGATTAGATACTAATGCAGTGTACTATTGCTGTCACGGTAAGGAGGTAGATGGGTGCGCTAAGGCGTTTACAATCCGGTCATTCCTCTCATCGCTCTCAAAGAGGAAGGGCGCCGCACAAAGAACTCTGAAGATCGAATACGGCCGGGGTCTGCCTGACCTGGTCCGGAGCGGAAAAGGACGCTTTCCATGGAACTAGCTGATGAGCCTTCTGCGCATTACAACCAGGGCAACCGGGAAGAGCAGTACAATCATAACCACGATGTAAGTTATGCTCCACTTTGTGTCAGTCGTAAATTCGCCGAGGCAAAAAGTGCGGCACAGGTCTACGAGGTGAGTCAGGGGAAGCGCCGAAGATAATTTTTGGGCCCAGGCGGGGAGGGCTGAAGTTGGAAAAAAAGTGCCGCTGAACAGAAACATAGGAGTTATGAATAGAAAAATCGGCAGGTTGAACATATCGATAGATGGCACGAGGCCTGTAAAAATCATCCCCATCGTCCCAAATGCCAGCCCTCCCAGGAAAGAGAGGGGTAGTATCATAAGTCCGTGAGGAAAATAGACCAATCCGAGAAAGCCTACTACTGCAAGCATTATACCGGTTGCGATAACCGCTTTGGTAGCGCCCCAGACAATTTCTCCGGCGATAATGTCTTCCAGGGAAAGAGGGGTGGTCATCATGGCGTCAAAAGTCTTCTGGAAGTACATGCGGACGAATGAAGCGTAAGTATTTTCGAAAAACGAATTATACATCATTGTGATCGCCAGCAGCGCAGGAGCGATGAAAACTGTGTAAGAAATCTCTTCTCCGCGATACTGTACCCGTCCGATCAGGGAGCTCATTCCGACCCCAAAAGCAGTAAGGTAGAGAAGCGGCTCGAACAGGGGCACGAGAAAGTTTACCAGCCAGATCTTGCGATAGACCAGCATATTTCGGTGCCAGACACGGACGAAGCGCCATGATATATACGTAATGTGCAGCGCGCTGCTCATTCGCGAAGTTCCCTTCCAGTGAGTCTTAGAAAAACATCTTCAAGTGTGGCCAATCTCTTTATACAGGTTTCCTGGCAGAACTTATCCCCGATCACGTCGAAAAGTCTGTCGGCTTCCTTGCCGTAGATGATCATCCGGTGGTCCAGGGAATCGTGAAGGAAGTCATGAGCAGCAACGAACTCCTTTACGTCGCGGCCGGGGTTGACGACCTCAACGACATGATCGCCTGCGTAAGAACGAATCAGGTCGGCCGGTTTACCTTCGACAAGGATCTTGCCGTGGTCCATTATAATGAGCCTCTCGCACAGTCGTGAGGCTTCGTCCATGTAGTGGGTGGTGAGCAGGATGGAAAGCCCGTTTGCCTGAAGTAGTTCCAGCCTTTCCCACATCTGATGTCTTGCCTGCGGATCGAGTCCGGTAGTGGGTTCATCCAGGATAAGCAGTTCAGGATTGTTGATAAGCGCCCGTGCAAGCACCAGCCTTCTTACCATTCCGCCTGAGAGACTGGTTACCTTCTCGTCCTTTCGGTTTTCAAGCGAGATAAACTTCAGCAGCTGAAGCGCCCGATCTCGAGTTTCCTTCCGGGCAATATTGAAGAAACGGGCAAAAACCTGCAGATTCTGGAATACGGTAAGGTCGGGATCCAGGTTATTTTCCTGCTGACACACCCCGATTCTCGACCTTATCTGCCGCCACCTGGTCTTTATGTCCAAACCGAAGACTTCCAGTCTGCCGGAAGTCATCGGGGAAAAGCCGTATACCATGCGTATCGTAGATGTCTTGCCGGCGCCGTTGGGGCCGAGCAAGCCCAGGCACTCACCGGCAGACAGATGAAAGGATATGCCGTCAACCGCCGAAAAGCTGTTGAAATTCTTTCGCAAATCCACGGCACGGATTATCTTTGGGCGGGTCTCATCCATTGATGTGTCCTATAGGTCCTGATATGAGCTATCGCCGCATTGCCCTGTCCGCCGCAGGCGTTGCCGCTTGAATAGGATAAAACGTAAGCCCTGTAAGCTCAAGTCCTTTGTCGTAGACCCCTGATACCTGAATTATATTTTGAACCTTTGGCTCAGGCAGGCAGTATACATAAAGACTTTTTCTTTAGGATACCGTTCCCCATTGATTGGTTACCGCTCCCTTTGTTTCCTTCCTCGGAATACCAGCCGCAGGGGTGTTTTATCCAATCCGAAGCTCTCCCTGAACTTGTTTACTAGAAAGCGTTCGTAGGAAAAGTGGATATCGTTGGGGTAGTTGCAAAACAGAACAAACATCGGAGGGCGTGTCCCGGCCTGTGTCCCGTAGAAAAACTTGAGCCTGCGGCCGCGGACTATGGGTGGCTCATGTGCACTGACGGCTTCCTGAAGTGCCCTGTTTAGAATGCCGGTCGAGATTCGGCTGTTGTACTGCGTAAAAACCTCGCGTACCGTAGGGAGCACTTTTTGCGCACCTTTACCCGTAAGGGCCGAAAAGGTCAGGACCGGAGCGAAGGGCATGAAACGGAAACGATATTTGAGATCCTCCAGAAAATTTTTCCGCCTCTTCGAGTCCGGTTCGAAAACGTCCCATTTATTTACCCCGATAACGCAGGCCCGATAACGTTCCTTAACGTAGCCGGCGATATGGAGGTCCTGCTCGGCGGCGCCCTCGTCGGCATCGATCAAAATAACACAGACATGACTCTTATCGATGCTTTGAAGCGCCTTGATTATGCTTATCTTTTCGAGTTTTTCCCGCGTCTTCCCTTTCCTTCTTATACCTGCCGTATCGATGAGCAGATATTTCTGAGCGTCACGTTCAAAGAGCGTATCGACAGCATCCCGCGTGGTCCCGGGGATAGGGCTGACGATGACTCGTGGAGCGCCGAGAATTCGGTTAACCAGTGTTGATTTCCCTACGTTCGGGCGGCCGAGAATCGATATGCGGACTTCGGAAACCTCCTCTTGTTCATCCGCTTCCGGCTCCATGGATTCAGGTATCAGCCTGACCATGTCCGAGAGGAGATCACCGACCCCAAAACCATGCGCGGCGCTGATCGGATAGATATCCTGAACCCCCAGGGCGTAAAAATCGGCCAGAAGCTTCTGCTGTTCGGGGCCGTCAATTTTATTGACGGAAAAAAAAAGAGGTTTAGAGGTGCGTCGGAGGATGTCGAAAAGGGCGGAGTCCTCTGGATGCAAACCGGCTTTGGCGTCCCCCACGAACAGAAGCATATCGGCTTCCTCGAGGGCGTGGAAGATCTGCTCCCGTGTGCCCTGGTTGAAAAGGGAATCGCTCCTGCTGATGTACCCCCCCGTGTCCACTACGGTGAAGGTTTTTTCATCCCACACCGCGTTTGCATAGTTCCTGTCCCTCGTAACGCCTGGCAGGTCATCTACGAGGGCCTGACTGCTTTTGCTTATCCTGTTGAAAAGAGTTGATTTGCCAACGTTCGGTCTTCCGACGATTGCAATTATAGGCATTCAAGGCAGCCTTTTTAAATTCGAGTCTTTACCTGATACTCGCGACAGGGATCAATTCACTCACTCTTCAATTCTCTAAGAAGCGCTGGTTGCAATAGCCGATTCTCAGCAGTGGACGCAATTTGGTATAAGGTTTTTTTCATAACATGTAAATGAGAGTATTGGCGCATGGACCGGCGGATGCGGGAAAATTGGCACGCAGTGATTCATAGACAAGAATGGAGAAGAACAATAGTCCTTCGCTTCCTCGCGTAATTGTTCAATGAAGGCCAACAGACGATGGAGAGGAAAGCGGGATGAAAATAAACTATCTTGGAATCAAAGGGGATGACCGGTTGGAGCGCCATCCCATTTTGAACCCTATTTCATGCGCCACTGCAAGGTGCTTGCGGTGGGCGCGTCCAAAGCCGCGCCCACCATACTACGTCCATTATACCGGTGTACGAGGCTTTTTGCCTTTCGCCTCGTGGACTTCCAACGGTTTTCTGTAAAACGGCGTACGCCAGTGGTACATCAAGGTGATTGCATCACTCGGGCAACCCTGCACGCAGACCTCGCACAC
>Ga0326728_10022466_pt1 | contig 11702 bp, 12 predicted proteins | sample MB3enrmetagenome_FD_207602 | JGI IMG/M metagenome (GOLD analysis project Ga0326728, IMG submission 207602) | Lab enriched peat soil microbial communities from McLean, Ithaca, NY, United States - MB31MN | ecosystem: Environmental > Terrestrial > Soil > Wetlands > Peat | place: USA: New York... | reverse complement strand
ATTTCGTAAAAAGGCAAGTTTTCCACACGACAAAGCCCGAGAGAGTATAGAATCCGCCTCACCACTTCGACGCAGAGAGGCTTTGGTTGAATAGCCCGACTCTGAGGGCCCAAATTCACAAGCGACAATTAATAGGAGGAGTATGATTCGAAAGTTTGTTTCAGTCTCGCTCACCTTAATCGCGATGATGTTGATCGCGACCATCGTTTGTCAGGCAGCGCCACAGCTACTCCTAACGCGTCATGTGCGCGATGAGGTAGCGGGGGGCCAAGCGCGGCTACTTGGCCGGCTCCCGGCAGACCAGACCTTGCAGTTTGACATGGTTCTTCCCCTGCGCGACCGCGCCGGATTGCAAAGTTTCATACGCGAGCAATACGATCCCACCAGCCCCTTCTACCACCTGTTCCTCACGCCGCAAGAGGTTACCCAGAGATTTGGCCCCAGCCAGGCTGATTGGGACAGCCTGGTCGCTTTCGCGAAAGCGAGCGGCTTTCAAATCGTCGGCGGAACCCTCGATGGCAGGGATCTGCAGCTGACCGGCACCGTGGCGAATGTTGAAAAAGCCTTCCATGTGAACATGGGCCTTTATAAAGACCCCAACGAAGACCGCACCTTCTTCGCGATCGACCGCGAGCCCACAGTAGACCTGCCCTTCCAGCTCTGGCACATCACCGGTTTGGACAACGATTCCAGGCCGCATCCTCTATACGTCAAGAAGTCCGACTACGCGAAGGCTCATGGCATCGATCCCGACAAAGTCGTGTCGCATGCCACCACCGGCTCCGGTCCATCGGCTTCGTTCCTGGGCAGCGACATGCGCGCCGCCTATTACCAGGGAACGGCGCTCACCGGCACCGGCCAGAACATCGCCCTGTTCGAATTCGCGGGCACCGATTTGGCCGACCTGACAACCTACTACAAAAACGTTGGGCAAACCGAGCCTTACACCCCCACGCTGATTTCGACGGGCGGGTACGCCACCACCTGCGTCGATAGCGGCAGCAAAGCCTGCGACGACACCGAACAGACTCTCGACATGACCCAGGCGATGGGCATGGCCCCCGGTTCGACCATGCTTTATATGTACGTCTGCGGCGACGTCCTCGCCAGCGGCTCGGGAAATATCAGCGATACGTCCTGTATCAGTGCCATGGTTTCGACCACAGATGCGCCTTTGAGCAAGCAGATCAGCTGCTCTTGGGGCTGGACTCCGGCCGACAATACCACCCTTGATCCCTACTTCGAACAGATGGCGTCGCAAGGCCAGAACTTCTTTGCAGCGTCGGGCGATAGTTCCGCCTGGTCTTCATCGAATGAGGCCTGGCCGGCAGACGATGCCAATATCGTTTCCGTCGGCGGAACGGATTTGACCACATCTAGCGCGGCTGGCCCATGGGCCTCGGAAACCGCCTGGGCCGATAGCGGCGGCGGCGTCTCTCCGGATGACATCCCGATCCCGACCTGGCAAACGCCCGTCGATACCTGCTCCGGTTGTTCAAAAACCTACCGGAACGGTCCCGATGTTTCGGCGAACGCGAACTTCACCTTCTACGTTTGCGCCGACCAAACCACCTGCACGGCCAACGATTACGGCGGAACCAGCTTTGCCACGCCGATGTGGGCCGGCTACCTCGCTCTGGCTAACCAACAGGCGGCAGCCAACGGTGAGACGATCGGGTTCATTAATCCGATCCTTTACCCGGCTGCGGAAGGTTCCAGCTACAGCACTTACTTCCACGACATCACCAGCGGCAGCTGCGGCACTTATTCCGCAGCAACCGGCTACGATCTGTGCACCGGCTGGGGCTCTCCGAAGACGACCGGCATAATTAATCTCCTCGCCCCGTCTTCTTCCTCGCCCAGCTTCACCCTATCGGCTTCGCCGAGCAGCCTGACCATCACCCAAGGCAGCAACGGCGCCAGCACCATCACCGTTACGCCCGCCGGCGGATTCACCGGCAGCGTTACCCTGACCGCATCTGGCTTGCCCAGTGGCGTGACCGCGGTGTTTGGTACCAACCCAACCACTTCGACGAGCACTCTCACATTAACGGCAAGCAGCACCGCGACGACCGGAACCGCGACGGTGACGATCGGCGGAACGTCCGGCAGTCTGAGCGCCAGCACCACCATAGCGCTTACAGTGAACGCGGCCGCTTCGCCGAACTTTACCATCGGCGCTTCGCCCGCTTCTCTGACCGTCGCGCAGGGCAGCAACGGAACCAGCACCATCACCATCACCAGCCAGAACAGCTTTAGTTCTGCGACTACTCTGACAGCCACTGGCTTGCCCAGCGGAGTGACGGCAGGCTTCTCGGTCAATCCGGTGACTCCGCCAGCCAACAGCAGCGCGACGTCCGTGCTTACGTTGACCGCTTCGGCGACGGCCACCACTGGAACCGCTACAGTGACCGTGACCGGCACGTCCGGCACGCTCGTCCACAGCACGACCATCGCTTTGACGGTGACTTCGTCAGGCGGCGGAGCGCAAATCGCAACCTACAACTCCACCTACACGGCGCCGGCCTGCTTAGCCGCTGGCTCGTCGTGCGCCTCCGGCACATCGGTGTCCACCAGTCTGCTGAACTCAGCAGGCAACCTCACCGGTCCAACCGAATCCAACGCACCCAACACGCTCAAAGCCAGCAGTTGCGCCGACGGCACAGTCTCTGGAACCTACCACGGCCCCTATGAGTCCGACGATTTGATCAAGGTCTCTACCGCCAGCGGCAATATCACGCACGGCACTTCGGTGACGGTAACGGCATCGTGGTGGGCGTACAGCACAACCCAGGACTATCTTGACATTTTCTACACGGCGAGCGTTACCAGCCCGTCGTGGGTCCTGATCTCCGCCAACAACCTGGCCACGTCGACAACTTCAGAAAACACGACGTCGGTCACATTCACGCCGCCCACAGCCGGAACCTACGCAGTGCGCGTGCAGGAACGCTACGATCCGGGCAGAAAAGTGACAAGCCCGTCCGCTTGTCAATCCAACAGTGGCTACGACGATCACGACGATCTGGTTTTCGTCGTGCAGTAGACGCCCAGTAGACGTCCAGTAGGCGCACAGTTGGCGCAAGTTGGCCGCAGGCCGTTTTCACCCCGTCCAGGCACTCCCTGGACGGGGCTTTTTTCTTCCAGACGAACCTGCGTGGGCGTGTTGCGGAAAAATTCTCGGCTGCCGGCGCCACCGTGGAAGAGCGGCCCTTCAGGGCCGCGTAACTTGCACCAAGTCAACGAGGGCTTCAGCCCCGGTGGTCGCTGTTCACTGTTCGGAGCGTAACGCTGGCATCTTCCGCCCCGCTTTGCGCAAACTATAATTCAAACTCAGGACTCTCATGCCCGAACTCTCACCCGCTCCCCTATCCAACCAGGTCGCACTCGTCACCGGAGCCAGCCGTGGCATCGGCGCCGCCATCGCCATCAAACTCGCCTCTCTCGGCGCACAAACCATCCTCTGTGGACGCTCTCGCCCCGATCTTCAGCGCACGGCTCACACCATCAGAGACGCCGGCAATCAGTCTGCGATCGTGGAGTGCGACGTCACCGACCTTCCCTCAGTCGAATCGTTGGCCGAGCACGTCGAGCGCACATTCCATCGCCTCGACATCCTAGTCAACAATGCCGGCATAGCCGGCCCGTCAGGTCCGCTCCACCAACTCCCGCCCGACAACTGGGAACAAATCTTCAACACCAACCTTCGCGGCGTGTACTACACCATCCGCTCCCTGGCTCCGCTCATGATTCGCGCCCGCAGTGGACACATCATCAATATTTCTTCGCTCGCCGGAAAGAATCCTCTGCCCAACGGCGCCGCCTACTCCGCCTCCAAATGGGCGCTCAACGGGTTGACCTACGCCGTCGCCGAAGAACTCCGCGCCCACAACATCCGCGTCTCTCTAATCTGCCCCGGCTCGGTGAACACCGAATTCAGCCCGCACCCCGGCAAGAACGCAGAAAAAATGTTGCAGGCAACTGACGTCGCCCATGCCGTGGCGATGATCGTGACTCAGGCCCCGCAATCTTTCGCCAGCGAAATCCTCCTCCGGCCCACGCAGAAACCCTGATTGGCAGTTGCCGGCCAGTTCGTGTTGCCGAAAGGCATCTCGCCACCTTCAGTCCTTCGAGAGCACTTCTTTGGCAACCATGATGGCGTTCATCGCATTGGGCCAGCCGGAATAGAATGCGAGATGCGTAATGACCTCAATCAATTCTCCTTTTTTCACGCCATTTTGCACCGCAAAACCCAGGTGAAACCGCAATTGATCAGGACGATTCAGGGCAATCAGCGCGGCTACCGTTGCGAGACTGCGATCGCGTTTGGAAAGCTGGGGACGCTCCCAGACCTCCCCGAAGAGTACGCGATCCGTTAGATCGACAAGCTCGGGCGCGAAGTCGCCAATCATCTTCTCTGCTGCGGATGGTTCTTTACTCATGTTCGTTACCTCTTTCCGATCACAGACCGGTCATTCGCTCAAGCTTTTCGGGGTAGCGAGCCCCTTCCACCGTAATCTTCGAAGCGGCAGCATCGATGTCGCGGAGATCGTCGGACGTCAGTTCGACCGACGCGGCTCCGATGTTTTCTTCGAGGCGGTTTAGTTTTGTCGTACCTGGGATCGGAACGATCCACGGCTTTTGAGCAAGCAGCCATGCAAGTGCGATCTGCGCGGGAGTCGCGTGCTTTCGCTTGCCAATGCTGCCGAGCAGATCAATCAGTGCCTGGTTCGCTTTGAGAGCCTCCGGCGTAAACCGCGGGAGAGTGCTGCGGAAATCGGAGCTGGCGAACGTCGTGTTCTCTTTGATTGCTCCAGTCAGGAATCCCTTGCCAAGGGGGCTATACGGCACGAAGCCAATCCCGAGTTCCTCGAGGGTCGGTATCACTTTCTTCTCAGGGGTTCTTGTCCAGAGGGAGTATTCGCTCTGGAGAGCAGTGAGCGGCTGGACGGCGTGGGCGCGACGAATCGTCTTTGCGCCCGCCTCGGAAAGCCCGAAGTGCTTGACCTTGCCTGCTTGAATCAATTCCTTCACGGCGCCAGCGACGTCTTCGATCGGCACATTCGGGTCAACGCGGTGCTGATAGAGCAGGTCGATGGTCTCGACCTTGAGCCGCTTGAGCGAGCCTTCGACGGCCTGCTTGATATGCTCCGGCCGGCTATTCAGACCCGCGGCCCCCGGCCGATTGTCGGGGCCAGTCAGATCGAACCCGAACTTGGTGGCGATCATCACCTTCGCGCGGAAAGGAGCGAGAGCTTCGCCCACCAGTTCTTCGTTCAAAAATGGGCCGTATACTTCGGCGGTGTCAAAGAATGTAATGCCGCGATCTACGGCGGCATGGAGAAGAGTGGTCATTTCCTGTTTGTCCTTGGGCGGACCGTAGGAAAAACTCATTCCCATGCAGCCCAGACCGATTGCCGAAACTTCTAAGTTGCTTTTTCCAAGTTTGCGCTTTTGCACTGTTTTTCCTTACAAATCGAAATTGGTCGTAGTTAGAATGTTGCCCTTGCCCGCTGTCGTTCGCGCCATTGAGCCGGTGGAACACCCTCCCACGTGCGGAAAGCACGAACGAAAGAGTTACCGTCCTCATACCCGAGAAGGTAGGCTGCTTCGTTCAATTCGAGGACCGAGTTATTAAGATAGTGGCGAGCAAGCTGGTGACGGGCTTCCTCTAAAACGCGCTGGAAGCTGGACCCATCGTCTTGCAAGCGCCGCTGCAGTGTACGGGAACCGACATGTAACGCACCGGCAATGTCTTCGATAGTGGGGCGGCGGCCGGTGAGTCTTTGTTGTATCGCTATACGGACGCGTTCGAGGAAGTTTTCGTGGCTGTTTTCCTGCTTCAGTTCTTCATCAAACTGGGGTGCGAGTATTCCTAGAAGCTCGGCGTTACGCGTGACGAACGGGCGATCGGCGTCGGTCGCACGAAAAACGATGGCGTTGCGCGCAGTTCCACAGACTACCGGGCAGCCGAAGTGACGCTCGATGGTCTTTACATGCGCCCGAGATTGCACGAACTCTACGCGAACCGGCGAAATACGCGTGCCGGTGCCGACGCGCGCGATTGAAAGCACCCAGGCGAAGCAGCATTCGATAAGAACCGCAGGCTCGACCTCGTCAGCGAGAAGCCAGCGAAACTGAATGCTCCACTCTTCGTCGTCCTTCTTCTGGAAAATCTCTTCCGGGCAGGTGAGCTGCTTATAGCGAGCCATTTGGTCCATGGCTGAGCCGAAGTTCTCCGACGAGAGAGCGGCGAGACCTACGGGGTGAAATCGTTCCGTCTTCGTTTCTGTGCCGAGTTGCAGCCCGATGGAAGGACCTGTGCTGACCTCACCCACGGCACGCCAAAGGGCAAACAGTTCCCCAGTGTTGAGAAGCACACGAGGCTGATTGATGAACGACTGGGGGAGCCCGGCTCTGCGCAGCACCGCAGGAGCACGGACCCCAAGTTCTTCCAACCGTCGAAAAGTACTGCCTGAGAAGCGAAAATGCTTATTCATCGGTTCACTCAGATTTGAGAGAAGCCATGTCGATAGAGAAGCGGTACTTCACATCCGACTTCAGCAGCCTCTGGTAAGCCTCGTTGACCTTCTGGATCGGTATGACTTCGACATCGGCGGTGATGTTGTGTTGCCCGCAGAAATCGAGCATCTCCTGGGTTTCGGCGATGCCGCCGATGTTCGAGCCTGAAAAACTGCGGCGACGGATAATCAGGCCGAACGCAGAAACGGCGAGAGGCTTCGGCGGCGCACCGACAATCGTGAGATTGCCATCGCGGCGGAGCAGGTTGAGATAGGCGTTGATATCGTGATCGGCGGAAACAGTGTCGAGAATGAAATCGAAGCTTTCGATGTGCCTTTGCATCTCGTCGGCATTGCGGGAGACTATGATCTCGTCGGCGCCGAGACGAAGCGCGTCTTCCTTCTTTTTCGGAGAAGTCGTGAAGACCACCACATGGGCACCGAGCGCATGCGCCAGCTTCACGCCCATGTGGCCCAGTCCGCCAAGGCCGACCACTCCAACCTTCTTACCCTTTGTGACACCCCAGTGGCGCATCGGCGAGTAAGTTGTGATTCCAGCACAGAGCAGAGGAGCAGTTCCCGCAAGGTTCAGATTCGAGGGGACACGCAGAACGAACCTCTGGTCCACGACAATGCTGTCGGAGTAGCCGCCATAGGTAACGCCTCCGAGGTGCTTGTCGGGCGAATTGAAGGTCAGCGTCAGGTTCGGGCAGAACTGTTCAAGGCCCGCCCGGCACTCGGGACACGTGCCGTCCGAATCGACCAGGCAGCCAACCGCGGCGAGGTCGCCGGGCTTGAACTTGGTAACGGCGGAACCGACCTTGTTCACACGACCGACAATCTCATGCCCCGGAACAATCGGGTACACAGTGGGCATGAACTCGCTCCACTCATTCCGCACCGAGTGAAGATCAGAGTGGCAAATACCGCAGAATAGGATTTCGATATGTACGTCGTGGTCGTTTGGTTCGCGCCTCGAGATCCTGCTAAAGGCAAGTGGCGATGTCGAACTGGCAGCGGAGTAAGCTTTTGCGTTTGGCATGTACCCAATTTAGATGTTCGCCGGGCTTTGCGATATGCAAAACATGCCATTGTGCATGCAAAATGCGCCAGTCGTCGCCGGAAGAAGGGGTAGTGAGTGGGTTTACTTATCAGTAGACGAAATCAAGCGATCATGCGATAGTGGCCATTATTTCTTAAACAGATTTTCAAACGCCTGTCGCGCATCGTTCGGCTTCTGCGCCTGCTTGCTTGACGTTTCCTTCTCCAGCCGCACACGCATCGAGTAGAACGTGCAGCTGTTCCGTTTGTCTTTGGGAGAGATTCTCTCCGGAATCGGCTGATTGCATTCGAATCGCTGCGAGGGATCGAAGTGTTCGCACTGCTTGCACGAGTGCAACTCAAACCCGCACTTCGGACATTGCACAGAACTCTCGCTCAGGTTCTCGAGCAGCGCTCCGCATTCGGCGCACCGCGAAACCGTCCGCGTTCCAGGCATATTCAGCGGCCGCGGCCCGAACGTCATGTCCTTGCGCGACGCAGCAGGCTTGTCCTGCTTCTTCGGCGTTTCCGGCCCCGAATCCTGATATCCGCGCTGCCGGTATTTGCGGTCCGACACAGGTTTCTCCTGAACCGCATCATTGTCCGCCTTTCCCGCCCGGCGCACAAGAGCTACTTGGTCCTGTGCTGTGAAAATCGGGTGCCTGAAACTTCCCCTCCGAATCAGGCTCCGCGAAACACGTCGTACAGCAAAGGGTAGTGGTGCAGTTTAATAAGGAAGCGAGCCAAACGCGCGGTTGATGCGGCGCAAAACAGCGCCGCAACGCGCGGCTCGCCCAGATCCTTCGCTGCGCAAGGGACGCTTGCTCAGGATGACAAGCAAACTGCACCACTACCCAGCAAAGCCCTGAATTGTCTTTCCGGTTCTCTGAGTGCTACCATCGCAGCATAGCGTATGACAGCGCACTGAGGAGGACTTATGGCGGATCGTGATGGCAATAGCTTTCTGTGGTTTCTTGCAGGTCTTGGTGTGGGAGCAGTCGTCGGCGTGCTCTACGCGCCGCGCTCCGGCGATGAGATGCGCGACGTGATTCGCTCGAAGGCGCAGGAAGGCGCCGAACGCGCCCGCCACCACGCTCGCCGCGCCCGCGAACAGGCCAACGATTGGATGGACCGCGGCAAAGACGTGCTCAACCAGCAGGGCGACCGTTTCCGCTCCGCCTACGAGGCCGGACGCCAGGCGTATCAGGAAACCACGGCCGTCCCCGAACCATCCAAGAAGAGCTGAGCGAACAAGCGCTGAGCGAAGATGAACTGAGGTCCGACCGCCAAGGAGGAGCCCATGGACGACAATCTCCTGAAGTTCTTTATTGCTGCGACTGCGTTTGCCGTCGTGCTTCAGGTGCTGATTCTGGCCGGCCTTTATCTTGCGGTTCGCAAGACCACGCAAAAACTGGAAGCGCTCGCCACTGAGGTCCACAGCAAGGCTCTGCCCACGATGGATACGGTGCAAAACTTCCTGACCGACGTGCGCCCCAAACTCGATACGCTCACCACCAACCTCTCGGAATCAAGCACGTTAGTGAAACACCAGCTCGGACGCATCGACGCCACCCTTACCGACGCGATGGACCGCACTCGTTTGCAGGTGATTCGTGCCGACGAACTGCTTAGCCGCACCATGAACCGCGTCGAGGAAACCAGTGACGTCGTCCACAAAACTGTCATGTCGCCACTGCGCCAGGTGAACGGACTGATGGCTGCCCTTTCCACCGGCGTTGATGTCTTCCTCGGTCAAAAACGGCGCCATCCCAAAAATGGCGCGGGCGTTCCGCAGGATGAAATGTTCATCTGAGACGACTTTTTCAGAAGGATTTTTCCTGATACTCGTGAGATTCCTGCTTTCCTGATTCCCTGCTCTCGCCGTCTGGCGCGCTCCCGCGTACCCGCATAGTCAACAACCGTAAGTACAAAACCGTGATGAATCGTCTGCTCGCGGCCTAAAATGTCTCAAACATTTAATAGTCTTTTTGTTTGAAACAAAACGAGCAGCAAATGAAGCGCGAGTTCACAACCCAGGATGTCGTCAGCCTCACTGGCATCACGGCCCGCCAGCTCCAGTGGTGGGACGAACGCAGCGTGGTCAAGCCAACGCGGCGTGGACATCGGCGCATCTACAGTTGGGACCAGCTTTTGACGGCGGCCGTTATTTGCCAGCTTCGCCGCCGTGGATTCTCTCTGCAGCGAGTCCGCAAAGTGGTTGCTTTTCTGTCACGCGAGTTCGGCACAAATCTGGCGGCAACGGTCCGCGCCGCGTCCGAATACCACCTGCTTAGCGATGGTACGCAATTGTACCTTCGCACGTCTTCCCGGCAAGTGGTGGATCTGCTGAAAAACTCCTCGCAGCCGATGTTCGATATATGCCTGAGCGACGAGGTCCGCCGCGTTCAGGCGGAAATCTCTGGCAAGCGTATTCGGCCGCGCCGGGTAGATGCTCATAAGGCCGCGGCGAGCGAGAAGCACCCGATTTCGGAAAGGACCCAACGGACGATACGGGCCCGTCGGGCTTGACGGAGCTTAGAAACAACACGGGAGGCAAGATGATCGGCGAACTGAGCATCATCAACGAGTGGATTCCCGAACAGATGGAACCGGGCACCGTTTTCGTGCTCGAGAACGCCGGCCAGGTCGGCGAAAAGGAAGATCCCTACTGGGCGGTTCTCTCCTGCCCTTCGTGCGGCACGCTTGGCCTTATCACACGCAAGCAGATGGCCGGCCTGCTTCCCACCATCTGTGGCTCACCCGAATGCTCGGCTCAGTTCTTTATCAGGGATGAAGTCATTACTCCGCGGAAGCCCTTTTAGCATTGCTTCCCTAGCGTCGCGTTGTCGTCCCTGACTAGGAACTCTTCCTCTGCCCGCCTATTATCCCCCAATAACCGCTCAGCGACTCTCAAGCAAGTCCTCTGCCGACATTTCAATATCACGAAGAATGGAACGGAGAAGTCCGGGTCCTATGATCTCGCCCGCGTGCACGGGTTACTGTAGTTACCCTTCCGTCTGCGTGCTTGAGAAAAACGTGGCTGCCCCTGGTTCGCACAATCGCGAAGCCGGCTTTTTCAAGCAGGCGGACCACCTCCTTTCCCTTCAATCGGGGAAGGCGGCTCATATAGAGATTTGCTGGATGCCCACGAGTTCGCCCGAGGGGCTGGCCTGATCATCTTCCAGGCAAAGCTGGATGACTTCGCGCACTCGTTTCATGAGAGTGTCGAGATTCTTCGCTTGCGTGTGGCAGCCGCGCAGAGCAGGAACGGTTGCGACGTAGTAGTTATCTTCGTCCCGTTCGATGACGACAGTGAACTTTCGCGGGGTTCTCACGAGCCGATTCTAGCACGACATCGACTCGTCCCCGCCGCTACTCGAGCTTCGCATACTCAGCCTTGGCTTGCTTCAGGATGGGGAGATCGGGATCGGCATCCTTCCACAGCGCCAGGAAATCTCTGTATGCCGCCAGCGCCCTCACCCGCGCCGCATCCGCGTCGGCTCCCTGCGATTGTCTGGCCTGCAAGGCATTCGCCCGCGCTACCCCCAGATGAGCCAGCGCTCCCGTCCAGCAGTTCCACACCAGCCCGCTGTGGTCGAGAATCTTCTGAAATTGCGCCGCGGCCGCTGTGCCCTGACCAGCGGCAAGCAGCGCCTCGCCGTTCACGTAGGTCGAATACAGGCAGGAAATGTTGCTCGTGAACGCAATCTGACCCAGTTGGATGGGTGCGTCAGCGGCCGCGATGATTCGCTGAACATCGTCTTTAGAAAGATTCTTTCTCGCCAGCCCCAATTGCGTCCGGATCGCGGGCAGCCAAATCTCCTGCATTTGGGTATCGAGCGGATGCCGCGTGTTCAAATCCTTCGCCAATTTTTCGGATCGCTCGCCATCGCCCGCCATCGAGAACGCAAGCGCCGCTTCGCTTTCGACCCCCTCACTTGCCGGCGCCAGTTTCAGTCCTTCCGCTGCGGCCTGCTTCGCCTCGGTAGTGTTGCCATACACCGCGTCACGCAGCGCCTGGTTCTCCAGCCATATCGCGCCATTTTCCTTGCTATCGGCGCGGACGGCAGCATCCACCGCTTGTTTCGTCAACTCACGCGCCCGCCGCATGTGCCCGGCATATGCCTCGCTATCGGACTC
>Ga0326728_10022465_pt1 | contig 11704 bp, 10 predicted proteins | sample MB3enrmetagenome_FD_207602 | JGI IMG/M metagenome (GOLD analysis project Ga0326728, IMG submission 207602) | Lab enriched peat soil microbial communities from McLean, Ithaca, NY, United States - MB31MN | ecosystem: Environmental > Terrestrial > Soil > Wetlands > Peat | place: USA: New York... | reverse complement strand
CCTGCGCCCTCAGGCTGGGATCGACGTCCACCACGATGCTCATGCGCGACAGCTCCGGGTCGAGCGTCCGCGCGACCGTGAGACTCTCGATGTTGTACCCGCGGGCGCTGAGCACGCCGGTGATGCGCATCAGCGCGCCGGGCTTGTTTTCCACCAGCAGCGAAATGATCTGCAACATGATTCGTTCCTTCTACGCCATCACCGGCTGGGGCGGTCCGAAGACCATCTCATTGATGGCCGCGCCGGCGGGGACCATCGGGTACACGTTCTCATAAGCGGCAACGCGCACGTTCAGCAGGTAAGGGCCGGGGTCCTTCACCGCTTCCTCCAGCGCGGAGCGCAGCTCGCTGGGTTTCTCCACGGTTCGGCCCCTGAATCCGTAGGCGCCGGCGAGTTTTTCGGGATCGGGGAAGCCGGCCAGTTCCACGGCGCTGAGCCGGTTGTTGTAGAACAGCTCCTGCCACTGCCGCACCATGCCGAGATAGCCGTTGTTCATGACCACGATCTTGATGGGCAGCGCGTGATTGGCGATGGTGGCCAGCTCGGGGATGGACATCTGGAAGCCGCCATCGCCCACGACGGCGAAGACCAGCTTGTCGGGCCGGGCGAACTGCGCGCCGATGGCCGCGGGCAGGCCAAACCCCATGGACCCGAGGCCGCCGGAATTCAGCCACAGCCGGGGCTCGTTGAAGCGAATGAACTGCGCCGCCCACATCTGATGCTGGCCCACGTCGGAGGTGACCAGCGCCTGGCCGCCGGAGAGACGGTCGATTTCAGCCATCAGGTGCTGGGGCTTGATTTCGGTATCGGAGAATTCAGGCTTGAGCGGGTGTTCTTCCTTCCACCCGCGAACCTGCTTCCACCACTCGCGGCGCGCGGCGGCGTTCTTTTCGCGCTCCGTGGGGGCCAGCTCATGCAGCACCTTGCTGATGCGCTCCACCACGCGCTTCACGTCGCCCACGATGGGCAGGTCGGCGGCGCGATTCTTGCCGATCTCAGCCGGGTCGATGTCCACGTGGATCACGCGCGCGTGCGGTGCGAATGCGGCCAGACGGCCGGTAACGCGGTCGTCAAAGCGCACGCCCAGGGCGATCAGCAAATCGCATTCAGTGAGCCCCATATTGGCCGCGTAGCTGCCGTGCATGCCCGGCATACTCACGAAGTTGGGATGGGTGCTGGGGAGCGCGCCGAGGCCCATCAGCGTATTCACCGCCGGTGCATCCAGCAGTTCCACCAGATCGCGGAGTTCCGCGCTGGCGCCCGCGGCGATGATTCCTCCGCCGGCGTAGACCAGCGGCCTCTGCGCTTCCCACATCATCTGCGCGGCGCGGCGGATTTGCCCGGTGTGGCCTTCGGTGAAAACCTTGTAGCCAGGCAGGTGGATGGCGTCCACGGGAGTATAGTGCGCCTGGCCCTGAAAAACGTCTTTGGGAATGTCCACCAGCACCGGCCCGGGACGGCCGCTGGCGGCGATATAGAAGGCTTCGTGGATGGTGGCCGGCAAATCGCCAATGGACTTCACCAGGAAGTTGTGTTTCGTGCAGGAGCGCGTGATGCCGAACGTGTCGGCCTCCTGAAAAGCGTCGCTTCCGATGAGCTTCGTCGTCACCTGGCCGGTGATGGCGATCACCGGGATGGAGTCCATAAGCGCGTTGACCAGACCGGTTACCAGGTTGGTGGCGCCCGGACCGGAGGTGGCGCAGCATACGCCGACCCGCCCCGTGGCGCGCGCGTATCCTTCCGCGGCAAAGCAGGCATTCTGCTCGTGACGGACCAGGATGTGCCGGATCTGGTGATCGTACATCGCGTCGTAGAGCGGCAGGGTGACTCCGCCGGGATAGCCGAAAATGCACTCCACTTTCTCGTGCACCAGGCACTCGAGGAGCATCCGCGCTCCGCTCATCAGGCTCGAACTGGAAGCTGGCATCGGCATCTTAGATTCTCTCATCCGCGTTCATTGCAAAAGAAAAAAGCCGCCTGCGGGGTGCTTTTGAGGAGCCCCGCCGGCGGCTTTCGAATTCCAGATCCGAAGCCCTTCAGGCGGGGCCGGGTACGGCTACCTGAATAATCACGGGGACGAGCTTCGGAACTTGACCGTTGGACGCGCAGAGAGATGGGGTGAAGCCCGGTTGGGCCACCTGATCAGCTCGACTCGCACACACGGTCATGAAACAAGCCTAAGACAGAAGTTTCGCAAATGCAATAGCATCGCGGTATCAGAAGGATTAATGGCGATGGGGTATTGTGTCAAAAGACATATCATGATAGACATATATGTAGGCTTTATGAAGTTCCAGGTCACATTCCCCGATGCCTTCGCCGAGGAAGCCAGGATTGTCTCCGCGCGTCTGAAAATCCCACTGGCCCAGTTCATTCGCGACAGCATGGAGCAGCGGCTCAGGGAGTTGCGGAATCAGGGCGGCGGCGGTCGCCGCTTTCTGGAGCGGTTCAGTGGGGCCATCAACACCGGGGAATCGGATCTGGCGAGCCGGGTGGATGAGATCCTGTACGGCTCCGATCCACACGAGTGACCGTCTTCGTCGATACCAGTTACTTCATCGCGCTGATGCAGGCCAGCGATCAATGGCACGCGGCGGCGGTTGCGGCGGACAACCCGGACCTGAATCTGATTACCAGCAACGAGGTCGTGAACGAGACGATCTCGCTTCTACGGGCGCGCAACTTCCTTTCGCTGGCGCTGGATTTCCTGCGGGAGATCCGTCTGGGCAGCGATATTCACCTGGTCTACGTGGATGCGGCCATTCAGTCGGCGGCGTGGGGTCTTTTCGCGAAGTTCGCGGGCGCCGGCGCAAGCGCGGTGGATTGCACCAGCTTCGCGCTGATGCTGCGGCTGGGCGTGAAGTCGGCCTTCACCTTCGACAAACACTTCCGGACGGCGGGCTTTCAGATCATCGAAGGACAGCCGGCGGGCTAGAGCCAATACTGTTCACTTTGCACTTCGTCCGCCAGTGGGATACGCGGCGTCAGCCGCGTCGTTGGCTGGTACCAAAGGGACGCGGCTGACGCCGCGTATCCGTCGCACGCAAAGTGAGCGGCATTGGGTCTAGAGCGTCTTCAGATACGCGATGAGGTCGTCCTTTTCCTGGTCGGACAGGATGTCCTGATAGTGCGGCATCTGCCTGCCCTCGGTGTTGATCTGCGACCGCACGTTCTCCTCAGTGACCTTCTTTCCGTTTTCGAGTTTCGCCTTCCTGAACAGGCCCTTGAGCGATGGCCCCATCTTGCGGGCGTCGCTATCCACGTTGTGGCACGGCGCGCACGCCTCGAACACCACCTTGCCTTTTGTGGGATCGCCCTTCCGTTGCGCAGCCGCGCAAGCCAGCGACAACAACAGAGCCGCCCCCAGGCAGCAAATCGTCAATCGCATTCTTTTTCTGGAATCCTCCCAGCGCACAGGACGCGGCGGCGTCCACCCTGAAAAGCCGAGACCGACCGGCGCCGCGTCCGTTGTGCGCGGTCTCGCAAAAGTGAGGTGAGAACCTCAATCAGTTTACAACGGCGCTTCCTCAGGAAAGAGACGCGGCTGAGGCGGACGAATGTTAACGACGGGCTGCTTCCGGCCTATGGAATGGGCGCGGAGACGCCGGTGATTTTCGTATCGGTCCGGAAGCGGCGGTAGTCGCGATAGTCGGCCTGCACCTCCTGCGCGAGATGCTTGAACACAAGGCGTCCATTCACGCGCACCAGGATCTTCCGCGGCAGCCAGACTTCGTCGTTGACGCGGGTCTGCTCGAAATAGAGAGTGGAACCGGGCGAAAGGGTCATCAGGAACAAGCCGAACTTCTCCGGGCGAATGACGCCGGCTTCGATCCTGACCCACTCGTCGTCTGCTTTGTCGATCCAGAGCTTGCCGCGCAGCCCCTCCAGGAACTTTCCCCCCTCCGTATGCGGGCGGTAATCGCCGCGCGGCTCAGCCGCGATCACGTATGCCGGATGCCCATCCACCGCCTCCTCGCCCACCAGCTTAAACTCGAAGGCCTTCAGAATCTCGTCTCGAAGCTCCTGCCGCTTACGGCGCTCTTTGGCGTCGATCTGGCTGGCGCGGCCTTCATCGATCTCGCGTTTCCGCTTATCCACCTCGTGATCGAACTTGTCCTGTTCCTTCTTCTGATCGCGATCGCCGAGGGGCTTGTCGTTCTTCTCGATGCGCCGCTGGAAAGGCTGGCCGTAAAGGATAACGGTTTCGTAAGTGTTACTCTGCTTCATCACATATGCGCCGATTTCGTCGCGATTACGCTCCTCGACGCGTTCCTGGAACGTATAGTTGTGCGCGCGCTCCCAGTTCACCTGGTCGTGTTGCGCGGAGCGGCGTACAATCTCATTGGCGTCCTCGGCGGCGACGCTTGTGAGGAAGAACAGACTGACGAAGACCGTTATCGGGGCGAGCATTCCGTTCTTATGGCACGACGAGCCCGGGCGGTGGCGCGTTTCCGTCACGAATCAGCCAGAGAGCCGCAGGGAGAGATCCTCGCACAGTGTGACGAAGCGATCCACCCACGCGTGTGCGGCGGCGTCGCCGGTTGCGGCGCGCGTGCGCATTACCGGCAGCGTCGTCTCCATGGCGTCCCAGCACCGGTTCTGAATCACCCAGAAGACCACGGGGAAGGGCAAATGGCGTGCGAGCGAAACGCCCCGCGCCAGGCGGGCGAAGGTTTCCAGGTCTCCAGGCTGCGCGCGGAATGCCTCGGAGAGGCGTTCGAGCGTTCTTCGCAGGGTGAATTCGAGAGTGGTCGTATCGAGCGGCACGGCGAGCGCCTGCGCTTCTTCGATGTGCGACTGGATCAGTTCGGCGTCGAGGTTGCCCTCGGCGAAGGCCTTGCGCAAACGGCTGTTGAGCGCGTAGGACGCGGTGGAGCGCAGGGCCTCCGGCAGCGGCATGTGCAGATCGGTGAGGAAGCGCATCAACGGAGCGTGATGTTCGTAGAGTTGCCGATACTCCGATTCGGCGTCCTCCAGAGTGGAATCGAGGATCAGCCCGAGGATGCGGCGCTGCTCGTCGCGGAAGAGAGATTTGAGGGAATAGGTGTCCTTGCCGAAACCGCTGTCCATCTCGCGGATGACCGCGGCCAGATCGGCGTGCGAGAAGGCGTGCTGCAATTCCGAAGTGATGCGCTCATATGACTTGCGTCCCCCGAACTCGCGCACGCCGGCGTGCACGTTGTGATCGCCGAAGTGAAGCGCCGCGTAAACGAGGCTCTGCGAGCTGCGGGTGATATCGGAGCGCAGCCTCACCTTCCCGACGCCGATGCGCGTGCGCCCGGCGCGCATGGTGCGGGAGTCTTCCGTCTCCACCTGATAGCAGTAAACGCGCGTTTCCCTCGGGTAATCCTCGAACAGCGAGCTGACGGCGAAATGCGCGGCCACGCGCGGCAGATCGACCATGGAGGGCCGCACCAGCGTCTGGTAGATCGCCGCGCCATCGCGCTTCTCGGGAATGTTGCTGCGGGCGCGGCCGAGCTGATACAGGAAGTCGGTCTCGAGGTGCGTGTCGAGCACGTCCTCGGCGAGCTGCACCACGCGGCCGGCGTACTGGATCACCTGGACGGTTTCAATGCCCGACAGCTCGGAGAAGAACCAGCCGCAACTGGTGTACATGAGCATGGCGTGGCGCTGGAGCTCGAGCAGCTTCCAGACTTCCACGGTCTCGCGCTCGGTCAGCTCGTGAGAGGCGTGTCTGGCAAGAAACCGCCTGCGCGTTTCGGGCGAGCGGTCGAGAATGACACGGACATAGTCGTTGCGGGCCTGCCAGGGAAAACGAAGCATGGCGCCCGCCTTCTGCTCGTAAAGCGGCGTGACGGTGTCGCGGAGCCAGTCGAGCGCGGCGCGCAGGGGCGCCCGCCATTCCTGATTCCATCCCGGCTTTCCGCCGGTGTTACAGCCGCAGTTGGTGGCCCATCTGCCGACGCCGTGAGCGCAGCTCCAGGCCGTGTTCTCGATGATCTGAACTTCATGTGTGGGCGGGTTCTCCTCGAGGAACTCGGCGTAGTTGGTGATCCGCACCGAGCCTTCAGATTCGAGGTGGCCGAGCGCCCAGGCGAGGGCCATTTCACCGTGGCGATGGTGATGACCGTACGTTTCTCCGTCGGTGGCGATATGCATCAACTGCGGCCAGGTGCGCGCGCCGGAGAAGCCGCCGACCAGACGCTGAGCGAACTTTTCCCCGTTGCTGAGCAGCCCCTCAAACGCGACAGCCTGGGAAACCGGTCCGTCGTAGAAGAACAGGGCGATGGATCTTCCCGAAGGCAGGTTGCATCGATACGCGCGCGTTGGGTCGACCCGCGCTTGCGTAACGTCCTGCCAGGCGTCCTCGCCGATGGGCCGGATCGCCTGCGCCTGTGCCGGCGCGAGCACGGTGAAACGCATTCCGTGCTCCGCGAGGATGGAGAGCGTTTCCAGATCGACGGCGGTTTCCGGCAGCCAAATGCCTTCCGGCTCGCGTCCGAACCGATGCCGGAAATCCTCGATCCCCCAGCGCACCTGCGTTTGTTTGTCGCGGCTGTTAGCCAGCGGCATGATCATGTGGTTGTAACACTGGGCCATGGCCGAGCCGTGGCCGCTGAAACGCTCTGCGCTGGAGCGGTCCGCTTCCAGAATCAGCGCATAGGTTTCCGGAGCTTTCTCCTGCATCCAGGGGAGCAGAGTGGGCCCGAAGTTGAAACTGATGTTCTGGTAGTTGTTGACGATGCTGGCGATGCGCTGCTGCTCGTCGAGAATGCGCGCGGCGGCATTGGTGGCGTAACACTCCGCGGTCACGCGCTCGTTCCAGTCGTGATACGGGTACGCGGAGTCCTGCAGCTCGATGGTCTCCAGCCAGGGGTTTTCACGCGGTGGTTGATAGCAGTGGCAGTGAATGCAAAGGTAGCGCGCGGTCGGCATCAATTCTCAATGTTACATTTTCGTCGCCGGACGCCAATCTTTACAGTTCATTTGGAAGCACACGGTCCGCCGTGCGCATCTTCAATGTAGATGACGGACGTGTTCGTAGTCGGAGGGAGCCTGGCGGGACTGGCCGTTGCGATCGCCGCACGCGCGCGGGGCTTTCGAGTGGTGGTGGCCGACTGCGCCCGCCCTCCCATCGACAAGAGCTGCGGCGAGGGGATGCTGCCGGAAACGGTTGAGGCTTTGGGCGCGCTGGGCGTGAGCCTGCCGGACGCCGCCGACTCACACCCTTTGCGCGGAATCCGTTTCCGGGGCGCCCAGGCGACTGTCGATGCGTTGTTTCCGCGGGGCGAAGGTCTTGGTGTCCGCCGGACCATCCTTCACCAGCTCCTCATCGACCGCGCCGCCGCTCTTGGTGTGGAGATGCGCTGGGGAGTCCGGATCGGCGGACTGGAGGAGATTCGCGCTCGTTGGATTATTGGCGCCGACGGCCAGGGATCACGCGTCCGGCGGTGGGCCGGGCTGGACGAGTGCGTGCGCGAGTCGCGCCGCTACGGATTTCGCCGCCGCTATCGGGCCGTCCCGTGGACCGACCGCGTGGAGGTTCATTGGGGACGGGAATGTCAGGTCTACGTGACGCCGGTAAGCCCGAGTGAAGTGTGCGTCGCTCTCCTCACTCGCGACCCGCATATTCGCGTCGCGGACATGCAGGCGCAGTTCCCGCGGCTGAAGACGCGTCTGGCGGGGGCATCGACCGAGGCAAACGAGCGCGGCGCGGTCTCGGCAACGCGCCAACTGCGGCGCGTCTGGCGCGGAAATGTCGCGCTGGTCGGCGACGCTTCCGGATCCGTGGACGCCATCACGGGCGAGGGAATGTGTCTGGCTTTTCGTCAGGCGCTGCGGCTGGCCGAGGCCCTCGCGAGTGGGGGCCTTAATTCGTACCAGCGATGGCACAAGCGCGCCATGGGCCGGCCTGCATTCATGGCGGATCTCCTCCTGCTTTTGGATCGTTTCCCTGGGTTGCGCGAACTTGCGTTGAGGGCACTCGAATCGTGGCCGGGATCGTTCAGCCGCCTCGTGGCATTTCACACCGAGGGAGAGGCGCCTGCGATCTGCGGCGGTGGTCCGATCTGGTGGCGAGCGGAACGCGGTGAATGGCGTGCGTTCCGCCTGCTCAGTGGTGAAACTGCGCGCCCTCGGCCTTCGATCGCAGGCCCGGTTGCGATGCGAACCAGTCGAGGTGGCGGCGAATGTCCTTCACCAGCATGTCCGCGAGGTCGCACGTGAAACCGTTCCTCACCACCACTCGCTGCACCACCAGGTCCTGGCGGTTCGCCGGCATGCGATAGGCGGGGACCTGCCAGCCGCGGTCGCGCAGCCGGTCCGCGAGATCGTACAACGACCAGTGCGTGTTCTCCTTCAGCGTCCACGCGAACACGGGAAGATCCTTGCCTTCGCCGAGCAACTCGAACGGGCCAAGCGCGGCGATCTGGCCGGACACGTGCGCGGCGACATCCAGCCCACGCCGGGGTACACCAGACCGTATTTGTGTCCCGAAGTGTTGATCGACTTCACGCGAGGCAGGCGAAAATCCCAAACGATGTCGGGTTGCAGAAACGGCGCGACGAACGCCCCGCTCGCGCCATCGACGTGGATAGGAATGTCCAGGCCGGTGCGTTCCTGGAGCCGGTCCAGCGCGGCGCTCAGGGCTGCAACGTTTTCGTAATCGCCGGTGAAGGTGGAGCCCAGGACGGCTACCACGCCGATGGTGTTTTCGTCGCACATGGCCGCGGCGCGCTCGGGGTCCATGACCAGATCGTTGCCCTCCAGAGTCACGCTTCGTTCTTCGATATCCCAGTAGCGGACGAACTTGTGCCAGCACACCTGAGTGTTGCTGCCCATGATGATGTTGGGGCGATCGCCGGGATTGCCCTTCTTGCGCATGCGCTCGCGCCAGCTCCACTTGAGGGCCAGACCGCCGAGCATGCACGCCTCGCTGGAGCCGATAGTGGAAGTGCCCAGCGTCGCCGCGGGATCGGGCGAGTGCCAGAGATCGGCGAGCATGTGCACGCAGCGCATCTCCAGTTCGGCGCTCTGCGGGTATTCGTCCTTGTCGATCATGTTCCGATCAAAAGTCTCGGTCATCAGTTTGGCCGCTTCCGGCTCCATCCACGTGCCGCAGAACGTGGCCAGATTGAAGCGGGAGCTGCCGTCCATGATCAGTTCGTCGTGGATCAGGTGATAGGCCGTGGCCGGAGGCATTCCGTCCTCGGGGATCGAGTGCCGGGGCGCCGGACCGAGCAGCCATTTGCGTGCGTACATGGGCCGCATGACGCGGAGGGTTTCGTGGGCAGGATGAGTGGGGTCGCTCATGGATTCGACGAATGTATCACTTTCCGGTTACAATCCGGCAAACAGGGCGGCCGATAATAGAACGGTGAAGGTTCCCGCCCTCTGGCTCATGGCGCTGACGATCGCATCGGCGCAGGATTCCGCTACCGTGGACCATTTCTTCGACGAGTATTTTCATTTCAGGCCGAGCGATGGCACCGCCGCCGGTTTCCATCAGTTCGACACTCAACTGGAAGATCCGTCGCCGGTCGCGCGAGAGGCGCACATCGCGTTCCTGCATCGCGCCGAGCGCCAGTTTGCCGCGATGCCCGATTCCATCGACCGCGATCTGGTGTTGGCGCACGTCCGCGGCGACCTGCTGGAGCTCGAACGGATTCGCATGTGGGAGAAGAATCCCGATCAGTACTCGAGTGGCCTGACCAACTCCATCTTTATTTTGATGAGCCGCACCTTCGCGCCCGCCGAGGAGCGTCTGCGCAGCGTGGTGGTGCGCGAGCGGCAGATGCCTCGCGTGCTGAAGATCGCTCGCGCCAATCTGAAGAATCCGCCGCGCATCTACACCGAAGTGGCCATTGAGCAGATGCCGGGGATTATCGGATTTTTCGAACACGATGTCCCGGTCGCGTTCAGCAAGGTCACGGATGCGAAGCTGAACGCCGATTTCGCGGACGCGAACGGCCGCGTGGTGGAAGCGCTGCGGTCGTATGAGAACTGGCTGAAGACGGATCTGCTGCCGCGCTCCCGCGGCGATTTTCGCCTGGGCCCCGAGTTGTACCGGAAGAAACTCGAATACGACGAGATGGTGAATACACCGCTCGACGACTTGCTGCGGCAGGGATACGACGACATGCGGCGCAATCAGCGGGCCTTTCGCGAAGTGGCTGCGAGCGTGGATCCGAAAAAGACGCCCCTGCAGATCATGGACGACCTCGCTCACGACCATCCCGCGCCCGACCATCTGCTGGAGGCGTTTCGCAACACGCTGGGCGGGTTGCGGGACTACATTGTCGCTCATCACATCGTGACCATCCCCTCCGATGTGCCGCCGATTGTCGAGGAGACGCCGCCGTTCATGCGTGCGCTGACCTCGGCGTCGATGGACACGCCCGGTCCCTATGAGAGCGTGGCGAAGGAAGCGTTCTTCAACGTGACGCTGCCGGAGGCCGGTTGGCCGTCGCAGACCATCGAAGAGTGGATGGAGGGCTTCAACCGCGGCACCATTGTGAGCACCGCGGTCCATGAAGTGTATCCCGGCCACTACACGCAGTTCCTGTGGGTGAAGCAGGCGCCTTCGAAGGTGCGCAAGCTGTTCGGGTGTGGTTCCAACGCCGAGGGCTGGGCGCACTATACCGAACAGATGATGCTCGATGAAGGCTACGGCAACGGTGATCGTAAGCTGCGCCTGGGCCAGCTTCAGGACGCGCTGCTGCGCAATGCGCGCTATGTCGTCGCCATACAAATGCACACCGGGAACATGACCTTCGATCAGGCCGTGGATTTCTTCGTGAAGGAAGGCTACCAGACGCGCGCCAATGCTTTGCGCGAGACGAAACGCGGCACTTCGGACCCCACGTATCTGGTCTACACGCTGGGCAAGATGCAGATCATGAAGCTGCGCGAGGACTACAGGAAGAAGATGGGCGCGGCCTTTCGCCTGGAGGAGTTCCACAACGAGTTTCTGAAACAGGGCTTTCCGCCCATCGTTCTGGTGCGGCGGGCGATGCTGGGAGACGGGAAGTAGAAGCGATTGCCGGCCCTCGTTACCGATTCGCCCGCTGAACAGGCTGCTGAAAAAGGCCAGGCGCCTCCCGTTCGGACCACAGACTAAAGTCTGTGCCACCTGTGATCAGTGACCTGCTGGCACATGGTGGCACAGGCTTCAGCCTGTGAGGGCCTTTTTCAGCACCCTGTTGGTTTAAGCTTCTGAATTCGGCGCAGCCGTGCCATGATTTTGGCGATAAGATCCTGGAAGCGCGGCAGCCCGAGCCTTTCCTCCGCGAAGCGGCGCGCACCGATGGAGAGGCGAGCCAGTTCCTCGCGGTCGGCGTTCAGGGCCGCGATCTGTTTCGCCCAAAGCTCGGGTGAGTCGGAGCGGGACATCAGGAAGCCGGTCTCGCCGGTGCGAACAAGGTCGCGAATCGCCCCCACGTCGTTGGCCATGCACGGAACTCCCACAGCCAGGGCCTCCGCTATAACCTGCGGCATGTAATCCTGCCCGCTGGGGAAGACGAACAGGTCGCTTCGCCGATATACCTGCAGCAACTCTTCGCGACCCTTTCCGCGCAGAAGATCGACGCCTTCAGGGAGGCTGCGGCCGGCGAGCGCGGGATTGTTCGAAGCAATGGTCAGCCGGCAGGAGTCGCGAAGATACCTGGCATACAGATCGAGCAGGAATTCTCCGCCCTTGCGCTCGAAATCGTTGGCCACAAACAGGAGGCGCAGCGTGGGCGAT
>Ga0326728_10022464_pt1 | contig 11705 bp, 10 predicted proteins | sample MB3enrmetagenome_FD_207602 | JGI IMG/M metagenome (GOLD analysis project Ga0326728, IMG submission 207602) | Lab enriched peat soil microbial communities from McLean, Ithaca, NY, United States - MB31MN | ecosystem: Environmental > Terrestrial > Soil > Wetlands > Peat | place: USA: New York... | reverse complement strand
GCCTTCCGTCCGGCGCATCCAAAGCCCTCCAAAAGGCCGCAATGCTACCGGACAGATCGTGTGCTACCTAAACCGGACATATCGTGTGCTAGCGACAGACGGCGCCGGCGGGCCTTGGCGTCGTGTCGCGGCCCGATTATAAGCCCGGCTTGGCGCGGGGCGAGGACATGGCGCAACGCAAATCGCCGCTCTTGGTTTCATCACGCCGTCCGGCGTCCGCGACGCGCGAGCGCGCGGCGGCGATTTTCGAGCGGCTCGCGGCGGCCCGGCCCGAGCCGGAAAGCGAGCTCGAATACCGCAACCCTTTCACCCTGCTCGTCGCCGTCGTCCTCTCGGCTCAAGCGACCGACGCCGGCGTCAACAAGGCGACGCGCGCGTTGTTCGCCGTCGCCGACACCCCCGCCAAGATGGCGGCGCTCGGCGAAGAGGGGCTCGCCGAGCGAATCAAGACGATCGGCCTCTATCGGAACAAAGCCAAGAACGTCATCAAGCTGTCCGAGGCGCTGATCCGCGATCACGGCGGCGAAGTCCCTTGCGATCGCGACGCGCTCGAAGCGCTGCCGGGCGTCGGACGCAAGACCGCCAACGTCGTGCTCAACGTCGCCTTCGGCGAGCCGACGCTCGCCGTCGACACGCACGTGTTTCGCGTTTCCAACCGCATTCCGCTAGCGCGCGGCAAAACGCCGCGCGAAGTCGAGGATGGGCTTGTGAAAATCATTCCCCCGCGCTTCCTGACGCACGCGCACCACTGGCTGATCCTGCACGGCCGCTACGTCTGCAAGGCGCGCGCTCCGACGTGCGGGCGATGCGTCATTGCGGACCTGTGCCAATACGAGGGCAAGACCGTTTAGGCGAATTGCGCCCCCGGCGGGCGGTCCGGCGCGCCCAGGCGCGCTTCGATCGCCTGCCGCCGCGTCGGAAACGTCGCCGCCGAGCCGCTGCGCGGCGCCGTGGCTGCATCGCGGCGGCGGCGTTTCCAGGATCGGCACCGCTCGTCGCGCCGCTCTCGACCAATCTTGACTAAGGCGGCGCCTCAGCCCAATTCTGGCGCGCGATCGCCAGGACGGAATTTTGACGGGCTGCAAAACCGGACAGGTCGGCGGGCGGTCGACAAGACTAGGGCGGCGGCGGTCGCCTCGCTCGCGTGAGCGCGCTATATTCAACGCTTCGAGACTTAGCCGAGACGCGATTCGATGACCCAGACGCGCCAAATCCTCATCGTCGACGACGACGCCGATTTTCGCCAGGCGCTGACCGAGCAGTTGGCGCTGCACGCCGAATTCAAGGTGTCCGAAGCCGTCGACGCCGCCGCCGCGCTGCGGGCGGTCGAAAGCGCCCCGCCCGATCTCGTCATCATGGACGTCGGTCTGCCCGATGTCGACGGGCGCGAGGCGGTCAGGCAGTTGCGCGCGGGCGGGTTCAAGCGTCCGATCATCATGCTCACGGCGCGCGATTCGGACGCCGATACGGTGATCGGCCTCGAATCGGGGGCCAACGACTACGTCGCCAAGCCGTTCCGTTTCGCGGTGCTGCTGGCGCGCATTCGCGTGCAACTGCGCCAGCACGAGGCGAGCGAGGACGCCGAGTTCCGAATCGGCCCCTACCTCTTTCGCCCCGCGACCAAGAATCTCGTCGACGCCAAAGGCGCCAAGCTGCGCCTGACGGAAAAGGAGGCGGCGATCCTACGCTTTCTCCATCGCGCCCAGCATCAGGCGGTGCCGCGCGAGACTCTGCTGCGCGACGTGTGGGGCTACAACGCCAACGTCACCACGCACACGCTGGAGACGCACATCTATCGCCTGCGGCAGAAGATCGAAGACGACCCGGCCGACGCGCGCCTGCTCGTCACCGACGTCGGCGGCTACAAGTTGCTGTCATGAGCGGAACGATCGGAGCGCGACCGTATGAGCCTTGAAGCCAACGTCCGGATGATGGCGCGCACGCACCCCTTCGATTTGTTGCCGCACGAGGCGCTGCAATTGCTGGTGTTCTCCTGCGCCAAGAAGGTTCTGAAAGCCGGCGAGACGCTGTTCGTCGAGAGCGAGCCGGCGGACGCGGCCTATTTCGTGCTGTCGGGCGCGATCAATCTGATGTCCCACGACTCCCGTCGGCGCGTCGAGGCGGGCGCCTTGATCGGCGAGACGGCGTTGCTGACCGATCTGCTGCGCCGATCGACCGCGCGCGCGGTCGATGATACGGTCACGCTGCGCATTCCCGGCGACGTGTTTCGCCGCGTCCTTTCCGAGTTTCCGCAGTCCGCAGCGAGAATCCACGCCGCCGCCTCCGCGCGCGCGCGCGACCTCGTCGAACAGCTCGAAGCCGTCCGCGCGCGAGGGTTCGACGTCTAGTTCGCGCTTTCCCGCGCGGCGGCCGTCATCGCCCGCCGAAGCTCGGCGATAGCGACCGGCGAAGCGACGATTGGAGGCGCGCCGACTTCGCTTCCATGCGCGCTCGGGGCGTCGGGAGCGGCCCGGGTCGATTGCGCGGCGATCATCGCGGCGGCGGCGAGGACCGCCAGTCCGACGCCGAGCGAAAGCCAAAACTGCCGGCGCGCGGTCGCGGCGTCGAGACGGAAGCCGATCTTGTCGGCCTCGAAGCGAAGGGCGTTTGACATCGGCGGCTCCACAAGCTTGTGTCGCCGTCGCTCTTACGGTCCGCCTTCGCCGTTGCGCGTCGGGCGCGCCGTCCGACCGGGAAAGACGAGCCCGCCGATGACCGACTCGCCCGCACGTTCCGCGTTTCATGCGGCGCGCGCCCCCAGCGCCGCCGATATCGACGCCCTGGCTCGGGCGACCTTCGCGCAATTGCCGGCCTCGTTTCGCCGGCTCTGCGACGGCCTGGTGATCCAAGTCGTCGACTTTCCCGACGACGAGACGCTCGACGAAATGGGCGTGGAGAGCGAATTCGATCTGCTCGGGCTGTTTCGCGGCCGCGGCCTGCCGCATCGGCCCGCGGTCGAAGAGACCGGCGCGATGCCCAACATGATCTGGCTCTACCGGCGTCCGCTGCTCGATTTCTGGTGCGAGGGCGAGGACACGCTGGGCGCCGTCGTTGCTCACGTGCTGATCCATGAAATCGGCCACCATTTCGGCCTTTCCGACGACGACATGACGGCGATCGAGGCGAGCGCGAGCTGAAAAGGGGGGTGTGGCGAGAGCGCCCTTCACAACGGCGTCACGGTCGCTATAGACTATGGGCGTCGCCGGAATCGGTCCGGCGAATCAGCGTGCGGGGGATCGGAGCGTCTTCTTGACGATTCATGTTCAGGCGGTTTCGCCGGAGACGTGTCCGGCTCTGGTGCTCAACGCGGACTTCCGTCCCCTGAGCTATTACCCACTTTCGATTTGGTGCTGGCAGGACGCGATCAAGGCGGTGTTTCTCGACCGCGTCAACATCGTCTCGCAATACGACACGCTGGTGCGCAGCCCGTCGTTCGCCATGCGCCTGCCCTCGGTGGTCTCGCTCAAGAACTACGTCAAACCGTCGCGCTTTCCCGCCTTCACGCGTTTCAACGTATTCCTGCGCGACCGCTTCACCTGCCAATATTGCGGCGAGCGCGAGGATCTGACCTTCGACCACGTGGTCCCGCGCTCCAAGGGCGGCGTCACCAGTTGGGAGAACGTCGTGGCGGCCTGTTCGGCGTGCAACCTACGCAAGGCCGACCTCCTGCCCTCGTCGGCGAAGATGTGGCCGGCGCGCGAGCCCTATCAGCCCTCGGTGCACGACCTGCATCGCAACGGCCGGCTGTTCCCGCCCAACTACCTCCACCGCTCCTGGATGGACTATCTCTATTGGGATAGCGAACTGGAGCCTTGAGAGCCATCGCGGCGCCGGCGGGACGAGTTTCGCCGGCTTACGACTCGTCTCTCACGGGCGCGAGGGAGGAATTTCCGCATCGCCGAAATTCGCATTTCGCCTACGACGAAATCGCTGCAAAGCAGTCGTCCCTCCGCAATGTTCGTGACGAGGATTCCGCTTCTGCTGCTTCGTGTTGGGACGCATAGGCGGCGCTCAATTAAGGGTATACTGTCATAAATCCGTCATATTGAGTTGATTCGCGGATAATTCAGCAAATGTTTACCTCGGCGGGGTTGATTGCGCGCGCCAGTCCCTCGAGCGGCGAGATCGCGATGAACGCCACGGCGCCCCACGAATTTTCCAAGTCCGCGCCCCTCCTCGAATCGAAAGACATCATCGAGCTTCGCCGGCGGTGGCGCGTCGCCCGCGCGCTGCGCGATGGGCTACCGCCGTACGAAGAGCTGTTACTGGACAGTCTCGGCCGCATCGATGACAACATCGTTCTTCTCGCCAGCGATTCGGCGGACTGGACCATTCATCGCGCCGGCCGCGACGCCAGGCGTTGGATCGAAGGCGCCGACAGGAACGTTCGGCTTTCCCAGCTGGAGCCGGATTTCGCCTGCGCGCTGTCGAACGCGGCCCAATGCGCCGTCAAGAATGGCGCTCCCCATCTCACCGAGGCCTATTTCGCTCGCGATGGCCAAGTGCAATGCTACGACATTCTCGCGCTTGCCTTGGCGAACCGGTGGGGGCCCCCCTTCGTCGCGGTCTATATCGGAGAACGCGGCCCGAAATACAGCCTGGTCGACGCGATCTTTCACTCCAGCGACGAAGGCGTGATCGCGCTCGCCGTGATTCGGGACGAGGACAGGCGGCCGATCGACTTTCAGATCGTCGATCTCAACGCCCGCGCCGCGAATTTGCTCGGCCAGAGCGCCGAGAGCTTGCGATGGCGCCGCCTCGGCGAGGGAGAGCACGCGTTCAGCCCGGATCGCGTAATCCAGCGTCTCCACCGGTTGCTCGAAGGAAGCGGTCGCCAGGAACGATTCGAACTCACGACGCAATCGGAGGGCGAGACAATCCATGTCGGTGTCGGCCTCACCCGGATGGGCGACCTCATTTGCGCATCATTGACGGACGTCACCGAGCTGAAACTGCGGGAGGAATCCTACCGGCTGCTGTTCGACGCCAATCCGATGCCGATGTGGATCGTCGACGTCGCGACCCAGCGCTTCTTGGCGGTGAACGACTCGGCGGTCGCGCATTACGGCTATTCTCGCGATCGCTTCCTCGGCATGACGGCGGACGAAATTTGCCACGCGGACGAGCGGGACATCCAGCGACGCATGCTCTTGGAGCCCGGCGAGGCCGATCGATCCGATCGAAGCCGGCGACACGTTCGCAGCGACGGCGGTGAAATAGAAGTCCTCACTTTCGGCCGGAAGGTCGCCTACCAAGGCTGCGCCGGCGAATTGGTGGCGATCGTCGACATCACCCAACGAAAACGGGCCGAGGCCGAAGTCGCCTATCTCGCTCATCACGACGCGCTCACAGAGCTGCGCAATCGCGCGTATTTCCGCGACCAGCTCGCCGCCACGATTGATCTGCGCCAGCGCAAGAAGGAAAGGCTCGCTGTTTGCTTTCTCGACCTGGATCAGTTCAAGGACGTCAACGATTCCTTCGGCCATCCCACAGGCGATCGCTTGCTGTGGATGGTCGCGCAGCGGTTGCAGGGCGCGTTGAGCGATGGCGATCTGACGGCGCGGCTCGGCGGCGACGAATTCGCCGCCATCCTTCATCACGTCGCGTCGCCGGCGCAGGTCGGCGACAACATTTCCGAGCTCATTGAGCTGCTTTCGCAGCCCTACAATATCGACGGCCTGGAGGTCGCGATCGGGGCGAGCGTGGGCATCGCCTTGTTTCCCGACGACGGGCAGTCGGCCGATGATCTGCTCAAGAACGCCGATATGGCGCTTTATCAGGCCAAGTCCGAGGGCAGGGGTCGGCACAGCTTTTTTCAGAAGGACATGGATCTGAAGGCGCAGGAGCGGCGCGCCCTGGAGGCGGATCTCAAGCACGCCCTCTCCGCGGGTCAGCTCGAAGTCCACTATCAGCCGCTCGTCGACATTTCCCGCAATCGCGTCGCCGGCTTCGAGGCGCTGCTGCGCTGGCGTCATCCCCAGAGGGGAATGATCCCGCCCAGTGACTTCATTCCGATCGCCGAAGCGACCGGTCTGATCATTCCGATCGGCGAATGGGCCCTCAGAACCGCCTGCGCCGAGGCCGCGACGTGGCGCAATGGGATTTCGGTCGCTGTGAATTTGTCGGCGATCCAGTTCCGCACGCTCGATCTCGTCAACACCGTGATCGGCGCGCTCGCTCACTCTGGCCTCGCCCCGGAGCGGCTCGAACTCGAGATCACCGAGTCCGTGCTTCTCGCCGAGACCGAATCGACGCAGGCGACACTGCACAAGCTTCGCGACTTCGGCGTCCGCATCGCCTTGGACGACTTCGGAACGGGATATTCGAGCCTGAGCTATCTCAGAGGCTTTCCCTTCGACAAACTCAAGATCGACCGATCCTTCGTCAAGGATCTCTCGGACCGCCAGGATTGCACCGCGATCATCGCGGCGATTTCCAGCCTCGCCAAGAGCTTAGGGATCGCCACCACCGCCGAAGGCGTCGAGACGCCACAGCAACTTGATTTTCTCCGATTGCAGGGTTGCACGCAGGCCCAGGGCTATTTGTTCAGCCCGGCGGCGCCCAGCGCCGACCTCGCCGAGCTCGTCGGCAAGATCGATCGCCGCGCGGCCTTGGCCGCCTGAAAGCGCCGCGCCGGCGCGTTCGCCGCCGATCAATCGGCGCCCGCGTCGGCGGTCAACTCGACGAGCGGCGTCGGCGAGAACGCGGAAACGAACTCGCCGAGCGTGACGACCATGCGCACGCTGCCCGGCGCCGGCGCCCTCACCGAACACTGCTCCAAATCGGCCTTGCCTTCATCGAGGAAGGCGGCGGCCGCGTCGCGCCTTGCCTCGGCCTCCGCGACGTCTTCGGCGCGCGAGCCGGCCCTCAACAGCGCCAGCTTCTTGCGCGCGTCGAGCAGTTGCGCGGTCGCGATGCGGGAATCGCGCTCGACGACCAGCAACTGCGCGCGCGTGATCGCCACGTCGATCGGCATCGCGCGGGCGCGATCGAGGGCGGCGCGGGCTTCCTCGGCGCGCGCCTCGGCGACGCCGACGGCCGCCTCGCCGATCGCGATCTCCTCCGGACGAGGCCCATTGCGAACCCGCTGATAGGCGGCTTCGGCCGCCGCCAGCGAAGCGGCGCGAAAGGCGATCTCCCTTTCCAGCGGACGGCAATCCAATTGCACGAGAATCTGCCCCTTTTCGACATGCGCGCCGTCGCGGACCAGGATCGACTGCACGACGCCGCTTCTGGCGACGCCGAGCGCGAGCGCGCGCGAATGGGAAGACGGCGAGGCGGCCGGATTCGCCGCTGATTGCGCCGCCGCCGCGCCGTGCAGCGCCAAAAGGAGCGCGGCGAGCATCGAGCCCCTAGGCTTCATCGCTTCGTCCCATCGCGTCGACCCAGCCGGCTGGAACATCGCCCGATCCTAAAGCATGACGCGACTTGATGGAATCGCCAACGATGTCATTCCCGCGAAGGCGGGAATCCAAACTTGGCGGCCCCTCGCTTCGAGGCGGCGACCGGCGCGTCACTCCGCCCCTTGACGACGCCATGTGGCCGGACTAAATAAGTGTTCATGATTTGTTCCGGACGTTAACCATGCCCGCCCAGTCAGCGAAACTCCTCGACGATTCCGAGCGCGTCGCCGTCGCGAGCCGGCTCGGCGCCGGTGCCGCCGACCGGCTCGCTCCTATAGAGCGGCGGCGCGGCCGCGGCGCGTCGTCGAACGTCTCCGGACGGTTCGAGCCTCTCCGGCGCGAGGAATTCGACGACGGCTGGGACCTCGGCGAGGCGCCGGAGCGCTTCGAGACGGAGGTGACGCTAGAGCGGCCGCGCTCGATCATCACGCGCAACCAGTCGCCCGACATCGCCTTCGACCGCTCGATCAATCCCTACCGCGGCTGCGAGCACGGCTGCTTCTATTGTTTCGCGCGGCCGAGCCACGCCTATCTCGGCCTCTCCGCCGGCCTCGATTTCGAGAGCAAGCTGTTCGTCAAGGACGGCGCGGCGGCGCTGCTGGAGCGCGAACTCGCGGTGCCGAAGTATCGCCCGCGGGGCGTCGCGCTCGGCGCCAATACCGACGCCTATCAGCCGATCGAGCGACGCTACCGCGTCACCCGCTCCCTTGTCGAAGTTCTCGCCCGCGCGCGCCATCCCGTCGCGATCGTCACCAAGTCCAATCTGGTGCTGCGCGATCTCGATCTCCTCGCGCCGATGGCGGCGCAAGGCCTCGCCAAGGTTTTCATCTCGGTGACGACGCTCGATCGCGACGTCGCGCGGCGGATGGAGCCGCGCGCGCCGACGCCGGGGCGCCGCATCGAGGCGATCGAACGCCTCGCCCAGGCGGGCGTTCCCGTCGGCGTGATCGCGGCGCCGATCATTCCCGCGGTCAACGACGACGAAATCGAGGCGATCTTGACCCGCGCCCATCAGGCGGGCGCGCGCGAAGCCGGCTACGTCACGCTTCGCCTGCCGCTGGAGCTGCGCGAGATCTTCCGCGAATGGCTGGCGGTGAACTTCCCCGACAAGCTCGAGCGCACGCTCGCGCTCACCCAATCGATGCACGGCGGCAAGGACTATGATTCGCAATGGGGCCGGCGCATGGCCGGCTCCGGCCCCTACGCCTGGATGATCGGACGCCGGTTCGAGATCGCGGCGAGGCGCCTCGGCTATCGCGACAGCCCGCTCGAACTCAGGAACGACCTCTTTCGCGCGCCGGTCCTCGACGAAGCGAGCCGGCCGCGGCAGTTGTCGCTGTTCTGAGCGCGACGGCGCAACGCGTTCCCTTCCCCCACAAGGGGGGAAGGGGGGCTATCGCCCGCCTCAACTCGCCACGCGCCAGAACTCGGATTGCTGGGCCTCGCGCTCGCGCAATTGCGCCTCCCGCTCGGCGATGTAGTTGCGGGTGCGCGGCACGACGTCCTGCCGTTTGGCGAGCTGGATCTGAAAAACCATGTTGCCGTTGACCCGGAACGAGGTTTCCGAGCCGGCGAGATAGAATTCCCACATCCGGCAGAAGCGCTCGTCGAAAAGAGCCTTGGCCTCCTCGCGATGCGCCTGAAAGCGCTCGCGCCATGCCTTCAACGTGTCGGCGTAATGCAGGCGCAGGATTTCCATATCCGTGATGTAGAGGCCTGATCTCTCGATCGACGCCATCACTTCCGACAGGCTCGGGATGTAGCCGCCCGGGAAGATGTATTTTTCGATCCAGGGGCTGTTCGCGCCGGGCTTGTCGCTGCGTCCGATCGCGTGCAGCAGCATAACCCCGTCGTCCTTCAGCAGGCGGCGGACTTTGGCGAAATGCTCGTCGTAGGCGAAGACGCCTACGTGCTCGAACATGCCGACGGAGACGATGCGGTCGAATTGCTCCCCGACGTCGCGGTAGTCCTGCAAGCGAAAGGCGACTCGCTGGGCGAGGCCCGACTCGGTCGCGCGCCGCGAGGCGAGCGCGAATTGCTCTTGCGACAAGGTGACGCCGGTGACGCGCGCGCCGGCGATTTGCGCCAGATAGAGCGCCATGCCGCCGAAGCCGCAGCCGATGTCGAGCACCGTGTGGCCCTCGTCGAGAAGCAGTTTGGCGGCCAGATGCCGCTTTTTGGCGAGCTGCGCCTCTTCCAGCGTCTGGCCCTCGTGCTCGAAATAGGCGCAGGAATATTGCCAGTCGGCGTCGAGGAAGAGGCCGTAGAGCCGTCGGGCGTGATCGTAGTGCCGGGCGACGTTGCGCCGAGCGCGCGTACGGTCGTTGCGCTGTCGGAAGCGGCGCATCGCGATGCGCGCCTCGTTCAGCGCCGTGGTCCAACTCGGTCCGACGTAAGCGCTGAGGTTGCTCGCGCCGAGCGCGAGAAGGTCGTAGAGGCCGCCGTGCGTGACATCGAGACGGCCGTCCATGTAGAGTTCCCCGAGCGCCAGCTCGGGGTTGAGCGTCAACTCGCGCTCGGCGGCGCGGTCGGCGAGCCGGATGGCGAGCCGCGGCCCGGTGCGGTCGCCGAAAACCCGCCTGACGCCGTCGCTGGTTTCGACCTCGAGATGGCCGTGGCGGATCAATTTGGAGAGGAAAAGCGTAAGAAGCTGAGTCATACGACGCCCCCGGCGGTGCAAGCCCGGGCGCTAACGGCCCAACAGGCCACCGAACGATGTTGTCACATTAGGCGGCAAATCCAAGAATTTCAATATTCCCGATGCCGGGCCCCGCCGCTCGCGCTCGGCGCGTCCCGGCGCGCCTCGTCCAATCATTGACAAGGCCGGCGGCGGCGCCTATCTCAGCGCCCGATCTCTCCCGCAGCGCGAAAGGGACGCCGCCGTCGTCGTCTTTCGCGCTTTTGTCGTCGTCATCGCCTGCTCGGTCGGGCGGCTTTCCGCGAGGAATTGAACGCGCGAGCGCGGATGCGCGTGGAACTTCCGGTCGGCCCCGCCTTGAAGAAGGCGCCGCCGGGGCGCTGCGGTCGATGGGACGGGCGAAGTCGTCGCGGGGTCGGAAAGGTCGCCAATGCTCGACTCTCTCTTGAAGAAGCTGTTCGGCTCCGCGAATGACCGGCGCCTGAAGGGCTATCGGCCGAAGGTCGCCGCCGTCAACGCCCTGGAGCCGGAATTCGCGGTGCTGAGCGACGAGCAATTGCGGGCCAAGACCGAGGAATTCCGCGGCGCGCTGGCCGCCGGCGCGACCCTCGAGGATCTCGCCGCGCCGGCGTTCGCGGCGGTGCGCGAGGCGGCCAAACGCACGCTCAAGCAGCGCCACTTCGACGTCCAGCTCATCGGCGGCTTCGTGCTGCACGAAGGCGCGATCGCCGAGATGCGCACCGGCGAAGGCAAGACGCTGGTCGCCACTTTGGCCGTCTATCTCAACGCGCTCGCCGGCGAGGGCGTGCACATCGTCACCGTCAACGACTATCTCGCCCGTCGCGACTCCGAATGGATGGGCGAAATTTACAAGTTCCTCGGCATGAGCGTCGGCGTGATCGTGCACGGCCTCGAGGACGAGGAGCGCCGGCAGGCCTACGCCGCCGACATCACCTACGGCACCAACAACGAATTCGGCTTCGACTATCTGCGCGACAACATGAAGTACGACATGTCGCAGATGGTCCAACGCGGCCACAGCTTCGCCATCGTCGACGAGGTCGATTCGATTCTCGTCGACGAGGCGCGCACGCCGCTGATCATCTCCGGTCCGTCGGAAGACCGCTCGGGCCTCTACGTCGGCGTCAACGCCCTCATCCCGCGCTTGAAGCGCGAGGACTTCGACATCGACGAAAAGCAGCGCGCCGTCAGCTTGACCGAGGTCGGCAACGAGCACGTCGAGGCGATGCTGCGCGAAGTGGGGCTGATGACGGAAGGATCGCTCTACGAAGCCGCCAACGCGACCCTCGTGCATCACGTCAATCAGGCCCTGCGCGCGCACAAGCTGTTCCAGCGCGACAAGGACTATATCGTGCGCAACGACGAAGTCGTCATCGTCGACGAATTCACCGGCCGCATGATGCCGGGCCGGCGCTATTCGGAAGGCCAGCATCAGGCGCTCGAGGCCAAAGAGGGCGTCACGGTTCAGCCGGAGAACGTCACCCTCGCCTCGATCACGTTCCAGAACTATTTCCGCCTGTACAAGAAACTCGCCGGCATGACCGGCACGGCGGCGACCGAGGCCGACGAATTCGCCGAGATTTACAAGCTGGTCGTCGTCGAGATTCCGACCAACATGCCGGTCGACCGCCTCGACGAGGACG
>Ga0326728_10022463_pt1 | contig 11705 bp, 8 predicted proteins | sample MB3enrmetagenome_FD_207602 | JGI IMG/M metagenome (GOLD analysis project Ga0326728, IMG submission 207602) | Lab enriched peat soil microbial communities from McLean, Ithaca, NY, United States - MB31MN | ecosystem: Environmental > Terrestrial > Soil > Wetlands > Peat | place: USA: New York... | reverse complement strand
CCAGCCGCCGCTTCAGAATCGCCAGCATCTCTTCCGCGCTCTTGCCCGTGGCGCACACGATGTAGGTGAATCCGAATAACTCTTCGTATCTCCGATTTCCGACGGCAATCTCGTCCAGCACGCTTTCGCTCGCCGAGTCTGTCTGCGCTTGCTCAGTCCGAGACCACGCGGCCGACTGCGCACCCGCGTGCGCCGACACTTTCCGTTCGCCGATGCGGGGATGGCAAGCAAAGGCTTCAAGCCAGTCGGCTTCCTGCATCGAGGCCCACACGCGATCTGCCGCCTCGCTCAGTGCAAACACATTCGTGATGGGGCGCAGGGCCACCATCGCATCGGCCCACCGTTTGGCTCCGCAACAGGCCAGCATGGCCTTTCTCGCTTCCGTTGCGCCGGCCGCATTCCAGGCTGCTAGCGTAGCATTCACGACTGCAATTCCTCCCGGCGCAGTTCGAGCAAAAACTCTTCGAGAAGATTCACGGCCACGCGCCGGCGGTACTCGGCCGTGGAGCGAATGTCGTCGATAGGTTGCACTTCGGCGAGCAACGCACGACGCGCGGCCAGCACGGTTTCACGCGTGAGTGCCTGGCCCAGCAGCGCGGCCTCGGTTTGCTTTAGCCGCATGGGGTAGGGCGCAAGGCTTGCTGCTCCGAGCCGAATCTCGCGGATCACGCCTTGCTGGAGCAGCGCTGTGGCTCCGAGCGCCACTTTGGCGATTGCCATGGCGCGCCGCGTGCCCACCTTGCGCAGGTATTGCCGGTGGCGCGCGAATCGCCTGGGCAGATGAATCGCGTAGAGCAACTCATCCGCGGCGAGCACATTGCGCTTGTAACCCAAGTGAAACTCAGAGTAGGGAACTTTGCGGCGGCCGCGCACGGAGATGGTTTCAATTTCAGCATCGTAAGCCAGCAGCGCGGGCGAAGAATCAGCAGCTGGCGATCCGTTCACCAAGTTTCCGCCGAGCGTGGCGCGGCCCTGGTTGGCAACGGATCCGATCCAGCTTGCGGCTTTTGCGAGCAGCGGAAACTCCGCGGCCACGACGGCGTGTTTGCGCAGGTCGAGAAACGTGGTCGATGCACCAATGGCAACGCTCTGCGGCGCGACTTCAATGGTGCGCAGATCGGGGATGCCCCAGAGACTGACGAGTTTGGCGGCGTTCAACCGTCCGGCGGAAAACGCCACCATCAATTCCGTGCCGCCGGCGATCGGCGTCCATTGGCCGGGCTCGGCGGCAAGCAGATCGAGCACCGCGCCCAGGCTGCCGGGCGCAACCAGCTCGTGCATTTCCGCATTACCGCGCATGGTAGGTCTGCTCCATCACTGGTTCTTTCGCCGGCTCCGATTCCGCTGCGACGGCCGCGGCCGCGACGGACTCGAAGATGCGCGCGAATCCCGTGCAGCGGCAGAGATTGCCGGCGAGGCCTTCGCGAATTTCCGCTTCGCTGGGATGCGGGCTGTGCGCGAGAAGCTGCGCCGCGGCCATCAACATGCCAGGCGTACAAATGCCGCACTGCGCTCCGCCATTCTCGAGAAATGCTTCCTGCAAGGGATGAAGCTCTCCGTCGAGCGCCAGTCCCTCCACAGTTTGAATCTCGGCGCCCTCGGCCTGCAGCACGGGCACAAGACAGCTGTTCACCAGCTCGTCATTCATGCGCACCGAGCAGGAGCCGCACTCGCCTTCGCCACAACCCTCTTTGGTTCCGGTCAGATGCAGGTCCTCGCGCAGCACGTCGAGTAGCCGCTTCATGGGCGGCACGTTGACCGAGCGGCTTTCGCCATTCACCGTGAAGCGGATCGCGGGCCAAAGTGCGTCCGTCCTGGCCTCTCCGTTGGCGTTCATGGCAAGGCCGGCTCCTCCACCGGCTGATGCGCGGCAAGCCCTGCGTAAAGATTCTCGGGCAGAAGTGGAATGGCAGTAAAACTCACGCCGGTTGCGTCGCGGATGGCATTCAGGATCGCGGGCGCGGGCCCGTCGTGCGGTAATTCGCCAATGCCCTTGGCGCCATACCCTCCATGACGGAAGGGAATCTGCTCGAAATACACGTGGATCGGAGGCACATCCTCCGCAGTGGGCATGATGTAGTTCGTCATCTGGTTGTTGGTCATGCGGCCATCCGCGAGGACGACTTTTTCGTAGAGCGCGTAGCCGATGCCTTGCGCGATGCCGCCCTCAATTTGTCCCGCTGCCAGCACCGGATGGAGCACACGGCCCACTTCCTGCACGGCCCAGAAATTCTCCACCTCGGCCGAATAAGTCACGGTGTCTACGGCCACCTGTGCCACGTAAACCGCCCAAGCATACGCGCCGTATGCCTCGCCGTGATATTTCTGATCGTCCCAGTAGATGCCCGGCGGCGCTTCATAGCGGCACAGGGACGAAAGTTCGCCATGCGCAGCGCGATAACGCGCACAGGCGGCAAGGAATTCCTCGCGCGTGTGCGGCGCGCCGAGACCTGCGCGTTCGCACAGCAGGGCGATGAGCTGCAGGCAGGCGCGCTCAATCAAGCGGCCGACCACCATGGAGGTACGCGAAGCCACTGTAGGTCCGCTATTCGGCACCATATCGGTGTCCGGCGCGGCCATGATTACGTCGCTGTATTCGATGCCCAGCGCTTCGGCGGCAATCTGCGTGAGCACCGTGTTCGTGCCCTGGCCGAATTCGGTATTCGACACCAGAACCCGCACTTTACCCTGCGGCGTAACGTCCACGCCGGCCAGCGAGTTCAAATACACTTCGCCCGAGCCGGTGAATCCCGAGCCGTGATAAAACGCGGCAAGCCCCATACCGCGCTTGATGGGATTCCGCGCATTCTCACGCGCGAATTGCGAACGCTTGGCGTGATAATCGCTCTCCTGCAACGCGCGATCGAGTAGCTGATCGAGGAACATGGGTTCGCGCATCAGTTGTTCCGTCGCGTTCGTATCTCCTTGGTGAAGAAAATTCCTGCGCCGCAATTCAACTGGATCCAGGCCCAGCGCCGCGGCGATCTCGTCCATGTGCCGCTCCATTGCGAAGACCGCTTGCGGTGCTCCGAAGCCCCGAAATGCGCCGTAAGGGACGAGATTCGTCGCCCAGGAGCGCGCGCGGACGCGCACACTGGGGCAGAGATACGGACCGGTGGAGTGCAGCGTGGCACGCGACAGCACCGTGGAAGAAAGCGTGGCGTATGCGCCGCCGTCGGTGTCGAGATGGATCTCCATCGCCAGCAGCTTGCCATCCTTGTCGAGCGCGGTGCGATGGCGCACGCGCGCGGGATGGCGCTTGGTGGTGGCCGCCAGGTCCTCCATGCGGTCGTAGACCATCTTCACCGGGTGACCGCTCTTTTTGGCCAGAAGGGCCGCGTGGCAGGCGAGGACGGACGGATAATCCTCCTTGCCACCGAACGCGCCTCCGGTTTCGGTCTGGATCACGCGTACTTTGTCTTCAGGCAGATCGAAGACGCCGCGCAGCGCTTTGAAAACGTAGTAAGGGCACTGTAGCGAGCCCCACACCGTGACTCCGTCTTCCGCGCTGTACTCGGCGATGACGCCCTGGTTCTCGATATACAGATGTTCCTGCGCGCCGGTGCGGTACTCACCTTCGACAATATGCGCGGCTCTGCTCCATGCGGAGTCCACGTCACCCTTCTCCAACAGAAAACTCTTGAGCAGATTGTCCGCGCCCCACACGATTGGATCCTGCCGCTCGCTCTCCTCAATGGTGAAGACTGGCGGTAGCGGGTCGTACTCGATCTTCACGCCGCCAAGAGCTTCGCGCAGTTTGTGCTTGTCGGGATGCGCGAGGAGAAGGATCGGTTCCTCGCAGTGATTCACCTTGCCGTCGGCCAGGCAGGGCTGATCCGCAATGATGAGCTGAATGATGTTTTCGCCGGGAATGTCGGCAGCGGTGACGACGGTGAATTGGCTCCAGTCGATGCGGCGATCAAAGGCGATGGAGCGGATGAGCCCGCGCGGAATCGTGCTGCGCACCGTGGCTCCGTACCACATGCCCTCGCGTTCCATGTCGTCGACGTAGCAGGCGCGGCCCACCAGCTTGTCCACGCCCTCTTTTCGGGGAACGGGGGCGCCGACGATGCGGGTTGTCGCATGCGTGCTCATGGGTGCCGACAGTGCCGTACGGGTTGAGGGATAGGATACAACATTGGCGAGTGACAGGAACAAAGGAGCTTCATTGCATATCAGGCATCCACCATGGATTAGGGAGCGCCCAAAACACGACTTCTCCGGGCTGGGCGAGGGCCGTCTTGCGGCCGCAAGTGTTTCCCAGAACATATCCTTTCTCGAGTACTAACGAGACTCGAACCAATAATTCCATTTTCGTTTCATTGCAATCAAGGTAAGGAATCCGGTAGGGCTCTTTGCCAACCTTTGGACCCGCCAGAATTGTAAATTCGTGTTCCCCAGGCGGAACGGCAACGGTTCCCAGGCCGTTCTTATCGAGCGCAATCACCGATTCATCCCAACTTCCTCGCCATTGAAACGTTACCATTTTGTTCGCCATCGGCTTGCCGGTCTTGGCATTCAGGAGCCGAACGGTGATGGTTTGTGCTGACAAGGATGAGGACGAATTCGCTCCTCCGAAAAGAGCGACCGCGAGGACGACTGCGGCTGCAGTTGACTTAACCGCGACCCATTTTCTCAGTGGACTTCTCACTGTCCCCCTCGATTCTTAGCCGTTCGGGGTCACATACGCTGACAGCGAACAATAGAGCGGCTCTCGCGGTTTGTTATTCGCTGTCCCTTACTCCGCCAATCGCGCCAGCGTGCGCGACAGCACGTGCACGCCGCCGCCGATCCACTCCGGCGAAGCGTATTCGTCGGGCCGATGGCTCACACCGCCGCGACAGGGAATGAAGAGCATCGCTGTTGGCGCAATGCACGAGACGAACGACGAATCGTGGTAGGCGCGCGCCACCATTCGCTTGTATTTCTTGCCCGCCGCAACGGCGGACTCCTCAAGGGCCGCCAGAATAGCCGGATCGCAGGTGGTCGGTGGGTCGGCATTGATCAATTCCGTCGTGATCTTTACGCCGCGGCGCGCGCTCACTTCGTTGACTGCATCGGCCAATGCGGCCAAAACGCTATCGCGGCGCGCGACCTCAATGTCGCGCACGTCGGTGGTGAGTTGCACACGAGAAGGAACGCTGTTTACCGCGCCGGGAAAAACCTCGCAAATGCCCACGGTGCCCACGGTATCGATAGCGCCCGTCGATTTTGCCGCCGATTCCAAAGCCAGAATCAATTCCGCTGCTGCGGCCAGCGCGTCCTTGCGGCCGGGCATCAATTTTCCGCCGGCATGGCCGCCTTCGCCTTCAATCACGATGCGCTGGCTGGCCGGTGCGGCGATGTGCGTCACCAGGCCCACGTCGAGTTCTTCCTGCTCGAGGTAAGGCCCCTGCTCGATATGCATCTCCACGAATTGATGGAATCGCCCTTTGGGCACAGCGACGGATTCCAGCGAGCCAGTGAAGCCGGCTTGCGCACGCCACTCTTCCAGGCCCCGGCCTTCCTTGTCGCGCAGGGCGAGCGCCTGCTTGGGAGTGAGCACGTTGGCCATCATGCGGCTGCCCAGGCAGCCGATGCCGAAGCGCGTGGGCTCTTCGGCGGTAAAGATCACGAGCTCGATGGAGCGGCTCGGTTTAAATCCGAACTTCTTGAGAACGCGAATTGCTTCGAGGCCGCCGAGCACGCCGACGCATCCGTCGTAGAGGCCTGCATTGGGAATGGCGTCGATGTGCGAGCCGGTGCCGATGGGCGCGAGCGTGGGATCACTGCCATCCCAGCGCGCAAAAGTGTTACCGACGGCGTCTTCGCGCACTGTCAGGCCCGCTTCCGTGCACAGGCCCTTCACGTAAGCGCGGGCGCGCATATCCGCCTCGCCAAAGACGACGCGCGTCACCACCGGCGGGTCAGCTTCCGAAATTTGCGCCAGCGCCATCAGCTCGGCCATCAGGCCGTCGATTGATAAACTGGGTCGCTCTATCGTCATGCGCGTTCTCCCAGCGGATGACGCCGCCAATCTTTGTAGATCAGATATTTTGCCGGCTTCTTGCCCAGGGCGCCGAACCACTGCGGGCAATAAGCGCGCATCCAGATGAAGTCGCCGGCCTGTACCGGATACCACGAATCTCCTAGCCGATAGATGCCGCCGCCCTCAAGCATCAGCAATCCGTGCTCCATCACGTGAATCTCCACCATGCTGAGCGCCGCGCCGGGATCGTAGGTCATGGTGTTCACGGCAAAATCGTAGGCCGGGCCGTCGGGCATAAGCGCACGCACGCGTAATGCATGGTCGCCCATGAGCGCGACGGGAGCCACGTCGCCTTCTTCTCCGACCACAATCTCCGGAACGGCTGCTCCATGCAATGGTTCGTAGGGCTTCTCAATGACGGCAACACGCGCAATGCCTGGCGCGCGCACCGTGTGCGGAGCGCCTTGCGGCAGGTACGCATAGCCGCCCGGCTTGAGCACGTGCCGCTTTCCACCGGCTTTGAGCTCGATCTTGCCGTCGAGAATGTAGAGGAAGCGCTGCGCCGGCGCGGGGCCAAGCGATCCCCCGGCGACAAACTCCGCCGTCATCTGCGTAAAGCGCGCGCCCAGTTGCGGCGCGGCATGAATAATGAACTCCACGCCCTCTGCGCCCGGCAGGGGCGAACGAATAAACGTGTTTGGAGTCTGCAGCAGATGGTCTGCCTTCAGGCTGCTGCGGGTCAATCCCAAATGATGCACGCGCGACCTCTTCAAAGGGAAATCGGAAGAGTTGAATGCGACCAAAATCCGTTGCTCGATTCTATCTGACCTCGGCCGCCAAGCGCTCCAGAAATTTGCGGCACACCGCGAGAGCGGCTGCAACGTCTTCTTCGAGCACGGCTTCATCGGGATGGTGGCTGATGCCGCCGGGACTGCGCAAGAAGAGCATAGCCGTGGGCACACGCGCGGCCATCACCATGGCGTCGTGACCGGCGCCGCTCGGCATGCGCTTCACGGGCAATCCCGCGGCTTCAATGGCCTGGGCAAGAAACTCCGTCAACCGCTCATCCAGGGGCACGGCCGGTTGGTCCATCTGGCGTGTGCATTGCAAGGCCAGTCCGCGCCGCGCGGCGATGGCTTCGGCCTGCGTGAGCAGAGTCTCCACCGCCGCCTTGCGCTCAAGATCATGGGCGTGGCGAGCGTCAAGGCTCATACGCACCGCGCCTGCGATCACATTGCCCGCATTCGGTTTCACATCCGCATGGCCCACCGTGGCCACAAGCCCTTCCGTGCGTTGCGCGAGAGACTCTACCGCGGCGATCCACTCCGCCGCACCGGCCAGAGCATCGCGGCGCAGGTGCATCGGTGTGGTGCCGGCATGGTTGGCGTGTCCTGTCCACGTGAGAGTGTGTCGTGTTTGGCCCACGATGGCAGTTACAGCCGCAACGCGCAAATCTTCTGCCTCCAGAACCGGACCCTGTTCGATATGTACCTCGAAGAAGCCCAAGGCGTTCTCGCCGATAGCAGCCTTTCCGATCTCTCCGGGATCGAGCCCGAAGGCGCGGATGGCGCCCTCGAGCGTGACGCCGCCTGCGTCCTCCAGCTTGAGGAGGGCAGCATCGAATCGTCCGGCGGCCGCACGGCTGCCGATAAACGGCACGCCAAAGCGCACGCCTTCTTCTTCACTGAAGGCAATGATTTCGATGGGTAGCGGCAGCTCGAGCTCCTGCGCGATCTCAACGCATTCGAGCGCCAGGGTGACGCCGAGGACGCCGTCGAAGGCGCCGGCATTGGGCACGGTGTCGATGTGCGAGCCGAGAATCAAGCGCCTGATTCGCGCCCCCGGAGGTTGCCACAGGCCGCGCAGGTTGCCGGCTGCGTCTACGCTCACCGTCATGCCAAGAGCTTCCATGCGCCCGCGCAGGAATGTATGCACCGCGCGCACGGGAAGCGTTAGAAATCTGCGCGTTGTGCGATCCTGCTCCTCGCTCATGGCTGCGATGCGGCAGCACTCGGCAATGGCTCGGCGGGCGCGCTCTGGCAGTGGACGGGCGCTCATGAGTGTACCTGCTCCCTGCCGCGTGCCTCGCCAGGATACGCACCGGCGCGAAAGACGGGCGCGCCGCGCAGCCAGGTTTCACGCACGCGTCCGTGCAGTTCGGCATTGAGGTACGGCGAGATCTGGTGCCGAAAGTGCAGATCGGAAGGCGCAACGGTCCACCTGGCGTCGGGATCGAAGACAGCAAAATCCGCGTCGGCGCCCACCGCAATCACGCCCTTGCGCCCGCTCATTCCCGCCAGCCTGGCAGGCGCAGCCGCCATCCACGCACCAATCCTCTGCAGCGCGATGCCGCGTTGTTTCATTCCGGTCCACAGCACCGGCAAGGCCAGCCCAAGGCTGGCGATGCCGCCCCAGGCGAGGTCCCATCTGCCTTCCTCGCGGCGCTTCATCTCCGGCGGGCAAGGGGAGTGGTCGGTGATCACCATCTGAATCAACCCTTCGTTGAGCGCACTCCATAGCTTCTCACGATTCCCGGCGTCGCGAATCGGCGGTGCGCATTTGTATTGGGTGGCGCCGTGAGGAATCTCCGCGGCGTCGAACCAGAGATAGTGTGCACAGGTTTCTACCGTGACGGGCACGCCGCGCTGGCGCGCATGTCTGAGCAATGGCAGCGCCTGGGCGCTCGAGAGATGCACGATGTGGATGGGGGTCTGAAACTCTTCGGCCAGGCGGATGAGCAAGGCAATGGCCTCAATTTCGGCAGCGTCGGGACGAGAGCGCAGATAGGTGGAGTATTTGCGCCAGTCCGCACTCATTCTATCCAGCGCCTGCGTTGCCGCATCGACCGGGCCGGGCACTTCAGCGTGTGCCAGCAACGGTAATCCGGCGCCGCGTAACTTTTCCAATGCCGCGCGCAGGTCCGTTTCATCCACCCATCGAAAGCCGTCGATTCCGGAGTGAATGAGAAAGCATTTGAACCCGGGAACGCCCGCGCGTACCAGCGATGGCAGCGATTCGGCGTTTCCGCTCACCGCGCCGCCCCACGCCGCCCAGTCTACCCAGGCTTTGCCTTGCGCCGCACTGCGCTTGGCCTCGAGCGCCGACACGTGCGTGGTTTCCGGAACGCAGTTCAACGGCATATCGACCAGCGTGGTCACGCCGCCTGACGCCGCTGCCTGTGTCGCGGTCTCAAAGCCTTCCCACTCCGCGCGGCCAGGCTCATTGATGTGCACGTGCGAATCCACCAGGCCGGGGAGCAGCACAAGGTCGCCGAAATCAAAGAGCTCTGCGCTTCCGGGGACTGCATTCCAGCCTTCGAGCGCAGTGATCCGCTCGTGGTCTACAATCACTGCGGCGGGTGCGATGCCATCCGGCGTCAAGACGCGCGTTGAACGAAGTGCTTTTGCCATCCTTTGATTACTCTCGCCGCTGGGGGATGCAGATAGCAAGCGCAAAGATTTCCGGCGGTCGCGGGACCCGCGCTTGAGAAGACGGCGGGCGCCTTTGCAACTTTGCGGGAGGGGGGTTCGGTGAGTTTCTGGGACGTTGTGATCATTACGGCCTCGTCGGAGCGGCAAGCGGAGCTTTACCGCGAGGAGATGCAGCGGAGGAACTCATCGGGACTGTTGCCCAGAGAGACGAAATCTCTTGTTGTGCCCGATCCCGGCGGCCAAAGAGCGGGCAGCGGCGGCGCGACCATCAACGCGCTGGGCATTCTGGGTAAAGACCGCGCGTGGTGGAGCGACCACCGCGTGCTCCTTGTGCACTCGGGAGGCGATTCGCGACGGCTGCCGCAGTATTCTCCGGGCGGCAAGTTGTTCGGCATCCTGCCTTCGCGCACCCAACCGCGCGCCACCACCACGGTCTTCGATGAAACCATGTCGCTGTCGTCGGCTTGGGCAGAGAAAATGCGCAGCGGACTCCTGGTGGCTTCAGGCGATGTGGTGCTGCGCTTCGACGCCGACCAGGTGCAATGGGATCGCGCTGGCGTAACCGGAGTTGCCATGCGGCTCGAAATGGAACAGGCCGTGCATCACGGCGTGTACGCGGTGGGCGCCGGCGATCAGGTGTACACTTTCCTGCAAAAGCCCTCGCCCGCGGAGGTGAAAGCCGCAGGAGGCTTGCTGGGCGATGGCCGCGTGGCTGTCGATATCGGACTGTTACGCTTTGATGCCGATCTGACGGCTGCGCTGACGGAGCTGGCTGGATTCAAGAGCCTGCCGGCGGTGGATCTCTACGACCAGATGACGCGCATGCTCACGGGCCAGTGGAGGCCGGAGGCAGGTGCGGGACTCTTCTGGCGCGAGCTTGAAAGAATTCTGCGCGGCGCCGAGCAGCCCGTGGAGTTTCATTGCTCGGTGGTTGAGGGTGAATTCATCCATGCGGGAACCACACGCTCTTTCCGCGCGCTGGCAGCAGGCTCGGGAGGAATCCTCGACAGCATCGTTGCAGGTGAGTGCAAGGCCGGACACGAAGCTGTGGTTCTGGAATGCGATCTCGAAGGGCCGGTCTACGCCAGCCGCGGCGCGATTCTGCACGGACTCACCGGTCTCACCGGATCCATTGAAGTTCCCGAGGATACGGTTGTCCACCAGCTTCCGGTGGATGGGGAATGCGGCACGGGCTGGGTGATTCGCGCGTATGGCGTCGAAGACGATCCCAAGCAGCTCTTCGAAAACGCGACGTGGTTCAACCGGCCGATGACAGAGACGCTCGAGAGGCTTGGACTGCACGGCGAGGAGATATGGAATGCTGACGAGCCGCGCAACTTGTGGAGCGCCGCGCTCTTTCCCGTGACCACACCCGACGAAGCCTGGGCGTGTGCGCGCTGGATGATGGGCTACGCGAGCAGTTTCGACGCCGACGAGTGGCGCCGGCGAACGCGCACATCCCTGGCCGAGAGCGCGCGCTGCGCCGACGGAAAAGCGCTGGCCGACGCGCGCAATCAGCGCTTGCAGGGCATTTGGCAGGAGACGGCAGTGGATCTGGCCAAGGCGGGGTCGGATCTGCGTCCGCTGCTTGCGAATCTGCCCGGCCTGGGTCCCGCGGCGGCTGCCGGTCGCGCGCTGCGCGCTTACGCCGATGGGCTGCGTGCGGGCCCGGCCGATCACTTCACGCTTGCCGCCAGCCATCTGATGCAGGCCGCGCGCTTGCTTAGCCGCGCAGGGCGCGAGGCGGAGGCCGCTGCAGCCGAGGCAGACGCCTTTACCTGCATTCAGGATGCGGTGCGCGCGGGATCAACCACTGCTGCCGAACACGCGCCGTCGCCGTGGCAATTCGAACGCGTACAGGTCTCCGCACCGCCGCGCATCGATCTCGGTGGCGGCTGGTCGGACACTCCGCCCTTTTGTTTTGACTGGGGCGGAACGGTGCTCAACTGCGCGCTCGAAATCGATGGAGCCTATCCGATCGAAACCGAGATCCGGCGCATCGATGAACCCGTCATTCGTTGCTTTGCGGGCGGCGAGGAGATGCCGGCCGAGTATCGCCGCGCCGAGGAATTGCGCGCGCCTTGCGAGCCGGGGTCGGCATACTCCATACCGCGCGCAGCTTTGCATCTTCACGGCATTCCGGTTGCAGGCGAGCCGCTCAAAGACACGCTGCGCCGGCTGGGCGGCGGTGTCGAAATCTGCTGCCGAGTGCAGTTGCCCATTGGCTCAGGCCTGGGAACCAGCAGCATTCTCGGGGCAACCGTGGTGCGCGCGCTCGCTGGCCTCTCGGGAAGGGAACTCGACAA
>Ga0326728_10022462_pt1 | contig 11705 bp, 9 predicted proteins | sample MB3enrmetagenome_FD_207602 | JGI IMG/M metagenome (GOLD analysis project Ga0326728, IMG submission 207602) | Lab enriched peat soil microbial communities from McLean, Ithaca, NY, United States - MB31MN | ecosystem: Environmental > Terrestrial > Soil > Wetlands > Peat | place: USA: New York... | reverse complement strand
ATGGGTGGGGTCGTAGAGGAACTGACCGCGGCTCATTACTTTTACTTCACTGCCTGCCACGATTGGAACCCGGAACTCATTGAGAAGTATCCGCGGATGCTGGTGGAGCGGGCGGTTGACGGTTTTCTACTCCTGAATACGTCGGTAGAAGAGCTCGCGGTCCCTGTGCCGGTGGTGGCCATCTCAGCGCACTGCTCCGCGGAAAAGGTCACAAATATCCTTCTTGACCACCACCAGGCAGTGCATCGGGCGCTCTCGCACCTCTATGAGCTTGGCCACCGCCGGATTGCATTCATGCGCGGCCCACGCGTCATACCCGACTCGGAGTTCCGCTGGGAAAGCATTCAACAGGTCGCGCGGGAGATGGATCTGAAGCTGGATCCGGAACTAGCGATCCGCATCGACACAGCCGGGTGGTCGACGAAGGGCGGGCAGCATCCGATGGCGCCGGAGATCGGCTATAAGCCCATGCAGGCCCTGCTTGAACAGACGCGCGCGTTCACCGCGGTGTTTTGCTTCAACGACATTGCGGCGATTGGCGCCATTCGTGCATTGAAAGACGCAGGGCTGAATGTGCCGGGTGACGTTTCCGTGGTGGGCTTCGATGACATTTTGTCGGCGGCATATGCGACGCCTTCTCTTACCACTGTCCGTCAGCCGCTGGCAGAGATGGGGCGGCGCGGCGCGAAGGTGCTACTGGAACGAATTGCGGACCGGAAGAAGCCGTATGCGACTGACATCTTCATGGAGTCCGAGCTGATTGTTCGCGAATCGACGGGACCGGTAAAGAACCGTACTTAAGAAAGGGAATCAACTGCATGCGGCTGCAAGCCAGCGGCTGATGTACACCTGCGCGTGAGCTTCACCGCAGTAGTGCCGCGCACCCGGGGCGTCGGCAGCTTCCTTGGTCCATTTGTGAACCGACAGTTGCGCATCGTTGCAATGGATTACGAACCAGCGCACCGGATTGTCGCTCTCTTCTCCGCAGATTTCACATCGATAGATGGTGCCGATCACGGGTGACCTCACAGAGACTGGGACCAACGGAACGAGGGACCGTGTCAGATCTTTGCAGGTCCTTAAGTAATTCTACTCGAGCATCTGCAGGTCGAGCGGCTCGACGAGCATGCAATCCATGGACTGGATGCGGGCCAGGGCGCGCTTGAGCGCAGAGGATTTGCACGGCTCGACGGTCACCACGAACGGGAGAGCGTCAGCGGGATAGCCCGCCTTTTGCACGATGGCTCGAATATTGATCTGCTCATGCGCCAGCGAGGTGGTGATAGAGGCGACGATGCCGGGACGATCTTTCACGAGGAATCGAATGTAATGGGGAACTTGAAACTCGGCCCCGAGCCGCGCCGGGGCTGAGGGAATCTCGACGCGCTGCGAGCCATGAGCGAGGGCAAGCAGATCGCTGACTACGGCGACTGCAGTGGGATGGCCGCCCGCGCCGTGGCCGGAAAAAACCACGTCGCCGCCGTAGTGACCGCTGGCGATGACCATGTTCTCGGTTCCCTGTGACCACGCAAGCGGAGAGCGCAACGCAACGAGCATGGGGCCGACAGCGGCCGCAAGCTGACCATCCACCTGCTGGGCGCGCGAAATCTGGCGAATCGTGCAGCCGAGGTCGCGGGCATAGCTGAAGTCAACGGGAGTGATGGTGGTGATGGAGCGCGGAACGATTTCGTCGGGATTGACCTGCACGCGGAGGGCAAGCCGCATGAGGATGGCGAGTTTTGCGCGCGCGTCGAATCCGCCCACGTCTTCGGTGGGATCGGCTTCGGCATAGCCTTTCGCTTGTGCTTCCGCCAGGACCGCAGCGTAATCCGCACCCTCTTCCATTTTGCTCAGGATGAAGTTGCAGGTGCCGTTGAGAATGCCTTCCATGCGCTCGATGCGATCGCCAGCCATTCCCTGTTCGAGACCGGGGATGACGGGGATGCCGCCGGCGACGGCAGCGCCGTATTTCAGATGACCGCCTTTGGCGGCGGCAAGGCGCTCCAGATCGATGCCGTGATAGGCGATGAGTTTTTTGTTGGCGGTGACGACACTTTTGCCGGCTTCGAGTGCGCGGCGCACCCAGCTTCCAGCGGGATCGAGGCCGCCGGCCAGCTCGACAATCACGTCCACATCGGAAGCGAGCACGGCGTCGGCATCTTCGCTCCAGATGACGCTCGTGGGTACCCAGTCGGCGCGCTTGCGCGCGACGCCGCGGTTGAATATGTGCGTCAATTCAAGGCCGCGCGGCTTGGATTCGCAGAGGATGCGGGCCACCGAACTACCGACCGTGCCAAAGCCAAAGATGGCAATGCGGAGATGGCGGGTGGGACCAGACTTGCGCGCGCGCGCGGCTGGGGCGTCGGACGGCGGGGCTGAACTGTGCACTTGAGGCACCGAAATTTTCCTTTGCTGAACGCAGGAGAAACGAAACCGTGTAACAACTCGATGATACCCGAACGGGAGCAGCGGGCAGACGGGTGGTTTCCATCGTTGGACCACGAGACCAGCATTGTAATTTTCTTGTTGCTGACGGCTTTGGGACGACTCGCCTCTGCTAGCATGATGTGCAGATGCGGCGCGGCTTCTCCATTTTCCTGATCCTGTTCTTCGGGCTTGTGCCCCTGTCGGCTTTCGTCGACAGCAGCGAAGACGCAGGTCTGCCGGCCTGCTGCAGGCGGCACGGGGCGCACCACTGCGCGATGTACGCCGAGATCATGGCCATGAGGGCCAGCCGCAACCTCGATCCGACGCCGAGCTTTTCCGCACCGCCAACCTGCCCGCTTTATCACGGCCCCACGTTTTCCATGTTGATGCCTGCGTACGCGTTGACGGCCACGGCGCCGAAGGCTCGGGCTGAGTTTACGCCAACCCCCGTTCCCACGTTCGAGCGAATCACGGCGCTTTCAACTCCGAGCCGCGCTTACGCAGGACGTGGCCCTCCAGCTTCGAATCCAAGCTAAGAATTGCGTTGAAGACAACCCTTGTTGAGTAGGGCGACGGTCGGTGTCGGTTAATGCGACGCCGGCATTTTCTTGCGTCGCGCCCCCAGGCAGAGAAGTGACTCCCCTCTCAGAAGGATTCGTCTTCGGCGCTCCCTCACATTTCCCCAGCCGTCGTAGCGCTGTATGTGCAGTCTACGACTGCTGCCTGCTAGCACGAGAACGCAAGCGAGGTCATTTCTTCATGCGAAACCTTCTTCATTTTCTTGCGACAGCGCTGTTGCTGGCTGCTTCCCTTCCCGCATTCGCTACCGTGTTCGCCACGCTTCGCGGGGTGGTTCACGACCCGCAGCACAGGCCGATCGCCGGAGCGACCGTGATTCTGCAGGCTGCCGATTCCGATTTTGCCCTGCATGCCACGTCCAATTCCGATGGAGAATTTGTATTGCCGGAGGCGCCGATCGGCGTCTACCGGCTGACAGTGATGGCCAACGGATTTTCCAATGGCACCGAGACTTTGACTGTCGCCTCGGGAACCAATCCGGTCCTGCATATTCCGCTCCAGGTCGCGGGAGGAACAGAGTCGGTGGTCGTGAACGGAACGGCAAGCTCGGTCGATACGGTGACGCCGACAACGATGATCACACGGGAAACCATCGATGAGACGCCAGGCGCGGACCGCACCACAGGCACGGAGATGATTACCGACTACGTGCCCGGCGCGTACATGACGCACGACATGCTGCACATGCGAGGCGGCCACCAGACAAGCTGGCTGATCGATGGCGTTTCGATTCCCAATACCAAGATCGCCTCGAACGTGGGGCCGCAAATCGATCCCAAGGATATCGACTCCATGGAGGGCCTGCGTGGCAGCTATGATGCCGATCTCGGCGATCGCACCTACGGAATGTTCAATGTATTGCCGCGCAATGGGTTTGAATTCAACCGCGACGGCGAGCTATTTCTGTACGCCGGCAATCTTTACACCGGCGAGGCGCAAGTTGCGCTGGGCAATCACTCTGAGAAGAGTGCGTGGTACGCAAGCGCGACTGGCTCGCGGTCGAATTACGGACTGGCCACGCCTGTGGCCACGATTTATCACGATGCCACCAACTCAGAAAGCGGCTTCGTGTCGCTGATTCACAACCAGACGCCGGAGGATCAAGTGCGCGTGGATGGGCAATTCCGGCAGGACTACTTTCAGGTGCCCTACGATCCGAATGCGAATGACTATGAATGCATTTCGGATTACTACTGCAGCGCGGGACTGAGGGATGGGCAAACGGAGCGCGATTCTTTTGTGATTGCGAACTGGGTGCACACGATCTCGCCCAAAGCGCTGTTTTCATTCGCGCCGTTTTACCACTTCAACCAGTCGGATTACGATTCGCTGGCAACCGACCAACCGGTAGCGACAACCTGGCACCAGAAGTCGAACTACGGCGGGGCGCAAGGGGATTGGCGCGCCGATGCCGGATGGAATACCTTCTCCGGCGGATTCTATACATTTATCCAAGGCGAAAACGATCTCTTCGGCGTGCAAGTGAATGACGACAGCGGTCCATCGCAGCCGAATACAACGGCGCACGCCACTGCAGAGTTGGTGGAGTTTTATCTCGGCGATCACTTGCGGCTGGGACGGTATGTCACGTTGCTGGGAGGCGAAAGATTTACGTATTACCGGTCGGACCAGAACGCGGGCGCCGTCTATCCGCGCATCGGGGCAACGGTACGGATTCCGCGCTTGAACTGGGTGCTGCGCGGTTTCTACGGCCATTTCTTCCAGCCGGCGCCGATCCTCACCGTCTCAAGTTCCGTGTTGAATTACGCCAGCAGCCTTGGTGGCGGCGAAAACACATTCACGCCTATTCCCTCCGAGCGCGACGAGGAGCACCAGTTCGGCATCGAGATTCCATACCGGGGATGGATGCTGGACATTGACACCTTCAAGAACCGCGTAAACAACTTCCTCGACCACTCGAATCTTGGCGAATCGAACATGTACTTCCCCATCGCCGTGGATGGAGCGCTGATTCGCGCGTGGGAAATGACGCTGCACTCCCCGTCGCTCTGGCGCTATGGGCAGTTTTACGTAACGTACTCCAACCAAATCGCGCAGCAGCGCGGGAATATTATCGGCGGATTCACGTGCAGCATTGCGACCGATCCGGCCTGCGACCTGGGGCCGGATTACATTTCGCTCGACCACGATCAGCGCAATACGCTCAACACGGGCTTCACAGCGAACTTGCCGCGGCATACATGGTTCGCATCGAATGTCTACTACGGTTCAGGATTCTCAAACGGGCTGGCTGGTGCGAACGAAGGACCGTACAACGGGCCGTACCTTCCGGTGCACACGACGTTCGACTCGTCGATTGGCCACTCGCTGGGCGAGAACTGGAAGCTGTCAGCCACGGTGATCAATGTGACCAATCACCGCGTGCTACAAGACAACTCGATCACCATTGGAGGGTTTCACTGGAACGACCCGAGAATGATCGCGGTGGAGGCGCGGTACAAGTTTAAGTTTTAGCAGGTCAGCGAGTCAGCAAATTAGTGGGCTGGCGGTGTGCCACCCTTCCGCAAGCTGCGCGGAAGGATGGGGCAACCTCCGGATCAACTCTGCACATGAAAAAGTCCGGGGAGCACTTCTCCAGCCTTGCCTTCGACACTGTGGGTAAATGCCGAGGCGTTGAGCGGGGGCTCGGGGCCAACGTAGACAGTTTGCGCGCCACTCTGCCGCGCCCAATGGACGAAACCGGCTGCGGGATAGACGTTGCCCGATGTGCCGATGACGATCATCAGCGTGGAATTGGCAATTTCGCGCTCGATGCGAGGCATCTCGAGGGGAATCTCGCCGAAGAAGACGATATGCGGTCGAAGCCGGCCACCGCATGCGCAGCGAGCGACTTCATCGAGGCTCGCGTAGACGACGCGGTCTTCGACGGGCGGACGGCCGCACTCGCGCTCACAGCGCGCCTTCGCCAGCTCGCCATGCATGTGGATAAGATTCCGCGATCCGGCGCGCTCGTGCAGGTCGTCGACGTTCTGCGTGCAGAGAAAAAAGCGGCCGGGTAGTTGTGCTTCAAGCTCCGCAAGCGCGATGTGCGCGGGGTTGGGCTGAGCGTTGGCGTTATCGGCGCGGCGCTTGGAATAGAACTCCCACACAAGCCACGGGTCGCTCCTGAGCGCTTCGGGTGTGCAAACCTCTTCGACGCGATGTCCCGCCCATAACCCGTCGGAGGCGCGGAATGTGGGTAGGCCGCTTTCAGCGCTGATTCCGGCTCCGGTGAGAACAAAAACGCGGTCGGAGGGTGCGATGGAGATGGTCATGATCGTGAATCGTGAACCGTGGGACGTGTTGATCGAGCGAAGCGGTAAATGAGTGAAAAAGTGAATGCGTGATCAGAGGTCAGGGCACGAGGAGAATCTTGCCGGTGGTCTTGCGCTCTTCCAGGTCGATCTGGGCCTGAGCGGCATCGGCGAGAGGATAGGTGAACTCGGTGCGAAGTTTGAGTTCGCCTTTGGCGGCCCATCCGAGTACGTCGCCCGCGCGCCACTCGAGCTCAGCGCGCGTGGCGATGTAGTGCCAGAGTGTGGGCCGGGTGAGGAAAAGCGAACCTTTGCTATTGAGCAGACTGGGATCGAAAGGCGGCACAGGGCCGCTAGATGCGCCAAACAAGGCCATCATGCCGCGCGGATGCAGGCAATTGAGGCTCTTGTCGAACGTGGTTTTGCCGACTGAATCGTAAACGACATCAACGCCCTTGCCGCCGGTAAGGCGCTTGACCTCGGCTTCGAAGTCCTGCACGGTGTAAAGAATCACCTCGGACGCGCCGGCCTCGCGCGAGAGCTCGGCTTTCTCCTTTGTTGAGACAGTGGTGATGACGCGCGCGCCGATGCGCGCTGCAATCTGTGTGAGCAGCAGGCCGACACCGCCGGCTCCTGCGTGCACGAGCGCTGTATCGCTCTTTTTCAGCGGGTAGGTCGAGTATGCAAGATAGTGCGCGGTCATGCCCTGGAGCATGGCTGCGGCGGCGCACTCCAGGCTCAGGCCCTCGGGAACCTTGACCAGTTGAGCGGCGGGAACGAGAGCATATTCGGCATAGCTGCCGATGACACTTGTGGACGCGACGGCATCGCCGGCCTTGAATCCGTTGACTCCGGGACCAAGCTCTTCCACGGTGCCCGCTGCTTCGCTGCCCGGGATCATGGGAAACGAAGCTTTGTAAACGCCCTTGCGAAAGTAGACCTCAATGAAATTAACGCCGGTGGCCTCAATGCGGATGAGAACCTGACCGGGTCCTGGTTGAGGAATGGGCAGGTCGACAAGCTGCAGCGCTTCAGGCCCGCCGGTCGACTGGATCTGGATGGCTTTCATGACTGGCTCAAGAATGAACCTTGAGGGCAGGCTACGGCAAGGAAATAGAAAAACTCAACTTGGCGATCAGAGGTTCTCGTCCTTGCTCTCCGAGAGCAAGGTCCGTTCGTCGGATGATTCCAGCCGCACCAGACGATCGATAGTGTAGGACGTGGGGCGCTGGCTGCTGTAGTAGTGGCGCACCTGCAGTTCACCGAGCAGCCCGAGAGCGAGCAACTGAATGCCGGAGACGATGAGGACGGAAGCGATGACGAACATGGGGCCGTGGACTTCCATCAGGTCCAGATGGGGATTGAGCAATTTCATTCCCAGCAGGATCGCGGCCATGACGCTGCCGGCGAACATGGCACAAACTCCGCAGCCGCCGAAGAAATGCAGCGGACGGCTCATGTGCTTGAGCAGAAAACGAATGGTCATCAGGTCAAAGATGACCTGGAAGGTCCGGCCCAGGCCGTAATGGCTTTTGCCGCGCACGCGCTTGAAATTGCGGATGGGTATCTCGCAAATGAAGGCGCCGTACAAGCTGGCGAGGGCGGGAATGAAACGATGCATCTCGCCGTAGAGCGGAATGTTCTGGATGACCTCGCGGCGATAGGCTTTGAACGTGGTGCCGAAGTCGTGAATGGGAACTCCGGAGAGCCGCGCCATGATCCAGTTGGCGCAGGCGGATGGAATGCGGCGAAAGATGAAGTTGTCGATGCGGACCTTGCGCCAGCCGGAAACGACGTCATAGCCCTCATCGAGTTTTTCTATAAATGCGGGAATGTCATTGGGATCGTGCTGCAGGTCTCCGTCCATGGCCAGAACAAATTCTCCCGAAGCATGATCGAAGCCGGCGGCCAGAGCGGAGGTCTGGCCGAAGTTGCGGCGAAGCTTGACGATGAGGACGCGACTATCGACGGCAGCCACTTCCTCCAGGAGTTTGAACGTGCGGTCGCTTGACCCGTCGTCAACGAGGATCATTTCGAAGGACTCGTCCACCTGTTCCATGACCTGCTTAAGCCGGGCATACAGGATGGTTACGTTCTCTTCTTCGTTGTGAAAGGGAACAACGATCGAGTATTTCGCCATATTGCTCCTTTAGACGCCTTAGATGCTTTAGGGATGTCTGGGGCATTCCCTGAAATGAAATGGATGCGGTTCGGCGCCTGAATGTGGATCTCGCTACGGAGAGGGTGTCAATTTACGCTGAGGCCGGTGGGCTACTCCCGCATTTCCATCTCGCCAAGCATCGTCTGCATCTCGTTGAGGGCATGACTGTTACCGCTTCGCGCGGCACAAGCGATGCCGGCTCTAAGCCGCCCGATAGCCTCCGGCTTTCTGCCCGCGCCGGCCAATGTCTGCGCAGACATGAAGTAGCCTGGAGTGTAATCAGGATCGTTGGCTAAGAGTGTATCAAATTCTGAAATCGCAGCATCGATTTCGCCGCGGTTCGCCAATTCCATGGCGATTCCGTAACGGGCGAAGCTGTTCTTTGGGTCGAGCGCGAGAATCTCTCTCAATCCTGCGACTTTATCCATTTTGCCTGTGTCCGGCCGTTTTCGCTTGATTGGGCCGTGAGGGATTTGCGGTTTTGCCACGGATTGTCCCACACTGAAAGATAGAAAAGTGGACAAGGCTCCCGGGCCAAAGCAGCCGCCAGTTTTATTTTAACTGGCGCGCGATGAAGGCGGTCAAAAGAAACAGTGGAAAGTGAGGCGGCATGAATAGCCAGGCGATGCACCCCAAGGTACGCACGGTGGCCAGCACGCAGTCAGAGAAGACTGAAATTGTGCTACCCAACGACACCAATACGCTGGGCCATCTGCTGGGCGGTCGGCTGATGCACTTCATTGACCTGACCGGCGCCATGGCCGCTTATCGTCACGCGAGAACCAACGTTGTGACCGCGTCCATGGATCACATCGACTTCATCCGGCCCGTACACCTGGGCGACCTGGTCACGCTGAAGTCGAGCGTAAACCGGGCGTTTAAAAGCTCCATGGAAGTGGGCGTGAAAGTGTGGGCTGAGAACACGCGGACCGGCGAAGTGGCACACGTAGCCAGCGCGTACCTGGTGTTTGTCGCGGTTGACGAACAAGGACGGGTGCAGAAGGTTCCGCTGTTAGAGCCGGAGACGCCGGACGAGGTGCGGCGTTATGAGGATGCGCTTCGCCGCCGTGAACATCGCGAACGGGAGAGCGTGCGCCGCACAGAGGGCAAGCTGGCTGTAGCAGCACTGGAGAGCGAGCGCGGCAATCCCGCCTGACGAAACAAAACACATCGTCTTTCCGGAGCGCCTTTTCGAAGCATAGACGCTTGGAGCTCGCGGGCTCTTGATTATGGATTCCTCTATGTCAGCTTCCCTTCCCTCGTTGCCGAGTTACTCCCGGTTCCCGCGACGCATCGTCTGCCTGACCGATGAGACAACGGAGATTCTGTACTTGCTCGGCGAACAGGACCGGGTCGTCGGCGTTTCAAGTTATGCGCACCGGCCGCCGGAGGCGCGCAGCAAACCGCGGGTCTCCGCGTTCCGCGACGCCAATTTCAAGGCCATTCTCGACCTCAAGCCGGATTTGATCCTCACCTTCTCCGACGTTCAGGCGGAGATTACGCGCGAGCTTGTATTGCGCGGCGCGACCGTGATCAATTTCAACCAGCGCAGCATTGCGGAGATTCTCGAGATGATTGCGTTGCTCTCACGCATCGTCGGAAAGCCGGACGCGGGGCTGGCTCTGATCGAAAATGTGCAGCGACGCCTCGCGGAGATTGCGGCGTCGGCAAAGAAATTCCCGCGCCGGCCGCGCGTCTTCTTCGAGGAATGGAATGACCCCTTGATCAGCGGCATTCAATGGGTTGAGGAACTGATTGAGATCGCCGGCGGCGAAACGATTTTCCCAGAGTTGCGCGCGTGCGGGAGGGCGCAGGACCGCGTCGTAGATCCGGCGGACGTGGTGACCCGAGATCCTGAAGTGATTCTGGCTTCGTGGTGCGGCAAGAAAGTAAAAAAAGAAGAGATTTGCCGTCGCGCGGGATGGGCTGCGACGAGTGCGGTGCGAGATGGACACGTCTACGAGGTGACATCGGGATCGATCCTGCAACCGGGCCCTGCTTCGCTTACGGAGGGCGTGAGGCAATTGCATGCAATTCTGGCGCGCGTGGCGCGCGTGGAAGTTGCGTCGGCGTCCGAGCTTTCGAAGGCGTGAAGTATCCTTCCTGTAAAATTTTAGAGAGAAGACTCTCGCTCGCCGCGAGCCAAACAATGCGCTGATGGCGAGCATGCAAGGCCCCGCAGGCAGGATTGCGGAAAAGGAGAAATTCGGTGGCTCATTCCCATACCATGCCTTCGCCTGTGGCTCTGCCCGGCGTTTCAAAGATCGTCGCAGTTGGCTCCGGAAAAGGAGGCGTGGGGAAAACCACGGTGGCCGTGAACCTGGCCGTTGCGCTGAGCAAGCTGGGCCAGCGCGTCGGCCTGATGGACGCGGATGTGTACGGGCCCAATGTGCCGCTGATGATGGGCAGCTCGCAGGCGCCGAAGATCGGCGAAGGCAACATGATCGAGCCCAACCTCACGCACGGCCTGAAGACAATCTCGATTGGATACATTTCGCCCGGCGACAAGCCGCTGGTGATGCGGGGCCCGATGCTGCACCAGATCATCCGGCAATTCCTGCAGCAGGTGAACTGGGGCGAGCTTGATTATCTAATCGTCGATCTGCCGCCGGGTACGGGCGATGTGGCCATTTCACTGGTTCAAACTGTGCCGCTGACTGGCGCGATCGTCGTATCGACGCCCAGCGATGTGAGCCTGGAGGATGCGCGCAAGGCTCTCGAAATGTTTGCACAGGTGAATGTGGAGGTGCTGGGAATTGTGGAGAACATGAGCCACTTTACCTGCCCGCATTGCCACCATGAGATCGACATCTTCTCGCGCGGCGGCGCGGAGCGCACGGCCAAGCAATTTAACGTGCCATTTTTGGGAGCGATCGAACTGATTCCAGCGATTCGCGAAGGCGGCGACCGCGGATTGCCGGTTGCGCTTGCCGGACCGAAGAGTCCCCAGGCGGCGGCGTTCTACACGATGGCGGGAAAGGTGATGGAGCAGGCCGAAAGGGCAGCCGCAGCTGCGTCAGACGTCATCGAGATCAAGTAACGGAAGAGTCGCAGGAACGCGAAACTCGATTTATGACAGGATTGCAGGAAAGCGGGGCTAGCGCCCCGCTTTCTTTTTGTCGGCTCGGCTTACCGCCAGTGGCCTTCGACCAGAACCCAGCCGTCTCCGCGGTGTTCCCAGTGATGGGCGACCCAAACAGCACCGGGACGCGGTGGATGTGCCCAATAGCCATGCACCCAGACGTAATGGTGGCCGTCCCAGCGGTGATAACCGTCAACCCACA
>Ga0326728_10022461_pt1 | contig 11706 bp, 7 predicted proteins | sample MB3enrmetagenome_FD_207602 | JGI IMG/M metagenome (GOLD analysis project Ga0326728, IMG submission 207602) | Lab enriched peat soil microbial communities from McLean, Ithaca, NY, United States - MB31MN | ecosystem: Environmental > Terrestrial > Soil > Wetlands > Peat | place: USA: New York... | reverse complement strand
GAACGGCGCGCGCCGTGACCAGTCCGCTCGACAAGCTCGGCATCGTCATGCCCGACCAGGGGGCGCCTGGCGGCTGAGGCGTTGCGCGCCGCGCTCGAGGTCGCCGATATCTTCCGCGCCGCGGGCCCTGCTTACCGGGCCGTCCACGCCGGGCGTTTGAGCCTCGCCCAGTTGAAGGTCATGTCGGCGATCCAGAACTGCCGCACCGCGGCGCTCGGCGGCCATGTCGATGGCTGCGACGACTGCGGCTACCTTCGGGTCGCCTATAACTCTTGTCGCAATAGGCATTGTCCGAAGTGCCAGGGCGCGGCGGCGCGCGCCTGGCTCGCCGAGCGTAAGGCCGATCTGTTGCCGGTCGACTATTTCCACGTCGTATTCACGCTGCCGGCCGAGGTCGCCGACATCGCCTGGCAGAACAAGGCGGTCGTCTACGACCTGTTGTTCCGGGCCGCCTCCGAGACGATGATGACGATCGCCGCCGATCCCCGGCATCTTGGCGCGCGGATCGGCGTCACCGCCGTGCTCCACACCTGGGGCTCGGCGATGACCCATCATCCGCATGTCCACATGATCGCGCCGGGCGGCGGCATTGCGCCGGGCGGGCAGCGCTGGATCAACGCACGCCCGGCCTTCTTTCTACCCGTCCGGGTGCTGGGCAAGCTCTTCCTTCGACTGTTTCTCACCCAGTTGATGGAACTGCACGACGCGGGCCAGCTCGTCTTCTTCGGCGCTCACGCGGAACTTGCCGACCGACGCCGCTTCTTGCGCCATCTCGCGCCGCTCAGGACCAAGCGATGGGTGGTCTACGCCAAGGCGCCGTTCGCTGGTCCCGAAGCGGTGCTCGCCTATCTGTCGCTCTACACGCACCGGGTTGCGATCTCGAACCGCCGCCTGATCGCCTTCGATAAAGGCGGCGTGACCTTCCGCTACAAGGATTATCGCCGCAGCGGCCCGCAGCGCCATCAAGTCATGACGCTCGATGTCCACGAGTTCATGCGCCGCTTCCTGCTGCATGTTCTGCCACGCGGCTTCCACCGCATCCGGCACTACGGATTGTTCGCGAGCGCGACACGCAAGGCCAACATCGCCCGCGTCCGCGAACTGCTGGCCGTGGCGCCGGTGCCAGAACTCGTCGAGGCCGAGGAGCCGCCTGATCAACTCCCGCCCTGTCCTTGCTGCGGCGGGCGCATGCGCATCATCGAGACCTTCGAACGCTGGATGCAGCCGAGGGCGCCGCCCCGCCCTCCCGCAGCAACCGGGGCGCCGTCGTGACCCGGCACGCTTCATTCCCACGCCATGCCGTCGCGCCGTCGCGTCGGCAAACAACATCTCGCGCGCCGATGGTCCCGCTCGCGTCGTCAGCACCGCCGATCCCTGCCAGGATCGCCGAAACGGCCAATCAATCGCCTTCGATATTGGCTGTGATCGCCTGGAAACGCTCTCGCGACGCGCACCCGATCCAGCCCAGCGCACGTCACAACCGCCCACCCCGGCGCAGCCAGAACATCAAATCTCCATAACCCCCGCCCTGCACACCGCGGGTTCGTTCCTCGGCGACTTTCCGACGCCTGACTGCGTCCGAAACTCTTCACGAGAGCGAAATGGCGGCTTTGGGCGATCGAAATGTCGAAACGGACGTTCTGCGCCGGCGTCGTGACACCGGACTCGACGAGCTGACGGCTCATCCGAGTACTGGAACGAGCCGCAACGCGCCTTTCATCATTTCGCCCGGCTCCAGCCGCCGGAGACCGCCGCCGCCGGGCAGGTTATGGCCGTCGACGGTATGCGTCATTGGCTCGAAGCAGAAGAAATCATGGCGGTACGCGGGATCGAATCCAGCATCCGACACGAAGACGAAATAGCGATCGAACCCAGAATCGGCCGACAACCGCAGCGCCGCCTCACTCTCCGGCCAAACGATTTCAGCCTTGCCATCCCAGCCTTCGAATCCGTTGTCCACCCAGCGGCGCGGCAGCCGCCGGGGGGAGTTGAAGTCGAGTTCTTCCGGCGGCGAACGCCGTTCGGTCGGCAACCAGCCCTCGCCTTCCTCCCAGTAGGCGTCGGCGGCCGCGCGGAGCGTGGTTTCCGGCGTCATGGGAAAGAAAGGGTGCCAGCCGAGACCGAACGGCAAGGCGACGGAACCCCGGTTGGTCACCGACAGATCCAGCGTCATCCGCCCATCGCCGAGGGTCACGACCTGCCAACCTTCGTATACGTAGGGAGTTCCGGCCGCGGCCGGGGCTTCGAACCGAATCGTGATCGAATTGGGTGTCACCCGTTCCGCCCGCCACTCAGCCAACCAGCCCTCTCCATGAAGGTAATGCCGGTCCCAGTCGGTGTTGGGCGCGAGGCTGTAGTCGCGGCCGTCGTAACGGAAATGGTTGCCACGGACGCGGTTGCCGAAGGGGATCAGTGGGAAGCAGCCCGCGGCGGTCGCGACGCGCGGGGCGTTGGCGGCGGGCCGTCGCAGCAAGGGGACGCTACGCCCCCTTCGCTCGGCTTCAAAGCTCCAGATTGCTCCGAATTCCGTCGACACCTCCGCACTGAGCCGGCCTTCGCGCAAAATCACCCGGGACATGGGCCGCCTCCCCACTTGAGGACTTCTCCGTCACTCGAACGCGATAACAACCTTGCCGCACTTGCCGTCCGAAACGACCTGATAGGCCGCCGGGGCGTCCTCGAGCTTGAAACGATGCGTCACCAGATCGTGGGGATGAGCGCCCCAGTCGTCGAGGTCGAGGCAGCAGCGCTCCATGTTGTACAGGCTTGTCACCCACGAGCCGATGATGCGGCGCTGCTGGTGCAACAGGTCCTCGCTGACATCGAATTCGACGGCGCCAAGTTCGCCGATGTAGACGCAGCGCCCCCACACCGCGGTCGATTGCAGCGCCAGCAACCGGCCTTGCGGCGCGCCCGAACAATCGACCGCGACGTTTGCCCCGCCCTTGGTCAGCTCCTTGATCTGGCCCAGGGTGTCCGGCGACGCGAGATAGGCGGCGTTGACCAGCCCCATCTTCACCGCGGTCTCGACACGCTCCTTCTGCGTATCGACGCCGATCAACTTCTTGGCGCCGCGCCCCTTGGCGATCATCAGCGTCGCCAGTCCGACCGGTCCGAGTCCGACAACGACAACCGAGTCCGATCCCGACACTTCACCGCGCAGGACGCCTTCGTAGGCCGTGCCGACACCGCAGGAAATGAAGCAGCCGTCGTCGTAGCTGAGCCCGTCGGGGAGGTGAATGAGGTCCTTTTCGTCTGCGACCATGAACTCTTCGTGCCCGCCGTCGCGCTGCCAACCGTAGGCCGAGCGGTGCGTCAGGTCGGTGCAACTGATGGGGTGGCCTTTCCGGCAGCTCGGGCAAAAGCCACAGCCGGAAATGTGATAGACGACAACCCGGTCGCCGTCCTTGAAGTGGCGGCAGTTGGGGCCGAGGGCGACGATTCGGCCGCATGGCTCGTGGCCAGCGACAACGTTCATGTAGGCAGTGCGCTTTTCGTAGCTGCCGACATGCTTGTGGTAGATGTACTTGATGTCGGTCCCACAGATCCCCGAAGACCCCATCTTCACCAGAACCTGACCCGAACCTGGGCTGGGAATGTCGATTTTCCGCATCTCGACGGTCGAGTTGCCGGGCAGGTAGGCGGCGAGCATTTTCTTCGCCACTTCGTTTTCTCCTTGTTCATCGCTGCGTTTTGAAGAGGGGGCTTAGTTGCCGCGGATCGTCCGTTGACCGCGATAGCGGGTCGCCATCAGGTTCGCGAGCACCGCCACGACGATGATCACACCGCGCACGACCTCCTGGAAGAAGGGGTTGATGCCGCGAAGCACCAAGCCATCGCCGATCAGCGTGATGACAAACGCGCCGAGCATCGTGCCGAGCATCGAACCGCGGCCGCCCGACAGCGAGGTGCCGCCGATCACCACCGCCGCGATCACGTCGAATTCCAGGCCGGTGGCGGCGCCGGCATTGCCGGACCCGAGGCGGGCCGTTAGCAGAACGCCGGTCGCCGCCGACAGGAGGCCGGAGATCGAGAAGATTATCACCCGCACGCGCTTGACGTTGATTCCGCAAAGATGCGCGGCGTTGGCGTTGCCGCCGACCGCGAACACCGACCGTCCGAAGGAGGTGTATCGGGCGATCATGACGAAGACCACGAATAGGACCAGCATCACAACCGCTGAGGTTGGAATGCCGAACACCTCGTCGGCGAGGCGTTCCATGAACGCGTTCTCGTTGAAGGTCACCGGCAGGGCGTTGGTCATGAACAGCGCCAAGCCGCGCAGAGCGCTCCACAAGCCGAGGGTCGCGACGAACGACGGCACATCGAAATAGGCCCGCAGCACCCCGGCGAGGGTGCCGAACGCCGCGCCGACGGCCAGCGCCGCCGGGATCGCCGCGATCAGCGGCACGTTCGCCTTCAACATGAAGGCCAAAACCACAGAGATGAAAGCCACCATCGGCCCGATGCTGAGGTCGATTTCCCCGGCGACGATTACCAGCGTCATCGCCCAAGCGGCGATGCCGATCGACGCAACATCGCGCAGGATCGTCAGCTGGTTGTTGGCGGAAGTGAAGCCGTGAGCCGTGCTTCCGAAGACCAGATAGAGAAGCAGGATTATGACGACGAGGCCGATCTCATTCATATGCTTCGCACTGAATGAAGAAACTCCACCCATCGACATCGATATCCCTCCGGGCGCCGCTCGACTTGACATCGCGGTCATTCCCTTCCCTAAGTTGCGGACAGGCACGAAGCCAATAGTTCTTCTGCGTCAAGCGACGGAGCCGAATACTCGCTGACCAAACATCCGCCCCGCAGAACCAGAACCCGATCGCAGACCTTCGGAAGTTCTTCGATCTCGTTTGAAACGAATATGATGCTCTTCCCCTCTCCGGCCAGTTTCCGGATGATTGTGTAAATCTGGCGCTTCGCTTCGACATCGACGCCCCGCGTCGGCTCGTCCAACAACAGAATGCTGCTTTTGGCATGCACCCACCGACCGATGACCACCTTTTGCTGATTTCCGCCGGACAGGTTGGCGATGCGCGCCGACGGGCTGGGGGCCATAATGCTCATCCGTCGAATGATGTCTTCGGCGGCCTCTCGGATGCGCGGCCACGACAGCATCCCCCATTCGCTGACCCTGTCGAGGTTGGTGCAGACGATGTTCTCATCGACTCCCAGTTCGGGAATGATGCCGTCCTCTTTTCGACTTTCCGGCGTGAAGCCCAGACCGTGGCGCAGCCGCTGGCGGTAGTCGCGGTTTCCCTGTGGCGCGCCGTCGATGCAGACTTCACCGCGGACCGGGGTGGCTAGGCCGGAAAGAACGCTGAGAAGCTCGGTCCGCCCAGATCCCAGAAGCCCGGCGATTCCCAGAACTTCGCCTTGGCGCAGTTCGAGATCGACACTTTCCAGTTTGGGCGGCAGGGCGACGCCGGTGGCGCGCAGAACGACCGGCGCGGCGCCGAGTCGCGGATTGGCGGCGATCACGTCTTCCTGACTCTCGTCGTGCCCGAGCATAAGGCGCACGATGTCTCGGGTGGAGGCGTCGGCGACATCGACCGTATCGACGATTCGGCCGTCGCGCATAATCGTCGCAGCCGACGCGATCTGCCGGATTTCCTCCATGCGGTGGCTGACGTAAATGACCGCGATGCCATCGTCGGCCAGTGTTCGCACCGCCTTGAATAAGAGTTCGACCTGAGCGGCGGCGAGTGAACTGGTCGGCTCGTCGAGAATGACCAACTTCGGCTCCCCGAGAAAGACGCGCGCAATCTCCGCCAGTTGCCGCTGGGCCGGACTCAGGCGCGCAATCTTAGCGCGCGGGTCAAGATCGAGGCCGAGGCGGTCAAGAATTGCACGGGTCCGCCGTTCCATCTCTCTGAAATCGAGCAGGCCGTGCGCCCGGCGCCAGCGACCGAGAAACAGGTTCTCGGCGACAGTCATCTCCGGGACCTGGCTCAGCTCTTGATAAACGGCCCGAACCCCGTAACGCGCCGCTTCGACGGTCCGTGACAGGCCTGGCTGATTGAGTCGGTGGCCAAGGATGCTCACCTCGCCGGCGTCCGGGGCGCTGGCCCCGGTAAGAATTCGGATCAGCGTGGACTTGCCGGCCCCGTTCTTCCCCAGCAACGCGCGAACCTCGCCAACCCGAATCTCGAAGTCGACCTTGTCCAGGGCCAGAACACCGGGAAACTTCTTGACGACTCCTCTGACGCGGGCGACGACACCGTCGCCGCCCGTCGCCATCGACGCCTGAACAGGCTTGGGCGTCATGTTATTGCGCCCCTTATGGAATCCCGTCCGAATGGGCTGTCAGCCAACCCTGCGCTTCGGCTGAGGATTTGTAGAGATCCACACTGGCCGGAACAGTCGAGGAAGCCAGTTTATCGTTGGCGATGGCCTTCATCGCGTAATCGAGCGCCACTTTGCCTACGGCGAGGCCGGAGATATCGACAACGCCTTTCAGCACTTCGTTGCTCTTGAGTTCCAGGGCGATGTCGCTGGTCATGTCGCCGCCGAAGACGACGGTCTTGCCAACCATGTTGCGGTTACGAACCGCCTTGACTGCGCCCAGAGTCGCTCCGCCCGATTCACCGAAGAATGCGTCGAGATCGGAATTGGCCGACAGCATCTGTTCGCCGACGGTAATCGCCTTGTCGAGAATCGTGCCTTCCTGATTGACGACAATCTTGGCGCCGGGAACCTTGGCCTTGAGCGCCTGTTCGAAGCCCTTGCGGCGGGCAACGCACACTTCGAACGCCTCGCAGTTGATCACGCCGATCTTCGGCTCGGCTATGCCGGCGGCCTTGAAATAGTCGCCGGCCGCGTCGCCGATTTTGGCCCCGAACTCAATCGGATCGCCGACGACGTAAGCGTAAACGTACTTGGAAATTGCGTCGGCATTGACGCAGGTATTGTAACAAATGATCGGAATGCCGGCCTGATTGGCGGTCCGGATCGCCCTGACCGAGCCATCGGTGGAAACCGCCGACAGGATGATCGCGTCCACTTTGGCCGCCGTGATCCGGTCGATGAACGAGCTTTCCTTCGAGATGTCGCCCTGGGCGTTGGTCTCGATGATGCTGAGGTTCTTGCCGCGGGCGGTCGCTTCGTCCTCAATGCCTTTGCGCACGCCCGCGTAGTAGCCCTGCGTATCGAGGTAGATGGCGCCGATGGCCAAATTGTTGCTGGTCTCGGCGGCGCGGGAACTGGTTCCTACCGAAATCGCCACGATCGCCGCAACGGTCGAGGTCATCAGTGCGGTCTTAATACGACTAGCCATGCTTGCTTCCTCCTGGTTGTAACTATTGTCCCTTGTCGATCGGGTCATTTGTTCTGTCGGAACTGCCTCCGTCGGTCTCTAGCGATCGTTGTTCACCTCCGCCCACAAGTCGGCTCCGTACGCGTGATTGGGGTTGAGCCGACGGACCTGCTGGAGCCAGTTCTTGGCGTCGGCAACGGCTCCCCGCGCCAGATCGACCTGGGCCATCATAATGTAGGCGGATGTCTCCTGACGCTTCTGGAGATCGTCTTCGAAAATCAGCATCGTCGGCAACGATGTCGCAAAGTAGTCGATCTCGCTATTAGTGTTTAGAAGCGTCTTTGCGTAATCGCCGATCGCGTCAAGCAGAGACGCACATTCGGCCTCATTTCCAAGCTTTCGCATGGACAGAGCAGAATAGTAAGTCTTCTCTGAGAATGGGCGGACTTCCATACCGGTGAAGTCGCCTTTGAACTTCACCGCGGCGCGCCAGTGGGCGCGGCCCGAAGCTTCGTCGCCGACCGCGGCGCAGGCCGTTCCCAGCCAGTAGTGGATGTCGCTCTGGTTGGTAAGAAGATGCCTCGATTCGCCCAGGCTGCATGGGGTATCGAGCGCGCTCTGAAACTCGCGGCGAGCTGCCGCCGCGTCGCCACACTTCAGCGCCGCCCGCCCGAGCAACAGGCGGACGCGCGTGTATTGTTCGAGCGCCATCCCCTCGCCGCCTTCCCAGGGCTGGAAATTGCGGCCGAGAAGCGTGGCGAGCGCCTTGTCCGGCTGTCCGACCTGATTGTACAGGGCTGACAGCTCGATGCAGAGGTCGTCGCGCAGCGTGACCAAATCGAGGCGCGCTTCAAGCTCGCGGAGGCGCTTTTCCGGCGACACGCCAATCCGCTTCCATAACTGGTCGCGCTCGTAGAACACCCGGGCGTCGGCGGGCGCCCGCTGATGGGCGTTGTCGTAGGCGGCAACCGCCAGATCCGGCTTCCCAGCGATGTTGAAATAGCCGATGCCGAGATTGCGCCAAACGATCGCGAAGTTCGGATCGAGCTTTGCCGATCGCTCCCACAGGGCGATGGCCTCGTCATGGCGGCGCTTGTCGTAGAGCAGATTGGCGAGATAGTAGGGCGCCTTGGGATCGGTGGCGTCGGCGTCGACAGCCGCGCGCAGAATCAGGATCTCCTCAAGACGTGATGGGAAGCAGTAGTCGCTGTCGGCGGCGCGGGCGAGTTGGCGATGGCGGATGGCGTCCGCCTTACGCCCCAACCGGTCGGCGAACCACGCAGCGTAGTATTGAAGGAGCGGGGCCGTGCCGGAATCCGGTCGTGGCGCAGCGTCGACGACGAGTTTGTACGCCCGCTCGAGATCGCCCATTCGGGAATAGTCGAGGGCGAGGTCGAGGATGACTTGTGAGTCCCAACTGAGCGGCCGGCCGAGCGCATCGCGAGCGAGGAAGTCGAGCGGATCGAGGGCCAGCGTCGCCGTAAACAGCGCCACCGCTTCGACCCCGCGTCCGAGATGGCGCAGGCAGAGCGCCTTGAGGTCGCGGGCCCGCAGATTGTCGGCGTCGCGACGAAGCGTTTCTTCGACATGGGCCAGGGCAGTTTCCCAGGCGCCGCGCCCGGCGTCGATCTCGGCGGCGGCGAGGTGGCCGGCGGCGGCCCATGCCGCGTTCCAGGTCGCCTTGTTGAAGGCGTCGTAAGCCTTCCTGTCGCGGCCGAGCAACCGCAACGCCACGCCGAGGTTGTAGAACGCCTCGCCATCGTACGGGTTTGGGTTGCGACGCCGGAGGCGCTTGAGCGCAAGGCTGAAGGAGCGCTCGGCCAGATCGAACTCGCCGCGCCGGAAGCGCCACAAGCCAATCGCGTTGTTGCAGCGGCTGTCGAGCGGATCGCGGCGCAGCGCTTCGAACCAGTAGAGTTCCGGCGCTCGGGTGGCGTGGCGGTACTGGCTCAGATGCAGGCCGGTGACGTACAGCTCGTCAGCGCTGGCGATATCCGCCGGGTCGGGGGGCTCGGTGGCGGGTTCGGTGGGATCGCCTTCCCGGTCGGGCTGGCGCTGGATGTCGATCAGCCGCCGGCCGCCTCGGGCGACGAGAGTCAAGTGAAGCGCGTCACGGCAGGTCTCGGCCGGCACCGAAACCTCAAAGAGCAACGGCCGTTCGGGCGTCAGATCGACGACTCGGTAGTCCAGCGTGTGCTCGCCGACCGCCAAGGTGATCTCTGTGTTCCGCAGCGACACCGCGGCGTGGAGGCCGATCACGGCCTTGGCGTTGTCGAGGCGCAGGCTCGCCGCCACTTCGGCGGTCGCCTGATCGGCCGGCCCGATGTCGCGAATCGGATACCAGTACTGGGTGAAGGTCTTGGTCTCGCCTGGCGCAATGAAGGAGAAGTCGGGTTGGTTGTCGGTATAGACGCCGGCCATCAGCTCGACGTAGGGGTGGCAAACCCCATTGGCGTCGGGATCGGTTAGATTGCGGTCCCAGGCGTAGCCGAATTCATGGTTGCCCCAGGTCCACTGCTTCTTGCCGGGGGCGACGTGATGATCGGCGAAGTGGACAATTCCAGCCTTGGCCGCGTGATCGTAGCCGCCGAAGAAGTCTCCATCGGTGTCGACGCACATATAGCTGGTCGGGACCGGAATGTTCGCGTACCAGCGCAGATCGTTGGCGGCATAGGATCCGTCGGGCGCGAACTGGCGCGGCGTCTCCGAATCCGGGACGCCGGCGCGACCGCGTTCGCCGTAGTTGATCCCGTAATAGCGGCCTTCGCACAGCGGAAAAGCGCTCATCCCCCGTTTGGCATGGTCGGCAACATGGCGGACATCTGGCGGGAAGAAGCTCTGATAGCGCTCGTTGACGTCGGTCGCGGCGTTCGCCCACCACATGAAGCTCTGCGCCAGTTGAGTCCGGTTGTAGAGGCGCACCCGCAACTCGATCCGCGCGGCGCCGGGGCTCAGGCGCACGCCGTGCATGCCCTTCAGCCGGTTCATCGGCTCGTGTTCACCGAGCCAGATCGTGCGGCCGCCGTCGGCGCCCTCCTCGATCTCCCAATCGGTCGGCATGTACGTGCTAGGACGATGGTGCTGCGGCCAGTTGAATTCGATGCCGCCCGAAATCCACGGACCCGCCAGACCGACTAAGGCCGGCTTGATGACCAGGTTGCGGTAAATGAAGTCGTAGCCGTTGGTCTTGTCGATCGCCGCGTAAATCCGGCCGCCAAGTTCGGGAAGGGCGACGACGTAGAGATATTCGTTCTCGATGAAAAGAGCCTGCCAGGCGCGGTCGACCGGCGTGGCGGCGATGCGGTCGATGAAGGGCAGCGGATAGACGCGCCCGCTCGATCCCTGGAACACCCGCTTTTCGAGGAACATCGGGTTGAGGTCCGCGCGGCGAGGCTCGTAGGTCGGCAAAACCAGCGCCCCCGCCCACGCCTTGACCGGACCGGTGAGAGATGCAGGCGCAGGCATGAGGCGGAATTGTTCCATGGTCTTGTTCTTGCCGCCTCCGACGATTGGCCTCGTTGCTGTTTCCGACGGCCGACCTTGTTGGCTTGGACTTCACTCGGCAATACAGCGCGCCGCCGCTCCAGAGGAATGGTGGGAACCACGGATGTCATGGACGATCCTCTGAACCTGGAGTAGGCTCGCCATCGCTGGTTAAGGCGCAGACGCGGCGGACCATCCTTTCACCGGTGCGACGGGGGGATCCCGCCCGGTCCGACGGCTCCCAGTTCCTTGTGGAGTTGGCGGCGGTGGAAGGCTTCGACCTTGGCGATTTTCAAAAAATACGCGAAGGATTCCCTGGACAGCGATCGGCGGTGCTCCCCCGATCGATCGTTTCGACTTGGCTCGACAACGACCCACTCTTCGACATGCTGCCGAGCGATGTTGGTTATTATCCGCACGCCCAATGGCATTTTGTCGAACGTCCCGAATGCTCGCCTCAATTGGTGTTCATCCACTGCATCGACGGAGAGGGCTGGTCGCGAATCGATGGAAACACCTTCCGGATTCGTCCCGGTCAAGCTCTGGTGATTCCGCCCGGCGTTCCTCACGCCTACGCCGCCGATCCGGTGTCGCCATGGACGATTTATTGGATCCACATGGCCGGCGCGAAGGCTGCCACCCTAGTCCGGTTGCTGGAGATCGAGTTGTCGTCTCCGACTCTTTTCCCAGGCCAGGACCCGGCGCTGCTGGCCCTGTTTGAGAAGATCCTCTTCGTTCTGAGCCGCGGTTACTCCGCGGACAGCCTGAATGCTGCGGCGACCGCGTTGCACCAGATGGCCACGCATCTGGTGAAGACCCGCCACCAGCAGGCGGGCGGTGAGGACAGGCACGACGAAAAGGTCAAGCGCGTGATCGAATTTATGATCCGGTCGCTGGGTGAAAACCTGACGATCGAGGCGTTGGCTCGCCACGCAAACTTGTCGGTCTCCCACTTC
>Ga0326728_10022460_pt1 | contig 11706 bp, 13 predicted proteins | sample MB3enrmetagenome_FD_207602 | JGI IMG/M metagenome (GOLD analysis project Ga0326728, IMG submission 207602) | Lab enriched peat soil microbial communities from McLean, Ithaca, NY, United States - MB31MN | ecosystem: Environmental > Terrestrial > Soil > Wetlands > Peat | place: USA: New York... | reverse complement strand
CGCATTACCAAATCGTTTTGACCCGCGAAAAGGGTCTGGACCAGGTGGAAGTCCAGGTCGAAATGACCCCCGAGGTGTTCAGCGACCGAATCCGCGCATTGGTCACCGTGGAGGAGAACCTGAAGCACGCTCTGCAACAGGCGCTGGGCTTGCGGGTGGAACTCCGCCTGGTCGAGCCGCACAGCATCCAGCGCAGCGAGGGGAAAGCCAAGCGCGTCATCGACAAGAGGAACCTGTAACATGAAGATCCAACAGCTTTCGCTATTCGTCGAGAACCAGCCCGGCCAGATTCAGAAGCCCTGCCGGCTGCTGGCCGCCGAGGGCATCAACATCCGGACGCTTTCGGTGGCGGACACCAAACAATTCGGCATTCTGCGCTTGATCGTCCCCGATTGGGAGCGCGCCAATCGCATTCTGAAGGACGCCGGCTATGTGGTCCAGGTGACCGAGGTGGTGGCCATCGAAGTGCCCGACCAGCCCGGCGGGCTTTCCGGCGTCATGGAGGCCCTCGAGAACAGCGGCGTCAACATCGAGTATATGTACGCCTTCCCGTTCGGACGCGCCTCGACCGCGATCCTGATCTTCCGCTTCGACCAGCCGGACCTGGCCATCGAGCGCTTGCAGGCGGCCGGGATCAACGTCGTGGGCGGCGTGGAACTGCTCGGCCGCGAGGAAACGGCGGCCGGCTAGATTTCCGTGCGTGTCCGTGGCGGACGCAGCGCCAGCGTCCCCAGCGCGCACACGAGCGCCATCACCGCCAGGATCAGATACACCTCGTTGTATCCCGCGGCGATGTTGCCCGCGGCCTTGGCCCGGTCCACGATCCCGGCGAAGTAGCGGGGCACGAAGAATCCGGAGATCCCAAACGCCGTGAACAGCAGCCCGTAGTTGGCGCCCACGTTCTTAGGCCCGTAGTAGTCCGCGGTTACCGATGGCATCAGCGCCAGGTAGCCGCCGAAGGCGAACACGCCCAGGCAGAGCCCGGCCAGGAGTTGCCACAGCCCGGTGGCGCCGCGCACCAGGAAGGCGCAGGCGAACGCCGCTACCAAGCCCATGGTGAGCATGGTGCGCGCGCGGCCCAGCCGGTCCGAGATGCTGCCCCAGAACAGCCTGCCCACCCCGTTGAAGATGGCCACGATTCCCACCGCCTGTCCGACCGAGATCCAGCTCACGCTCTGGGGCATGCTCCCCCTCAGCGGTCCGGCCTGGCTGATGGCTACCAGACCCACCGACGCGCCCAGGAAGTAGATCGCCCAGAGGGCATAGAACTGCCAGGTAGCCAGCATGCCGCCGGGGCTCCGTTGTTCCCGAGTGGAAGCCGCCGCCGCCGCGCCGCTGGGCTGCCATCCGGCCGGCTTCCAGCCCGCTGGCGGCGCTTTGCAGAACTGCGCGGCCACCACCACGCCGGCCATCATAATGATGGCGATCGCGATGAAGGCTTGGGGAATGGTGGATGCGTAACGCGCCGGGTCCTTTCCGATCAGATACTCGACAAACGGCGCAAACAGCAGCGGACTCACGCCGATCCCCATCACCGCGAGGCCGACCATCATGCCGCGCTTATCCGGGAACCATTTCACCAGCGTGGCGATGGGCGCCACGTAGCCGAATCCGGTGCCCAGCCCGACCATGCAGCCGTAGGTCAGGATCAGCATGCCGGGCGTATGGCCGATCAGCGCCGAGAGCGTCCAGCCGATGCCCAGGATCACGCCTCCCACGCTGGCCACCAGGCGCGGCCCGGAACGGTCCTGCCAAAGTCCGCCCAGCAGCGTCCCGGCGACCAAAGCCAGGATGGAGTAGCTGAATGGCGCGTTGGTCTGGACGTTGGTCCAGCCGTACGCCTTCGCGAGCGGAACGCGAAACACGGACCAGGAATAGAGCATGCCCAACAATACTTGCATGAGGATGGGCGCCACCGCGTACTTGGTACGCGAGATCGATAATTGAGTTGCCGGTGAAGCCATAGGTTCTCGGAACCTCCTTTGGAACTTGCCGGGGCCGGAGCCGCATAGGCGCGGCGGGCAGGCCGGGCAGATTGCGGTAGTATGTCACGTTCGCGAGCGTTTGGCAAATCGCGCGCCAGGCCGACCGGCGATCTCTTCGCCACAAGATCCTTAAACCCGCTTAAAGCGACCCCCGAAGCCGCAGTAGGCGGTTCCCCCGATTCTCGCCCCCCCGCCGCAACCCGATCTTACTCCTCAGGGAGCAGTGCGCGTCCGTCGGCTAACCGGCCCACCCCCGCGCCCTCCCCGCCCGCTCCATGATCGTCAACGCCCAAACCGGACCGGAACCTCTCAGCGGCGGTCAGAAAGCCGCCATCCTTCTGGTCTCCCTGGGCGACCAGGTGGCCGCCGAGGTCCTCAAACAGCTCGAGGAAGAGGAGGTGCAGAAAGTCAGCCGCGAAGTAGCTCGCGTGAACTCCATCAGCGCCGAGCAGGCGGAGGTCGTGTTGCAGGAGTTCTACGACATGAGCGTGGCCCACGAGTACGTGCTCAAGGGCGGCATGGACTACGCCCGCAAGCTGCTGGTGGGCGCCTTCGGAGCGGACACCGCCACGCGCATGCTGGACCACCTGGTCAAGGCGCTGGGCAGCGAATTCGCCAGCTTCGACGCCTTGCAGAAGGCCGACCCCGGGCAGCTCGCCCGCTTCATCCATAGCGAGCACCCGCAGATGGTGGCGTTGATCCTCTCGCACCTGAATCCTTCCCAGGCCGCCGCGCTGCTGATCTCGCTGCCCGTGGAGATGCGCGCCGACGTGGCCTTCCGCATGGCCCGCCTGGACCGCATCTCGCCCGAGATCATCTCCAAAGTCGCCAACATCATCGGGCAGAAGCTGAACGCCCTGGGCGAGGTCAGCCGGGAATCCTACGGCGGCGTGCGCGCGGTCTCGGAGATGTTCAACCGCATGGACTCCGCCCTCAGCAAGGAGATCCTGGCCTCCATCGAGCAGCGGGATTCCTCGCTGGTGGAAACCGTCCGCCAGCTCATGTTCGTCTTCGAGGACATGGTGCTGATCGATCAGAGCGGCATCAAGGAAGTGCTCAGCCGGGTGGATCGCAAGCTGCTGACGGTGGCGCTCAAGGGCACCAGCGAAGAGTTGAAGAAGCACTTCACGGAATGCATGTCGCAGCGCGGCGCCGAAATCCTGCGCGAGGACATGGAGGCGCTGGGCCCCACCAAGATCAAGGATGTGGAGGCCGCCCAGCAGCAGATCATCGCCCTCATCCGCCAGCTCGAAAGCGAGGGCGTGGTGAGCCTCAAGGGGACCGCCGGGGAGCGCTACGTAGTTTAGCCCGCTTTCCGATGGGCGCGCGCCCTAAACTCTTTGGCCCCCTCACCCGATATGATCCTTGACGATGATCGACCTTCTTATCGTCGATGACTCCGCCGCCATCCGGAAGATCCTGCAACGGGTGCTGAGGCAGGCCGACGTGCCGCTGGGAGAGGTCTATGAGGCGGCCGACGGCCTGGAAGCCCTCAAGGTCGTGGAAACGCAGAAAGTCGGCCTGATCCTGGCGGACATCAACATGCCCAACATGGACGGGCTGCAGTTCCTTCGCAAGCTCAAGGAGGACAGCCGTTGGAAGGCTCTGCCGGTCATTATGGTGACCACCGAGGGCGGGCAAGCCAAAGTCATGGCAGCCGCCGAACTGGGAGCCGGCGGCTACATCCGCAAGCCGTTCACTGCCGATCAGATCCGGCACACGCTAGCGGCCTTCCTATGAAGGCCGGAACGGAAAGACCGTGCAACCACTCGATCAAGCCATTCTCGTCAACGCCATTCTGACCGCTACCACCGAGGTCTTCGAGGTGATGCTGGATCTCAAGATCGCCGCCGAACCGGCCTACCTCAACCCTCCCAGCTCCGAACCCACCGATGGCGTCGTCGCCCTGGTCGGGCTGGCCGGGCAGTGGGTGGGTACGGGCATCGTTCAATGCGATAGCGGTCTGGCACGCGTGCTTTTCTCCCATCTGCTGGGCGTCGATGAAACGCCGGGGGGCGAAGGCGTGGATGGAGAGGTGCTGGACGCCGTGGCGGAAATCGCCAACATGATCGTCGGCAACGTCAAGAACACCATCGAGGAGCACCTCGGGCCCCTGGGCATGAGCATTCCCACCGTGGTGTTCGGCCGCAATTTCACCACCCGCGGCGGCGGCAGCGAACCCTGGACCATCGTCCCGTTCATCTGCCGGGAATCCCGGATGTTGGTCAAGGTTTGCCTCACGCACTGCCCGGAGGCCGCCGAATCTCGCCGCGGGGCGGCCGTCCTGCGCGGCTTCACGATCTAATCCCGCCCGCCGCCGAGCGCCTCCCGGACCGCCCGCGCCAGATCCCGCGGCGCCGCAGCCAGGCGAGCGCCTCCTTGCCGTCCCGGGCCGCCACGACCTCATAGCCCGCGCCGTTCAGAATCTGGCCCAGCAGGGCCCGCAGCAGACCTTCTCCGTGCACCAGCAGCACCGAGCCCCGCCCGCGCTCTTCATCCAGGGTTTCCCGCACCTTCCCGGCCGGGACCGCGCCGCCAAAGGGCTTTTGCAGGCATGGCGCGCCAATCGGCAATCCGGCTTGGCCGCCGGCTTCCCGCTCCGCGTAGCCGGCGATGTGCAGCACCCGCATGCCGGGCCGCTGGGTCTTCAGCCGTTCGCCCAGCTCGATACCGCTCATTCCCGGCATCGCGATGTCGGTCACCAGCAGCGGAATCTCGCCTTCGTGGGCCGCGCTGGCGTCTTGCGCCTCCTGGCCGGCGCCCGCCTCCAGCACGCTGTATCCGTAACGCTTCAGGGATTCCGCCAGCAGCTCTCGGACCCGCCGGTCGTCCCCGGCAGCAGGATGGTCTCGGTTCCGTGCGCCGCGCTCGGCCCGGCCGATGGGGCGTCCGCCTCCGCGGCCAGCCCTGGAATCCGTGGAAGAAAGACGTGAACGGCGGTGCCCGCGCCCGGCGCGCTTTCCACCCGTACGTGCCCCCCGCTTTGACAGACGATCCCGTAGACCGTCGCCAGGCCCAGCCCGGCGCCTCGTCCGGCTTCCTTGGTGGTAAAGAAGGGTTCGAACAGATGGGCCTTCACCTGGTCGCTCATGCCGCAGCCCGTATCCGTCACCGAGAGCCGGGAGTAGGTTCCCACGGGAACGCCGCCGCGCAGGTCGGCTACTTCCACGTTGGCCGATTCGAGGATCAGCCTGCCCCCTCGCGGCATGGCGTCCCGTGCGTTCACCCCCAGATTCATGAGCATCTGGTGCATCTGGCCCGCGTCCGCGCGCACCGGGCCGAGCGCCGGGTCCAGCCGGGCGCTCAGTTCGACGTCCTCCCCGATCGTGCGCCGCAACATCCGCTGGGCCTCCAAGATCACCGCATTCAGGTCCAGCACCTCCGGCTGCAGCAACTGGCGCCGGCTGAAGGTCAGAAGTTGCCTGGTGAGCGCCGAGGCGCGCTCGCCCGCCGCGCAGATCTGGACCACGGTGGCCCGCGCCGGCTCCTGCTCCCCGAGCGTCCGGAGCAGCAGCTCGCCGTAGCCGTTGATGACCGTCAGCAGGTTGTTGAAATCGTGGGCCACGCCGCCCGCCAGCCTTCCGATGCTCTCCAGCTTCTGGGCCTGCCGGCACTCGGCTTCCAGCGCGCGGCGCTCGGTGATGTCGCGGCCCAGGATGGCGGTGGCGGCAATCGCGCCGGCCAGGTCCCGCAGCGCGGTGCTGTCCCACTCCACAGGACGGCGGGCGCCGTCGCGTCCCAGGATGGCGCTCTCATAGTGCGCCGTTGCGCCGCCGGCATCCCCGGCCGCGCTCAAAGCCTTGCCCGTTTCCTCTCTTTCGCCGGCCGGGACGAAGTTCTCCACCCAGTTCTTGCCCAGCGCCTCCTCGGCCGTCCACCCGGTCAGCCGTAGCAGGCAGTCGTTGCAGAAAGCGACGTTGCCATCCCGGTCCAGCACCGCCACCAGCAGTTGCGCCGTTCTAAGCAGCTCTCGCAGCCGCCACTCGGACTCCCGCAGAGCCTGCTCCGTTTGTCCGCGCTCGCTCAGGCCCCGGATCAGCCTCACCCGCACGTCGCCGGGCGCCCGGTCGCGGTCGACTTCTATACGCACGCGGCGGCCATCTTGGCCGGCCATCTCAACCTGGTACGCCAACGGCTCGCCAGGCCCCGAGCGTTGCCCCAGTTCCCCGCTATCCTCCAGGCGATCGAGCAGTTTCCCGATCTGCTTTGCCCACTCCGCGGCTGCCTCGGACCACCCCATCGCCGGTCGCTCTCGCATGCCCCCTCTTCTATCGGCGGATCGGGCGTCCGACCCATCCACTCCGGCCCCGAAAACTCGCGTCCACCGCGCGCCCGTCGGCGATCCACACTTTGCGGTGAAAAGTACTTGACATGAATGCGCCTTGGCTCTATACTGGCTCCGTGCCTTCCGTACAGCCTATCCGCCACATCCCCCCGGAGCCCGCCGCCCTGCATACACATGCCATGGACAACCTGCGGTTCATCCGCGAAACCATGGAACGGGCGACGGCATTTACGGCAGTCAGCGGCTGGGGGCTGGTCATGGTCGGGGCTACGGCGGTTGGGGCGGCTTTCCTGGCGCACCAAGTCGGCAGTTCCGGCGGCTGGCTCACCATCTGGCTGGCCGAGGCCCTGCTGGCGCTAGTCATCGCCGGCGGTTCCACTCTGCGCAAGGCGCGCGCCTCCAAGATGCCGCTCTTCTCGATGCCCGGCAAGCGCTTCGCGCTCAGCTTCTCGCCTCCCATGGTAGTCGGCGCGCTGCTGACGGCGGTGCTGTACCGCGCCGGGCTGTCTAGCGCTCTGCCGGGCGTCTGGATGCTGCTTTACGGCACCGGAATCGTGACCGGCGGGGCCTTCTCGGTCCGGATCGTTCCGGTCATGGGGCTGTGTTTCATGGCGCAGGGCGCCGCGGCCCTGTTCCTGCCCGTCTCCTGGGGGGCCGGGCTGATGGTAGCGGGCTTCGGAGGACTGCACGTCCTTTTCGGCATCGTCATTGCGAGGAAATTCGGTGGCTAAACAAAACGCACTATCCCGCTCGGCCTCCGCCAATGCATCCGCAGCGGCCGGTCCGCTCCGCGAGGTTGGCGGCCACGGGCCGGATGCCGGAGCGCCGGCGCTCGACCGGCTGATCCACGAGCGCATGCGGCTGGGCATCGTCAGCGCCTTGGCGGTGAACCGGACGCTCACCTTCAACGACCTGAAGAAGCTGCTCGGAACGACCGACGGCAATCTGAGCGTTCACGCGCGCAAATTGGAAGAGGCCGGCTACATCGCCTGCACTAAGTACTTTGACGGCCGGCTGCCCAAGACCGAATACCGGCTGAGCGCGCAAGGACGCTCCGCGCTGGAACGCTATCTGGACCACATGGAGGCGCTGATCCGCGCCATGCGGGAGCACTGAGCGCGCATTTTTTTTGCGCTGGAACTTTATGCAAAAAAGTGATTTACGCAATCTGAGCCTGGCCCGGAGCGAGGCCGCCGCAGCCGGGCGCGAGGCCGCAGCCCCCCTTCACGTGGCCATCATCATGGATGGCAACGGCCGGTGGGCCACGGCGCGCGGTCTGGCGCGGGTGGCTGGCCACCGGCGTGGCGCCGCGGCCGTCCGCCGCACCGTCGAGGCCGCCCTCAAGCTGGGCATCGGCACGCTGACTCTCTACGCTTTTTCGAGCGACAACTGGCAGCGTCCCGCGCCGGAAGTCTCCGCCCTGATGCGCCTCTTTCACGAGTATCTGCGCAAGGAAACCGCCGAGTGCGTGGAGCGTGGCATCCGCATCGCGGTGATCGGCCGGCGCGACCGCCTGGCCCCCGCCCTCCGCCGGGAGATTGAAACGGCCGAGCGCGCCACCGCCCATGGCCGGGCGCTGCTCTTGCGAATCGCAGTCGATTATTCTGCTCGGGACGCCATCCTGCGCGCCGCGGCCCGCCTCAAGCCGGCGCGCGAGGCCACCCGCGAGGAGTTCTCCCGCCGCTTGGCCGGCGCCATCCATTCGCCCGCCTGCCCGAACGTCGATCTGCTTATCCGCACGGGAGGCGAACAGCGGCTCAGCGACTTCCTGCTCTGGGAGAGCGCCTACGCCGAGCTTTACTTCAGCCCGCGCATGTGGCCCGACTTCGAAGCCGCCGACTTCGAGGCCGCGCTCGACGCCTTTCACTCCCGCCAGCGCCGATTCGGCGCGGTTCTGGAAGCCGCCGCCGGATAGGCCGATGCATCGTTATGTCGAGGTCAGCCATCCCATCCAGCCGGGTATGAAAACCTATCCCGGCCTCCCCGAGCCGAGAGTTGAAGTCCTGCTGGACTACGACGCTTCGCGGGAGCGCTACCGGGACCAGGCGGAATTCCTGATCGCCTCGCTCCATCTATGCGGCAACACGGGCACTTACGTGGACTCCCCTCGGCACCGTTATCGCCAGGGGGCCGATCTCGCCCAGCTCCCGCTCGAATCCGTGGCCCACGTTCCCGTGGTCAAGATCGACGCGCGCGCTTGTCCCACCCGGGGCGTCGGCGCGGAAGCCTTCCAGGGCCTGGAGATCGCCGGGAAAGCCGTCCTCGTCAACACCGGTTGGAGTCGGCACTGGGGCTCCGGTCGCTACTTCGGCCCGCATCCGTTTCTCACCGCCGCGGCCTGCGGTTTGCTCGTGAATTCCGGCGCTCGCTTCGTGGGCATCGACTCGCTGAACATCGACGACACAGAAGACTTCTCGCGGCCCGCGCACACGCTCCTGCTGGGGGCGGGCATCCCGGTCTGCGAGCACCTGACCAATCTCGATCGACTGGCCCCGGAAGGCGGCTTTCTCCACGCCGTTCCCATCGCCTGGGTCGGAGGCGCCAGCTTTCCGGTCCGGGCCTACGTGGTCTACCCGGCCGCGTGACAGCGCCAGAACCGCCGCTCAGTCGGCCGAGAACAGAAGGCTGTGGGTCAGATTCCAGGCTGGTGATGATGCGCCCGCAACGGCAAGGGATGGCAGATTTGCAAAGAGAATGTAGTGCGGCAGAACGCGGCGGGGAACTGGGCCTGTCCTGCTGATGTCTAATAGTAGGTCCGGTCCAGATATGACACTTCGCGACTGCACGACGGGAATCTTTCGAAGCCTCACGGGCCGACCTGCGCGACGGCTCTACCTTGCATTGTTTCTTCTACTGTTGATCTTCATGTTCGGCGCACGGGTTCATGCTGTTCTACTCGCGAGGAGAGTATACGCGAGCCTGTCGCAGCTTGATCGCGTCCGAGTCGATCAAACAACAGAAGCGGAATTGGTGAACGCCCTCCCGGGATTGGTCAAGGGCTCCGAGCGAGGCGCGGTGCGGACCTATTCCGTGGAGATCTCCAACTGGCCGGACCATGGATGGGTGATCGATCCGTTTAGGTTCCCATCGCCTTGGTATTCGGCATCCTCTCCAACCCGCTGTGTCAAGCCCACATCCAAGAAGATGGCTTATTGGCTCGGTTATCGATACTTCTTCTTCGTAGCAGACTTTGTGATCCTGGATGGAAGAGTATCGAAAAGCAGCTACGGGTTTGCATTCGAGGATACTGCGTGCTGGGCGAGTGTTGGAGGTCACAGCGTTCATGGGTTCTGGGCAGACAGACACCTTCCAGTTCCGGTGAGCAGCATCGACGACCAGAGTCCGTCCTTTCGTGTGGGCGGCAATGGCGAATCGCTCGGCGCAACCTACGCGATCGACGCCCCACGCAAGCAAGTCTCCCATGTATTTCAGCTCGAGCTGGGCTGCCTGTGGAGCATCGGAGGATGCAGTTCGGTTCGCGAGGTGGCCCCTGCCCTCTGGCAGGATAGGGCGGCCATCGAAGCCGCCACCGTTTCGCGGCTTGGTTCCAGGAATCCGTGTCCTGACGACATGCTCGCGGGGCGGGTGCGCAGCCTCCCGGACTTGAATATCGAGCTTCTCGAAGTAATGAAGTCCCGCGGTGATGGGATCAACAACTACGAGGGGGATCCCGTTTTGTGCCGCATCACCGCCACAGACTATCGCTTGATTGAGGTGATTCGGGGGAGTGCGGGCGAGCCGAGGATCGGCATTGGGTACAGAAACCGCATTCCGGCACCGTTGTCCGTAGGGGAGAGCATCTGGAATCCGGTAAGGCCACCCTCGCAACGCGGCGACCGGGTGCTGTACTTCAGCGGAGCGAAGTTTCAGTCCTGCCGGGTGGTTTCGGCCACGCCGTCTGCGCTATCTGCCGTCCGAACCGCCGTCGCTGCTCCCAAGCGGAGGGAAGACGACCTCTCCTCGGGATGGGGTCGAATGTGATTTGCGCCCGCTGAGACTATGAGCACGCCGTCAAGAGGAGCGGTTGCCGGAGATCAAACTGATGGCGGCATTACTTCCGGCTGGCGCGTCAACCGGAAACTCACCCACTACCGAACAGGAAGCTCCGCATCGAGAGGTTGCCGTAGCGGAAACCTTCGTAGATCCCGGTCACGCGCTCGCCGTCGAAGGCTGCGCCCGCGGCGCATAACAGCGGGTCGAAGTGCTCGGTCGTAGGCACGGCCAGATCCGGGCGTGGCGCGAGGCTTCGATAGGCGAGCAGCGAGTCCGTGTCGCCCGCGGCCAGCCGTTGCTCCACCCATTGATCGAAAGCGGCGGCCCAGTCGTCGACCGGGGCGCTCTCGTCCTGGAACCTGACCAGCCGGAGATTGTGCACCACGCCGCCGCTCCCCACAATCAGGACCCCCGTGGTTCGCAGTGGCCGCAGCGCGCGACCCAGTTGGAATAGTCGCTCGGGAGTAGCGGGAACGGGGAGCGAGACCTGTAGAATCGGGATGCCGGCCGCCGGCCAAGCCAGCCGCAGAGGAACCCAGGCGCCGTGGTCCAGTCCGCGCCGCGGTTCCAGGGTGGACTCCAGCCCCTCGCCCGCCAGGAGCCCGGCCACTTCCCGCGCCAGTTCCGGATCGCCCGGAGCCGGATAGTCGAGCGCGTAAAGCTCCGCCGGAAAACCTCCAAAGTCGTGCAGGATGGCCGCCTGCCTCCACGCCGTGACACGGATCGGCCAGCGCTGCTGCCAGTGCGCCGAGACCACCACGATCGCCCGGGGATTGGGGACCCGCCGCCCAAGCGCGCGCAAGGCCGCCGTGTAATCGTCGTCCTCCAAGGCCACCATTGGCGAGCCATGGGAAATGAATACTGCCGGAAGCGGAGACCCCTCGTTCATTGGCATCGTTGGTTCCAGTGTAGGCCATTCCAGCGTAGGCCCGCGCACCTGCCGGCCGCGAAAGTAGTATGATCGATTGCGCGCGCATGGACCCCCAACTCTCGGCCCAGGTCTCCGGCAGCCGCAATGTCGTCATCCAGGTGCTCGGTGGGTCGGGGCATACCATCTCGGTTGGGACCGGCCCGGTCCTGAGGCTGAATGGCCTGGAGCGCTTGAGCCAGCAGCCCATCCGTACGGAGCTTGACCTTCTCAAGGCGCAGCATCAGAAGACCCGGCTGGTTGGGCGGGATCGCGATTTCGAAAGCCTCTGGCAGTGGCTGCACTCGAACCGGCGGATCTCCATTCGCACCCTGGTCGGGCCGGGCGGCACGGGCAAGACCCGCATGGCCATCGCGCTGCTCGCCCGCCTGGCCAGCGAGGACGCGCCATGGCAGGGCGGTTTCGTGCTTCCCCAGGATCTTTCCTCTTACGGCTCGGCGCAGAACCTCTCTGAGCTGTCCTGGAACAGGCCCACCCTGGTCATTGTGGACTATGCGGCGTCCTCCGCTGGGGCG
>Ga0326728_10022459_pt1 | contig 11706 bp, 10 predicted proteins | sample MB3enrmetagenome_FD_207602 | JGI IMG/M metagenome (GOLD analysis project Ga0326728, IMG submission 207602) | Lab enriched peat soil microbial communities from McLean, Ithaca, NY, United States - MB31MN | ecosystem: Environmental > Terrestrial > Soil > Wetlands > Peat | place: USA: New York... | reverse complement strand
CGGGTGGGAATATGGTCTCCTCCTGGGACTGGCGGGATTCCATCGGCGATCCCGACAAACGGCCCCCGCGCCTGAACCCCGCCTGGGGCGAAGTGCAGCAGAACGACCTGGGCATCGACGACTATATGGTCCTCAACAAACTGCTCAACCTGGAGCCGTACATTTGCGTGAATATGGGTTTCGGCGACGCGTATTCGGCCGCTGAAGAGGTAGAGTACGTCAGCGGTTCGGTGAGCACGCCGATGGGCAAATGGCGGGCCGCCAATGGCCATCCGGAACCTTACAAGGCGACCTGGTGGAACATCGGCAATGAGATGTGGAACCCAGCGCAAATGGGCTTCATGTCCGTCGAACATTACTGGGTCAAGCACAACATGTTCGCGCAGGCCATGCGGCGGGTGGACCCGAAGATCAAGATCGTCTCCTCGAGCGCGTCGCCCATTGAGACCAGCCAGAGCCACTCGGCGATCGTAATCACCGGAAAGCACATTGCCGCATTCGGCGGCCCGGCGGACTTCACCGGCGCCTTGCTGGCCCACTCCGCGGATTACTTCGATGCGGCCGCCGAACACATCTATCCATCCCCGGCGGACCAGGCCTTCGATGCCGGGAAACAGGACTACGTGAAGGTGGAGGAACCCCTGGTTGGTTACGCCCGGAAGATTGCCAATGGCGTCCGCTGCGTGGTGGAGGCCTGGGCGGAGTACCAGCGGCGATTCCCGAATCTCAACATGGATCGATACCCGGTCGCGCTCGATGAATGGGTCTCCGAATGGATCGGAGAACGTGGAACGAATCCCCCCGGCAATTCGATGTTTGCACCCCTGGCCTGCTCCCAGGCGATGCATGAGATGTTCAATCACTCCAACATGTTCATCATGTCGGCGTACACCGGGGCGTCCTCACTGCTGGCCATCGACAAGACCGATGCGACGGTGCGGCCGATCGGGCTGATGTTCGAAATGTACCGGCGGCATTTCGGGACTATTCCGGTGGCAGTGACGGGCAACTCTCCGCAACATGAGGTGAAGGGCACCGTCTGGGTGGATAAGCCCAAGGTCTCCTCGGGCAGCGATACCTATCCGCTGGATGCCGCAGCCGCCCTCACGGCCGACAGGAAGGCCCTGACCGTGGCGATCACCAACCCGACCGAGTCCGAGCAGCACATCGATGTCGCGATCCGGGGCGTGACGGTTCAGGACAAGGGCCGGTTGTGGCGAATCGCCGGCGCGGACCTGACCGCCGACAATCAGCCCGGCAAGCCGCTGGTGGTGGACATTGTGGAGAGTCCGCTGACGGGAGTGCCCGGCCGGCTGACGGTTCCCAAGCTCAGCATGAGCATCTACCAGTTACCGCTCCGGTAGTCGCGGGTTTCCGGCTTTCAGCGTGAGAAGGAGGTGCGGTTAAGCCTTTCCGACCCGCTCTGTGGGATAATCGTCCTACAGAGCATCCCCACATCGCATGGATCGCGAATTCATCCGCAATTTCTCTATCATTGCGCACATCGACCACGGCAAGTCGACCCTGGCGGACCGCTTGCTGGAGGCGACCGGCGCGCTTTCGCAGCGCGAAATGATGGAGCAGGTGCTCGACACCATGGACCTGGAGCGCGAGCGCGGCATCACCATCAAGGCCCATGCCGTGCGCCTGAATTATCGCGCCGACGACGGCAACCTCTATCAACTGAACCTGATCGATACCCCCGGCCACGTGGACTTCTCCTACGAGGTCTCGCGCAGCCTGCAAGCCTGCGAAGGCGCGCTGCTGGTGGTGGACGCGTCGCAGGGCGTGGAGGCCCAGACGCTCGCCAATACCTACCTGGCGCTGCACCACAACCTGGAAATTATTCCCGTGATCAACAAGATCGATCTGCCGTCGGCCGAGCCCGAGCGCATTCGCGAGCAGATCGAAACCGTGATCGGCCTCGACGCGCGCGATGCCGTGCTCGCCAGCGCCAAGCAGGGCATCGGGATCCACGACATCCTGGAGGCCATCGTCCACCTGGTGCCGCCGCCCAAAGGCTCGCCCGATGCGCCGCTGCGCGCGCTGATCTTCGACTCCTGGTTCGATTCCTATCGCGGCGTCATCATTCTGGTGCGCGTGTTGGATGGAAGGCTGCGCCTGAAGCAGAAGATCCGGCTGTGGTCCAACGGGCAGGTGTTCGAAGTGGAGGCCCTCGGGTATCAGGCGCCCAAGGCCACCCCGTGCGACGAGCTGGCGGCGGGCGAGGTGGGGTTCCTCTCCGCCAATATCAAGACGGTCTCCGACGCCAAGATCGGGGACACCATCGTGGACCACGAGAACCCGGCCGCCGAGCCGCTCCCCGGCTTCGAAGAGATCAAGCCCATGGTGTTCGCCGGCCTCTACCCGGTGGAATCTCACGAGCACGGCCTGCTGCGCGACGCGCTCGAAAAATTGCGGCTCAACGACAGCGCCTTCACCTTCGAACCCGAACACTCCGTGGCGCTGGGTTTCGGTTTCCGCTGCGGATTTCTGGGGCTGCTGCACCTGGAAATCGTCCAGGAGCGCCTCGAGCGCGAGTTCGACATCGACCTCATCACCACCGCGCCGGGCGTGCGGTACCGCGTCACCACCACCCTCGGGGAAGTCGTCGAAGTGACCAGCCCCACCAAGTTTCCCGACCCTTCCGAGATCAAGCAGATCGAAGAGCCCATCATCGACGCCACCGTGCTTACGCGCGAGGAGTACCTGGGCGGCATTTTGAAGCTGCTTGAAGAGAAGCGCGGGGTGCAGAAGAAATTCGAGTACATGGGCGGCGGGCGCGTCATGCTGACCTACGAGCTGCCGCTCAACGAGATCGTCCTGGATTTCTACGACCGGCTGAAATCCTGTTCGCGCGGCTACGCCTCGCTGGACTATCACCTGTCGGGATACCGCGTTTCGCAGATGGTGAAGCTGGACGTGCTGGTGGCCGGTGAGCCGGTGGACGCGCTTTCCATCATCGTGCACAAGGAGTTCGCCTTCGAGCGCGGCAAGGACCTCATCTCGCGCCTGCGCCGCCTGATCCCCCGGCAGATGTTCGAAGTGGCCCTGCAGGCGGCCATCGGCAACAAGATCGTGGCTCGCGAGAACATTTCCGCCATGCGCAAGAACGTGCTGGCCAAGTGTTACGGCGGCGACATCACGCGCAAGCGCAAACTGCTGGAAAAACAGAAGGAAGGCAAGAAGCGCATGAAGCGCGTGGGCCGCGTGGAGATCCCGCAGGAAGCTTTCCTGGCGGTGCTCAAGGTGGGGCAGGACGAAGCAGAGTAAAAAGGGGACAGACGCATTTAATCAAATGCGTCTGTCCCCTTTTTCCGCCGGGGCATCTGTCACTTGAGGATCTCCATCAGGTAGTCGGTAGCTTCCTTACCTTTCATGGTGGAGAGGAACCGAACGATGATCTTCTTCATCTCTGGGTCTTTCTCGCTGCGCGCCAAATCCACCAGCGCCTTGGCATTGCCGCGGGCGAAGAGCGTCTCGACGATGGTCTGCTTCACCTGCCGGTCCTGGTCGGAAGCGTAGAGGGGCACCAGCGCATCGCCGGCGCCGCCGCTAACACCTACAAAGCGGATGGCGCCGATTCGCAACTCGGGCGTCTTCTCGGTCTTGGCCACCTGCAACAGGTGTTCGGTGTCGTGGCTGGCCATGTAGGCGCTCAAGATGGCCCGCTTCACGTTGGCGTCATTGGTGGATGCGTAGATCTCCGAGAGAAGCTGCCCATTGCCGGCCCCTTGCTTCCGCCCGGCCACGCCCAGGTAGTTGATGGCCTTCGCCTGGAGGTCGGGATTGCCGCCGCCCCGCGCCACCTGTTCGAGCAGTTGCTGCGCCTTGGGCGCGCTGCTCTGCGCCAGCACAAACAGCGCGCGCTCCTTCAACTTGGGCGATTGCGCGCCCTTCAGCAGGTTCTCGAGCAGCGGCATGGCGCGCTCGGAATCCGACTGCATGAGGCCGTTGATGGCCATCAGCTTGAGGTCCTCGTCCGATTCGCTTTCGGGCGACACCTTCTGGCCGGCGGCCTGCTTAACCTCGACCTCGAGTGCTTTGGCATCGTCCAGCCAGCGGCTGCCGGCGTACGACTTGCGCAGCTCGGCGATGGCCGCCACAGCTTCGTCGCGGCGCCCCAGCTTGTTGAGTGTGTAGGCCTTCCAATAGAGGGCGCCATCCGCTCGCGAACCGGCGTGTGCGGCCACCTGGTTGAAAGCTTCCAGCGCCTGGTCCCAGTGGTGGCTGTCGAGCGCGCGCTGACCGTCCTGGTAGAGGTAGTCGTCGTTGGCCGTGCGGCTTAGCTTGGCTAACTGAGCATACTGACGCGCGTCCTGGGCATAGGCCATGTTCTCTTGCACTCGATCATTGAACCAGTCGGGCGCGGCCGGCGGTTGCGGAGCAACAGGGGGCGCCGGAGCTTGCGCCAGCGCCAAAGCGGCCGTCAACACCAGGCCGCAAATCTGAGTGAGTATTCGAAATTGAATCATGATGGTTTGAACCTTCTCTATAGTGTTTGCCCTTCCTGGTTCCGGACATTCGAGCCCAGCACCCGGATCTTAAATAAGATGCCCTCGGCTTCCAGCCTCTGGCGCAACTTCTCCAATTCCCCCGGCGAGAGGCGCGAGGGCGCGTGCGTGATATCCAGCAGCACCCGCTCCAGTTCGTCGAGGACGCTGGCCACGGCCGCGTCGCCCGTGTGGCCCGCGGTCTGCCGGTAAAGGCGGTTTTCGCTGACCAGGTCCATCGCGCGCTCCTGTTCCGAGGAGATGTCGAGCGCGCCGGGCGCGCGGGCGTTGGCCAGTTCGATCAGCACCATTTGAGAACGCTCCAGGTAGTCGCCGACCGCCACCAGCAGAATGCGCTCGCCGGCCTGGGGGTCCGCGGCCAGTTGGGCAGGCTGGCGCGGGTAGGAACGGCCCGCCAGAAACGCCGCCGCCAGCAGCGCCGCGAAAGCCGCGCCCGCCGCGGCCCACCGCCAGGGAGCCGGCAGAGCCCAGACCCAGCGGACCCCGCGCCGCGCCGGCAGCCGGTGTTCGATACGCTTCCAGACCCGCTCGCCGTACTCCGCATCGCGCTCCGGCACGGGCAGAGAATCCACCACGTTCAGCGTTCGCTGCACCGAGCCATAGAGCGCGCGGCACGCCTCGCATTCGCCGAGGTGCCGCTCGGCGGCGACGCCATCGTCCTCTTCGCCGTAGTAATGCAGAATCAATTGCTCTTCGCTCAGGTGGTTCATCTTGCCCCGCTCACTAATGGTTCTAGCGCCCGCCGCAATTTCTGCACGGCCCGGAACACGCTGTGTTTGGCCGCGCCGGGTTGGCACCCCAGGACGCGGCTGACATCTTCAATTCGCATGCCTTCGAAATGCCTGAGCACGAAGGCGGTCCGCTCTGGGGCGCTCAGCTCGTCCATGGCTTCAGCGACGCGTTCCCGGACTTCGCCGCTCATGGCCACCCGCTCCGGCGTCGGATCGCCGGAGGGCAGCGCGAACACCGGATCTTCCACCTCGGAATCGGCGGAGCGCCGCTTGCGGGAGCGCACGACATCAAGCGAGCAGTTGGTGGCGATACGGTACAGCCAGGTTCCGAAACTCGCCCGCTCATCGAACCTGCCGAGCTGGCGCCAGGCGCGGAGAAAGCTCTCCTGCACCACGTCCTCGGCGTCCTGTTGGTTGCCAGTCATACGAAACGCCAGGCGGAACAGAGGACGGCTATGACGTTCCACCAGCGCCCGAAAGGCGTCGGTGTCGCCCAGGCGCGCCTTGGTGACAATGGCTGAGTCGGTCAGCTCCATCCCGGCTGTCTTTTAGACTGCGGTTTTTGGCGGCGGTTAGCAACCGGCAAGGTACCACGCCTCGCCGATGGGGCTTTCCGAATCCCGAAACCAGGGTCCGCGCACTTACGAGTTCTGGTCGATGAACTCGTGGATGCGGTCGAGGCCCCGCTTCAGGTTCTGCATGGAAGCGGCGTAGGAGATGCGGATGTGGCGATCGACGCCGAACGCCTCGCCGGGAACCACGGCCACGTGCGCCTCCGCCAGCAGCCGCTCCGACAGTTCCAGCGAGGTCCGTATGCCGTTCTTGCCCAGCGCCCCCGTCACGTTCGGAAACGCGTAGAACGCGCCCCGCGGCTCGGCGCATTTCACCCCGGGAATGGCGCGCAGGCGTTGGACTACAAAATCGCGCCGGCGGCGGTAATCGCCCAGCATCTCGGCCACCGAATCCTGCGGACCGCTCAGAGCTTCCACCGCGGCCTTTTGCGAGATGGAGCAGGGGTTCGACGTCGAGTGGCTCTGCAGCTTGGTCATGGCGGTCACAATGGGCGCGGGCACCAGGCCATAGCCGATGCGCCACCCCGTCATGGCGTAGGTCTTGGAAAGCGTTCCCGCCACCAGCACCCACTCTTTGGCGCCCGGCAGCGCCGCCACGGAAAACGGCTCGCTGTCATATAGAAAATGCGAGTAGCATTCGTCCGTCATCAGGTAGATGCCGCGCGCCGAGGTCAGCTTGAAGAGCTTTTCGAACTCACCCAAATCCATCACCGCCCCGCTGGGGTTGCACGGCGAGTTGACCATCACCATTTTGGTGCGCGAGGTGAGGTGCGGCTCAATCGTCGAGGCGGTGAGCGCAAAACCCTTCTCCTCGTCGGTCTCGGCGAAGACGCACTTGCCGCCGGCGTAGTGGACCACGTCTTGATACGTCACCCAGTAGGGCACCGGGATCACCACCTCGTCGCCGGGGTCCACCAGCGCCTGCGTGAGGTTGAAAACCAGGTGCTTTCCGCCCACCGTGACGATGCATTCGCTGGGCTGGTAGTCGGTTCCGAAGTCCGCGTTGTGGCGGTTGCAGACGGCCTGCCTCAGCTCGGTGGTGCCGGCCGCCGGCGTGTACTTGGTGAAGTTCCGCTCAATGGCGCGGAAGGCGGCGCGCTTGATGTGATCGGGCGTCGGGAAATCCGGCTCGCCGGCCCCGAAATCCACCACGTCGACGCCTTGGGCGCGCAGCCGTTCGGCGTCGGCCGCCACTTTCATGGTGGACGACACGCTGATGGAAGAAATACGTTGCGAGATTCGGTTGGTTACTGCTGGCATGCCCTTCTGATCTAAGCCCCTCTCGGTTTGATTTTAGACAGCCGGCGCCGCAGCCGCGTTTCCACCACGGGCGGCACCAGTCCTTTGATGCTCCCTCCCAGGCCGAAGACTTCTTTTACCAGGCGCGAGCTGATAAAAGAGTAGGCTTCATTGGCCATCATGAACACCGTTTCAATTTCAGGACGCAGCCGCCGGTTCATGAGGGCCATCTGCAACTCGTATTCGTAGTCGGAAATCGCGCGGATGCCCCGCAGCAGCACGGTAGCCGAGTGCGCGGCCGCATGATCCACCAGCAGACCGTCGAACGAATCCACCTCCACATTGGGGTAGACTCGGACCACCTCGCGCAGCATTTCCATGCGCTCTTCCGCGGAGAACAGCGGCGGCTCCTTAGTGTCATTTCGCAAAATGGAGACGATCAGCCGGTCGAACATTCGCGAGCCGCGCTGGATCAGGTCGAGGTGCCCGTTGGTGATAGGATCAAACGATCCCGCGTAGATGGCGATGACGCTCGGTGGCTTTCGAGACAATGTAATAATTCTAGCGAAAACGGCGGGGCGGCGGGGCGGCCGGCGGTGGTTCCGGAACCACCCCTTCAAAATGAACCACCGAATCGCTGTGGTACTCCCGGCAACCGGAAAACTCAATCGCGTTTCTCTGCCAGCCGCCGGAGGAACCGATGCGCGTCCGCTCGTAGGCGATGGTGGTGACGATATCGCGGACGTTCAACTCCGCCGGGAGATCCACGTCGTGTTGCTCGATGCGCAGCAAATCCAGGGATTGCGGATCCACCCAAAACGCGCCCCGCACGCCGACTGATGCCTTCACTCCGCGAGTCTGGACCTGGTAGGCATCGGACTGCGCCGGCACCTCAAACTCGAACCGGAGCGGCTTTCGGCCGGACAGCCCCGCCTCCGAGGGCGCGGTGATCCACCCGGCATCACTCACGAAGAGGTTGAGCGGAGTGGCGGAAAAGTCGCCGGAGCCGATCATCCCCGCGGTAACGAAAGCCGCTGGATCGTCGCCTTGAAACTGCGTCGCGCCTCTTCGCGCGAACGGCTCTTTGCCGCGCGCCAGCAGCGTGGCCCCTGGCGCCAGGTCCTGGCCGGGCAAATGGGCCGTCAGAAGAACGGCCAAAGCAAACCCTATGGGCAGCAGTCTCACTTCTTCTTCCCCGCGATCTGCCACTCGGTGAATGGCGACCGCGCGCCGCCGAACCCCTTCATAATAATGTCGTAGCGCGTGGGCTGCAACTCGCAGGAATCCAGGCGTTTCTCCAGCCCGTCAGGGCGAAAGAAAGTAGCCCACGGCGTAAGCCGTGGGACCAGTGGGCAACCGTGGTAGCCCCCGGAAGGAGGCGGAAGAACGTTCTTTCACCGGGCTTGGTCGATTTCGCTATTTCCCCACTCGCGCCGTGGGCTGCTTTCTCTCGCTCCTACGGAGCTTCACCTGGGGACATCACTTCTATGTTGCGCTTAACCGGCCAATAGGAGGCGCGCCCCGCCCATCGCCCGGCCGTAGTCGATGCGATCGAAGTATCCTAGAACTTGTGAGTCTCCGAATCCTGGTTACGGGCGGCGCCGGATACATCGGCGCACACACCGTGCGCCTGCTGCTTGAGCAGGGGCACGACGTCACGGTGGTCGACAATCTCTCCAAAGGGTACCGGCACAATGTGCCCGCCGGCCGCCTCGATGTGCTGGATCTCGCCGATACCGGCGCCCTGGCCGAGCTCATGCGCGAAAAGCGGCCACAGGCTGTCATCCACTTCGCCGCCTTCATCGCCGTGGGCGAATCCATGCGCGAGCCGGAGCGCTATTTCGCCAACAACGTGGGCGGCTCGCTCTCGCTCCTCACCGCGATGGTCGAGGCGGGCGTCCGGCACATGGTCTTCTCGTCCACGGCGGCGGTGTACGGGAATCCGCATACCAACCCGATTCTGGAGACGTTTCCCATCCAGCCGGTGAGCCCCTACGGCGAATCCAAGGTGATGGTGGAGACGCTGCTCGGGTGGTTCGATCGCATCCACCATCTGACCAGCGTCTCTCTGCGCTACTTCAACGCCTCGGGCGCCGACCCCGCGGGCCGTTTGGGCGAAGAGCACCAGCCCGAAACGCACCTGCTCCCCCTGCTGCTGCGCGCCGTGATTACGGGAAGCCCCATCACCGTTTTCGGAAACGATTACGACACGCCCGACGGCACCTGCATTCGCGACTACATCCACGTGAACGACCTGGCGCAAGCGCACATTCTGGCCGTGGAGTACCTGCTGGCCGGCGGCGCAACCGGCCAGTTCAACGTAGGCACCGGAACCGGCCACACCGTAATGGAAATGATCCGGGTGGTGGAGGAAGTAACCGGCCGGAAGGTCCCGTACGTGATCGGCCCGCGCCGCGAAGGCGACCCGCTAAGCCTGGTTGCCGCCGCAGGCAAACTGCGGACCAAGCTGGCTTGGCGCCCGCAATACACGGACCTGCGGACGATCGTGGAGCACGCGTGGAGATTCGCGAAAACCGGTCCGCCGGCCGAGCGATAGCGGCACAAGACTTGGCGTAGCGCCGCTACACCACCAGATCTCCGAGTTGCCCTTCGATCGTTGTGTTCTGGACCAGCCATCGCGTGTACCAAAGCCACACAAAAGGAATCGTCACGATTGGGATACTACAGAGAATGGCAACCACGGTTCGCCAGAGAATCTGAATCCCGACGCCGTGAAATCGTAGGGCGATATCGTCCCCTCGCGCGTTGCGTGCCATCCAGCGCCCGATCGCCGCCAGCACCCAGGCCCATCCGATAACCGTCAGGACGGAAAGAGTCAACAGAATCTCCCACCCCAGCAGTTCCACATACGTTCCGAAAAATGAAAGCCCCCGGCTGGAGCTTAACTTCACGTGACCCACAAACCAGCGCAGGATGTTGAGAGTGCCCCACAGGCCAAGCAAGTACATCGCGATGTCCAGCGGAACACCCTCCGGGGCGGGGAGGTTCCATCTGAGGTCGGCCAATACACATAGAATCCACCAGCCCAGAATCTGTCCGCCCCGGCCGGTAAAATCGGCTCTCGCATCGTCGCTGAATCTCAAATGGCGGCAGAACCAGCGGCACGCCCCCGCGAATATCCAGGCGCCCGCGATCGCCAGGATGACCGATAGAATCCAAGCCAGCATCAGCCATGGTGATGGCGCATTCCCGATCCATGGGGGCGAAACGCAGATGCACAGTATCCTGATGTTAATGGCCGGCGGCAGCGGGATTTTCACGCTCACCAGGGCCATCAGCAGCAGCCAAAGCAGCACTTGGAGCGGACTACCCCAGAAGTCCAGATGGACGATGTGGTGTCGCGGGCGAACCGGAAATCCACATTGGGAGCAGGCCCACGAGTCGTCGGCGAGATTCGCGGCGCACTTAGGACATCGCACGGCGCCCCTTACGATACCACCATTGCGTCGCGGCCATGCAGCACTCAGCGCGCCAAGCCGGCACGAACCGGCCGCAGGATCGCCATGCCGATCTTCCCGTGCAGGTTTTCATCGGGCGAGGCGACGTCGCCGCCGCCGAACCAGACGCGGATGACGCCGGCCGCCACCTCCACCGTGGGGTCGCAGACCACCTTCGCATCCCACGGCTGGTCACCGCCGAAGACCACCGCGAGTTTCCCCCAATGGACGCCGTCGGTGGAGCGCGCCAAACCCAGACGCCGGTTCTCCTTAGTGTCGCGGCCGGTGTAGAGCATCCAATAGAAACCGTGCGAATTCCATACGGCCGGCTCGCCCAGACCGTTTTCGTCGAACGCGCCGGCATCGCCCATTTCCAGGACCGGGTTGCTGCGGAGCTTCTCCCAGCGGACGCCTTCCTTGGAACGCGCGACTCCCAGGCGCTGGCGGCGGGCGCGGTCCTGCCCGAGATAGAAGAGGTAGAAATACGGCTCGATGCGCACCACGTAAGGATCGGCCACCCCGTACTCGTCCCAGCTCCCGTACGGCCCCGGTTCGAGCACGGGTTTCGGCTCTTTTCTCCAGGACCGCGTATCCACAGCGCGAGCCAGCCCGATGCGGGGCCTCTCCCTCGGGCCGGCCTGATACCAATACCAGAATTGGTTCTCATGGAAGAGCGCGGAGCCGTTGGCTGCGATGTAAGACCCTTCCCAGGTCCGCCGATCGGGCGAGAGGATCACACCTTGCTTCTGCCAGTGAGTGCCGTCTTCAGAGACCGCGAGTCCCGTGCGCCACGTGCGCCCGTCGAAGCCGGAGTATAGAAGTACCAGGGGCCAGGGGCCAGGGGCCGGGGGCCAGGGGTCAGATACCACCGATGGGTTGAGGACGTCGTGCGATTCCCATCCGTCTCCGCCCGTAAGCACAGGCTCGGCCTGTGCTTCAAAAGCGAACGTCATGCTTGGATCGCCGCCCGAAACCGGCGGCAGCTTGAAATCGGCGTAGCTACCGCATCCCGAACAGGCGAGAAGTCCGAAGAGCAGACAAATGCCGGCCCTCCCCGGCCCCCGGCCCCTGGCCCCCGGCCCCTTCTTTCCTACCCCCGGCCCCTGTCTCATTGCAGCGGTATCCGAAACTTCAGACCCGCCCCGCGGCCGGGGCGCGATTCCAGTTGCAGGTCCGCGTTCAGAGAGCGCGC
>Ga0326728_10022458_pt1 | contig 11706 bp, 10 predicted proteins | sample MB3enrmetagenome_FD_207602 | JGI IMG/M metagenome (GOLD analysis project Ga0326728, IMG submission 207602) | Lab enriched peat soil microbial communities from McLean, Ithaca, NY, United States - MB31MN | ecosystem: Environmental > Terrestrial > Soil > Wetlands > Peat | place: USA: New York... | reverse complement strand
GCGGGCGGCGGCGCGGGAGCTGCTGGAGGAGACGGGCTACCGGGCGAAGCGGTTTTCGGTGTTTCTGGACGTGTTTCCCACACCCGGATTTGTGGAAGAGCGCATGTTTATCCTGCTGGCGGAAGGGCTGAAGGCGGGGGAAGCGCAACCGGAGGAGGACGAGAAGATTGAGGTGCGGGCGTACAGTGTGAATAAACTGAAACAGATGATTCGGAGAGGGAAATTAAGGGACGCGAAATCGGTGGCGGGGCTACTTTATTACATGACATTTTTGCGCAAACCGGGGGTGAAGGCGGATTTGAACCGTTTTTATAAAGGGAAAAGATGAACATTTTTGAACAGTAGGTAATCGGCACTATTGACTCCGAATTCCATTTTGATACACTCCGCGCAATTCGTGCTCATGGCGGCGTCTGGCTGTAATCCGCCCCCAGGAGTCACCGTCCAAAGGAGACACGAAGTGCGAGGAACAGTAAAGTGGTTCAATAATTCGAAAGGATACGGATTCATTGGCCGAGAAGACGGGCCCGATGTGTTCGTTCACTATTCCGCGATCACCGGGGATGGTTACCGGTCACTGCAGGAAGGGGATCCGGTCGAATTTGAAATTGTGGAGGGCCCGAAGGGGCCACAGGCGGCCAATGTAAGCAAGGCGGCTTGATCATAGGCGAGCGAGTGATGGTGCCGGCGGAGGCGAGAGCTTCCGCCGGTTGTCTTTTAGGGGAAGTTATCAGCGATCAGGAGGCAAGAGGAAAAGTTATCAGTTATCAGTTTTCAGTTGTAAGTAAGGAAAGAGAAAGCCCCGACCGGGTCGGGGTAAACGCCGACACGGAGAACGCAGAGGGAAGAAGAGAAAGGCAAAGAAAAGGCTTACGCAGAGGTCACGGAGGTCGCAGAGAAGAGAGACGATAACACAAAGCTCACAGAGGTCGGAACACAGAGGTCGCAGAGAAGAGGAACCCAGGAGCACAGACCTTTCGCGGCTGGGGGTAAACAAGAGCGTCTGTGACATCCTACGAGGTGAGGAAAAGGCGGAGGAGAGATCCATCGCACAAGAAACGTGCGATGGAAAAGCGTGCGTCGGCTGGGCGGCCCCACGCGCCAGACTGCGGCGCGAACGAGAAAATCGGGCCGCTCCGCTCGGAATGACAAGTTTGGGTTAGGCATCGCGCGAGGTGTCGCACCTACGGCGTTCTGTTTTTTTTGCTCCGGAACCCAGCTTTCACGGGCTGGGCAAACTTGTCGCGCGCCTGCGGCGCTGAAAGAGGCGAAGACGCGAAGAACACAGGGCGGAGAGGAGAGGCGAGGAGAAAGGCCGAGAAGAGGATTATGCAGAGACCGCAGAGGACACAGAGGTCACGGAGAAGAGAAAGGCGCCGATCGGGAGATCGGCGTTCCCGGGAGGGGATTATAATGGCAGGCATGGAAAACAAACGGATTGCGGGGATATTGCGGGAAACGGCGCGATTGCTGGAGATTGATGGAGCCATCATCGGGCGCTACCGGAGCTATGAGAAGGCGGCGGAGCTGATTGATGGGCTGACCGAATCGGTGGAGCAACTGATTGCCACGCCGGAGAAGTTGACGGAATTGCCGGGGATCGGCGACCGCATGGTGGAGCATTTGAAGGAGATTGTGGAGACAAGCGACTACAGTTTACGGAAAAAGCTGCTGAAGAAATATCCAGAGACGATTCTGGACCTGCTGGAACTGCAATCGCTGGGACCGAAAAAGGTGGCGGTGCTGTGGAAGACGTTCAAGGCAGGGACGGTGGCAGATGTCGAGAAACTGGCGAAGGGAGGCAAGCTGCGGGACCTGGTGGGGTTTGGGGAAAAGAGCGAGCAGAATATTTTGAAGGCGGTAGAGGTGTTCAAGAAGTCGTCGGGAAGATTCCTGATCAGCACGGCGGAAGACGCGGCGCTGGCGATTATCGAGCACATCAAGAAGGCGGGGAAAGCGGTGGAGTCGGTGACGCCGGCGGGGTCGTTGCGGCGGGGCAAGGAGACGGTGGGGGATTTGGATTTGTTGTTGACGTTGGCGGAAGAAAGTGGCGAGTGGCGAGTGGCGAGTGGCGGAGACGGGGAAAATAGAAAATCAAAAATGGAAAATCGAAAGGCGACAGGAAGAGGCAAACCCAAGAGCACCGTCAAGAGTGACGGTGCCACAGCGGGCGGTGCCACAGGGAGCGGCGCTACGCGGCAGGAGATGGTGGATGCGGTGGCGAAGCACATCCTGACGTACCCGGGGATTGACCAGACTTTGGCGCATGGCGAGAACAAGGTGAGCTTCACGCTGGAGAATGGGCTGCAGGTGGATGTGCGGCTGCTGGAGAAGGAGAATTTTGGGGCGGCGTTGTTGTATTTCACGGGGTCGAAGGAACACAACGTGGCGTTGCGCGGGCGTGCGAATGAGATGGGGTACACGTTGAATGAGTATGAGTTGGCGACGTTGAAGGGCGAGAAACGCGTGGCGGGGAGGACGGAGGAGGAGATTTACGGGAAGTTGAAAATGGAGTTCATACCGCCGGAATTGCGGGAGAACACGGGAGAAATTGCGGCGGCGGAAAAGCACAAGCTGCCGAAGTTGATTGAGCTGCGGGACATCAAGGGCGACCTGCAGATGCACACAACGGCGAGCGACGGGAAGAATTCGATCGAGGAGATGGCGGAAGCGGCGCGGGCGCTGGGACATGAGTACATCGCGATCACGGACCACTCGAAAGCGGTGACGGTGGCGAATGGGTTGGATGAAAAGCGCATGGCGGCGCACATCAAGAAGATTCATGCGGCGAATGAGAAAGGGCTGGGAATCCGCGTGCTGGCGGGCGCGGAAGTGGACATATTGAAGGATGGAGCGCTGGACTATTCGGACGAATTGCTGGCGCAGTTGGATGTGGTGGTGTGCTCGATCCACTCGTACTTCAATTTGGAGCGGGAGGCGATGACGGAGCGGATGCTGGCGGCGATTGAGAATCCGTATACGCAGATTATCGGGCACCCGACCGGGAGGGTACTGCTGCGACGCGAGCCGATTGATTACGACATGGAGAAGGTGCTGGCGGCTTGCGCGAAACATGGTGTGGCGATGGAGTGCAATTCGTATCCGGACCGGCTGGACTTGAAGGATGTGTATTTGCGGATGTGCAAGGAACGCGGAGTGAAGGTGGTGATTTCGACGGATTCGCACAATGCGGGGAATTTGAGCTTGATCCGGTACGGGGTGAGGATGGCGCGGAGAGGGTGGCTGGAGAAGAAGGATGTGATCAATACGTTGCCGGTGGGGGAGTTTTTGGGGGACCTGCGGGGGCGGGGGAAGAAAAGCAAAGAGGGACGATAACACAGAGATCACAGAGGTCGGAACACAGAGGTCACAGAGAAAAGCAAAGACGGACGATAACACAGAGATCACCCTTCGCGAAAAGCGCTCAGGGCAAGCACAGGTCGGAACACAGAGGTCGCAGAGAAAAGCAAAGACGGACGATAACGCAGAGATCACCCTTTGCGAAAAGCGCTCAGGGCAAGCACAGGGCGGAACACAGAGGTCACAGAGAAAAGCAAAGAGGGACGATAACGCAGAGATCACAGAGGGAAGAACACGGAGAGCACAGAGGCAAAAGAGCATAAAGATAACGCAGAGGCGCGGAGGACGGTGAGGTTCGCAGAGGAAGAGGAACCCAAGACCCAGGCACATACGCCGTGCCTGGGGCACCCGGCTAAAAGTCATAAGTTGAAAGTTGAGGGTTCAAAAGTTTAAGGGTGTAAGAGTGCAAGAGTTTGAAACCACGGGGTGCGAGAATCGACTGGAGGTTTGCCACGATCCCTCCACTGCGCAACGGCAAAAGGCGCCGTTGCTCCGGTCGGGATGACAAACTGGGGACAGGGTATGAGGATAGGGAACATTTGGAAGGGCTAGTACGTTACATGGGTAGAGCGGTTCAGTGGAGGCAATGCGTATGAGAATGCAAACTTGGCGGCGGAGTGCCCTGCCCTTCCTAGCGGGCGTGTTGGTGTTGGGAAGCGCGGCTGGAGTGCGGGCCGAGGAAGTGACGAAAACGTTTACGGTGAGCGGACATGCGCGCGTGAAAGTGGAAACGGATGATGGCAGCGTCCGCGTTTCGACGGGCGACATCAAGCAGGTGGAAGTGCGCGTGGTTTATTCGGGATACAAGCTGGACAGGGATTTACACGTGAGCGCGACGCAGAAAGGGGATACGGTGGAAGTGGAGGCGAAGACCAGCGCAAGATGGGGCTTCCATTGGGGGATGAACCACAGCAACCTGCGGGTGGAAGTACACATGCCGAAGGATGCGGATTTGAAGGTGGATACCGGCGACGGGTCGGTGGAAGCGGAATCGATCAATGGGAATCTGGATGTGCATACGGGCGACGGGAGCGTCGCGGTGCAAGGCGCCAAGGGTGACATACGGCTGCGCACGGGGGATGGCTCAATTGCAGGGCGGGATCTAGATGGGCGCGTGGACGCGACCACCGGAGACGGTAGCGTGAACCTGGAGGGGCGCTTCGACGGGCTCAATATCAAGACAGGCGATGGAAGCGTAACGGCTCGGGCGCGTAGCGGATCGAAGGTGCTGAGTAGCTGGGACATTCATACCGGTGACGGGAGCGTGGACCTGGACCTGCCAGGAGAGATCCAGGCAAATCTAGACGTCAGCACGCATGACGGGCATATTAGCCTGGGGTTTCCGGTGACGGTGGAGGGGACGTTCAGCTCGTCAAGGATTAGCGGGAAGATGAATGGCGGCGGGTCGCCGATTGTGGTGCGGACGGGTGACGGGTCGATCCACTTGAGTAAGACGTAGGGGGAAACGGCTGCTGGCAGGGAATAGAAGGTAGAAAAGGGTGTGGAGTTTGGGCAACGCGTGTCCGAAAAACAGGACACCCGTTTTGCATTGATGGTCGTAAGTAACTGAAAATAAAGGGCAAGGATCGGAGGCTGACCTGCACGGAAGTACAGGGAGCGGAGGTTAGGGCCTTGATTGTCCTGATACTGGGCTGTGCCGTTTTGGGACTGTTTGTGATTAGCCTTACGAGCTCGTTTTTGGCGAACCAGAAAAGGCGGTCGTAGGGGGAAAAGTGACCAGCGACCGGCGACCATGACGCGGAGCGAGTAGATGAGGGCGGCGCCGGCGTTCATGGCCATGGCGACACCGAGGGCTTCGGAGATTTCTTCACGGGTGGCGCCGGCTTTCAAGGCGGCGTCAGTGTGGACAGTGATGCAACCGCCGCAACGCGTGGTGACGGCAACGGCGAGGGAGATGAGTTGGCGGATTTTTTCGCCGAGGTGGGAGTTGGCGGCGTTGGCGTTGGAGAGAGTTTGTTAGCCCCGGACCGAGTCGGGCGTGAGCTTCATGAAGTGAGCGAGCTGGGCGCCGATCTGTTTCCGATAATCATTCCAATCGAGCATCATAGGTGGCCTCCTGTCGTGAGTGAGTTGGGTGAGTGGGGGAGTATACGACAGGGGGCGGAGTGCCGCGCAATCGGCCGGCGCGGACCTCGGGGGGGCGCGAAGAAAGCAGGAAAAGGCTAACGCAGAGGCCGCAGAGAGCACAGAGTTCACGGAGAAGACGAACCTGAGAGCACAGACCCTTCAAAGCTCCCCTCTCAGATCGGGGCAAGCAGGGTAAACAAGCCGCCGCACTCCATGTAGGCCATGACGAAGAGCGTGTGGAACGCACGACGGAGGGGCGGACGCGCATGAGGGCCAGACGGAGTCGGACAGAGTTCCACCCGTCAATCGGGAGATTCATCCCACCGAACCCGCGGGATGGAGCAGAGTTGGCGTTCCCGGCGATCCCAGCGGAGTTTCGAGGAGAGGCAAGGGTGTGATATGGTCTTTTGACTCGCAGGCGGTTGGCAAAGGCGATGGGGCATGGAGAGGAAACATAGGAAGAGAAAGGATTGACGCAGAGGGCGCCCCGACCGGGTCGGGGTAAACGCCGAGCATAGAGGGCACAGAGAAAAGAAACCCGAGAGCCCAGGCGGAACATTGGGACCTGGGACACCCGAAGAAGATCCAGGAGGGGGAGAAGAGAATGGGTCGCGCTGGAACGTAAGAGCCCACCCTCATAAACCGAGGGTGGGGCACCCTCAAGGTCATGGGTTGGTTGGTCCAACGAAAAGGAACACACGAAAGTCGAAAGAGAGAGCGCAGGGGAGAAGAGCGTTCGCGACGTTGGAGCGTAAGAGCCCACCCTCATAAACCGAGGGTGGGGCACCCTCAAGTTTATGCGTTGGTTGGTGCAACGAAAAGAAAGGCAAGAAAAGCGAGAGCAAGAGAAACCCAAGAGCACAGACAAGAGTGTCTGTGCCACAAAGATCGGAAGAAAGGCAAGAGGAGATTGAAGGATGAAGAGTGCATATAACGGGGTGGCGGTGCCGAGCGAGGGGAAGGCGATTGGGTATGGTGGCGGAGTGCTGCAGGTGCCGGACAATCCGATCATTCCGTTTATTGAGGGCGACGGGACGGGGAGAGATATTTGGAAAGCGTCGCGGCGGGTGTTTGACGCGGCGGTGGAGAAGGCCTACGGCGGGAAGCGGCGCGTGGCGTGGTTTGAAGTGTTTGCGGGAGAGAAGGCGTTCAACACGTTCAAGCAATGGCTGCCGGATGATACGGTGGAGGCGGCGCGGGATTTTCGCGTGAGCATCAAGGGGCCTCTGACGACGCCGGTGGGCGGGGGGATTCGTTCGTTGAACGTGGCGCTGCGGCAGATTCTGGATTTGTATGCGTGCGTGCGGCCGGTGCGCTACTTCAAGGGAGTTCCCTCCCCTGTGAAAGAACCGGAAAAGATGGATGTGGTGATTTTCCGGGAGAATACGGAGGACGTGTACATCGGGATCGAGTGGAAGAGCGGGTCGGCGGAAGCGAAGAAGCTGCTGGAATTTTTGAATCACGAGATGCTGAAGGACGGGAAGAAACAGATCCGGTGGGATTCGGCCGTGGGAATCAAGCCGATTTCGCCATTCGGGACGAAGCGATTGGTGCGGCGAGCGATTCAGTACGCGCTGGAGCACAAGCGGCCGGGCGTGACGATCGTGCACAAGGGAAATATTCAGAAGTTTACCGAGGGGGGATTCCGGGACTGGGGCTACGAACTGGCGCGGGAAGAGTTTCGCGGGGAGACGGTGACGGAACGGGAGAGCTGGATCCTGGATAATTTGGATAAGCATGCGGGGCTGACGTTGGAACAGAATGCGGCGCTGATCGAGCCGGGGCTGGAGCAGGCGACGGAAGAGTTCAAGAAGACGGTGTATGCGGAAGTGAAAGCGACGCTGGAGGCGATTGGGACGACGCATGGGAAGGGCCAGTGGAAGAAGAAGCTGATGATCAATGACCGGATCGCGGATTCGGTGTTTCAGCAGATGCTGCTGCGGCCGAATGAATACAGCGTGCTGGCGACGTCGAACTTGAATGGAGATTATTTGAGCGATGCGTGCGCGGCGCAGGTGGGCGGATTGGGGATTGCTCCGGGATCGAATATCGGTGATGGATACGGGGTGTTTGAAGCGACGCATGGAACGGCACCGAAGTATGCGGATAAGGATGTGATCAATCCGAGTTCGCTGATGCTGAGCGGGGCGATGATGTTCGAGTTTTTGGGATGGAAGGAAGCGGCACGGCTGATTGAGGAAGGGATTGCGAAGACGATTCAGCAGAAGCGGGTGACGTACGATTTGGAACGGTTGATGACGGGGGCGACGAAGGTGGGGACGAGCGCGTTTGCATCGGCGATTATTGAGAACATGTAGTGGGAGTGAGGCGTGACTCGAGAATCGTGACTTGTGACTCGTGAAAGAGAAGGGGGACGGTAACACAGAGTTCACAGAGGGAAGAACACAGAGGGCACAGAGAAGAGGAACCCAAGAGGATAGGCATACAGTCTTCTGAGTTGGATGGATTTGAGAAGCGGCTGCGGGCGGAAAAGCGGCAGCAAGCTGCCGCACTCCAAAGGAGAGAACGATGGCGAGGAAGAAAGTGACGGTGGTGGGGGGCGGGTTCGTGGGGTCCACGCTGGCGGAACGCATCGTGGACTTTGAGCTGGCGGACGTGGTGTTGACGGACATTCTGGAGGGGCCACCGCAAGGAAAAGCGCTGGACATGATGCAGGCGGCGAAGATCACGGGGACGAGCGCCTACATTAGGGGTGTCTCGACGGCGACCAACGATTACAGCTTGACGGCGGGGAGCGACGTGGTGGTGATCACGGCGGGATTTCCGCGGAAGCCGGGGATGAGCCGAGACGATTTGCTGAGGGCGAATTATGAGGTGGTGACGAGCGTCGTCAAGCAGATTGTGAAGTATTCGCCGGACTGCATCATCATCGTGGTGACGAACCCGCTGGACGCTATGGCGCAAGCGGCGTGGAGGGCGAGCGGCTTCCCGAAGCAGCGCGTGCTGGGGATGGCGGGAGTGCTGGACGCGGCGCGGATGAGCGCATTTGTTGCCATGGAGTATGGGGTGAGCGTGGAGAACGTGCAATCGTTCGTGCTGGGCGGACACGGAGATGAAATGGTGCCACTGCCGCGGTATACGACGATCGCGGGGATTCCGGTGACAGAGCTGCTGCCGAAGGAAAGGGTTGACGCGATCGTGGAGCGGACGCGGAAGGGTGGGTCGGAGATCGTAGGCCTGCTGAAGAATGGTTCGGCATATTACGGCCCGTCGGCGGCGGCAATGGCGATGGTGGAAGCGATTTTGAAAGATAAGAAGAAGATTTTGCCGTGCTCGGCGTATTTGGAAGGGGAATTCGGGATTTACGGATTGTTCGTGGGGGTGTTGGTGAAGCTGGGAGCGAAAGGCTCGGAGGGCATTATTGAGCTTAAGCTGACGCCGGAAGAACAAGCGGCGCTGGAGAGGTCGGCGGCGGCGGTGCGGGAGTTGGTAACGGTGCTGGGGATTTGAGGAGGTTGTAAGTTATCAGTGGTAAGTTTTCAGTGAAGAAAGAGCGGGACCGGCGGGCGAAACGGTGAATGAGGAAAGAACGGGAAGAAAAGACACGGGAAAAAGATTTAACACAGAGGGCGCAGAGAACACAGAGGTCGCAGAGGAAAGAAGGAGAAAGATAACGCCCGACCAGGTTGGGGTAAGCGCCTAGGCTGAGTTCGCGGAGGAAACGCAGAAGAATGAAGAAGAGGGGCAGGCCTTGGGGCTTGCCCCTTTTTTGTGTGGGTGTGGGAGTTGGGGGAAGAACTTCACCACCAAAGGGGTGAGGTACAGACTTCGGGTAGGAGGCGAGGTACCCGCCCGATCCCCAGCGGGCATACGATTTGCCACGATCCCTCCACTGCGCAGCCCGACGCGCCAAAATGCGGGCGGAGGAAAGATCGGGTCTCGCACGGCGGGATCGGGATGACAAAACAAGAATAGGCAAACCCAAGACCCAGGCACACACTCCGTGCCTGGGGCACCCGGCACTCCAAAATGGGCGCGGGAGCAGCGCGTCGGAGGAGAGGCGCGGTCGGCACGGATGGCCGACCGCACACGAAGTGGGAACAGCGCAGGAGTAACGCGATTAGGGGTTAGTCGCGGCTGGTGCGGCTGCGGGCTCGGCAGCGGCGGGGCCAACGATGGTGGCGTGCTTGATGACGTCAAGCTTGGGGTACTTCTTGTCGAGAAAGGCCTTGCCCTGGGTCTGGATTTCGCCCTGATCGTTGGAGGGAGCGTCGCCGTATTGATCGTAGAACTTCTCGACGACCTTCATGCCGTCCTTGTTCACCGTGGCGAACGGAGTGAAGCCCTGCTTATCGAGGAAAGAATTCTTGTCCGTGAAGCTGATGAAGAGTTGAGTGGTCCGGGTGTTGGGGCCGGAAGTGGCAAAGGTGACGTAGCCGCGCTTGTTGCTCTGCAGGACGGGATCATCCGCGATGGTGTCTCCGCGCCAGGCGGCGTTGACCGGAGGATAGGAGCTGATGCCGAACTGGACGACGAAGTTGGGGACAACGCGGAAAATGACCATGTTGTCATAGAAATGGTGGCGGACAAGATTGTAGAAGCGGTCGACGCCGTTGGGAGCCCAGGCGCGGGTGACGTTCATGACGAAGTCGCCTTTGGTGGTTTCAAACTTTACCTGGAAAGTGTCGGGCGCCTTCTCCTTGAGGAGAGAGGGCTTCAGGAGCGTGCGGTCGTATTCCGAAGCGGCCGCCTTAGGTTGCGCGGGGGCTTGCGCCGGAGCGGGAGTTTGCGCGGGTAAGGATGCAACGAGAAAGAGTGCGGCTGCAACAGCGAGAACGGACTTGGTGAAACGCATGATTGTGGTGTCCTCCAAAGATTGGGAGCGAAAGTTGGTGCAGAGATTTTACGAAGAGATTGTATATCGAAATGGGGGTGGGTGGGAAAGAGGAGAAGGAGTCCACAGTCTACAGTCTACAGTTTACAGTTAACAGTTTCGGAGGGGAGCAAGGCAAAGGCCCCACCACAGAGGAAACAGAGGGGCCGCAGTGAGAAGGGGGACAGAGAGAGGCGATTTACCACAGAGGACACGAAGAGCACAGAGGAAAGAAGGAAAAAAAGAAAGAAAGAAGCAAAGGAAGGAAAAAGGGGAAAAGGCTAACGCCGAAGACACAGAGTACAGAATCACAAGGGTTAATAAGAGGGATTCCTCGACTGCGCGACCCGACGTGCCATGAACAGGCGCGGGAGAAAGGACCGGGTCGCTCCGCTCGGAATGACAGGCCTGGGTGGATGGGAGGATTTGAGATGCCGGAGCGTAAGAGCCCACCGTTCATCCCGAAAAAGCATCGGGATGGCGCAGAGATCGCTGCAAAATGCGAAGGAGGGGGCACCCAGCGGCGAGGTTTTAAGTTTTCAATTGTAAGTTTTCAGTTTCGGGGAAGAAGAACCCAAGAGCACAGTCCCTTCGGCTCTCAGGGCAAGCAAGAGTGACTGTGCCACCAAACCCAAGACCCAGGCACAAACACCGTGCCTGGGGCACCCGGCCCCCACAGAAACGAGAGCCGCGCTAATTGGGAGAACTGGATTGGGAGGCGAGCTGGACTTCGTGGAGGAGGCGGAGGGTGTTTTCGCCCAGGATTTTGCGGATGTCGGAATCGGAGTAGCCCTTTTGGAGGAGGGCTTCGGTGATTTGGGGAAGATGGGAAGTGTCTTCCATGCCGAAGGGCATGGCGGCACCATCGAAATCGGAGCCGAGGCCGACGTGATCGATGCCGGCGACTTTTACGGCGTGATCGATGTGCGCGATGATTTTGGTCCAGTCCACGCGGGGGAGTTTGCCGGATTGCATGTATTCGCGGACGATCTGGTCGCCGGCGACCGAGGAGCAGGCCTCATCATCGCCACAGCGCTTTTTGATTTCAGCTTCCACTTGCTTCTCGAGGCCGGGGTTGACTTTTTCGAGGTCACGGAATTCCTGGCTGAGGAAGCCAACGTAGTAATTGATCTGGATGACGCCACCGTGTTTGGCGAGATCGAGGATCATGTCATCGGTCATGTTGCGGGCAGCGTCGCAGAGAGCGCGGCAGGAAGAGTGGGAGGCGAAGACAGGGGCTTTGGAAGTGGCGAGAACGTCGTAAAAAGTCTTGTCGCTGACGTGAGAGACGTCCACGATGACGCCGAGGCGATTCATTTCGCGGACGACATCCTTGCCGAAATCGGTGAGGCCGTTGTGCGCAGGCTTGTCGGTGGAGGAATCGGCCCATTCGGTGTTGCCCATGTGGGTGAGAGTCATGTAAC
>Ga0326728_10022457_pt1 | contig 11706 bp, 10 predicted proteins | sample MB3enrmetagenome_FD_207602 | JGI IMG/M metagenome (GOLD analysis project Ga0326728, IMG submission 207602) | Lab enriched peat soil microbial communities from McLean, Ithaca, NY, United States - MB31MN | ecosystem: Environmental > Terrestrial > Soil > Wetlands > Peat | place: USA: New York... | reverse complement strand
TTGGATGCCGCGTACTCCAGTTGATTGGTGAGCTGGGAAGCGGTTTCGTCGGCCCACAGCAAGCGCTGGCGCAGCAGTTGCGACAGGTAGATCCAGGAAAAGCCCACGACGAGCGCCGTGAACAGCGTCGTGATCGCGAGCACGATGATGAATTTGCGAGTCATCAAGAGCAGTTCCCGGTTCTCAGTTCTCAGAACCTATCTCATAAATCGTTTTGGGTAGGGCACGGCTTCAGCCGTGCCGCCCAGAACCAAAAACGACGCGGGCTTTAGCCCCTGAGGGATACGCGGTTTACTCCTTCGGTTCATTATGAGATGGCTTCTCAGTTCTCAGTGAGAACCACAGGACGTTTTCTGAGAACTGGGAACTGAGAACTTTTTCTTCACTCCTCCGCACTCTTGGCATTCGCGACCGCGTCCTCGGCATCCTCGGCCGTGTCTTGCGGGCGGCCGTACTCCTTCAGCTTGTTATGCAGGGTCTTCAAGCTGATGCCGAGCATATCCGCGGCTCGCGTCTTGTTGCTACCGGTCACCTGCAGAGTTTTCAGGATGAGCAGCTTCTCCGCTTCCTCAACGGTCGTACCCACGCCTAGATGCACGGCATCGGGATCGTTCACCATGGGCCGCACACTCTGGCCGAAGCCCGGCGGCAAGTGCTTGGTTTCCACCAGCCCGCCTTCGCAGACAACCACGGCGCGTTCCAGCGTGTTGCGTAACTCGCGCACATTGCCCGGCCACGAGTAGGTCTGGAACATATTGAGCACGGCCTCGCTTATGTCCGCCACCTTGCGATCGTGCTTCAGGTTCATGTCCGCGAGCAGGCTCTTCGCTAACTCGCGGATATCTTCCTTATGCTCGCGCAACGCCGGCATATGAATATTGAAAACGTTGAGGCGGTAATAAAGATCCTGGCGCAGCTCGCCATTGGCGACGGCATCGGCGGGGATCTTGTTGGTGGCGGCGAGCACGCGCACGTCCACCGAAGTTTCGACCTTGCTGCCGAGCCGCCGCAGTTTGTGGTCTTCCAGCACGCGCAGCAGCTTGGCCTGCGTGCCCACCGGCATCTCGCCAATCTCGTCGAGCAGCAGCGTCCCGCCTTCGGCCAGTTCGAAGCAGCCGGTGCGGCGCTCCAGCGCGCCGGTGAATGCGCCTTTTTCGTGGCCAAAAATTTCGCTCTCGATCAGGGTCTCGGGAATGGCCGGACAATTGATGGGGATGAATGGCTTATTGCGCCGCGGACTGAGATCGTGGATGGTGCGCGCCGCCAATTCCTTGCCGGTGCCGCTCTCCCCGGTGATGAATACCGTGGCCGTGCTCGGAGCCACCTGTTCGATCAGCCGGAAAATCTCCTGCATTTGCGGGGACGCGCCGGCCAGCCGGCCGAGCGCTCCCTTATCGCGCAAGCGGCGGCGCAGCGATTCGTTTTCGGTGCGGGTGTTCAGGATCTCGCCGATGTTGTTGAGGATGGAGCGCAGCCGCCGGAAGTCGATGGGCTTCTCGATGTAGTCCTGGACGCCGAGCCGGCCCGCGTGAAATGCGGTGTCGGTCGCCTTCTGGGCGGTTACCATCACCACCGCGACCGACTGCGCGAGGTCGGCCAGCCGCTCCACCAGTTCCATGCCGCCCATGCGGGGCATCTTCACGTCGGTGATCACGATGGACGGGGCAAAGGCGGGAATCTTTTCCAGAGCTTCCACGCCGTCGACCGCGGTATCGGTGCGATAGCCCCATCCCGAGACCAGTTCGGCCAGCCCGGTGCGTTCGTTCTCTTCGTCTTCGACAATCAGTACGCGTTCTTGTGTCATGTTTCCTGCACCCATCAGCATTATTCAGGGAAGCGCGCCTCCTCGCAACCCGGCGCGGAATGCAGGAATTTCAATTTGAGATGAGTTGGGCAATTCTACGGAAAACGGAACCACGATCCGCTATGGAAATACCCGTCAACTAATTCTCCAGCTTTTGCAAACATGCCCTCTTGCTGTAGAATTCTTTGTTCCAAGGTGCAGCCTCTCTGTGCATGCCATGAGGCTTTGTCGATTCGATTTCTATTAGATAACTTGCAGTGGATGTTGATACGGAGGAACTCAATGTCACTATCTCACAAAACTTACCGGAGATGCGCGAGTGTCGCGCTCGTCCTGGCCATCGTTCTGATTGTGTTGCCGGCTTTGCTGAACGCGCAAACGCCACCCCAGGCGCCAACTGTTCAGTCGAACGACACGGTGCCTAAGATGGAGTTGTTCATTGGCTATCAGGTGTTATACCCGGGCGGCAACGTTCCCGATCAGAGCAGTCCGCCCAACGCCATAAATTTGCCCTCGATGGCGAGGGGCTTCGGCAGCAGTCTGTCGTACAACTTCACCAGGAACCTGGCCCTTGAAGGCAATTACGGCGGGAACTCGTACCACAACGATAGCAACAACGCGGCCGACGCCAGCATCAACGAATTCGCCGCCGGACCGAAGGCAACCCTTCGCGGCGAAGGTGCGAACTTTTTTGTGCACGCGCTGTTCGGATACGAACGCCTGTTGTCAACCGGTAACGCTCCCAGCCACGGCGTTGCCGCGCTTCTTGGCGGCGGTATGGATCTCAAAATCTGGAAGCCGGTGTCGATACGCCTGTTTGAAGTCGACTACCAGTGGTCACACCAGAACTTCTCCGCCGAGGTGCCGCCTGAAGATAGCTCCTTGCGCCGTCCGAACTACAAGGGCGCCCTGGTACGCAGCGGTCTGGTGTTCAACTTTGGCGGAGCTCCCGAAGCTCTGGTAGCGGCGGCCTGCTCCGTGCAACCCACCGAAGTACTGGTGGGCGAACCGGTGCACGCCACCGTCGTCGCCAGCAACTTCAACCCCAAGCACACGCTCACCTACGCGTGGACGAGCACCGGGGGCAAGATTGAAGGCAAGGACAGCGGCGCCAGCATCGACACCAACGGCATTGGCGGCGGCGTCTCCGGCAGCTATTCCACCACTGTCACCGCTACCGTCACCGATCCCAAGGCCAAGAAGAACAACACGGCCAGTTGCACCGCCAACTTCACGGTGAAGGAACCGCCCAAGAACCCGCCGCAGCTTTCCTGCTCGGCGAGCCCGTCGATGGTCCAGGCCGGTACTCCGGCAACCATCGCTTGCACCTGCACCAGTCCGGATAACGTTCCGGTAACGGTAGGGGGATGGACCGCGAGCGGCGGCAGTATTTCCGGCAGCGGAAACTCGGCCACCCTCAACACCACCGGCGCTTCGTCGGGCCCCATCACGATCGGCGCTACTTGTACCGACTCGCGCGGCTTGACGGCTTCGACTTCGAGCTCGGTGACGGTTGAAAATCCGCCGCCACCACCGCTGCCACCGCAGGCCAGCAAGGTGAACGAGTGCGAGTATCCCAACCTCAATAAGCCGTGGCGCGTCGACAACACCTGCAAGGCCGCGCTGGACGATGTTGCCCTCAAGTTGCAGCAGGATCCAGATGCCAAGCTGGTCGTCGTCGGGAACGCCGGTCCGAAGGAAAAGCGTAAGAACCTGGCGGGCGAGCGCGCGGTCGACGTGAAGGCCTACATCTCGGGAGGCGAGGCGAAACAGAACATCGACCCAAGCCGCATCGAGACCCGCACTGGAAACGCAGGCACGGCGACTTCGGAACAGTGGATCGTTCCGGCCGGCGCGACCTTCCCCGAGGCCAGCACCACGACCCCGGTGGATGAGACGAAGGTGAAGGCGATTCCCGATCATCCGAAACCGGCCGCCAAGAAGAAAGCGGCGAAAAAGGCCGAATAACCGATGGAGAAAGACACGAAAGGCCGGTGGGGTACACCCTGCCGGCCTTTCTATTTTTTTGCCCTTCGGTAACCTTGTCGTAGCCATGCTAGCCTATCTAATGTGGAGCGAGGCGAATATCGTTCGCCCGGGGGTCAATCTACGCGCATGGATTTCACAGGGAAACGAAACCTTCTCCGCACAAGTTTATTGCTTCTCGCTGTCAGTCTTTTGAGCACCGCGCTGCTGGCCTCCGGGCCCTGGCAGGTGTTAGGTCCGGACGGCGGCGACGCGCGCAGCCTGGCTTACGACGCGCACAATCCCGATCGCATCCTGCTCGGCACCAGCGCCGGCCAGATGTTTGTTTCGAACGATGGCGGACGCACCTGGTCGCGCCTGGCGCGGCTGGGTGGCGACGACTATGTGCTCGACCACATCTCCATCGATCCGCAGGATTCCGACCGCATTTATGTTTCTGCGTGGAGCGTGTCGAGCCAGCAGATCGGCGAGATCTTTCGCACGCGCGACGGTGGCCGCAACTGGGAAACGCTGCCCGCGATGCACGGCAAATCGATCCGCGCCCTGGGCATGCATAAGGGTGATTCCAAAGTCGTGGTCGCCGGCGCCCTCGATGGCGTATACCGCAGCAAAGATGGCGGCGATACCTGGGAGCGCCTTTCACCCCCGAACTCCGTCGACATCAAGAATATTGAATCCATCGCCGTCGATCCCAAAGATCCCAACACTGTCTATGCGGGAACCTGGCACCTGGCCTGGAAAACATCCGACGGCGGCGCCAACTGGCAGCATATTAATAAAGGCATGATCGACGACTCCGACGTGTTCTCGGTCATCGTCGACCATGACAACCCCTCGGTCGTTTTCGCGAGCGCGTGTTCCGGAATCTACAGGAGCGAGAACGGGGGCAACCTGTTCACCAAGATTCAGGGCATCCCATTTTCAGCGCGCCGCACCCGCGTGCTCAAGCAGGATCCGACGAACGAAAAAATCATTTACGCCGGAACCACCGAAGGCCTCTGGAAGACGACCGATCTGGGCAAGGTGTGGAAGCGGGTCAGCGATCCCGAGGTCGTAGTCAATGATGTGCTCATCGATCCGCGGGATTCCAAGCGCGTGCTGCTGGCCACCGACCGCAGCGGCGTAATGGCCTCGACCGATGGCGCCTCCACCTGGACCACTTCCAACCACGGCTACGCGCATCGCTATGTTTCCGCCATTCTGGCCGATAACCGCGATGCCGGCACGCTCTACGTTGGCGTGGTCAACGACCGCGAATACGGCGGCTTGTTCTATTCCCATGACGCCGGACAGCACTGGTTGCAGAAAGCGGCCGGCCTCGGCGGAAAAGACGTTTTCGCGCTCAAACAGGCCCCCAACGGAATGCTGGTTGCCGGGACCAATCACGGCGTGTATGCGCTGGAGCGCAATGCCAACGAATGGCGTCCCATGAACGTTGTGCTGATCGAGCACACCTCGAAAACCACGCGCAAGGGTTCGAGCAAAGCGGTCACCAGGACAACCTTCGAGAAGAAGGAGCTCGAATCGCGCGTCAACGATCTGGAACTCGGCTCCGGGCGCTGGCTGGCGGCAACCACCACTGGCATCTACTCGAGCGCCGACCAGGGCAAAACCTGGAGGGGCGGGCAGGTTCTGGGACAGCAGGATTTCGTTTCGGTGCGCGCCGAAGGTTCCATGGTGGTCGCGGCTACGCGTTCCAGCGTGCTGGTCTCGAATGACAGCGGCGCGACCTGGAAACTGGCTGGTCTGCCATCGTATGTGGTCGGCATCCGCGGCGTGGCGATTGTTTCCGATAGCCAGTTCATGATCGCTTCACGCGAAGGCGCGTTCCGCAGCGGAAACGGTGGCGCGACCTGGGAGCATGTCGGCAACGGCCTCCCCGGCAAAGACATCACTTCTGTCAGCTTCGATCCCACCCAGAAGCGCCTGCTGGCCACCAGCGACGCGACCGGCGTGATCTTCGAAAGCCGCGACGGCGGACGTTCCTGGCAGCGCGGTCCCGACAGCGGATTCCCGCTGCGCCGGGTCGGCGTGTTTGGCGGACGCTTCGTGGGCGCAACTCCATTCGATGGCGTCATCCTGCAACCGGAAAACGAATCCATCAGCGCAGCCGCCGAAGCCAGCAGCACCGAGTAAAGCTGAATCAAATCGAAGACCGAATCAAATCGAAATACGATCCGGGGAAGCGGAAACGCTTCCCCGGTTCTTCTTGGTGCCATCGTCATTGCCATGTTCGAGGCCGGATCGCCGAAGCGCCTACCCTTGCGTTCTCTGTAAGGGTGGGAAACAATCCTCTTGTCACTGTTATGAGACTTGCCTGTGGACTCGCGATGGCGCTTTGGCTGAGTTTCCCGGCTGCGGGAATGGCTTCGCGACAGGGCCCGGCGGGCTCCGCAAATTCCGCCGGACAAGTTCCGGCTGCGCCCGCAGCTCCAGCGGAGAAGGCGCGCACAGAGCCCGCTCCGGCGGAGCAGGTTCCGGCAGAGAACACGCCGACTAGGGCCACCAATCCAGAGACGCCGGCTGCGGAGAAGAAAGCGCCGGAGGGCGTAGCCAAGGAAAAGACGGATGCCGGCTCGGCGAGCGGAACCACGAAACGCCGCAAGCGGTCTGCATCGGCGCCGGACGGCGCTCCGCGGAAGATTGTGGTTCGCGAGGGCGGAGCGAGCGAGCCCGCGGCGCAGATTGCCCCCGGCATGACCCCCGCAGAAGCCACCCGCGAGCGCCAGAACGCGGAGCGGTCGCTGGGTTCTACGGACGACCAAGTGAAGCAGTTGGCGTTACGCACGCTGGACGCGCGTCAGCAGGAGACGGTGGGACAGATCCGCAACTATATGGATGGTGCGCGTTCGGCGCTGAAGGAAGGCGATGTGCGGAGAGCAAGCACGCTGGCGGAGAAGGCGCATTTGCTGGCGGAAGATCTGGTGAAGCATTAGGGCGGCGGAAAACGGTAGTGGGCGCACATTTCGGCCACTACCCGGAAAACGGACTGATTGCAGGGATTGATTTGTGATGCTATAATGTATCACATGACTAAAGCCTCGGTTCGGGATCTCCGCTATGAATTCAAGAAGATTGAACGCCTTCTGCTTCAAGGCGAAGAGATCCAAATCACCAAGCGCCGCCGGGTGATCGCCCGTCTGGTGCCGGAGCGCGCGAAAAGCTCGAAGGAGATGCCCGACTTTCGTGCCCGCATGCGCGCCATCTTTGGCGACAAGGTGATGGCGGTTAGCGGCGCGGATTTGATATCCGCCGATCGGGACCGGTATTGAAAATTTACGCCGATTCTAGTTTTCTTGTGTCCCTCTACATCCCGGACGCCAATTCCGAGTCCGCATTACGCACAATGCGGGCTTCCTCCGGGGACCGCCTCGTGATTGCTTTGTGCGAACTCGAAGTCGTCAATGCTTTGGGTTTGCGGGTTTTCCGACAACAAGCGTCGCAGGTGGAAGCGAACTCTGCTCTGATCGACTTTGAAAAGGATTTGCAGGATGGGCTTTTCCAACTTCGAGCGCTGCCGGAGCGGGCGTTCGAGCGGGCAAGGCAACTGTCCCAGCAGACAACCCCCAAACTGGGCACTCGCACAGCAGACCTCTTGCATGTGGCGGCAGCGCTCGAGCTGGGTGTGGATTGCCTCTACAGCTTCGACCAACAGCAGAGGAAGCTTGCCCGCAGCGTTCACCTCAAGCTGAACTAAGAAAAAGGTCTCAGGTGTCAGGAAAATCCCAAGCCCTTAGCGGACTAACAACTCCCATCCAAATCTGAAGCCTGAGACCTGAGGCCTGAGACCTGGTTTCCTACTCGCTGGTGAAGTAGTCGACGCTCACGGGGTTCTCAAACAGGGAGTAATCCCGGGTCACGATGGTGATGCCGCTGTCGGTGACGAAGTATTGCTCGCGGTCGGCTTCCACATCGTAGCCGATGGTGGTGCCTTCGGGAATATGCACGTTGCGATCGATGATGGCTTTGCGGATGCGGCAACTGCGTCCCACGTTCACATGCGCGAACAGAATGCTGTACTCGATTTCGGTGTAGGAGTTAACCCGCACGTCCGGAGAGAGCACGCAATTCTGGACGGAGCCGCCGGAAACGATGCAGCCGGCGGAGACCAGCGAATCGAGGGCGTGGCCCATGCGTCCGGTCTCGGCAAACACGAATTTTGCCGGCGGATACTGGCGCTGGTGGGTGCGGATGGGCCATTGCTCATCGTAAAGATTGAACACGGGAGAGACCGAAACCAGGTCCATATTGGCTTCGTAGTAGGCTTCGAGCGTGCCTACGTCGCGCCAGTAGAGGGCTTCTTTCCTGTTTTCGTCGACAAAATTGAAGGCAAAGACTCGGTAGTCATCCAGCATTTTGGGCAGAATATCCTTGCCGAAATCGTGACTGGAATCGGGATCCTCAGCGTCTTTGAGCAGCACGGGAATGAGCACGTCGGTGTTGAAGATATAGATGCCCATCGATGCTGGAATTTTGGTTGGATCGTAGGGCGACCGGATCTCGGTGTGTTGCGGTTTTTCCAGGAAGCCGACGATGCGATTCTCGCGGTCGATGTCGACCACGCCGAATTGGCGGCATTCGGCCGGGTCGATTGCCAGGGTGGCGAGGGTGACGTCGGCGGCGGCGTCCACGTGCTGCGTGAGCATGCGCCCGTAATTCATTTTGTAGATGTGGTCGCTGTAAAGAATGATCACGTACTTGGTCTGCTCGGAGCCGATGGAATAGATGTTCTGATAGACCGCGTCGGCCGTCCCCATGTACCAGTTTTCGCTGACCCGTTTCATGGGCGGCAGGATTTCGATGAACTCCCCGATTTCACGGCCGAAAATGTTCCAGCCTTCGCGGATCTGACGATTGAGCGACAGCGCCTTGTATTGCGTGAGGATGTAGATGCGGCGCAGGCCGGAGTTGACGCAGTTGGAAAGCGTGATGTCGATGATGCGGTAGTTGCCGCCGAAGGTCACAGCGGGTTTGGCGCGGTCGCGGGTGAGCGGATAAAGGCGCTCGCCTGCGCCTCCGGCGAGCAAGATTCCGAGCATGTCTTTCATCGGCATACCGAATGGAGGCGACGCGCAACGCTGCTGCGGGTCAACGCGAAATACTAGCACAAGCGGTGCGTTCTGTCCGGCTCGCTACCGACCCAACCGTCGGCACAGAACGGCGGCATCACTGGACAAATAACGCGGTCGCCGTACTAGCAGTGCACGATCTTGTCGCTCTTAATGCCGCGCGTGGCGTTGCGCGAATCCACTACCAGCTGGGCCTCGTCAACGATCTTCTTGTAGTCGTAGTCGGAGTGGTCGGTGACGATGAGCACGCAGTCGTACTGGCCCAGATTGTCGAGCGGCGAGCACTTCATTTGCAGGTCGTATTTGCGGCCGCGGCCGACGAAGGGGAAATAGGGGTCGTTATAGCTGACCACCGCGCCCTCTTTTTGCAGCAACTCAATGATGGTGAGAGCGGGAGACTCGCGCAGGTCGTCAATATCTTTTTTGTAGGCCACGCCCAGAACCAGAATCTTGGACCCGTTGATGGCCTTCTTCTGCTGGTTGAGCGCGGAGATGGTGGAGGCGATCACGTTGTAAGGCATGGCCACGTTGATTTCGCCGGCCAGTTCGATGAAGCGGGTGTGGAAGTCGAACTCCTTCGCCTTCCAGGAAAGATAGAACGGGTCGACCGGAATACAATGTCCGCCCAGACCCGGCCCGGGATAAAACGGATGGAAGCCGAAAGGCTTGGTGGTCGCGGCTTCGATGATCTCCCAGATGTTGAGGCCCATGCGCAGGCAGAGCATCTTGAGTTCGTTGACCAGCGCGATGTTGACGCAGCGGTAGATGTTTTCGAGCAGCTTGGTCATCTCCGCGGCCGCGGGCGAGGAGACGGGAACGGTGCGGCGGAAGATGGAGCCGTAGAGCGCGGCCGCGATTTCGCTGGCCTGGGGATCGAGCCCGCCAATCACTTTCGGAATATCGTGGCGAGCCACCTGGGTGTTGCCGGGATCCTCGCGCTCGGGCGAGAACGCGACCCAGATCTCGTGGTCGCCGGCTGCGCCCTGGCGGGAAGCTTTCAGTCCGGCCTTGTTTTCCTTTTCGAGAATCGGAATCAGGACTTCTTCGGTGGTGCCGGGGTAGCTTGTGCTCTCCAGGATGACGATCTGACCGGCGCGCAAATGGGGCGCTACGGCGTGAGCGGTGTCCGTGATGTAGCTGAGGTCGGGCTCGTGATATTCGTTGAGCGGCGTGGGGACGCAGATGATGATCGCATCCATGGCGGTGATCTGCGAATAGTCGGCCGTGGGTTTGAAGCCCTTCGATTTGGCCGCCGCGATCTCCTCGGGCGTGATGCGAAAGATGTAGGTGCCGCCGCTGTCGAGGGTATCGATTTTTCGCCGATCGATATCGAAACCGGTGACGGGAAATTTCTGCTCGCTATAGAGCAGGGCCAGCGGCAATCCAACGTAGCCGAGGCCGATGATTCCGACCCGAGCCTGGCGTGCGGCGATGCGGCCTTTCAAGTCGGTAAAGAGGGAAGAAGCGGTGAGTTGAGTATTCATATGCAAGAAATGATTCTAGCATTGCAGGTCGCTCTTGGCCCGCGGAAGCTGCGGCTATCGTGCGATTTTCGCGCGATTTTCCTGCGATTCTTGCGCTGCGATTGCGATCTTGATTACTGCCCTGATCGAATTCGCCCGCGCAGCGGTTTCCTTATTAACATGCGAGTGCGGTAACATGCGCCTCAGATGCGATTCTTACGGCTACTCATTGTGTTCCTGATCTTTGTGGCGCTCGCGAGCCAGGCGGCGCGCTTTCTGGTGGTGGACGAACCGGAAAAGTCCGATGCCATCGTAGTGCTGGCTGGGGAAACCAACGTCCGTCCGGCCCGCGCTCTGGAACTGCTGCGCCAGGGAGTGGCGCCACGCGTGTTCATGAATGTCCAGACGCGCGATCGGATCTACGATCAACCACTGGTCGACATTGCGCGGAAATACGCGAGCGGCCTTGCGGAAGCAAACCGCATTTCGGTATGCCCGATCGCCGGGTTCTCGACCCAAGCTGAGGCCGACGATGTCAGCCGATGCCTGCAACCGCTGGGCGCGCATCGCGTGCTGATCGTGACCTCCTCGTCTCACACCCGCCGCGCCTTGACGATCTTTCGCCATCGCTTGCCGCAATACCAGTTCAACGCGGCCGCAGCTCGCGATCCGGCGCATTTCGGCGAAGCCTGGTGGACAAACCGCGAATGGGCAAAAACCACTTTCGATGAGTGGGCGAAGATGCTGTGGTGGGAAGCGGTGGACCGCTGGCGGTAGTCAGTTGCCAGTTCTCAGTTCTCAGTTCTCAGTTCCCAGTTATCAAGTCTCAGTGACCACAGCTTCAGCGTCGGCAAACACCAAGCGCGATCTTTGGTGTAAATTTGCTGAAAACTGAGAACTGAGAACTGGTTCAGGAGGTTCCATGGCGCAAGTCACGATTACAGTGCGCAAGAACGGTTCTTTGCGCGTAGACGATCCCAACGGCGTTGTCGAAATGGTGGACGCCGATGGCAACAAGTACGATTTGACGGGCAAGACGGCGTTTTCCCTATGCCGCTGCGGCGCTTCCGCCAACCGGCCTTTCTGCGACGGTAGTCACAAGATCGCCTTCCAGGCGCCCGATACGGCGATCAAGAACGGGTAGTTGCCGGGTTCGGCTTCGGCGAATTTCTGTTACTTAATCGGAGTTTCCCTAGTGTCGTGTCCCGCAAGTTCGTGGCATAAATACATACTGTCATCCTGAGCGAAGCGAAGGACCTAGAACTGGTTTCATAAATGCCTCAGCACGATGATGAGACAAGCTAAATGGACAAAACCTTGGTACACAGCAAAAATGCGGTCGTAGCGCACCTGCACGCGGCGGAAGTTCTGCAACCATGCGATG
>Ga0326728_10022456_pt1 | contig 11707 bp, 11 predicted proteins | sample MB3enrmetagenome_FD_207602 | JGI IMG/M metagenome (GOLD analysis project Ga0326728, IMG submission 207602) | Lab enriched peat soil microbial communities from McLean, Ithaca, NY, United States - MB31MN | ecosystem: Environmental > Terrestrial > Soil > Wetlands > Peat | place: USA: New York... | reverse complement strand
AAAGTATGCGACAAAGCATGTGCCGTTGAGGGAAGTGCGTCAGAGAGTGTGGAAAGAAGTGGCTGATGAGAGAGCCAAAAAGTAAGATCATCCTGGTCGACACGAATACGGTCCTGAGATATCTTTTGAGAGACGTCGCCGATCTTTACGAAAAGGCAGAAACGTTGTTTAAGAAGGTGCGGACAGGAGAGCAAAAGATAGAGATAACCGAAGGTGTTTTGGCCGAAGCCGTATACGTGCTGTCAAAGTATTACCGGGTCCCGAAACAGGAAATAGTCGAGACTCTAGGCTCGTTCCTTCTCTACAAGGGTATTGCGAGGAGAAGCAGGGGAGAGTATGTACAAGCCCTCCGCCTTTTTGGACAGACCAATCTCGATTTCGTCGATTGTCTCCTTGCGGCGAGAGCCAAGGCCCGCAAGATAGATCTCTTTACCTTCGATAAGGGGCTGCTCAGAGCTATCAGATAGCTGAAAGCGGCCCATCCTCGACGTACTCCCTCTCATCAGGGCCAACTTTGGGACGCCCTTTACATTTTTAGTTTTAGACGCAATGCGGACGCCCCAGCTTTAGAGCATAAACAACGGGTGGCATCGGGGCCGTCCCCCAATTGTTCAATAGCTTCCGTCCGGGCTCGACAAGGACTCCCTCGGTAACTCCATAACCCGCTGCCCCGCCCTTCTTCCCCTTCCTCGCGACATACTTTATTCCATTCTACACCCCGCCGAGGGAAGGTCAACAAGATTTCTTTCAGCCATGTCATCGAAAAAGGGCGCGGATGGAGCGAGGGGCATGACGGGCCGTTGGAAAGAGCAGTGGCATCGCCATTTTCTTCTTGACAGGATGTTAGCATTATACTATACTACGGCGAGATGGATAAGGGCGTTGTGAGGCGGGGCTGCTGCCACCTTTCCGGCCTTGATCGAAACGTTTTTTCAAACTGTGGAATTTTGTGTAATTCTGTCGCCTCCGTCGTTATTTGGGAGCGACATATCACTTGATATTAAAGGAACATGGCATACTCGATGATCTATAGTCGTTCATTATCAGGGATCATGGCATGGTTGCATTGATGGGAGCCCACATAATAAAGGAGAAGAGCTATCGCGGGCGGAGTGGGTCAATCATCTCCAAAGGCCGTCAAAACGCGCCCAAGAGTCCATCTCCCGTCCACTTTTTGAATAAAGCCCGCCCGGCACCGGTATCGGGCCGTCCTCCAATTGTTCAACAATTTCTTTCCCTTCCTCGCGACATGCTTTATTCCATTCTACACCCTGCCGAGGGAAGGTCAACAAGATTTCTTTCAGCCATGTCACCGAAGCGCCGCGCGGATAGAGCCAGTCAAGAATCCGTTCGGCCAGCCTTGAGCCTCGAAATATCCCCCCTTTGATTTCCGGAAGGTCTTCCTCACAGCTTGGTCAAATTGAAGGACTTTTTCGAAGCGGTCTTTTGCCTTCTTGACACCGGATGCCCTTCAAGATGCAGGGGCTGACCCCGCCTTTTGCACGGCACGGTTCGAGAAGTTGTAGCGGCAAAAACCCTCAGCGTTGCCCCCTAATGCGGGTGTAGCTTGTTACTTGCCTTTGTCTTGCCGCGATGCTGAGGAATCTTCCTCAGCGCGTCCCCGATTTCATTCGCCGCAAGCCGTAGCTCGTAGTTTTTTTGCAGGTTCATCCAGATATCCGGTCCCGTTCCGAACCACCGCCCAAGGCGCAACGCCGTGTCGCCGCTAATGCCGCGTTTGCCCTTGATAATCTGAGTAAGCCGGTTCGTCGGCACGCCCAGCTCTTTAGCCAGCTCGTTTGCGCTCATACCGAGAGCCTTCAGCTCGTCGGCTAAATGTTCTCCTGGATGGATAAGAATCCGTGCCATGATGTCCTCCCAGTGATAATCGACTATTTCCACGTTAACCGGCCCCGGCGAGCCTTCCGGCCATTCAAAGCAAATCCGCCACTGGTCGTTGATGCGAACGCTGTACTGGCCTTTCCGATCACCCCCAAGGCTTTCGAGCCGGTTTCCCGGGGTGTTAAGCGCCATGAGCCGATCCGCTGCAGCAAGCCGGTCGAGCCGTAACATGGCTTGCTGCTCGAATCCCTGAAACGCCTTGACGCGCTCGCCCTCGAAAAACGAGCCTGTGCGTTTATCGCGGAAACTTACAATCATTCGGCATCTTACCAAATTATACGTTGGACGTCAAGCGTATAAAAGCACGAGCAACTTTGGGGACGTTGTGTCCCAGTGTACATTAGTCGCTTTTACGTATCGCGGATGTCCTCCAATTGTTCAATACCCCCGCCGGGCGCCACAAGGACTCCCTCGGTAATTCAACAACCCGCCGCCCCGCCCTTTTCCCCTTCCCCGCTACATGCTTTATTCCAATCTACACCCTGCCGAGGGAAGGTCAACAAAATTTCTTTTCAGCCATCTCACCGAAGGACGGTGTACAGTTTCCGCCTAAACCATACGGACGCCGCCGGTGACGTTGATTGCCTGTCCGGTCATATAATCGGCTTCCTTCGATGCGAGGAACATCATGCCTATTCTCTCAATAATGGAACGAAAAGTCGTCATCTTCATCAGTTACGCACATAATTCCCGTGACCGCACATACCCCGCCTTTTGTGGACCCACAATGTCGTGTTGACAAGCCGACCACCCGATATTATGTTCGGGTATACGATTGCCTTTGCGGAATCATGATGGCGTGACGGGTGGCGGACGCGCACCTATCCTCGGGGAGCGGGCGAGGGGACGTTTCCGCCCTAAGAAGGAAAAAACCGCTTGACGGGAACTGCCGAAGGCGACGGGCCTCGAGCGTCGTTTGCGCATGACGCCCCTTTTGGCTTTTCGCAAGAGGATTCGTACCGGACGAAAAGCCATGGGCCTGCCTGGATTGCTGGCGGCTTCTCGCGAGACTTCAGGAGGGATATCATGGAGCCATACCCGACGGCCCGCAAGGGTTTCCTGCGCGTTCCCGGCCCAGGTTTGAACGCCCTCTCCCTACGGTTCGCGCCGCTGTCTGACCGGGACGAGTTCCAGCCGTCGAGCTGGAAGCAACACCCCCTTTCGAAGAGCGCCACCTTCGCCGGCTGGTGGGAGATCGATCTCGATGCGCTCGCGCTCCCGGACGGCAATTACGAATATGAGTTCCTGGTGAACGGGGACGCAGTCCCGGACCCGTATGCCGAAGAGATCACCCGGTTCGGCGGGTATCGCGGGGTTTTCACCACGGTCGGGGGAAAGCGAGTGGCAAGGCCGTTTCGCTGGGACGGAGAGATGCCTATTGCCGGCCTGCCGCAGAACAATCAGGTCGTCATCTATGAGATGCCGATCAAGTGGATGTCTTCAGACCCCGGCGAAAACGCTCCTCTCGTAGAGCTCGGCACCTTCGACAAAGTCATCTTCGAGCACCTCGGCGACTTGGCAGGCATGGGGGTGAACTGCATTGAGCTCCTGCCTGTCGAGGATTCACCGCAGACCCTCAACTGGGGTTATGGGACAAGGTTCTTCTTTGCCCCTGACTACGATGTGGGCAAGCCGTTGGATGCGAAATTCTTCATCAAGATGTGTCATCAAAAGGGTATCCGTGTCTTCCTCGATGTGGTCATGAACATGTTTGCGCCGCAATGCCCCCTCGCCGCGCTCGCGCCTCAGTGGTTCCGCGAGCCCCCCTCGCCGGGGCGGCAGGATTGGGGTCAGGATCTCTTTCTCTTCAAGGCGCCGGCTTATGACGATTATTTCGCGGCCCGAGAATTCCTCTGCGAGATGGCGGAATTCTGGGTGTCGGAGTATCACGTCGACGGCTTCCGCATCGACGACTTCGCCGACATCAACAACTGGGATTTCGTCCAGGAATTCCACGATCGGGCAACGGCAAAAAGTCAGGCCCTTTTCCCGGGAAAGCCCTTCCTCGTTGTCGCCGAGGACTCTAACCGGCGCTTTGTGACCACCGCGAATGACCCTTCCAACCCCGGAGGACGGAAGGTCGTGGACGCGATCTGGAACTTCGGGTATCGCGACGAAGCCCGGCGTCTCGTGACAAACGGCATCAACACGGTATGGGGAGAGCCCCCCCGGTCAGCCCGAGTGGAGCACCTCATTTCGAACGACGGGGTGTGGAACGACTGGAACCATGCATTTGACCCCGGCTACGGGGACATGGCCTGCTCCGTCGACTACATCACTTCCCACGATGTCGCGGACGCTCCCCGGCTGATGAACGTCATTCTGGGCCCGATGCTCCGGGGTGCCAACCTTGGCGACGGTGGCGTGCAAAACGTTCGAGGCGCCGTGGACAATGCCGATGGGAATTCCAATTCCCAGCTTCGAGCTCTCGTACACGCGGCTTTGCGCAGAGTTTTCGGAGCCTTCGCAGTCATGACGACCTCAGTGGGAGTGCCGATGTGGCTGGCCGGCGAGGAGTTTGGCGACGTACACGATATGGATTACGTCAATGTCAATGCGAAGCAGCAGGATCCGGTACAATGGAACCGGACACTATTTACGGGAAACAGCGACCTCAAGGCGAATGTTGCGAAGCTCATTCATCTCCGGACATCGCATCCCGCTTTGCAGCGCGATGAGGTGGAGTTCTTCTATTTTCACCCCCAGTTCGACGATAACGACAGCCCCCGCGTCTTTGCGTATTGTCGAAGTGGTGGCCAGTCTCTGGGCAGGTCAGGGCAGGTCATCGTGATCGCCAATATGGGACCGCAGTCATTTCAGAACTACGACATTCCCGGATGGCGGTGGGCCAATTCGACGTTGACGGAAGTCGGCTATCCCAACACCCCGCCCGCTTACAACGGGATAACCGGGACCCTGTCTCTCTCCCTGAATGCCTTCGAGGCGCGCGTCTTCACGACGTAATGCTTCGCGCGCTCGCGGTAGAACGGGGCGGGAAGAGGGGCCGTCCCTCCATATAGGCCGAGCCGAAGGAAAGAGAGGGCTCCCACGTTAACAGGGGGTCACAAATATCTGGCAATCTACAGGTAACTGAGGCGCAGCGCATCCTGCTCCCGCGCTACGCACCGTCCGTCACCTTCTCCCCGAGGCAGAAACCGCGGCTCCAATTTGACTTGACAGGCTATCACGATGTGACTAGAATAGTCAAAGAGGGAGATAGTAATGAAAAAAGTCGCCGTTGCCGATCTGAAAACCCACCTGAGCCGCTATCTGTCTTGGGTCAAGGAGGGAGAGGAGCTGCTCGTGACGTCGACCGGGAAGACCATCGCGCGCATTGTGCCGGTCGAGCCAAGGGAGAAATCGGTGGAAGAACTGGAGCAGCTCGGAATCATCAAGGCTGCCAGAAAAAGGCTGTCGAAGGACTTCTGGTCTCTACCCCGCCCTGACGATCCGGGGGACTTGGTGAGAAAAGCCCTTCTCGAAGAGCGTGCCGAAAGCCGATGATCTTCTGGGACTCCTCGGCGATCCTTCCGTTGTGCATTAATGAGACGATGAGCCCTGCGGTCAAGGCGGCTGCGATCGGCGACCCCGAGATGGTCGTCTGGTGGGGAACTCGCGTCGAGTGTCTCTCCGCGCTTTCCAGGAGACTCCGTGAAGGAACAATAAGCGCCGAGGCCGGAAAACAGGTACGATTCCTGCTCGCCGAATTGGCGCGGCAATGGCATGAGGTTCTTCCCACCGAAACGCTGCGACAAAGGGCTGAGCGCCTGATCATGGTTCACCCCTTGCGGGCAGCTTATTCCCTCCAGCTTGCGGCGGCTCTCTCGTGGGTGCGGGAAGAGCCCGGCGGGGCGTTGTTGGCCAGCCTTGACGACAATCTGAGAATTGCCGCGACAAAGGAAGGCTTCACCGTCGTCCCCTGAAAAGACGCCGTTGCGGGCAGGTCCTATTTTGCCTCCTTGCCGAACATCTCTTTTATCATGCCGATCGACCCTATGAGGCCTGATGCTTCATAACGGAGATAGACCGGGTGTGAAATGTTGATGATCAGCGAAGGGCAACTTTGGGGACGCTGTTGCCCAGTGTGCATTACTCGTCGCCTCCTGTTACCATCCTGAAAGTTGTCGAATAACTTCCGCCCGGCGCGGCGGGGACGTCCCTCGGTAATTCAATAACCCACCGCGCTGTCCTTTCTCCCCTTCCTCGCGACATGCTTTGTTCCGTTCTACACCCTGCCGAGGGAAGGTCAACAGGATTTCTTTCAGCCATGTCACCAAAAAAGCGTGCGGATAGAGCGAGGGGTACGGAGAGTCGTTGGAAAATGGAGTGACGGCAAGGGTAGCAAGGGGGGCGTCTTTCAACTATTTAATTCAGAAAGCGCCTGAGGTTGATCGTCTGCCTGAATGGTTGATTGGCCGCTGTCCTTACAATTGTTTCCTGAATACCGCAAGCCCCGCCTCAGCGAACTGACTATCATCGCGAGTGAAACCTAGATTGCCTGCTACTGCAATTGCGGCAAAATTATCTGCAAGTGTTCTGATATATAGAACAGAGATTCCTTTCAACCGAGCGTCTTTGATGGCCTTGCGAGATAGTGCAGTCGCTATGCCTCGTCCACGCATCGATGGGTGCACATGAAATCCTAAATTTGCATTCCCATAGAGGGCCCTATGAAGAAAGATATTCGCCTGACCAGCTATCGTATCAGCCCTGTAAGCGACTTTCGTGACAATATGATTCGGCATGGTCGGGTCGTAGCACATCCGGCCAGCGATTTCCGGCTGGTCTGGGTAGATGTCCGCGAAAAAATGCCGGATTTCATCTTTCATCAGAATATCGTAGTCAACAATTCTTATGTCGGTCATTTCATAATCGCCAGTACAGAAAGGAGGGCCGTCCTCCAGTGCGGACGGCAAGGGGGACGTCCAGCTATTCAATTCAATAGCAACGGGGCCGTCCTCCAATTATTCAATAACTTCCGCCCGGCCTTTCCGTCCCTCGGTGATTCAATAACCCGTCGCCCCGCCTTTCTCCCCTTCCTCGCGACATGCTTTATTCCATTCTACACCCTGCCCACGGAAGGCCAACAAGATTTCTTTAAGTCAGTCGCCGCGTGCCTTCGCGGTCCAGCCGCGAAATGACTTATTTCGGGGGCAGGAAGAACGGAAATACCGGTACAGTGCTGAATCCTTTCATGAACTTCTGCCAGCGCGATAGAGGAACCGAGAAGGTCGTTCGCCAGGTCCCGAGGGCGGGGATGTTTTGGGTAACGTCCTCGTAAAACTCCTTGTAGTCCTCTTTCTTGATCCTGTTCTCGTTCAACCGCAGTTCCATCTTCACCTTTAGGGCCTCGCCTTCCTTTGCGAATGCTTCATTCAGGGAAAAGAATTTGTGGTTGGTCTCCGATCCGGGCGGAAGCCGTTCGAGTTTCATGTTCGCGGCGGGTGGCGGACACAACCATTCTTGAACGATGGAGAACCTGAACGGAAAATACACGTCATATTTTCTTTCTTCCGGTTTGACCATCGAAGATGGGACGATGAACTTGGTCAACAAGTTGGCCACTCTGCCGGCGTATTCCATTGGCTTCTTTGCATCGATAGTGGTTTTCACTTCGAATACTCCCACAGAGGAAAAAGGGGCGCCCGGTTTTGCGGAATCCGGGTATTCGACCGATACGTTTGTTCCCTTATATCCCAGGGTCTTGTACAGATCGGTTATCAATTCTTTCCGTTTATTCTCCGGTAGCTCCAAAAGCCGTCGTTTGAGAGAATTGCCAATGGCCCCGCCGGCATCCACGTTCAGATGTATTGTCCAACCTTTGTCGCCGGGCTCAAATGCCATTGCGACACGTATCCGGTTGCGTTCCGGACCTTCAACCGGTGTTGTCAGGAATCTTCCGCCTGTCCCGTTAACAACGAATGCCTGCTTCCCCTGATCCGCAACGGGCAGTAAGGCAAACTCCGCAACATCGGGTGCGGTGTCCAACCACACATCGCCTTCGGGTGTCGGGACGTACACTATGAGATGATTGAAACCCATAACCGGAATGCGAGGAGGCCGGGCCCCTTCGAAGGCATTGACAAGGGCCGGATAGGCTTCGATATCTACCGCTTTGAGCAGCGCAAGAAGCAGTCCCGACTTATCCTTGCAGTCCCCGAACAAGTCTCTTAGAACATTCTCCGGCGGCCGTGGAACATATCCACCGGTGGAAAGATCGGCCTCCCCATACTTGACGCGAGCCTGCACAAAACTAAACAACGCCTCGATCTTCTCGCGGCTCGTTTTGGCCCCGCCGGTCAATTCGAAGGCCTTCCTCTTGACCTCTTCGCTTACCTGCGTCTTGCAGAGGAATTTCTCTGCAGCCCACGTGTCTATCTGTGACCAGTCCTTGAGAGAAGAGACGAACAGAACGGGCGCCAGTTCCAAGAATGGATTCGGCATATCGGGTTCGGGCTTGATTGCCGGCAGGTTCCGCATCTCCCACCGATAGGTCTTTAAATTACCTCCCTGCGTCACAACAGGTTCCAGTTTTGCGTTGAGCATTTCGTACGAAACCTGTTCCTGATCCGGGAGGACGAGCGTGCACACGGAGAGACGCACCGGGTCCATCCGGCCGAAAGGTCCGATGTGTGCAATAGCATGAGTGAAGCTCCATCCTTCCTTCATAACCGGGGTGGTATCTGTCGCTGTTACTTGGTATTCAAAGAGAGATCCCGCCGATAAAGCGGGAATGACGAAGGTGAGGACACGTTGGTCGGAGAAGCTGTCATCAGCGATATTCTTGATTTGTATCGCATTGGGGGGCGTTTCGGTAACGGTCCCGTCCGGAGAGATGGACCGGGCAAAGTCGAGTCTGACCTGATGATAGTAAGAGTTGAAGATTATGTATATGTGGCTATACTGCCTGGCAGCCAGATCGTCGAATACCTTACCGACCACGTGAGTTGTCGAGCGAAAGAGCAATGCCTTCTCAGCCTCCACTCTGTCATCCTGCATCAGAATCGCCGCACCCGTTTCCTTGCCGTCAGCCTCCGTAACCTCTCTGAGAAGGGTCTCGATTTCAGGAGCCAAAGCCGGGGGTTCGGCATAAGCAGAGAGTGAAAAAAAGATACCGATGAGGGCAAAACCTAAGAGCCATACTGTTTTCACAAGCTTCCTCTCAGTATTCAGAATTCAAAGCTCCGAGCCGACACGCTATCGGTTCTATGGAAGATAAGGACGGCAGATGGCTATCCGCAAATAAGTAAACACCTTTCCCCTCACTCTCTTTCCGAAAAACTTATCCCGCCGGTCCCGCAACCACTGCCGCCTGAGAAACCCGCCACAGGCGAGGCCAGGCCCTCCCTCGGCAATGCAACAACCCGCCGCCCATCCTTCTTCTCCTTCCTCGCGACATGCTTTATTCCATTCTACACCCTGCCGAGGGAAGGTCAACAAGATTTCTTCGGGGACGCCTTTCAGATTTTTACTTTTCATGATAAGAAAAAGCGGACACGCGTCAAGAATAAGTTCACTTTGAACCGACGTCCCGCCAAGTTGTCCCAAACCCATCCTGGTGTCAATAGGGGTTGCGGAACTCAGATTACTATCCACAGAAAACTTATCGATACGATAAGAATTATTGATTTGACGACCTGTCTCGTAATCGTATAATTTCAGCAATACAACCTCTGATTCTATCGGGAGTTTTCTTGGCGATTATCTTCATCTGCTCCGTTCCCTTCTCAGGTGCCGAGAGGCTGAGGATGGCTAATGAAGGCAAAAAGCAGAAGAGATCGAGAAGACATTCGCGATTCATCAAGGAGAAGTGCAGTGGCAAAGAAAGAATCCGTTACTGATTACTGCGAGACAAAGGTATGCGCGGACGAGGCGCCTGCCACGCCCGCTGCACCGACGGGATGGAAAGAGCTCTATTTGAAGGAAGACTGGTGGGCAATCTACCTGGGGATCGGCATAGTAGTCGTTTCCCTTTTAGCCTTCCTGGCCGGCAGTACCATAGTGAAATCGCTTGCTGTCAACCCGGGAGGGCTGAAATGGTCCTCGCTCGGTCAGCTCGGAAAACATTTTGCCGGTAATGCCTATCTCTACGTGCTGCAACTTGTGTGTTGGCTGATCATCTTCGGCATACCGGCCAGGATAATGGGCATTAGGGGTTCCCGTTTCATCCCGTCGTTTATCGGCCTCTACATTCTCTCCGTGATTATGTTTGCCCTCGGCGGATGGGTCGATGCCCAAAAATACAACATGGAGCCTCCCCTGCTCGCCCTCATCGTGGGGCTCTTTATCGCTAACGTCATCCCCCTCCCCAAGTGGCTCGATTGCGGATTCAGGGTCGAGTATTACGTCAAGACGGGTATCGTCCTTCTGGGCGCCACATTTCCGATCACCCTCGTGGTATCCGCGGGACCTATCGCCCTGCTCCAAGCGACGGTGATCTCTCTCGCGACCTGTCTGACGATATACTTTGCCGCAACCAGGATGTTCGGCCTCGACAAAAGGCTTGCCTCCGTGCTCGGTGTCGGCGGCGCGGTATGCGGTGTTTCGGCGTCGATAGCCATAGCGAGCTCGGTCAAGGCGAGAAAGGAATACCTTTATACCTCGGTGACCCTGGTGGTTGTCTGGGCCCTCATAATGATTTTTTTCATCCCTTTTGTCTCTAAGATGTTCAACCTGAGTGCAGGCCAGGGAGGTGCATGGGTTGGGACATCGGAGTTCGCGGACGCGGCGGGCTTTGCTGCGGCGAGCGCCTACGGCCGCATGGCAGGCAGCGAGAACACGGCCATTCAGGCTTTTACCCTTATGAAGGTGATCGGGAGGGACATATGGATCGGCATCTGGTCCTTCATCTTCGCCTTGATAGCGTGCCTCAAGTGGGAGAAAGACGAATGCGGCGTAAGACCCAGCGCCCTTGAGATATGGTGGAGGTTCCCCAAGTTCGTAATCGGCTTTTTTGTCGCCTCTCTCATGATAAGCGCTGTGACGGCGGGGTACGCGGCGCCCGTTTTCGACAAGCTCGTGAAGCCAAGCCTGATTGGGCCCATTGCTGCGCTGCGGGGCTGGACGTTCATATTCTGCTTCCTAAGCATAGGGCTGACTACTAGGTTCAGGGAGCTAAAGGCCGCCGGGTGGAAGTCTGTAGGCGCATTTTCGATGGGCGTCGTCATCAATGTAGTGCTCGGTTTCCTCCTCTCCGCCATCGTATTTGGCGGCTACTGGACGCATCTGGGCAAATAGCTGCCATCAGGCAGACCTACTGTATCAGGAGCGTTGGGATGACATGACCGGCAGGTGCTCCGATTGCAGGTATTTTGAGAATGACCCGGCCTACGTCGAGGCCGCCTTCCCTGGAATGGCTTCGCTCAGCTCCGCTTATTCTTCGGTGAGGGCAGATGGCGGGCTGTGCCTGCGAGCCAGCCTCTTTGTCGCTCCATGGAAAAGGTGTGGGGATTTCGAGAAAAACAGCGAAGGGGAATAGCGAACGGGACCGTAAATAAGTAAATAACTTTCCCCTCACCCTCCTATCGGAAGCTCATCCGGTCCTTGCCGCCCCTCGGTAACTCCATAACCCGCCGCCCGCCCTTCTTCCTCTTCCTCGCGACATGCTTTATTCCATTCTACACCCTGCCGAGGGAAGGTCAACAAGATTTCTTTCAGCCATGTCACCGAAAAAGGGCGCGAACAGAGCAGGGGGGTACAGCGGAAACCAGGGGACAAGTAAATAACTTCGACCCACGGAAAGAAAAAGAGGGCAGGCTACGTTTTCGCTCCGTGCTCCCTTTTTCCATTCTCACCACACGTGTCA
>Ga0326728_10022455_pt1 | contig 11707 bp, 11 predicted proteins | sample MB3enrmetagenome_FD_207602 | JGI IMG/M metagenome (GOLD analysis project Ga0326728, IMG submission 207602) | Lab enriched peat soil microbial communities from McLean, Ithaca, NY, United States - MB31MN | ecosystem: Environmental > Terrestrial > Soil > Wetlands > Peat | place: USA: New York... | reverse complement strand
CGGCGGCTTGGGACGAGTTGAATATCTGATCGGTTCCCACTTCCCGCCATTTCAGGAGCAAACTCTCGTATTCCGGTTCGAATTCGAAGTCGGCAAAAAACGGGAGGATGGCACGAAGGGACTCGACGATCCGCTGGTAGTAAGGGGACTCGTGGTTTTTTAAGCGATAGAGAAATGGCGCAAGGTTCGCGGCATCTTCTTTGAGCCGCCGGCCATCTTCTTTGTTCCACTTGTTGCGGATGCGCGAGGTAGGAGATGTATCGTGAAATTGGTGGACGATCATGCGCCTCAACATGCCGAGGATAATCTTGGCGGTCTCATTGCCTCCCTCAGCATGTTCTATTAGCCTCGGCTCTTTGTGGCCCGCTCCAAGGCCTGGGGCAGGCCGATCATCGTGCCCGGGGCGCCGGAACCGGTAGCTTTCATCGGCAAATACAAGCGTGTCTCCGGCAGCGTGAAACAGGCGGAAAGCATATTCATTCTTACCGGCTTTGGTTTGCATCTCCAAGTTAGCTTCAATCTCTCGGGTTCGTTTGGGTCCATCGTGGAGCAACATGCTGGCTCCGCCGAGCTGCGCGACATAGGTTTGCAGGTTTCCGGGAGGTGTAAGCGCCCAAGACAACAAACGGAAGAAGGAAATAAAGTTCGTTTTCCCTGCTCCGTTTGGGCCAATCAGCACCGCAATCGACCCTAGCTCAAAATCCCTTAACTCGCGGATTGTCTTAAATCCGCGCAGGGTAATCCGGGCGAGGCGGGGTCTCGTCAGGTCTTTGGTTTCAGGAATGGCGTTCATTGGAAGTAATGCTACACCAGTTTTTCGGCGAAATGCTCATTGGATTCCCTGCAGTATTGATTCATCGCAACTACGCGGCCCGGCCGAGCGCGTCCATTTCCCTGGTGCGCTGCCAGGTGTAGATGATGCGGTGAACCACGGTGATGGTCGAAAGCACGCCAATCACCCACAACACCGGCGCCATGCGGTTGAACAGGGCTCCGATGATGAGTAAGACCAGGCGCTCTGGGCGCTCCATGAAGCCTACCTTGCAGGTGCCGATGATCGACTCGGCGCGGGCGCGGGTGTAACTCACCATGATGGCGCTGATCATGGTCAGCGCGGTCAGCACGACATAGAAGAACCGGTTGCCGCGCGAGTAGAAAACCAGCAATCCGAAGAAGAGCGAGGCGTCGCTGTAGCGATCGACGATGGAATCGAAAAATCCTCCGAAGCGTGTCACCTGGTTCGAGGCGCGGGCCACGCGGCCATCCACCAAGTCGAAGAATCCAGATCCGATGACGACCAGGCCCGCATAAAAAAACATGTGGCGCTGGTTGGCAACATTGGCGTATCCAAACAAAAACGCGGCGTAGGTGTTGACCACCAGGCCCATCACGGTGAGGGCGTTCGGATTGATGCGCGAGAGCGCCAGCAGCCGCACAATGGCGTCCAGCAGCACGCCACAGGCGCGGCCGAATCCGCTGGTCCAACTCAGGTAGCGTCCGCTCATGCTGCGTTCCTCATGGTAAGAATAGCTAGAGTATTAATAGTGCGGCCCACGCTGTTACAACTCACTCCGTTTCTCGCTCCACTTCCGGCTGCGCTTCCAGTTCCGCTTCCAGCTTGGCTTCGGCGAGATCGTGCATGGTTGAGAGCTTCAAGATTTCCAACTCGCGGCTTCCGCCAGGCGTAACCACCATGGCAATGTCGCCAACTTTTTTATTCAACAGGGCGCGTCCAATCGGCGACGTGGTCGAGATTTTTCCCGCTGCCACGTCGGACTCTTCGCTCATCACGATTTGATATTCCATTTCCTCGTTCTTCGTGCCGTCGAAAATCGTCACCGTCGATCCCAAGCCTACTTTGTCCTTGGGGATATTGTTCATGTTGATCAGCGACAGGTCGGCCAGCCGCTTGCCCAGTTGTCGGACGCGCGCCTTCAGATACTCCTGGCGCTGCTTGGCCATGTGATACTCGGCGTTCTCACTGAGGTCGCCCATGGCGACGGCCTTTTTGATCTCTTTGGGGATATCGAACGCCAGCTCGTGTTCGAGCGTGTTCAGCTCATCCCGAAGCTTCTTTTTGATAAGTTCCGTCATCCACTTGGCATTATACCGCCGTGCGCTTGGGAAGGGGTGCTGGGGTCCCATTCGCTTGCCCCGAACCAGCCCAACCTATTAAGCCGCAATAAGTTAGGCCGAATTCGAGGACGGGGTAGAGCGCCAGCAGGCGAGCTGCGCTGGCCTCGACAGCCGAGGGCGGCTATCCCTTCGCGAGTTACTAACGGCGCGGCAACTCTTCTCGATTGCCTTACGAGCGCCGCTCGACTAGACTTAAAGCTAGTTCTCCGCACCCTCGGGCGAGGGCCCCTCAATGAATGGAACTGGCGTTTTTCACATCGGCGATAAGGTCGTTTACCCCAACCACGGCGTCGGCATTGTCGAAGAAATCAGCAGCCGAGTCATGGGCGCCACGGTCGCGAAATTCTACATGCTGAAAATCGCGGCCAGCAGCTTGAAAGTGATGGTGCCCTTCGCCAACATGGGCAGCATTGGAGTGCGTCCGGTGGTGCGCAATGGCGAAGTGCAAAAGATCGTCGATTACCTCTCCTCGGGCGAATGCATTAACGCCGCCGACTGGAAAGACCGCTTCAAGGAAAATTCCGACCGCATGCGCACCGGCGAGCTCTCGGATGTGGCCGTGGTGCTGAAAGGCCTGCTCGTCCTCGGACAGTCCAAATCGCTTTCCTACCGCGAAAAAAAGATGCTGGAGCGCGCCCGCTACTTACTGGTCAGCGAAATGGCCGCCTCGCGAAACTGCGAAGAGAGTTTGATTGAACAGGCGCTCACCAAGGCCCTGCTGAAATGCAACCTGCGCTTCCCGGAAATTAGCGAACTTGCCTCCTGACCCCCGCGCGATGCGCTCGTAAGCAAGACTTCCCCTGTGATTCTCTGTGTCCTCTGTGGTAAATAATCTTTTCGCCGCAAAGGAAGCCGGACTTCATTAGCGCACGCCGTGCGCTTCCATCCAGGATTGCAAAATCAAGATGGCGGCCATCCGGTCCACGGCTTGCCCCCGCTTCTTGATCGAGAGATCGGTTTCGCGCAGCAACCGGTTGGCTTCGGTTGAGGTCCAACGCTCGTCCCACATGTGGACGGTCACGCCGAAATGCGCGCGCAGATCGTCGGCGAAACGGCGCATCTTCTCCGATTGCGTTCCCTCCGCGCCACTCAACCGCAGGGGCAGCCCGACTACAATTTCCCGCACCTCGTACTTCGCCAGCACTTGCCCCAACGCCTCCAGATCGCGCCGTTTGTTCTGCCGCTGGATCGTGTCCAACCCCTGCGCCGTGATGCCCAGCGGATCGGACACGGCAACTCCAATTCGTTTCGATCCGACATCGAGCGCCATAATGCGCCCATATCCCGGCGTCCAAGCTGCATCCATCCCTCAATTGTAGATGGCAGAGAAAATGTTTTCACCGCGGAGACGCAGAGTGCATTGGGAAAACGCTGGCGATGTGGTACCACCCACGAATCGGCCATTCATTTCTTTTTTTGCCGTCCCTGTGGAAGAGGCTGGCTGACCTGCGCTACGGCTTCACTCGCATAGAACTCGTACAAGTCATCTTGGGTTGTTTCCTGGCTGAGCTTACTATGATCCTTTCGGTCATCAATTTCTTTCAGATCCTTCATGAGCGAGGTGACATTTGCCCAATAATATTCGTTGTGTTTTTGCGCTTCGGAGATGACTTGCTGTGCATCCGCATTGAATGCAAATATGTAATAGCCGAATTGATCCCAAACATCTTCCTTATCCAAATACCCGTGCTTTTCCAGCAGGCCAACGTAGTCGAAGAAATTTAGGAGAGTGTCCATTTCAGCAGGCTCGTCGTCAGGTTTCATGGGTAGCACGGTCTCGTGCTTTTCATCGATTCGAGAACGCGCCAGCTTTGTTCTAGCTTCAAGTAATGAACCTTCTTCAAAGCGCCGCAGGAGTTCATCCAGATGCTGTATCTGCGCCTGATTGCGGGCTTCTCTGATCTGAGCATCTGTCTGATTGTGAGACGCGTTGATCTGAGCATTTGCGTACCACAATGCGGCAATACTAGTTAGAGCAAGTATCAGCGTGCAAAGATGTGTCACTTTCTCCCAGACTTTTGATTGACCAGTCATAAACGGAGCGGATTATATCACTTGGACGGGCGAGGTGCCCGGCTCTATGTCGTATAACTCATTACGCGGTCACAGCACTCGTTCAGCGGGGAGCAGCCACCCAGTACAAATCCAACTTCTGCGCGGGGATGCTGGTCAGGTATGACACCCGCCGTCCGGCGACAAGCTGCGCAACTTCGGATTGCGTATTTTGCGCGGCCACCAGCACATGCGCCGCCGCCGGAACATTCCCGCTTTCGTACGATTGCGCCGGACGGTTGAGATAAAACTCCAGTCCGTATTCCTGCTCGCGATGGACGCGATAAAGCGCGACCGGCACCGCCTCGCTCGAAAAAGAAAGAATGTTTTCGGCAATAGGACGCGCCGATTGCGTGGCGTCAATGACGGGCGCGGCGAGACGAACGACCGCGGTCACGCCAACCACAACTGCAAACAGCGTTACGGGACGCAGTAGGCGCAGTCCGGCACGCGAGGCGATCACGGCGGCGATGCCGAGCGCCAACACGGCGGCAATCGCAGCCGTCTGATAAGTTCCGCTGCCCCACAACAGGTGGCGATAAAGCGCAACCGAACCAGAAGAAAGCGCGGCGAAAATCAGCAGCCCGCAAAGAATTCCATGCGCCGCGGCGAACCCGGGCGAAAGTTTTTTCTCTTCCTCGCGGCGGCTAGCCAGATATTCGGCAACCAGCAGCGCTCCAGCCGGAACGGCGGGCAAGATGTAACCCGGCAGCTTCGAGTGCGATGCGCTGAAAAACAGGATGGGCACAAACATCCAAATAAGAAGAAACAGCGTCCAGGAATCTTCCGGGCTGGAAAAAGCTTCTTTGCCTTCGCTCCAAATCAGCCGAACCCGTTCGGCCACGGCGAGCACGAGTACCAGCGCCCACGGCATCATGGCCAGCAAGAACACAGGCAGGTAGAACCAGAAGGGTTGGCGGTGGTGATAAGCGTCCTGAGCGAAGCGGGCGAGATTATGTTCGAGAATAAAGAAGCGGAAAAATTCCGGGTTGCGCAGTTGCACGGCGACATACCAGGGCAACGCGGCCGCGAGATAGAGCGCGATGCCGGGAATCCAGAGCGTGCGCCAGAGGACGCGCCAGTCGCGCTTGACGGCGGCAAAAAGAAAAACGATGGCGGCGGCGAGCGCGAGCGCGACCGGCCCTTTGGCCAACGTCCCCAGCGCCAGAAAAACGTAAGCGGCGGCAAGATAGATGCGGTGCTGGCTTTCGTGCCAGGCGAACCAGGCGAGCAGCGCAATGGAAAACGCCGCCGCCAGCGGCATGTCGGTCGAGGCGGCGCGGGCAAAAATAACCACGCCAACGCAACTGGCAGTGATCAGAGCGCCGTCGAGTTCGCTGCCGGGCCGGAAGCGCCGCAGAAAAAAATAAATCCCCGCGATCAGCATCGCCGCGTCGATCACGGCTGGCAAGCGCGCCGCCTGGTCACTGACGCCAGAGGCGCGGAACGACAGCATCGCCTCCCAGTAATACAGCGCCGGCTTTTCCAGCCACGCTTTGCCTTGCAGCGTGGGCGTCACCCAATCGGAGCGATCGAGCATTTCGCGCGCGACTTGCGCGTAGCGAGGTTCGTCGGCCCCGGCCAGACCGAAGGAGCCGAGGCCATAGAAGAAAAGGAATCCGCAGAACACCGCCAGCAGCAGCGCGTCGGTGCGATTTCGTGCATTTGTCCGCGGATTCGTTTCTTGATTCATCGCTTGCGTTCGCTAGCTCGTGCGAGCTTCCGCATCCAAGACTACAGCTTCCGTCCGCAGACATTCCACAATTCGCGGCACGGCAACAGCCAGAGGTCCGTCGATCGCAAATCCGCTGGCGCATTTGTGGCCGCCGCCGCCGAAATGCTCGGCCACGGTGGCGACATTCACCTCGCCTTTGCTGCGCAGGCTGACGCGATAACGGCGGTCGGGAAGTTCGCGAAAGAAAATAGCCACCTGCACGTCGCCCATGGAGAGCGCGTAGTTGACCAATCCCTCGCAATCTTCCTCGCGGGCCCCGAAGCGTTGCATCTGTTCCTGGGTGGCCCAGATCCAGGCAAGCGGGCCTTCGCGTTGCAGGTTGGAAAGCGCCGCGCCCAGCAGTCGTAGCTTGGCCGTGGAATGTCCAAAATAGATCGGGCGCGCGCACTGCGCGGGGTCCGCTCCGGCCAGCACCAGTTCGCGCGCTACCGTGAAGGTGTGCTCGTTCGTGCCTTCGAACATGAACGATCCCGTGTCCGTCATGAGCGCGGTGTAGAGGCAGGTGGCAATGTCGCGATCGACGGGAACGCAGGCGCGGCGCGCCAGGTGGTAAATGAGTTCGGCGGTGGCCATCACCGTGGCATCGATCCAGTTGACGTGCGCGAAATTGCGCCCGCTCACATGATGGTCGATGTTGATGAGAAAAGCATTTTCGAGACCCTCGAGTAGCGTGCGCTCGATGCTGTCGCATTCCAGCAAGATGACGGCACCATTCGCCACTAAGTTCGCGGGAACGGCGTCCGCCTGAACCACGCGATCGGCGAAGGGAAGGTTCCGGTAGATGCGAGGAACGCCGTCGTGCATGACCACTTCGGCGTCTTTACCCATCACGCGCAGGATCTGCCCGCAGGCCAGGGCCGAGCCAATGCCATCTCCGTCGGGCCGTGCGTGCGAGGTGACGACGAAGCGGTGGTGCGCCCGAATTTCCTGCAGAACCCGCTCTAGCATGATGTGCTCTTGACTCCTGGCTCTTGGCTTTTAGCTATCGGCTTTCAGTTGTCAGCTTTCAGTCCTCAGTTCCCAGTCCTAATGCTCTCAGGAAACCTCTGATTAAGTTCGTTTCCAAAGGTTTTTGGGTAGGGCACGGCTTCAGCCGTGCCGCCAAAGCCCGCTCTACAAGCGGCTTTAGCCGCTGAAGGCCGCGTTTTCAAAGCATCGCGCATACTCTTCGGAGACTTATTCAGAGTTTCCTTAGGTTCGTATCCGGGCATCGCTGCAGCGATGCCGTTAGTCCTGCTCTGAAGGGGCCCGGCTTCATTGCGTAAATACTGGTTTTGTATCGGGTCATCGCTTTAGCGATGACATAAACTCTTCGAAATCAACCGCCCCTTCAGGGGCCGGACGCTGCATCCGTGCTCTTCCGGCGGCGTTTCTTGGCGCGCCCGAGAAGCTCGTCCACCCGGCTCTCCAATTCATCGGCACGGTCGATCTGGAAATAAAGTTCCGGAGGCCGTCGCAGCCGCAGCCGTTCCGCCAGTTCGTGCCGGACGTAATTCTTGGCGGCGTTGAGCCCTTCGAGCGTGCGCTCGGCTTCGGCCTCATCGCCGGCAACGGTGACCATGATGTGGGCCGAACGCGCGTCCTGGGCCATCAGCACGGCGCTCACGCTGGCCAGCCCGATGCGCGGATCGCCCAGCTCCCCTTCGAGGATGGTTTCGATCTCCTCGCGAATGGCTTCGCTCAGCCGCCCACGATGATATTTCCGCCCACGATGCTCCACAGCCCACCTCGAATCGAGAAAACCTTTGAGCATATCAGAAAAGCCGGTGCCGAAGAATAAAAGATGCCGGATCGTGGATCAATTTCGCGGTATCAGCCTGCGTTTCGAGTAATCCGCTTGCTCGCAGCTCTTAGAGCATTTCTCGCTTTGCTGTAGAGGGAAGGTACGAATGGGAAGGGCACGAGTTGACTCGTGCCGCTTAGAGCTATAACGGATAGCGGCTTTACAGGCTGCGGAAAAACTCCAGTTTCGTATCGGGTCATCGCTTTAGCGATGACATAAACTCTTTGAAATCAGATGCCCCTTTAGGGGCTGTGGCGCAAAATTAGACTTTTTCTGCAGCTTCTTTGGCCGCTGGGGGCGCGCACTCTACACCATCACGCGAACCGCTCTTAGCTCGAAGCTTTCTTCCCTCACAGAAACTCCACAAACGAGTCGGTCACTTCGGCGCCCGCGTTGTTGGCGATGCGGATGGCGGCGCGTTCCACATTTTTCATCAGGCCGTCGAGGTAATCGCGCGAGTCGGAGACGCTGACCACGCCGATGGTCGCCTGATTCCACAGCATGCTAGGATCGAGTTCCGCCACCGCGACGTTGAACGACGAGCGCAGCCGGTCTTTGAGGCTGCGCGTGACCTGCCGCTTGTCCTTGAGCGAGTGCGCCGCTTCGATGCGGAGTTCGAGGGTCAGGTAAGCGATCATGAGTTATGTATACGGTAACCCAAAACAGTTCTACCCGAGCGGCACATCACGCGTAGTCCTGCACAGCGAAGTCCTGCACAGCGAAGTCCTGCACAGCGAACCGGGGCCCCCGGCCAGCCCGGTCTTGGATTGACGGGATAGAGCTTGACTGGGTACAGGAAGAGAAGCTCGGCAACCGGCGCGCAGGTGCGCCTTGGAAGTCTTTCCCATATCATTGAGCCACAACGGCTTACTGGAATCCGCCCAGCCGCCAACCACCCCCGTACTAAAGTTTCGCGCTTTTTCCCGCCGCATTGTGCTACACTAGTATTCGCTAAGTTTGACTCACAAGCAGTTGAAGGTCGGTACCGCCAACCAGCGTCACACCACTTCCACAGCAGCGAATCTGCTCAGCATATTTCAAGTATCAAGAATAGGAACATCAATGGCAGAACAAGGAACAGTGAAGTGGTTTAACGACGCCAAGGGCTATGGGTTCATCAGCCGTCAGAATGGCGAAGACGTTTTCGTGCATTTCTCCGCGATTCAAGCTGGCGGCTTCAAGAGCCTGCAAGAGGGCCAGACCGTGCAGTTCGACGTGACCAAGGGCCCCAAGGGCTGGCAAGCGGAGAACGTTACCGCTGTCTAGAAAACCCGTTTTCTGGGTATTTCAAATGCCCGAGATTCTCAAGAATCTCGGGCATTTTTGCGTCTGTGGAGCGGACACTCCTGTCCGCTGCCTTTGATCTTGACTTTGATTTTAACCGTTGTCTAACCAACCAAGTCGTAGGATGCTCCACTTCTCGCGCTTTTTGAGAAGTGGGCCGCCGCACGACCGTCGCCGGAGCGGGCCCTCATTCTTTGCCGGCTGCTTGGCAACGTGCACTATACTTGCACGCGTGAGCCATAGCGCCAACCTACCCGCCGAGCTTTGCGCAAGCCGGAACCGTTCCACCGTTCTAAGGAGTGAACCGTAATGCAGCGGTGCTTGTCCCGGAGGGGATAGGAATGGAAATTCCAAAAACAAATAAGGCGAAGCTTGTGAATGTGAAAAAGAGCGCGATCCTGGGCATTCTTCTAACTGCCGTCTTGGCCTTTCACAGCCTCCGAGCGCAATCGCAGACGCAGTCCCAGACCGCCGCCCAGCAGCAGCAAGAGCAGCAACTCCGCGCGGCGGAACATCTCGCAGCCCAGCAGCGCCAGGCTGAACAGCAACGCCAAGCCCAGCAACTCCGCGAACAAAAGCAACGCGAGCAGCTAGAACGCCAAGCCCAGCAGCAGCGCGAACAGCAGCAGACCGAGCAGAAACAACGCGAGCAACAAGAACGTCAAGCTGCACAGCAGGACAAGCAAGAGCGCCAAGCCGAGCAGCCCAGCGAACCGCAGCCGCGTGAGCGGCAAGACCAGCACCATGCCAACGCTTCCGCGCCCAGCCACACCCACAGACGTCCCGCAGACGCGCCGTCCTCTTCATCCAGCACTTCGTCATCTAGCACTTCGTCCAGCACTTCCACGCCACGCAGCCATTCGGTTGGCACTTCGGGTTCATCTGCGGCTACAAGCACTTCCACATCAAGCGGCCATTATGTTGGCACTCCGGGCTCATCCGCGGCTGCGCGTTCGGTGCGAATCGGGACGCCCGGCAGCCGCACCTTCCCTGCGCCCGCCAGCCTTTCCCTGCCGCGCCACAGCGTCTACAAGTTGCCGCCGGCCAGCAGCTTCGCCTCCGGAACGTTCGATGGTGGCGCCGTCCTTACCCAGACCGCCTCCGGCCAAGTCCTCAGCCAGGTCAATGCCGCCCGGACTAAGATGTCCGGCATCAACAAACACGCTCTGCCCGCAGGCCTGGTCACGGTTCACCCTGACGGCCACCTCACTTTGGTTGCATCCGGAGGGCGCCGCTTCAATTTGCGCCCCGACGGGACACTCGCCTCTCTTAGCCGCGCACCAGCCGGGATCGCCCCGGCCGCAACCTCGGTTCCCCTAGGCTCGGTCGCTAAGTTTGCCCCCAGCGGCCGCCTGCGCTCGCTGCGGACTCGTAACCTCGATATCCAATATGGCCCGCATGGCAGCCGCACCGTGGTGAAGCGGCTCCCAGACCAGGCATCGCTCGTGAGTTACGGCCCCCACAGCGGATACTTGCAGCGTACGATCGTTCAAAACAACGCCACATCGGTGCAGCGTACCTATGTTACTCAGAACGCCACTTACGTCCGCACTTACACTCCGTATTCCTATCGTGGAGTAACTCTCCTGACCTATGTGCCGCCATACTATTACTCGCCGGCGTTTTATGGCTGGGTGTATTATCCGTGGCCCACGCCGGTTTCTTTTAAGTGGGGCTGGAGGGGTTATCCATGGCACGGAATCTATCGGGTGTATTTTATTCCGATGCCGCTCTACCCCAGTCCTGTACTGTGGATGACCGACTACATTCTGGCTTCGACTCTCGCCGATGGTTATGACCAACAGCAGGATTACTCGGACGATCCCAACGCAGCCGCGCCCGTAACCATGCCCAACGACGACGACTCGTCCGATCAAGAGATCTATGCCCAGACCTCGACTCCCATCACGCCCGCGCTCCGCGCTGAGATCGCCGCTGAGGTCCAGCAGGACTTGACCGCCGAGAACGCCGCCGCCACTTACCAGGCCTCACCCGACGCGCAGCCGTCGTCTCCCGCGCAGCAGTTATCTTTAGACCTGCAACCGGATCGCGTCTTCCTGGTCAGCAGCTTACTAACTGTTTCCTTAGGCGCCGGAACCTGCTCCCTGACCGCCGGCGACATCCTCCAAGTAGTGGACCCGAGCGGCTCCAATCCCCGACTAACTGCTTTACTCTCCGTGGCCAGCAGCAAACGCGGCGACTGCCCCGCCGGAGCCCAGGTGGAACTCTACCTGCAAGACCTGCAAGACATGGATAACTACCTTCGCGCTCAGACCGACGACGCCCTGGCCAAGCTCCATTCCACCCAAGGCCAGCAAGGCCTGCCCGCGGCTCCCCAGCCAGCCCTTGCTCCGCCTACGCCTTCGTCAACGGACAACGCTGCACCCACCCCCGATCCCGGAGTCGCCTCCATGCTCGCCGAAGCCCAGCAACAAGCCTCACAAGAGGAAACAAACCTCCTCCAATCGGCCTTCGCCAGCAACCCACCCACCAACGCACCCGCCAACACCGCCACTAACCAAGAAGAGCAGTAGCCGGATCGCAGCCTGTTAAGCAGGCCAAACCGTGCAGTTCGGCATGACCAAGTGCCCTAGAGCATTTCTAATTTAAGTGCTTACATACCCAGACGAGGCGAAGTAGTTGGCGCATTCGTTGGTGGTGACGGTGTTGAGCAATTCGCCGATTTCCTTCCAGAGTTCTTCGGTCGATCGTTTGGC
>Ga0326728_10022454_pt1 | contig 11707 bp, 9 predicted proteins | sample MB3enrmetagenome_FD_207602 | JGI IMG/M metagenome (GOLD analysis project Ga0326728, IMG submission 207602) | Lab enriched peat soil microbial communities from McLean, Ithaca, NY, United States - MB31MN | ecosystem: Environmental > Terrestrial > Soil > Wetlands > Peat | place: USA: New York... | reverse complement strand
TCGATCAGTTAGAGTGCGGGTAAATGAAAAATACAACTGCGGCTAAATCACACTGGATATATCTAGCGGTCCTGCTGCTGATGTTACTTGGCGCTGCATTCAGGCTTATTACTCTTAAGCATGAGGCATTATTTGCAGATGAGCTATTCTCGCGCAATATTGCAATGCAGACCCTTCCCCATGCAATCGAGACGGTACGCGAAGACCTGGTGCGTCCTCCGCTCTATTACCTCCTGTTGAAGGGCGCGATATCGATTGGGGGAGCAGATGCATTCTGGCTTCGCTCTTTTTCCCTGCTGTGCGGTATCGCATCGATTGGCCTGATAGCAATCCTGGGATACCGGCTTCCAGGAGCAAGATGGTGCGGTCTGCTGGCAGCGGCAGGAATGGCAGTAAGCCAACAGGAGGTGTACTACAGCCAGGAAGCCCAACCATTCGCTTTTTACACAATGCTGGTAGTGCTTCTCGTCTTATGGATCGAAGCGATTTCCAGGCGGGAACGCGATTCACGACTGTGGATCGCCGGATTTTTTCTGATGCTGTTATTGCTGTATACGCACTATATGGGATCGCTCTATGTGGCGGCGGCGGTCCTGACTTTGCTGGTGTGCAAACTGGAGACGCGAACCAAGGTCCTTGCAGTCGCATCCGCGGCGGGAGCGGCCCTTCTTTTCACTCCTTGGCTCATTGCAATCTCCAGCCCTTACAAGGAAAAGCATGGCATTGGCTCGACCCTGGGCTGGTACGGGCATCCTGGCCTGTACGACCTGAAATCGGTTTGGGCTTCGTCAGTGGGCGTCATGAACTACCATGGAGCGACCACGGCGGCTATCGTCATCATTCTCATGCTAAGCACCGCCGCGCTGGTCCTGGTGTCAAGAACGCAGACCCTGCGCCGAAGCCCGGCCATCGTAGCATTGGCAGTGATGGCCGTGCTGCCGCCGGTCCTTGTGTATTTTCTGTCCGTTCCTCCGGCCAATCTCACGATCTTCGCATTTCGGCATCTGTTGCCTTCCACGGCGGCTTTACTGTTGCTATGTTGTTATGGTTTGGAGCGAATTTCCCAGGCTTGCGGCAAGCAAGCTAACCTTGTCGCCGTGTGCGGATCGGCTTTGTTGCTTTTTCTTGGCGCATTCCCCACCGTCCAGGCGCTGTTATCCGGACCTTCCCGCATCCCATACGACAAGGTGGCCCTACAGATTGAGGCTTCCGGCCGTGGCGGAACACAGGCATTTGCCGCTTCGGATTTTTTGTCCGGCCCAGTCAACTTTTACTGCAAAAGCGCGTGCGTGCAAATGCTTCCAGAAAACGAATCGGGGCTTCCGCCCCTCCTTCTGCTGCTCTATCGCCCGAAATCAGAGATGGATACAGACAAATACAGCCGCCTCATTCAAAGCGGATATGCCGATGTAAGCCATGACTATTACACCAATGGCAGCGGTTCGCCTTGGGGAACGATGGTGGCAAGGCTGGAACGGAGAAGGTAGGCGACACAAACCAGCGGCCAATGCGCCGCGCCGCGGCATCGGGCGAAGCGCGAGATGGCGAGCCGCTTCCGAGAATCTCCAGCTATGCCGGCGGCGAACAAGGCCCTTCTGGAACCACTCTGGCAGTTCTCATTCGCACCTTACCGTCTGCAGGCGGCATCGCCGATTCTGCCCACAACAGCGAAATTGTCACCGTTTCACGATAAGATCGCGCGACGGCCCCGTCGTGTATTCTGAATGGAGAATCCATGGCCCGATACTTGATTACCGGAATCGCTGGTTTTATCGGCTCGACCCTGGCGCACACGCTGGTGGAGCGGGGAGACGAGGTGCGCGGCATCGACAACCTCAGCACCGGCAGCCTGGACAACCTGGCCGACATTCGCGACCGAATCGACTTCCAGCAGATGGACCTGCAGGACGCGGCCGGGATAAAGTCCGCCTGCGATGGCATCGACTTCATCCTGCACGAAGCAGCTCTGGCCAGCGTGCCGCGCTCGGTCAAGGACCCGCTTACTTCGCATGAGTCGAACATCAACGGCACGCTGAACCTGCTGCTGGCCGCGCGCGACGCCAGGGTGAGGCGCATCGTCTACGCGGCATCATCGTCAGCCTACGGCGACCAGCCCACCCAGCCCAAGCAGGAAGATATGCCGCCGCTGCCGCTCTCGCCCTACGCGGTGCAGAAGCTGGCCTGCGAGTACTACCTCCAGGCCTTCTACCGGACGTATGGCCTGGAAGGAATCTGCCTGCGCTACTTCAACATCTTCGGCCCGCGCCAGGCCGCCGACTCGCCCTACTCCGGCGTGATCGCCAAGTTCACCACCGCAATGATGGCCGGCGAGACGCCCACCATCTTCGGCGACGGACTCACCAGCCGCGACTTCAACTACATCGACAACGCAGTGAGCGCCAACCTGCTGGCCTGCCAGGCGCCCAGCGCAGTGGCCACCGGCCGCGTCTTCAACGTGGGCACGGGAGAGAGCCACACGCTCAACGAGGTCTACGCCGCCATTGCGGGCCTGCTCGGCTTCGCCGGCAAGCCCATCTACGGGCCACCGCGCGCGGGCGACATCCGCCATTCGCTGGCCGACATCCAGCGCGCGGACGCAGAGCTTGGCTACCAGCCCAAGGCGCACTTCCACGAAGGCCTGCGGAAGACCGTGGCCTGGTATCTGGCGGAAAAAGAGAAGCGGGCAGCCGCGGCGCTCTGACTCAGGCGGGTTGCGCCGCCGTTACCCCAGCTTGGCCAGCTCCGCGCTGGCCTCCTTCCCCGTCCTGCTGTTGGGCTCAAGCGCCGCTGCCTTCTTCAGATGCAGTTGGGCGTTGGCCTTGTCGTTCAGCTTGCTGTAGGTCATGCCCAGGTGGAGGTGCATCGAGGCATTGTCCGGGTTCGTCTTCAGCGCTGCCTCCAGAAGGTCCCGCGCCGCGTAGAAGTTTCCCTTGAAGTAATAGACCCAGGCCAGGGTGTCGGCGGTATGCGGCGAATCCGGCATGGCGCGCCTCGCCGCCTGCGCCAGGGTCAGCGCCACATCCATATTCTGCCCGTTCTCCACCATCAGATAGGCCAGATTGTTGGACGCGATGGCATTGTTCGGGTCGATGTGGATTGCCTTTTGATAATCGTCCATCGCCGTTGGCTGGTCGCCCTTGGCCTCCTGCAACGATCCCAGCATCTGCCACGCATGGGCGTCGTTGGGGTGGGAGCCGAGCCAGGTCTGCCAGGTTGCAATCGCGGGACCGACTTCGTTCAGAGCGATCTCCGCCCGGGTATAGATGTCGGCCGCGTCGAGATCCGCCGGTCTGAGCTGCATCGCCTTCTGCGCACTGTCGCGCGCGCTCTTGAAATCCCTGGTCTGCAATTGAATGGCGGCAAGCTCGGAATAGAAGCCTCCATTCCCCGGCTCCTTTGCAATCTGCGCCTGCACCCGCGCCAGCGCCTTGGCCGGCTGCTTCGCCTGGAGGTCGTATGCCGCCAGCATGCCTAGCGCGCGGAGCGAGTTCGGGTCCTTGTCCAGCGATTTCTGCAGCATGGCCTCCCCCTCGGGGATATGCCCCTGGGCCAGGCGAATCTGCGCCAGCTCTATGAACGCCAGGGCGTTGTCCGGACTGGCCTTCAACACCGCCTGGAAGTCCGCCTCCGCCTTGTCGTACTCCTTGCGGCTGGACTCCGCCGTTCCCCGCCACAGATAGCCCGGGAAATACTCCGGGTGCTGCTGGATGGTCTTGTCGGCCACATCAGAGAGCATGCCTACGTCGTTGCGCATGATGGCGATCTGGGCCAGTCCGCTGGCGGCCTCCAGGTTCCCGGGGCTGAGCTTGGCGACCTCGCGCAGGCTTGTCTCGGAGGTCCCAAGGTCTCCCTTGTCGGATGCCACCTGCGCCAGCAGAAGCCGCGACCGCACGTCGTTGGGGTTGTCCTTGACCGTCTTCACCAGCAGATTGAATGCGTCGTCAATCTTGCCGGTGTTGAGCAAAAGCAGCGCATTGAGTATCCGCACCTGGGGACTGCCGGCATAGTCCTTGGAGAGTTCCGCGGCCACCGACGACGACTTGGCATAGTTCTTCCGGTCGAAGAGAATGCGCGCATAGGTGATCTTGATGGCAAAGCTCTTGGGATATTTCGCGGTGAACTCCGCGAACACGGCCTCGGCGCGGTCCAGCTGCTGGGTATTCGCGTAGTAATCGCGCAGCAGGGTCGCGGCCTCCTCGCTGTCGGGGGAATTGATCACGCCCTGACGCAGTGTCTGCTCGGCCTTGTCCTTGCTGTTCTCGCGGAGGTAGAGCGCGGCCAGCGCGAGGCGCGCCTGCAGGTCCTGCGGCGCAATCCCGATGGCCGCCGAGTACTGCTGTTCCGCACCCTGCAGGTTGCCCTTCTTTTCCCATAGCCTCGCCAGCACAACATGCGGCGTCGCGTCCTTGGGGTCGAGCGATGCGGCCTTGCTCAACTCGGATTCCACCACAGCATCGTTCCCCGGATCGGAGGTCTGCAGCAGCGCCGCCGCGGTGTGGAAGCTGGCCCGGTTGGGATCGATTTGCAAGGCCCGCTGAATCTGCTGGATCGCAACGGCGTTGTTGCCCCTGCGCTGCGCCACTCCCGCCAACAGAGCGAACGCATCCGCGTCGTTGGGGTTGATCGCCAGCACCGCGTTGGCCTGCGCCTCGGCCCGGTCGGTGGCGCGTCCATCCAGAAGCAGGTTCCCCAAGTCGATGCGCGCCTGCAGGTTCGATGGGCTGGCGTCCACCGTCTTCATCAACTCCAAGTAGGCCGCCTGCGGGCTGTTCATCTTCATATACGTCTTGGCCAGCTCGTAATGCGCGTCGCCGTAGCTCTTGTCCACCTTCAGCGCATTGAGGAACTGCAGTGCGGCCTCGCGGTACTTGCCGCTGGCCTCATATCGCTTTCCGCTCTCCAGATACTTCTGCTTGCGCACATTGGGATCGCGGCTGCAGCCAACGCTAAAAACAAGAGCAAGCGATAGCACCATTGCGAAGACTCGGGCAACCTGCACTTTGCGTAGTTTGAACATTGGCGAACTCCTCATCTTCCCCTGCGGTTCCCTGCAATTCTTCTCTTCCATGCCGTCACTTGCAAACCATCCCTAGCGGCAGCGGCAGCCGGGCCTGCACATCCTCAATCGGGAACATAGGCCGGCAGCAGCGGCGCGATCTGCTCGGCGAAGTCAACCGCGCGGGTGCGGGCGTGCAGCCTCTCCTCCCCCGGCTCGACCGGCGTGATGATGCGGACCAGCGCCGCATCGGAGCGTCCGTAGCGGATGGAGCCGGCCAGAGTGTACAGCTTCGCCGCATAGTCGCTGGCGATGACGCGCCCATGCATCTGGTACCAGTACAGGACCTCCTGGTTGGTAGATCCATCGGTGATCAGAAACTCCTGCACCTGGTACCTGTGTCCGGCGGCATTGGTCAGCGACGTGGTCCACGAAGACAGGAACGTCCATCCCGCGCCGGGAAGGCAGTTCTGCGGCGAGTGGATCGACTGCCCGGTGCGCTGGGTGGGGAAGTACCCGATAAAGAGCCCGATCGGCGCACGCGCCCCCGCCTCAGCCGTGGGAGCCGCAGCCAACGAACCCTCAGGATTGAGCTGCGGCAAAGGCTGCGCAAGATACACACGGTTGAGGAACTCCCCCTTGCCGAGAAGCTGCATGGTCTCGGCATTGATGGCAATGTCGGTCGCGGTGCGCGCGCCAATCATCACCGGGAACTCGCTCAGCGGACGGCTGGGCGGGACCCGGTCCACGTCCCCGCGCAACTGCAGCAGCAGCACCGTCAACGACATCAGCAGAACCACCACCCAGAATCGCGCTGATCTCATGCCCTGCGCCCTCCTTCAGGCGCCGCCAGACACATGGCAAGATGCACCAGGTAGAGACAGAACAGCGAGACCAGAAACATGAGCCAGCCGGAGAACTCATGAAAGAAGCCCATCGCCTTCTGCGGGTCCCAGTACTGCACGCACAACCCGGTGCCGAAGATGCGCGCGGCATTGGCCGCAACCGCGATGGGCAAAGCCGACAACGCCAGCACCACCCGCCGCCAGGTGACATGCTCCAGAAAATAACCGTAGATGATCGCTACCGTGAAGAGGCTCATCAACGAGCGGATGCCGCTGCACGCCTCGGCCACCTCCAACTGCATGGCCGGCATCTGGATCACATTGCCCTCGCGCAGCACCGGGACCCCGGCCAGGGGAAGCAGCGCGCCGGCCAGCCGCGAAGCCAGCAACTGCAGCGGAAACGTGATCTGGTTGAACAGGATGGTGGGCAGTGGAATGGCCAGCAGAAGCACAAACAGCACAAACTTGAGCTGGCCCAGCATGGCGCGGCCCAGCAGCGACCACACCAGGCCCGCGGCCAGTAGAATAAACGAAATGCGCTGCAGAAACAGGTCCGCGCCGAAGACGCCCAGCAACAGCACAAAGAGCCCCAGCGCCACCAGCCACACGCCTGCCCAACTGGGCGCAATCGCCGTGGCCTGCAACTCGCGCCGCTTGTCCCACAGCAGATAGACGGCAAAAAACGGGATCAAAAAACCGTGGGAGAAGTCAGGCAGCTCGTACCAGTCGGTCACCAGCTTGACCGCGATGGCGTGGTAGAGCAGCACCAGCAGCAGCGCCAGCAGCAGCGCCGGCCCGCTCGCGGTGAGAGCAGAAGGCAGGGAAGCCTCGGCGGTCGTTTGCATTGGATTCGACTTCACGCGCAGCCCCGGAACCTAAGAAATTCAATACCCATCGGATTATCGCACGCTATGCGCCGGTTCGCGGCCTACGTCTTTCGAGGTACTCAGTCAGGTGCGCGGGGGCATTAAATCGCGCGCGGCGGAGTGTAAAATTGGTTAGAGTGTGCTTCCCTGCCGCTGTGGACGCATCAAATTGAGTCCACGCGCCGGAAGTGGCCCAAACAGGCGGTTTGGCATTGGATCTCAGTCGACAAGGAAGACCCGGAGGGTGTAACCATTGTGCCTCGAAGGGGGCACAGGCGGCTGCATCCCGCACACGAATGAATCGGCAGGAATTATGACCTTTCTCCGCTGCACGCAACTCTCGATCTTCCTGCTTCCGGCCCTGGCTGGCGGCCTCGGGCAGCAGATCTATAACCGGCCTGTGCCCATCGCCAAACCCGCGGCCACGACTACGCCCCAACCCGCCACGAACACACCCGCTCATCCCACGACTCCTCCCCAAACCGCGGCGCACCCCACCCCCGTCGCCGTCAGCCCCAACTACATCATCGGCGCGGACGACTCGCTGCAGATCACGGTGTTTCAGGAGCCAAACCTCTCGGAAACCCTCCCCGTCCGGCCCGACGGCAAGGTCACGCTCCCGCTGGTCGGCGACATCACGGCCGCCGGAATTACGCCCATGCAACTGGCCGCGGACATCACCACCCGCCTCAAGCAGTTCATCACCGATCCGGTGGTCGACGTTGCGGTGCTGGCGGTCAACAGCAAGCGCATCTTCATGATCGGCGAGATCATGCACGTCGGCCCCATCGCCATCACTCCCGGAATGAACGTCCTGCAGGCCATCGCCACGGCCGGCGGACTGACCCCCTATGCCAACAAGAAGCACATCTATATCCTCCGCGGAGAGCCGGGCAAGCAGCAAAATATACCCTTCGACTACACCAAGGCCCTGAAGAAGGGCGACATGCAGGGGGTTTCGCTCGTCCCCGGCGACACCATAGTGGTTCCATGAACAACTTCTCCCAGATCGCCTGTGCCCTGCTTCTGCTGCTGCCGATGCCGGCGATTCCCACTGGCGCCCTGGCGCAGGCGATCCCGGCCGCCTCGGCCTCGCCCATCTCCACCGGCTTTGCCCTGCCCAGCGTCGCGGGCACGCTGCAATACGCGGTCAGCGCCTCCCAGAGCTACACTTCCAACTACTTCGGCAACTCAGGCACCGCCTCCTCCACCAACCTCTCCGGAGACCTCGCCTTCATTACCGGCAATCTGCTCAACCCCTTCAGCACGGTCTTCTCCGGGGGCCGTGCGTGGAGTTCGTCGGGCCAGCCCTCCTACTACTTCCTCAACCTCTCGCTGAATCAAGTGGTCCACGTGCAGCGCTGGACATACGTCGTCTCCGACTCGGTCAACTATCTTCCGCAAACCCCGTCCACCGGCCTCTCCGGAGTTCCCGGCGTCGGCGATCTCGGCGTCAACCCCGCGCAGACGGGCGCCAACCCCGCGCCTGTGACTGGCGCCAACACCGGTCAGGGCGTGCTCACCGGCTACTCCACCCGCGTAAGCAACAGCAGTTCCCTCAGCCTGCAACGCCAGCTCACCGGCAAGACCTCGCTGCAGGCGGCAGGTTCCTACAGCCTCACCCGCTTCCTCAGCGACACCGCCACCCCCAGCAACCCGGGTCTGGACAGCGACAGCGAGACCGGCAGCCTCGGCCTCAGCCATCGCATCGACGCGCGCAATACCGTCGGCGGAAACTTTGCCTACTCGCGCAGCACATTTTCGGGCGGCAACAACGGCATCCCCGAGCCCAGCTTCTCCAGCCAGACCGCCAGCCTGCAATATACCCATCAGTTCACCCGCAAGTTCGGGGTGAACCTCTCCGCCGGCCCGCAGTGGACCAGCGTCGACACACCCGGCAGCTCGCCCACGCTCAGTCTGTATGCCAACGTCTCGGCCAACTACACCGGAGAGTTCTCGCACGCCACGCTCAGTTATTCACGCAGCGCCAACAGCGGCTACGGCGTGGTCGGCGGAGCCATCTCCGATAGCGTCAGCTTCTCCGTCGGCCGCACCTTCGACCGCGTCTGGCTCTGCTCTGCCAGCACTGCCTACACCCAGACCTCAAATCTGACCGCGGCCGGCGGCCTGCCCTTCACCTTCCATACCACCGTCGCCGGGGTGCAGGTATCTCGCGCCCTTGTACGCAGTCTCTCCGCCTACGCCAGCTACACGCTGGAAAACCAGTCCAACCAGGGCAGCGCAGCCGCCGTCGATCTGTTCAGCGGCCTCACCAATGTGGCCGGTTTCGGGTTGACCTACTCGCCCGTCCCGGTCCATCTTGGACACTCCTAAGGAGCAACCAATGCTTGGCCATCGCGCACTGAACATGGAAGATTATCTGGTCATCGTCAAGCGGCGCTGGTGGATCGTCGCCATCCCCGCGGTCCTGTTCTTCATCCTCGGCGTCGTTGCCACCTTTTACATCCCCGCGCGGTATGTCTCCCAGTCCAGCGTTCAGATCGACCAGCAGAAGGTCTCCAATGAGCTGGTGCGGCCCGTCGTCACCGAGGACCTCAGCAGCCGCCTCGCCTCCATCGAACAGCAGATCGAGAGCCGGTCCAGCATTCTACCCATCGTGGAGAAGTTCAATCTCTACTCCACCCAGCACCTCTCCATGGACGACCGCATCGATCAGGCGCGCGACAACATCGAGATTGCAGCCTTGTCCACCGGCTTCGCCCATTCCAGCGGGGTCCCTGGATTTACCATCTCGTTTACGGCCAACGACCCGCACACCGCGCAGTCGGTCTGCGCCGAGATCACATCGCTCTTCATCGCAGCCAACCTGCGTACCCAGTCGGACGCCACCGGGGGCGCCACCGACTTTGTCAAGCAGGAGCTGGACAACGCCAAGCACACGCTCGACGACCAGGACGCCAAACTGGCCGACTTCAAGCGCAAGTACTTCGGAATGCTGCCCGAGGATGAGGCCAACAACGTCAACATCCTGAGCAGCCTGAACTCCCAGCTCGACGCCTCCACCCAGGCCCTGAACCAGATGGAGCAGAACAAGTCCTACCTGGAGACGATGCTGGCCCAGGCATCCGCTGCCGGGCCCAACTCCGCCTCCCCGCAGACCGAGCAGCAGCAGCTTCAGGACCTGCTGGCGCAGCAGACCAATCTCACCTCCCACTACACGTCCAGCTACCCGGCTGTGATCGAGATCAACCGCAAGATCGCCGACCTGCGCAGGAAGATGGCACAGTCGTCCGCCGCCCCGTCCGGCGCGGGCCCGACGGTCGCGACTGGCGGGAACGACTCCATCGCCATGCAGGACCTGCGCGCCCGCATTCGCTCCGCCGACCTGGGGATCCAGGCAAAGCGCGCCGAACAGACGCAGCTCAACAAGCAGATTCGCGACTACCAGTCGCGCATCCAGTCCACACCGCAGGTGGAAGAGCAGTTCAAGGAGCTGACCCGCGACGCCCAGACCTCGCAGGGCCAGTACGATAGTCTCCGCGACAAGCTGAACCAGGCACAGCAGGCCGCCGACCTGCAAAACCGGCAGGAGGGAGAGACGTTCAGCGTGCTGGATGCAGCCAACCTGCCCGATAACCCCACCTTTCCCAAGCGGCGCGTCTTCGCCTCCGGAGGCTTTGCAGCCGGCTTCGCCCTCGGCCTGCTGCTGGTCGCCTTGCTCGAATACAAGGACACTGCGCTGCGCACCGAGCGCGACGTGTGGGCCTTCACCAAACTGCCCACGCTGGCCGTCATCGCCTGGTCTGGCGAGGTGGCCGACTACAAGCCCTCCCGCCTGAAGCGGATCTTCAGCCGCAAGAACCCCACCGACCCGCTCTCCGATGCTCCCAGATAACCATGTATAAGAACTTCTTCCATCTCCAGAGCACGCCGTTTGCCGACAGCCCCGATCCGCGCTTCCTGGTGCGGATGCCGCATACCAGCGAGGCGCTGGCCACGCTGGAGTATGGCATCAGCGCGCACAAAGGCTTCATCGTGCTGACCGGCGAGGTCGGCACCGGCAAGACGACCCTGCTGCGCAGCGCCCTGGCCTCCTTCGACCCTGGCCGCGTCTTCAGTTCCTTCGTCTTCAACCCGCGCCTGGAGATTCTCGACTTCCTCGAGTTCATCCTCTGCGACTTCGGCATGGCGCCCCAGAGCCGCACCAAATCGGGAATGCTTATCCAGCTCAACCAATGGCTCATCGAGCGCTTCCGCCGCGAAGAGACCTGCGTTCTGGTGGTCGACGAGGCGCAGAACCTGGGCTGGGAGATGCTGGAAGAGATCCGCCTGCTCACCAACCTCGAAACCTCATCGCGAAAGCTGGTCCAGATCGTCCTCTCCGGCCAGCCCGAACTGGAAGAGAGACTCTGCGCCCCCGACCTCCGGCAACTGCGCCAACGCATCACCATGTGGGCGCGCACCCACGCCATCACCGCCGAGGAGACCTCCGTATACATCACCCAGCGTCTGCTCATCGCAGGCTCCTCCGAGCGCATCTTCTCCGACGACGCCATCGCCACCATCCACCTCGCCAGCCGCGGCATCCCTCGCGTCATCAACCTCATCTGCGAGCACGCCCTCATTCTGGCCTACGTCGAACAGATCCAGCGGATTCCCGCCCCCCTGATCCAGACCGTCGCGCGAGAGCTTGACCAGAACCCCCAGCCCTTTCTGTTCCCGGACACCCACGACGGACCTCCCATCAACCCCACGCTTCCACCGGTGACGAACCCAGGAGGGGAGAAGAGATGAGCAAGATCTACGAAGCACTGCGCCAGGCAGAGCAGGAGAGCGCCAAGAACGCCGCCACGGCTCCCGCATCGGCTCCCGCCCCTGCCGCCGAAGTTGCCGTGCCCGCGGCCGATGCCACAGGTCTCAACTCGCCCGCCGGCCCCCAGACCGTCTTCGGCAGCCAGCACGCTCCCGTCTATTCCAGAAGCGAGGCGCCGGTGGCAGCCGCACCACCCGTTCCCATCACGGCCGCTGCCACTCCGATT
>Ga0326728_10022453_pt1 | contig 11708 bp, 6 predicted proteins | sample MB3enrmetagenome_FD_207602 | JGI IMG/M metagenome (GOLD analysis project Ga0326728, IMG submission 207602) | Lab enriched peat soil microbial communities from McLean, Ithaca, NY, United States - MB31MN | ecosystem: Environmental > Terrestrial > Soil > Wetlands > Peat | place: USA: New York... | reverse complement strand
CAAAGAGCGTATTTTGGAGTTCCTGGCGGTGCGCCAGTTGGTGAAGAATCCGCGCGGCTCCATCCTCTGTTTTGTGGGACCGCCGGGCGTCGGCAAGACCTCCTTGGGCCGGTCCATCGCGCGCGCTACGGGACGCAAGTTCGTGCGTCTCTCGCTGGGCGGCGTGCGCGACGAAGCGGAAATCCGCGGACATCGCCGGACTTACATCGGAGCCCTCCCCGGCCAGATCATCCAGATGATGAAGAAAGCCGCCATGGTCAACCCGGTTTTCCTCCTGGACGAAGTCGATAAGATGAGCATGGATTTCCGCGGAGATCCTTCGGCGGCCCTGCTCGAGGTGCTCGACCCCGAGCAGAACAACACCTTCATGGATCACTATCTGGACGTGGAATACGACCTGTCGAAGGTCTTCTTTATCACCACCGCCAACGTCGTGCATACCATTCCCCAGCCACTCCAGGATCGCATGGAAATCCTGCGGCTGGAGGGGTACACGGAACCCGAGAAGCTGGAAATCGCCAAACGGTTTCTGGTCCGGAAACAGCGGGAGGCGACGGGCCTGAGTGGAACCAATCTGACCTTCCGCGACGAGGTCATCGTTCACATCATCCGCCATTACACGCGGGAGGCCGGGGTCCGCAACCTGGAACGCGAGATCGCCAACGTCTGCCGCAAAGTGGCGAGGAAAGTGGTGAAAGAAGGCAAGAGCCTGCAGATCACGCTGAAGCCGGAGGATCTGGCGGAGTACCTCGGGGTGATCAAGTTCCGCGACACGCGGGCCGAAGAGAAGAACGAGATCGGGTTGGCCACGGGCCTGGCCTGGACGGAAGTGGGCGGGCAGATCCTCAACATCGAAGTCACCCTCATGCAAGGGAAGGGAAAGCTGCTGCTGACCGGGAAGCTGGGCGATGTGATGCAGGAGTCGGCGCAGGCGGCCATGAGCTACGTTCGCTCGCGGGCCGCTCAACTGGGGCTGCACGCCGACTTCTATCGCCACCTGGACATCCACGTTCACATTCCGGAGGGGGCCATTCCCAAGGATGGCCCCTCCGCCGGAATCACCCTGGCCACCGCCGTGGCCAGCGCCCTTACGAAGATTCCCGTGCGGCGGGATGTTGCCATGACGGGCGAAATCACCTTGCGCGGCAAGGTGTTGCCCATCGGCGGCGTCAAAGAGAAACTGCTGGCCGCGCACCGCGCCGGTACCCGCACCGTGATCCTGCCGCGCGACAACGAAAAGGACTTGGCTGACATCCCGGCCGCCATCCAGCAGGAATTGAGTCTGCGCTTCGTGGAGAGCATGGATGAGGTTTTGCAGTTGGCGCTCGAGAGCCGGATCGGAGCTCCGCCGGCCCTGGCTGCCGAGGCTCCCGCGCCGGTCCCCCTGGAACCTCCCGGGCTCGAAACGGACCGGGGGCCATTGACCAACTAGCCGTCGGCTGGCAGCGAGGAAGGGACGAGACCCAAAGGCGGAAACGCGCCTCATACGGAGCCGCCGCTGCCCTCCGCCCGGGGGGGCGTTAGCTGGCGCCGAGCGCGGTTGCGCGGTTTGGGTGGATTCTCAAATTGCCGAAGCGCTGAGCTTCGCGCGGCGCCAGCCCGTCAGAGGTAAAGTTCAGTCCGACGCACTACACTAGATTTATAATTCCATTGAAAAAAAAGAGAGAAGTTATGCCTGCAAAGAAACAAGAAGCAAAAGCGGAAGATGTCCAGGAAGAGAAGATCGCCGAAATGCAAGAAGGCGAAGTCCTGGATATTGCCAAGCTGAAAGAAATGAATATCGGCACCTTGACCCAGGTGGCCAAGGACCTGAGCGTGGTGGGCGCTACGGGGATGCGCAAGCAGGAATTGATCTTCAAGATTCTGCAAGCGCAAACCGAAAAGAGCGGCCTCATCTTCTCCGAAGGCGTGCTCGAGTGCCTGCCGGATGGCTTCGGGTTCCTGCGCGCGCCGGATTACAACTACTTGCCCGGACCGGATGATATCTACGTTTCGCCATCGCAAATTCGCAAATTCGATTTGCGCACGGGCGATACGGTTTCCGGCCAAATCCGGCCGCCCAAAGAGGGGGAGCGGTATTTTGCGCTGATCAAAGTCGAGGCGATCAATTTTGAGTCGCCGGACGAGGCCCGCAACAAGCTCTTCTTCGACAACCTCACGCCCCTCTACCCGCAGGAGCGCATTCATCTGGAGACCGTCAAGGACAATATCTCGGCCCGCGTCCTCGACCTCCTGACGCCCATCGGCAAGGGCCAGCGCGGCTTGATCGTTTCGCCGCCGCGCACCGGCAAGACGATGCTCTTGCAATGCATCGCCAATTCCATCACCGCCAATCATCCGGAAATCACCCTGATCGTCCTGCTCATTGACGAACGCCCCGAAGAAGTGACGGATATGCAGCGCACCGTCAAGGGCGAGGTGATCAGCTCGACCTTCGACGAGCCGGCGGCGCGGCACGTGCAAGTGGCGGAAATGGTGCTGGAGAAGGCCAAGCGGCTGGTGGAGCACAAACGCGACGTGGTGATCCTCCTCGACTCCATCACTCGCCTGGCGCGCGCTTACAACACCGTGGTTCCGCCCTCCGGCAAGGTCCTCTCCGGGGGCGTGGATTCCAACGCCTTGCAGCGGCCCAAGCGCTTCTTCGGCGCGGCCCGCAACATCGAAGAGGGCGGCAGCCTCACTATCATCGCCACCTCCCTCATCGATACCGGCAGCCGCATGGACGACGTGATCTTCGAGGAATTCAAGGGCACGGGCAACATGGAAATCAACCTCGACCGCAAGCTCGTGGACCGGCGCGTCTTTCCTGCCATCGATATCAATAAGTCCGGTACGCGCAAGGAAGAACTGCTGGTTCCCCGCGATGAACTCAATCGCATCTGGGTGCTGCGCAAGGTGCTGAATCCACTCTCACCGGTGGAGAGCATGGAGCTGATCATCGATAAGCTGTCGAAGACGAAGAGTAATGCCGAATTCCTCTCCTCGATGAGTAACGGTGGAAGGTAAGTCCAGCGGACTGAAGTTCCTTGAGATCCTCTTACGTTCAGCTAACCTGAAAGCTTGCCAGTGAGAACAGCCACGACCCAGGTGAGAATTGGACGCGTAGGGCAGCGCCTACAAGTGGCGATCCCGCGCGCGATGCTGGAGCCGCTCAATCTCCATGAAGGCGATTGGGTGGCGCTCCGGAAGCACGCGAATGGTGTGCTCATCAAGCCGAAGCGGCAGGTTGATCCGGATGACGTTCTCACCCCCGCAGAGAGTTCCCTGATTGCGAAAGCGCGGCGCGAGATGCGGGAGGGGAAGTACGTGACACTGGCCCAGCTCGATCATGACTTGGCTCATCAACGTCCACCGCGACGCCGCAAGACAGCTTGAGGCGATCCCACCCGACCCATACCGTGGACGTGCTGGCTGTTCTTTTGCATAGGGAATCTACCTACAAGTGACGGCGTGAGTAGCGCGGACCTCCGCTTTTGAGGCCGGCTGGCGCAGACTCCAGTCTTTTGGAGTCTGCGATCTCCTTCGCCGGATGGCGAAGGAGCAGGTAGCGCAGACTCTCTGTCTTTGAGACTCTGCGGCCCTTCCTTTCTTTGTGAGGGCTGGAGGGTCCGTCGCGGAACATACTTGTTAACTGAACAGGTAACACGTATCATACTAACCTCACCTTCGCAGTTCCGCACATTTGTGAGGGGAAGTTGACCTCTCGATCGGTCTAACCTCTGATCCATCAAAGCAGGCTTTTCAGAAAGCCGTTGTAGTGCCGACCTACCCTCTTTACAAACGCTGAAGGAAGCTGTCAGGATGCGCGCTGACGATGTTTCTACGCAGCAAACGGCGATGCAAGGACGGCAAGGAGCACCGCTACTGGAGTGTAGTGGAGAACCGTCGGGTGCGTTGGGGGCGGGTGGTGCAGCGGCAGGTTTTGTTTTTGGGAGAGATCAATGACCGCCAACAGGGGGCATGGCGACAGACGTTGGAGGTATTTGATGAAGCCGAGCAGCGGGCCCGCACGCTGAGCTTGTTTCCGGAAGATCGTGCCATCCCCGCCGACGCGCTGGATGGCGTGCAGGTGAAGTTGCGGGAGATGGAGTTGCGGCGGTCGCGGGCGTTTGGGAACTACTGGCTGGGCTGCGAGCTGTGGCAGCAGTTAGGGCTGAGCGCGTTCTGGGAAGAGCGGTTGGGAGGAGGGCGGGAGGAAGTGCCGTGGGCGAAGGTGCTGGAGTTGCTGGTGGTGAGCCGACTGATCGCGCCGGGCAGCGAGTTCCGTTTGCACCGGCAAGGATTTGACCAGAGCGCCATGGGAGAGCTGTTAGGCAGCGGCTTCGCGGTGGCCGAAAAGGATCGGCTGTATCGCTGTTTGGATCGCATCGTGGAGCACAAGGCGGCATTGTTCGATCACCTGCGGCAACGCTGGCAAGACCTATTCCAGGCGCGCTTCGACGTCTTGCTGTACGACCTGACGAGCACCTACATCGAGGGGGAAGGAGAGGAGATTCCCAAAGCGAAGCACGGCTACAGCCGCGATCACCGTGGCGACTGCCGGCAGGTGGTGATGGCGCTGGTGGTGACGCCGGAGGGATTTCCGCTGGCTTACGAAGTGATGGAGGGCAACACCTCGGACCGCACGACGCTGCGCGGCTTTCTGGCCAAGATCGAAGCGCAGTACGGACGGGCGCGGCGGGTGTGGGTGATGGACCGGGGCATTCCCACGGAAGAGGTGCTGGAGGAAATGCGCGCTGCGCCGCGGGAAGTTTTTTACTTGGTGGGCACGCCGCGGGGCAAGATTCAGCAGTATGAAAAGCAGTGGCTGGAATTGCCCTGGCAGAAAGTGCGCGAGTCGGTGGAGGTGAAGTTGTTCGCGGAGGACGGCGAACTGTATGTGCTGGCCAGGAGTGAAGGGCGGCGAGCCAAGGAGCAGGCCATTCGGCGGCGCAAGCTGGTGGTGTTGCTGAAGACGTTGCGCAAGCTGCGGCGCAGTGCTCCGGGGCGGGATCAACTGCTGCTGCGCATCGGGGCGGCGAAGAAGCAAGCGGGGCGGGCCTTCGGCTTCGTGGCCCTGCGCTTGCCCCAAGAGGGAGAGGAAGTCACCCGCCCGACGTTCACCTTTCAGTTGGACCAAGAGAAGTTGCAGAAGGCGGAGCTTCGCGACGGACACTATCTGTTGCGCTCCAACCTGGTGGGGGAGAACCCGGAAGTACTCTGGGAACGCTATATCCAACTGACCCAGATCGAAGCGGCCTTCAAAACCTTGAAGAGCGAACTGGGACTGCGTCCGATTTATCACCAAGTGGAGAAGCGGGTGGAAGCCCACATCTTCGTGGCCTTCCTGGCCTACGCCCTTTCGGTGACCCTCAAGCAACGGCTGGCCGCCTTAGCGCCGGGCCTGACGCCCCGCGCGGTGCTGGAAAAACTGGCCACCCTGCAGATGCTCGATGTGTGCCTGCCCACCACCGACGGTCGTTGGCTAATCATGCCCCGCTACACCCAGCCCGAACCGGATCAATCGTTGATGCTGCATCAGCTTAATCTGACCTTGCCTGCCCAGCCACCACCCCGCATCAAGGTCCCCCAAGAGGCGGCCCAAACCCCGCCCCCGAGATTGAAAATGTAGTGCCCACCTTTGAGATCCCTTCGCTAACAACAAAGCACTTACCCTTCACCTGACCCCTCAACTGCGAAAGTTCGGCTAAGAACCGCAGAGTTTGAAAGGCACAAACTCTGCGCTACGCGCTATCTGGAGGTGAGGTACGAAAAAAGTGACTCTGACATCAGCTTTTCTACTGGTGGTTTCGCTCTTCGCCTGCCCTTGGGTTTCCGGTCAGGGCTTTCCTCAAGGCTTCGACGTTTTTGCCGAATTTGGCCCCTCGTGCCTTAGTGGCAACGTCCACTCGGGCGCCAGTGGCAATGCGAAGTGCGAGGCGGGGCGCTTCTTTATGGGTGCCCGCCTCCGGTTGACCCGGCATGACGCCGTCGAGGCGAGCTATTCTTGGAGCCCTGACATTTTCGACGAGGCCTATCCATTGGTGTACGAGAACGCTGCAATCCGATCCTATTCTGTTAATTACGTTCGTTACCTTTCGACTAATCGTTATTTGCAGCCGTTCGCGACAGGTGGGGTGGGGGTCGAACATTTCCTGGGTGGCATCGGGCCAAGTACCGACTCGCAGTTCGCCTGGAATTGGGGAGCCGGCATCGACATAATCCCGCAACGACATTTCGCTGTGCGGTTTGAATTCAGGGACTACGCAGCAAGCCTGCCCGTTTACCACACGGGTCCGCTCCACAATCTTGTTCCCAGCATAGGGATTGTGTTTCGATTTAATCGAAATCGAAAGCTGTAGGCAACTGGGGCGACCAACCTGAGCGTGGATCTGAGCCGCCGGCTGGCGCAGACTCCAGTCTTTTGGAGTCTGCGATCTCCTTCGCCGGATGGCGAAGGAGAAGGGCAGACCGAAGGTGGACCGCAGCTATTGTTGAGCGGGAGGGCTGTGAGTCGACCTCCGAATCGTCCCTGCGGGAGATCGCAGACCCCCAAGGACGGGGGTCTGCGCCATAGGCGCTAGATTAACGGCGTCTGGCGGGTCCCGAAGGGACCCAATATCATTAGCCGTAGGTGAAACCTACGGAAAGGATCCCGACACAACGTTGACCAACCCCGAAGGGGTTGAACGAAAGTACATTCGACCCCTTCGGGGTCGGTGGAAAAACCGAGAAGCCCGACCGTGGATCCGTAGGTTTCACCTACGGCTAATGATATTCATGCCCTTCGGGCATGCTCCTGGCATCATTCCGAGCTTAAGCTAGCGCGAATGGGGGTCTGCGCCAGCCCGGTGGACCCGTCTGTTGAGTTGGAGGAAGGGGGCAGTTCAATGCGAGGATTCCGGTTCGAGCAGTTTCCTCTGGCGCGCCAACTCCACGATCTGCTCGACCACTTGATCGGCAACGAGGCGGGTGGAGTCAATCTCCACGGCGTCGGCCGCGGCGACGAGCGGGGAAATGGTCCGCTGCGCATCGAGTTGATCGCGGTGGGCGATTTCGGCGGCCGTTTGCTCGAGCGTACCCGCGCGCCCTTCTTTGCTGTCCTGTTTCAACCGGCGCCGCGCTCGTTCTACCGGGTCGGCCTTGAGGAACACTTTCAAGGGAGCATCGGGAAAGACCACGGTGCCAATGTCGCGCCCTTCCATAACAACTCCACGCCCCGTGGCGAAGCCCCTCTGCACAGCTACAAGCTTGGCGCGCACTTCCGACAAGCGCGATACTTTGGCTGCCGCCAAGGTCACTTCCGCGCTGCGAATCTTCTCGGTTACGTCCTCACCGTCCATCAACACGCGAGAACAAGCGCCGTCCGTGGTAATCCGGATATCCGTCTGGGCGATCACGTTTGCTACCGCCGGCTCGTCTTCGGGCGCCACGCCTGATCGCAGCACCTTCAGCGCCGCCGCCCGGTAAGTGGCCCCGCTGTCGGCATAGGTCAGCCCCAGGCGCGCCGCGAGCTTCTGCGCCACGGTGCTCTTCCCCGCGCCGGCAGGGCCGTCGATAGCAATGACCAAAGGTGTGGACATAAACGAAAGTTTTTAGTTATCGGTTTTCAGTTATCAGTTCTCAGTTCTCAGTAAAACCCATGTCATTCCGAGCCCATTCGCTGTCATCCTGAGTCCTTCGCTGTCATTCTGAGCGAAGCGAAGAATCTCGCTCTGCCCGCTCAGGATAAACTGCGCGAAGGATCTCTGCAGTTCGCTCAGGGTAAACTCCGCGAGGAATCTCGCTCTGATTCCTTCCGCCACAAACCAGAGCGAGATTCCTCGCTACGCTCGGAATGACACGGCGGGGCGGTGACAACAACGGCGCTTTGTTTGTACTGAGAACTGATGACTGACGACTGACAACTAAATTCTCTTGAACGCCTTCTGCAAATCCCTCATCCCGTAGCGCAACACGGTGGGCCGGCCGTGGGGGCAGGTCATGGGGCACTCCGTTTTGGCCAGGCTTTGCAGCAGCCAGTCCATCTTGTTCTGGTCGAGGGGCATGTTCACTTTGACTGCCGCATGGCAAGAGACGGAGGCGGCGATCTTGTCGCGCAGGACGTCCAGGGAGACCGTCCGTCCTTCTTGCCGGGCGTTGTCCAGGATTTCGCGCATCAAGTCCCCCACGTCGTCGGCACGCGTTTCGGCGGGCGCGGCCTTGACGGCAATGGTTCGCTGGCCAAATGGTTCGACCTCGAACCCGTTGGCCGCCAGCTCGTCCGCAATCTCCTGGTAGGTGACCTGCTGCTCGACCCTCAGTTCCAGAAGGATGGGCACCAGCAGCCGCTGCACCGAGACCTTTCTTTCCCGGCGCATGCGGAGGTGCTGGTCAAACAAGACGCGCTCGTGGGCAGCGTGCTGATCTACGATCCACAGTCCGGCCGGGCTAGTGGCCACGATGAAGCTCTCCTGAACCTGGCCGAGGGGTTGCAGGTCCGGCGGCAATTCGCCCGGCGCCGCTTCGAGAGGGCCAACCGCGGGGCGCTGGGCCGGTTCGGCCTGCCCTCCCGGCAACTGCGAAGCGTAAGGGGCGAGCGCGGCTTCCAGCGGCAGACGCCCGGTCTGCGGCTGGGGCTGCGGCCCAGAGAGCCGGAGTGGCGCGCTCGGGCCGCTCCCGGGTTCTGTAGGGGCACGCCATGGCGTGCCCCTACCGGCGCGGGGCGGCGTGCCCGCGCTGGCCGGCGGTGGCGGGCCGGTGGCCGCTTCGTCCTCGATTCTCTCCGCCACTTCCGCGGCGTCGGTTTCAGTTGGCGTGGCTCGCGGCGCGCGCCTGCCCGGAAACGCCGCCACCGGCCGCCTCGCCAGTAACGCCTGGCGCAGTGAGTCGCGCACCAGGTCGTGAATGAAACCCGAATGCCTAAAGCGCACCTCGATCTTGGAGGGGTGCACGTTCACGTCCACCTCTGCCGCCGGCAGTTCGAGGAAGATCAGGGACACCGGAAAGACCATCGCTGGGAGAATGTTGCGGTAAGCTTCCGTGATGGCGTGCAGGATCAAGCGGTCTCGGACCAGCCGCCGATTCACGAAAAAATAGATGCTATTGCGATTGAGTTTGTGCACCTCGGGGCGCGAAGTGAACCCGAAAACACGCACTCGGGGCGCTTCGCCGGAAACCTCGCCTTCCTCCCCCGCTTCCCACGGCGCCGGCGGCGTCATACGGCGCTCCAGCGGCGCGATCTCGACCAGTTGCTCGAGGGGCTGCGCGCCCATTACCTGGTAGATTCTCTCGCGCAGGCTCGCCACGGCGGAGACGGACAGGATCTCATTGTTCAGAGAGGCCAGCCTAAAGCACTTTTCCGGGTGCGCCAGCGCGTAATGCGTCACCAAGCTCGCGATGTGGCCGAGTTCGGTGGATTCAGACTTGAGAAACTTGCGCCGCGCCGGGGTGTTGAAGAAAAGGTCCCGCACCTCGATGCGGGTGCCCGCCGCCCAAGCCACCTCTTTCACGTCGCGCAGCTTCCCCCCCGAGATCTCGAGGCGCGTGCCGGAACTCTCCGCGGCGTGGCGTGTTTCCATCACCAGCCGCGAAACGGCGGCCAGCGAAGGCAGCGCCTCGCCGCGAAAGCCGAGAGTCGAAATTTCAACCAGATCGTCGGCGGAACGTATCTTGCTGGTGGCGTGACGCTCGAAGGCCAGCAGCGCATCGTCGTGGCTCATGCCGCATCCGTCGTCCACCACGCGGATCAGGCGTTTCCCGCCCCCTTCCACCGAGACGTGAATGAGACCCGCGCTCGCATCCAGGGAGTTCTCCACCAACTCCTTCACCACGGAAGCAGGCCGCTCCACCACTTCGCCCGCCGCGATCTTGTTGGCCACGGATTCGGAGAGGATGTGAATGATGCTCATTGATTCATCGGGCCATTGGGTCATTGGGTCATTGAGTCATTGAGTCATTGAGCCATTGAAGGCATTCCGCAATGGGCTTTATAACGAATGCGATTCATCGGCACAATGGCTCAATGTGACAATGAATCAATGACCCAATGGCCCAATGAGTCAATGGCCCAATGACTCAATGACTCAATGATTCAATCTTTCTTGATTTCCAGCCCCAACTCGACCAGTTGCTCCGGCTCGACGCCGGCGGGAGCCGAAAACATCAGATCCACGGCGCTGGCGGTCTTGGGGAAGGCAATCACTTCCCGGATGTTCGACTCGCCGGCCATGAAGGCAATGATGCGGTCGTAGCCCAAGGCAATGCCGCCGTGCGGCGGCGTCCCGTATTCCAGCGCTTCCAGGAAGAAGCCGAACCGCTCTCGCGCTTTCTCCTCCGTCAGTCCCAAGACGTTGAACACCCGCCGCTGGATGTCCTGCCGGTGGATTCTGATCGAGCCGCCGCCGATTTCCGAGCCGTTCAGCACCAGGTCATAGCCCAGGGCCTTCACCGAACCCGGATCGTTCTCGAGCGCTTCGAGATCTTCTTCCCGCGGCGAGGTAAAAGGATGGTGCATGGCGGCGAAGCGCTTTTCCCGCTCGTCGTACTCGAACATGGGGAAATCGATCACCCAGAGGAAATTCCACGTCCCCGGCTTCACCAGGTCCAGTCTTTCCGCCAACTCCAGCCTGAACCATCCGGAGGCCTCATCGAGCCGATGCAGACGAAGACGCGTGAGTTCCTCGCAACCCAGGAGCACGATCATGTCCCCCGCCGAGGCGCCCGTCGCCTGGGCAATGCCCCGCAGGCACTCCTCGCCCACCGTCTTGCAGAGCCGCGACTGAATCTCGGCATCCTTCAACTCCAGCAGCGCGAAATTCCCCGCTCCCAGCGTCTTGAGCACAGCCTGATATTTATCCACTTGGCTGCGCGAGATCTTGCCCGCTCCACCCGGAATGCGCAGCGCCTTCACCGCCTTGAAGCCCCGCACGTTCGCCAGGGGATTGCCGTTCATGTCGATTCGTTTCCAGGCCAGGTCGATTCCCAGGTGCGGCTTGTCGGAGCCGTAGCGCTGCATCGCCGTTTCGTAGGTCAAATGTGGGAAAGGCCGCTCGACCCGCACGCCGATCAGGCCGAACAGCTTCTCCATTAGCCGTTCGACGATGTCGAAGAGCACTTCGCGCTGCGGAAAGGCCATCTCGATATCCACCTGCGTAAACTCCGGCTGGCGGTCGGCGCGCAGGTCCTCATCGCGAAAACACCGCACGATCTGGAAATACCGGTCGAAGCCCCCGATCATCAAAATCTGCTTGAAGAGTTGGGGAGACTGCGGCAGGGCATAGAAATGGCCGTGGTGCAGGCGGCTGGGAACCAGGTAGTCGCGCGCGCCTTCCGGCGTCGAACGCGTCATAAAGGGTGTCTCGATTTCGCTGAAGCCAAGCTCGGAGAGGTGCTGGCGGACCACTTGACTGGCGCGGTGACGAAGCCGCAAATTGCGTTGCATTCGCCCCCGCCTCAAGTCGAGGTAGCGGTAATGGAGCCGGGTTTCTTCGCTCGTCTTGGTTTCGTCGTCAATGGGAAAGGGCGGAGTCTTGGATTCGTTCAGGACCAGCAGTCTTCGGGCTTTGACCTCGACCCTGCCGGTCGGGATCAGGGGATTCACCGTGTCCGCCGAGCGCAATACTACGTCCCCTTCCACGCCCACCACGTACTCCGGCCGCACTTCATCCGCGCGGTCATGCGCCTCCGCGCTGATTTCCGGGTTGCAGACAATCTGCGCCACCCCGCTGTGGTCGCGCAGGTCGAGAAAG
>Ga0326728_10022451_pt1 | contig 11709 bp, 19 predicted proteins | sample MB3enrmetagenome_FD_207602 | JGI IMG/M metagenome (GOLD analysis project Ga0326728, IMG submission 207602) | Lab enriched peat soil microbial communities from McLean, Ithaca, NY, United States - MB31MN | ecosystem: Environmental > Terrestrial > Soil > Wetlands > Peat | place: USA: New York... | reverse complement strand
GCATAGGCGCGACCCGCAGCCAAACCAGAGTTGCGGGCCATGCCGCGCGATTCCGCGCATGGACGTGCCGGCAAGTTCCGGCCCCAGCGGATACGGACGCGCGGAGAAGGAACCGGCGCCGTCCGACGCCACCTCGTATAGGCCGGAAAGAGTCGACACCACCACGCGACCGTGTGCGTCATTGGCCATACGCTCGGCGCCGGACAACATGCCGGTCAGCCCCGCGATGGGTTCGAAGCGCTGCCCGTCGAAGCGGAAGATGCGCGCGCAGGTATTGGCCCACAGCGCGCCATCCGCCGCCACGTGCAAGGCATGGACTTCCGTGCTGCACGGCAGCCCTTCGGCGCCGCCCATGAGACGGAAGCGGGTACCGTCATAGCGGTACAGCCCGCCTTCCGATCCGGCCCAGATGTAGCCGGCGCCGTCTTGCGCCAAGGACAGGATGGTAAGGTTCTGAAGCCCTTCGGCAGACCCGTAGTGGCGGAAACCGTACTGCTGGGCAACGCCAGAGGCATGCCACGCCAGGAGCAGCGTAGCACACGCAGCGAGCCTATGGCGCCACCACATCGCGGGTCCCCACGTATCGCATATCGGCCGGAAGTGCCAAGAATTATAGGTCAAATTCCGAAGCGCGGGAGCCTGCCGGAGTCGAGTTTGCCGAAGTGAAGGCCTGGGCCTGCGAAATCACTGATGGCTGTCGCTCAAGCAGGCGCAGGCGTTGCTGAACGCGCCGCACACGAATGAATGGATTGGAACACGGACTTCACATCGTTGTGCCGTCCACTGCTGCGACTTTGTCCGCGCCCGTGCCGAGGGGCATCGGATCAGGCGCCGGAACGATGACTGCAAAGTCCCAGTCGTCCTCTGTACGCTCTAAGGAGCGCCCCACCCCGCAGGTTCGGATGCCTTGACGGCGGCCTCGTCTGGATTCAGCTTTGTGTCCCAACGGGAGGCGTTGAAGCGTTGGCCGCTCACCTGATCGGCGGAGTCCGAGACTAGCCAGAGCAGCGGCGGCACCATGATCTCCGGTGAGATCAGCTTTGCCCGGACTTCAGCGGGGACTTCGTCCGGGATCATGCCCGTGAGACTCGCACCTCCAGGAAGCAGAGCGTTGACTGTCACACCCGTTCCGGCGAGATCCTGGGACCAGATGATGGTTTCGGATTCCAGGGCCGCTTTCGATGGACCGTAGGGAGAGAAGCCACGCCGCCGCATCGTTTCGTGATTCATCGAAATGTTGATGATCCTGCCCCAGCCTCGGGCGACCATGCCGGGCGCGACGGCCCGAGACATAAAGAACGGGCCATTCACGTTGGTTTCAATGATCATCCGCCAGGTCTCCGGGTCGGCTTCCCAGAAACGGGTAGGTTCACTCAGAAACCGTTCCGAAACATAACGCATCCCACGGCCGGCGTTGTTCACCAGAACATCGGGCGGTCCGAGCCGAACTTCGACTTCTTTGATCAGGGCTGCGCACGCGGATTCGCTGCTTACGTCCGCCATTATGGGGTGGATCCCTCCTGGCGGCGCTTCCCTGGCGACTGCTTCAATCTCATCGCGTGTCCGGGCAGCAGTAATGGCCACACGGAAACCCGCTCGGCTCAGGCCAAGTGCCACGGCCCTGCCAAGTCCTCGGCCTCCGCCGGTGACAATGGCTACTTTTCCGTCGTGCACCATGGCTATAGATTGATGGCGCGCATACCCTGCTCGTGATAGCGCTCTCCGGCTGTCACGCCCACGGGGAAAGCCTCATCGAGCCGGCGAAGATGCTCATCGGTCAGATGAATCCTCGGAACGAAACACACACGCCATCTCGAAGAGAATCTCGAAGCCTTGGACGTGTGGCTATTGATTCCACCTCGTCGGACGCTCCGTAGAATTCGGACATCCTCATACAGCCGAGTCCCAGCGCCGATACCTCTGGGCCATTCCGTCCGAGTTTTCTTTGCTCCATGATTGCTCCGGTTGATATCCCTAGTTTAGATTAACCAGAGTCGGACACCCATCCTGAAGAAGCTGACGAAGCCACCTGTGCGGCTAACGTACGCCCCCCTTTTCGTTCACCGACCTCTGCAGGGCGTTGCTCGACACAATTTCGCAGGCTGCGACAAGTTCAAAAAGCGATTGCCCGGCTCGCTCCAATTTTTCATTCGCGACTTCGGATCTGCGGCGGTCTACGCTCCAAGTCCTGGTATTCTGGGAGGTCGCGGAAGGAGACGAGATCACTTTATGTCGAAGATTGTCGTGATTGGCGGCACCGGCACGGTCGGTAGCCAAACCGTCCAGGAATTGTTGAAGCGCGGGGTCGACCTGCGGGTGATGACCCGTTCGGCCAACCGGATCGCCTCGCTGCCGAAGGGCGTCGAGGGAGTGACTGGGAACATGCTGGAACCGGAGTCCCTGCCGGCGGTCTTCGCGGGAGCCGACAAGCTATTCCTGATTACGCCGCTCGCCCGCGACGAGACTGCTCAAGGGATCGACGCTGTGGATGCGGCAGTTGCAGCAGGCATCCGGCGCATCGTTTATTTGAGCGTGCACCAGGCTGACAAGGCGCTCATGATTCCACACTTCGTCTCTAAGCTTCCGATTGAGGGCGTCATCCGGGCGAGCGGCGTGGAATATACGATCCTGCGGCCGAATAATTTCTATCAGAACGATCTTGCAGTGCTGGATGCCATCCGCGCGGGCGTCTATCCACAGCCTTCGGGCAGCGTTGGCATGCACCGCGTGGATGTGCGCGACATCGCCGAAGCCGCCGCCATCGCCTTGACTCAAGCCGGACACTCCGGCAAGACGTATGCCGTGGTGGGCCCGCGGGCTTGGACGGGCGCGGAAATCTGCGAGATGTTGACCCGCCATCTCGGCAAGCCGGTACTCTACGCCGGCGATGACCTGAAAGCTTGGGCGGCACAGGTGCGCGCATTCATGCCGGGTTGGCTCGTACGCGATTTGGAAATCATGTTTCAGCACTTCCTAAACGCCGGGCTGCTGGCGACACAGGCGGAGATCGACGAATTGACGGCCGTGTTGGGGCACGCTCCGCGCAGCTATGATGACTTCATCAAAGAAGTTCTGCCGGTCTAAATGCCAGTCCGCTGGAGGGCAGCCGCCCATCCAGACCAGCGCCGTCCATTCCTATGGGCCTCCTGTATCAGGTGGTCCATCCGTCGCTGGCCTTGTTGAGCTTTGTCGAGGCTTTCCGCACTATGGGCTTCCTGTTCCTGGCCATCATCCCGCTGATTTGCGCACGGCGACGAGAAACGCCGCCTCGGAGGAAACACCATGAGGGTTCTTCTGATTTCTGCGAACACCGAGAGGACGGCCATCCTCCCGTTACCGCTCGGGCCGGCGTTTGTAGCGGCCGCCTGCCGTCGGGCGGGGCATGAAACGGTATTGCTCAACCTAATGTTCGAACGCGATCCGCTGGCGGCGCTCCGGAAGGACATCGAAGAGTTCCGGCCCGGGGCGATCGGCATCTCGGTGCGCAACATCGACGACCAGAACATGGCCAACCCGAGGTTCCTGCTGCCGGCGGCTCGCGAAGTGGTGGCGGACTGCCGCCGGATGTCCACCGCCCCGATCGTCGTGGGCGGCCCCGGCTACAGCATGTTTCCGGAGAGCGCGCTGCGGTTCCTCCAGGCCGACATGGGAATCCGGGGTGAAGGCGAGGCCGTATTCCCAGAGTTGTTGGAGCGGTTGGAGAGTGGCGCCGACCCCTATGGGCTGCCCGGTGTGTACCTACCGGATCGTCCTCCCCCTGGCAGGATCTTCAGCACCCGCCTGGATAATCTGCCGCTTCCCGATCCCGAACTGTGGCTCCCCACAGCGCCCGAGAGCCGCGAACTTTGGATACCGGTCCAAGGGAAGCGCGGCTGTCCGATGGGCTGCAGCTTCTGTGCCACCAAGTCGATCGAAGGAACGCGGATCCGCCGGCGGTCTCCGGAAAGTATTGCGGAATGGATGGAGCGGGTAGCGGCGCGGGGCTTCCGCAAGTTCTGCACCGTGGACAACACGTTCAACATTCCGCCTTCGTACGCCAAGGGGTACTGCCGCGAGATCATCCGGCGGGGCCTGGATGTCAATCTGTGGTGCATCGTGTATCCCAAGTGGGTCGATCGCGAACTGGCGGAACTGATGGCCAAGGCCGGATGCCGGGAGGTCAGCCTGGGCTTCGAAAGCGGGTCGGACTGTGTGCTAACGCGGTTCCATAAGAAGTTCCGGGCCGCGGAGGTACGAACTATTGCGGCAATCTTCCGGGACGTCGGTATCCGTCGTACGGGTTTTCTGATGCTGGGAGGGCCGGGTGAAACCAGAGACACGGTCGAAGAGGGCCTTGCTTTTGTCGATTCCCTGGATCTCGACGCACTGAAGATCTCGGTGGGCATTCGGATCTACCCAGAGACGGATCTAGCGGCCACCGCGGTCGCAGAAGGCGTGATTGCGCCCAGCAACGATCTGCTTCGGCCTACCTTTTATATGGCCGCAGAGCTTAAGGACTGGCTGCCTGTGAGAATTGCCCGCTACCGGGCCTCCCGCCCCTGGGTAATGTAGGTTGACGGCGCTTATCGAGACTTCCAGCCCGCCATTGGCCATGGTCCAGGCTGAGGCCACGCCCGATGCCTCTTCCGGCGGAAGCGAGACCCGGCAGGGTCCCAATCGCCGCGCCAGGGAGGTAGGTGCGGCACGAACGGCCGGGCGGATGAATTCGCGCACAAGCGCTGCGGACAGGCTCGGGCCGCGGACCAAGGTCCATCCGTGCGCAAGCCGAAGCGGACTTCGCGTCGAGGCCATGGCATTCCCTCTCAGCCGCCCCGCCTCATGTCACGGAACGATTCCAAGCTCCATTCCCCTTCCGGCGCAGATGAGCGGCGTCGAAGGATGTACACATTGCCGTCGTTCGCTCTGACCCTGAAAAAGGCATCCTTCGGGCCGTACCACTGGTCAAGCAGTTCTTCCACGAAGTAATCCTCATCATCCAGCCGGAAACGAACCGGACGCTCATCCCCTTTGTAGCCGGAATAGCAGACTACCTCGACCTTCATCTCGTCATCCCGCCGATCCTCGACACACTTCCGTCTCTCTTGCCGGTGCCGGAGGTACTACGTCGTGTGCCAGATCGGCCAGCGCGCGCCGCGGCGTCGGTTCCGGTTCTTCTGCCCGATCCCCAACTGGCAGATCACCAACAGGTCCACGACGCGAATTATACCCTTGGGGAGGCTGCAACTGGCGTGCGACGAGCCGGACAACTCGAACCTTGCCCTGTGGTCAATGCACGCAGGGACTGAGCCGGCACCAATGAACGCCCACCGAACCACGCGAGTGTAGTATAAACACAGCATCATGTTTTCGATGGAAGAACCGAGGTATATCGAGTCACATGCCAACACCGAAACTCACGCCTGAAATCATCGTTGCCGCTGTTGAAGGCTACGAATCGCAGAAGGCCCGTATTGACCAGAAGATCGCTGAACTCCGGGCCATGCTGTCCGGTAACGGCATCGAACCCGCCGCCACATCGGAAGCGCCCACTCGCAACCGCCGGAAGATGAGCGCCGCCGCCCGGAAACGCATCGGTGACGCACAACGAAAACGATGGGCAGTTTCCAAGAAACAAGCTGCACCGCCGAAGAAGACGGCACCAAAGAAGAAACTGTCGCCAGCACGGAAAGCCGCACTGGTGGCGAATCTGGCGAAAGCAAGAGCAGCCAGGGCAGCGAAGCGGGCGGCGAAAGCGTAGACCACGAGCGGGCCTTATGCTGGACGGAATTGCACATGGACGAGGTGACCATCGAGATTTGATTCCAAGTGGGTGAAGATCGTTCACTCACCGCTGTGCTGGATCGTGGTTGCGTTGCAGGGCGTCTCAATCACTTTCGCCCCGCTGTTTCTGTATTGGAGCGGCAAGGGGATGTTCCATAACGGATTTGAATGGCTTATCGTGGGGTCATGCTTCGCAGTCATTCTTCTCGTGGGGTTTTTCTATATCCTGCTCGGTGGCGCAGTCATTGGCGAATTGAAGAAGAAGAACCTCTCCGCCTGATGCGTGCGGATTGTCCGTGGGCCGCCACAAGGACGTTTCGGGCCTGCGACTTCCGTACAAGTGGCGACTGAAAAAACTGCCGGGTAGAGGCATGGCGTCAAGGCCCAGGCCTCGCATTCGTGTTTCGTCGGTGTCGGCGCTGAAATAGAGTTCACGCAGAACGCCCGATTGATAAAGCTCCCAGCCAAGAAACAGAATGCATCTTGCCGACTGAAAACGGATTGGGTTTAGAATGAGCATGGAGCGATGCGGTGCCTTCAGGCCATTCGCAGTTCTCAGCTTCATACGACAAGACCACGAAAGTTCTTTCCGCTGTCATATCTCTTTTCCTAGCGGTCATCGCCATCATCACTTCGAGCGCAATCGTCGCCGGTATCGGAGCCGTGCTGATCTTGTTGTCCTATGGGTACTCCCCACGGGCTTATGTGGTTTCGGATCGGTCCATCATTGTCAGGCGGCTCATCGGAACGGCCCGCGTCTCCCTCGAAGGCATCCGTGAGGCACGAGCGGCGACCGAAGACGATCTCAGTGGTTGCATCCGCCTCTGGGGAAATGGTGGGCTTTGGGGTTATTACGGCTTGTTCCAGACCTCGAAACTCGGCAGGGCGTGGTGGTACGTCACGAATCGGAAGAACACGGTCGTCGTCATAACCGATCAGAAGACGACGCTATTCAGCCCGGACGATGTGCACGGGTTCTTAGCGGCTATTCGGGCGTCGGTGCCGGTCCCTGGAAGTCTATCAACCGAGGCGTTCTTTGCTTCTTCGCAGTTGCGCCCTGCCGGGAATCGAATAGGGAGTCTTTTCGGTGCCGCAATTGGCGTCGTGGTAATCGCCGTCGTCGCTCTCGCTTTTCTTTATTCACCCGGCCCGCCGAACTACACGCTGACCACCAGATCCCTGACCATCCACGACCGCTTTTACCCCGTGACATTGAATGCCGCTGCCGTGGACGTGGAGCACATTCGCATAGTCGATATCGGACGGGACGCTGAATGGAGACCAACAGAACGAACCAATGGCTTTGCCAACGGTCATTACCAATCCGGCTGGTTTAGGGTCGCCAATGGTCAGAAGGTCCGGATGTACCGGGTAGGCGGGAGGCGATTGGTCCTGTTGCCGCCGAGGGGCCGGGGAAGCGTTGTGCTTTTGGAAGTCAAGCAACCGGAACAGTTCGTCCAGGAAGTGCGGCTGAATTGGACAAACCGTTCTGAGTGATGAATGGGATTGAAAAAGATGCGCCACGGTAATCATGGTTATCATTGCGAATGTGCCAACCCTGTACTCGGAATTCTTTAACGGTCCCGCATCCGTGCCGCAACGACCGGCGCAAACATCAGGACCGCCATCCCGATCAAGAGGAACCCGCCCCGGAGGATGTTGTAATCAGACGCCAGATTTTCCCACGACCGCCCGAGCACGAAATGGCCGAAGCCGAATTCAAAGACAACCGTTAGTGCCAGCCAGAGAACCCCGACCAGGCCGAGCACTCTTCTCCCGGACGCATGAAGCCAGGGCACCAGAACGTAAGCAACTGCAAGAATCAACACTGATCCCGTGAAGACGCCGATCTGCCGTGACCGGAAATCCCCGACGACCGGCACCAGGAAGATCGTTCGCAGGGTGCCGTGGGTGAACTCGACGCCGATGAGAATGCACCAGACTACAAGCGCCCGCCTGAATTGATGGTAGCTGGCTTTGGAGAGACCGTCCAACTTTCAAGATTTCCTGGTAAACAGCCGCTCGAACCCCGGATAGGCCACGAGTGGGATCAGCCGGAAGTCGATCAGACCGGCACGCATCAGCGGCAGTTCTGATAGCCGCCGTCGAGCTTCATCGGCGCTGTCGCATTCCAATACGAGAACGGCTTCGTGCGTATCGGCGGTGAAGTACAGTTCACGCAGAACTCCTGACTGCTCAAGCTCCCAGGCTTTTCGAGCTTCCGCTTTCAAAATGTTGTCTGTGAACTGGTCGTCGGTCACGCCAGAAACTTCTTTTTCCACCGCCAGGATCTTCATACGTCACTCTCCTGATTTCCTCTTTTTCATTTAAGCAAACCCATGCCCTCGGCGGGGCTGGAAGGCAAGTCTCGAAGTGGCTGGAGACCAGAGATAGAATCTTGAAGTACGGCTCGACGGCGCTAACCGGCTATAACGCGGGCGCCTAGCCTTGGAAAGAACGTAATAGATCGATACTTTATCAGGCTTTAGCAAGTGCCCACGGTTCGCGCCGGCATGCTGCGTCTTTTTAACGATGGCTCCCACGCTGAAGCAACTTGTTGGCTGTCCTGCGAAGGATAGGATGGGAGCCAGCCAGCACACGTCTGGCCTGCCGTCGCTTAACGCGTCTGTCATAAGGCCAATCACTTGCGTACTCCAAAGCGTGCCTATCAGTTCACCGCAAATGACCAGCCTTCTCGCTGAACTCAAGAAACTTCGTGAATCCTGCCTCACCATGGAAAAGGAATTTGAAGAATCCATCGCCAGGGCCTGCCCGGAATCTCAGCGCAGCGTTCGAAACCTCCTCGATTACCTCGCTCTGCGCAAGCACGACCTGCGCGATCTGCAGCACCGCCTGCACGTTCTCGGCCTCTCTTCCATTGGAAGCAGCGGATCGAGCGAGCTGGCTCAAGTCGATGCCGTCATAGCGTCGTGGAATGCCTCGCCGGAGAAAAGAGCTTCGATCCATCGCTGCATGCGGACCGCGCCAGTCAGAAGACCGGTTCCGCCATCCTGGCCGAGCATGCCGATGAGCTTCTTGGACCAGCCTCCAAAGGCCGCGCGGTTCGCATCATGGTAACGATGCCGTCCGAAGCCGCCCAGTCCTACGAACTGGTCAAAAGCTTGATCGAGGCGGGTATGGACGTTATGCGGGTTAACTGCGCGCACGATTCCGAACACGAGTGGGAATGCATGATCGCCAACATGCGCCGCGCCAGTCAGGAATCGGGGAAACCTTGCAAGGTGCTGATGGATCTGGGCGGTCCCAAATTGCGGACTGGCCCCATCCACCGCGGATCTCATGTCGTGCGCTGGCGGGTTGGCAAGGACGCGCGGGGCGCTATTGTCGCGCCCGCGCACATCGTCTTGGTCGGCAAGCACCCGGGCGCGGAATCGCTGCCGTCGTCCGACGTCCAACTCCCCGTACCTGAGATTCTGCTGCGCTCCGCCCGTCCCGGCGATACCGTTCTGATTAAGGACAGCCGCGGGAGGCAGCGAAAGCTGATGGTGATCCAAAATGCCGGACACGCCTGCATCTGCACCTGCGAACGGAGCGCCTACGTGCTGAGTCGCGCCGAATGGTCGCTGGTGCGCGACGGCAGGGAAATCGACGCTGGCCATGTCGGCGACCTTCCCTTCGTCGAAGAACCCATTCGCCTGCGCCCGCGCGATTTGCTCGTCCTTACTAAGGACGAAAACAAGCCGCCCGCGGAGCATCGCGACATCCCGCACATCTCCTGCACGCTCCCCGAAATCTTCTCCACGGCGCTGGCGGGCCAGCCGATCTTCTTCGATGACGGCAAGATCGAAGGCCGCATCCGCGAGGTCCATCCCGATCACATGCTGGTCGAGATCGTGCACACCGGCCAGGACGGGGTCAAGCTCGGTTCGGCCAAAGGCATCAATTTCCCGGAAACCATTTTCGGCATCAGCGCGATGACCGAGAAAGACCGCCACGACCTCGACTTTGTCGCCGAACACGCCGATATCGTCGGCCTGTCCTTTGTGCGCCGGCCCGAGGACGTCCTGGAACTGCAGCAGGAGCTAGCCGCGCGCGGTAAGGACGGGCTGGGAATCATCCTCAAAATCGAAAGCCGCCCGGGATTCGAGCAGCTCCCGCTCATCATGATGGCGGCCGCGCGCCATCATCCGGCTGGAATCATGGTTGCGCGTGGCGACCTTGCCATCGAAGTCGGTTTCGATCGTATGGCCGAAGTCCAGGAAGAGATCCTCTGGCTCAGCGAAGCCGCGCACATGCCTGTGACCTGGGCGACGCAGGTCCTCGAAACGCTTGCCAAGACGGGCATCCCCTCGCGCGCCGAGGTCACCGATGCCGCCATGGGCGAACGCGCCGAGTGCGTCATGCTGAACAAGGGCGAACACATCCTCGACGCCGTCCGCTTCCTCGATGACATCTTGCACCGCATGCAAGCCCATCATCTGAAGAAGCAGTCCATGCTCCGCCACCTGGCCGTCGCGGAAGTCGATCACGCCTCGCCCCCTTGCGGCATAGCGTGTCATGACCGCCGTGTGGTTGTCCGTTCGATTCGGCGACGAACTCGAGATCGCTTCGTCCTCGCTCCACTCGACTTTGGCCGGGGACACGTGAGGGACGCGACAAAGCCAACTACACGCAGACTCCAGCCTACGCGCATTGGTTCGCTCAGAGGTGTTACCAAAGAGATCACAAGTAAGCGGACGTGGCCGAAGTCCGCAGTCCAATGAAAACGGGCTCCAAAACGACTGTATGTCTACCAACTTGTGATCTCATTGATAACTTCATTTCCCATCGAGGTCCAAACGGATTCAGGACGCGCACTGGCCGACAGGAGCCTCGTGGTGCTGATCCAGAAGTCCGGTTGGGTTCCCTTTCAATCGGCGCTTCAGGTGGATTCCCGAGGTCTCCACGAAGGCCGTTTCCCGAGGAATATGACGGCCGCCGGGCTGTTCTAAGAGTCGCCGAACGATACGTCCGAATGGATTCCTTTCACTTCTGTGGCCGCCGATCGAGTACCTGACAATGCGATGCGCGCTCATCAAACCTCGACAAGACCGCGCGAGCTGCAGATGGAACGTGGCTCACGGAATAATCCTCGCCCATGAAAGCGCGCACGCTATCGAGACTATCGAACCACATCATGGTAGTGAATTCGACCTCATCGCCCACCTCACGGCGCAGAAGGTCGATATGGCGGAAGCCCGGAATGTGTCGGGCTTCGATACCAGGGATCACTTCGCCGCGCACGACCGCTTCATAGGCCCCGGCGTTTTGTGGCGTTGTCCAGCCTTGCCAAACACGACAGATCATATCTTCCTCACTTGCTAGTGCCTTGTTCAGATGGCACGTGTCTCAAAATACCAACTTCGCATAAGGTGGATATTGGGTTTAGACCTGCCTCAGGACCAGGCATCGAGAGCGCCATGAAATCGCAAACCCCGTTCCTAACGCTGCGGCGCTTTTGCGGATTGGACGAAACAGACGCAGCAACTGGTTCAGGCAATCAAACGCGGGGGCGCCGCGGTGCGCGCCCTCTCAGTTACTGACCGGTGGCGCTCTTTTTATACGGTGGAGGATCGTTTCGGCTTCGTCCAGCAATTGCTTGCTATGCTCATGCAGCGCGCGATACTTCCCGGACAGCTCGTGGGTCGCATCCTCCACCAGTTCCCCGCTGCGCTCGTAAAGATCCTCGCACTTCTCTATCAGTTCCTTGCCCGCGTCGATCAGGTCATCCGCGACTTCTTCTCCCTTGCGGACTAATCTCCGGCGAGTGCGTGCACCTGACGCCGGTGCCATCAACAGCGCTGCCGCCGCGCCGATCGCGGCTCCCAGCAGGAAGAATACCGCTCGGTCTCCCGCTCCTGTATCCCGCATAGTACCTCCTCAGCCCAAAAAAGCGTTCTCCATCCCGAGCTTAGCGCCTCAGCATCGCTGCGTCTACCGTCGCGGGAA
>Ga0326728_10022450_pt1 | contig 11709 bp, 9 predicted proteins | sample MB3enrmetagenome_FD_207602 | JGI IMG/M metagenome (GOLD analysis project Ga0326728, IMG submission 207602) | Lab enriched peat soil microbial communities from McLean, Ithaca, NY, United States - MB31MN | ecosystem: Environmental > Terrestrial > Soil > Wetlands > Peat | place: USA: New York... | reverse complement strand
TACTGGCCAATTCATGCGTCACCATCACGAACGTGATGCCAAGACCCTTGGCCAGTTCCCGAATCAACGCATCGAGGCCGGCGGACGTTATGGGATCCAGGCCGGCCGAAGGCTCATCCAGAAACAGGATGCAGGGATCGAGCACAATGGCCCGCGCGATGGCGGCGCGCTTCTGCATGCCGCCGCTCAAATCCGCGGGCAACTTCGTTGCGGCGGATTCCAACCCGACCAACCGCAATTTGGAAAGCGCAATGAGGTCTTTGGCGTCTTCGGACAGGTTCGTAAATTCATCCAGCGGCAGGCGCACGTTTTCAATCGCGCTCAGCGAACCAAACAGCGCGCTGCTTTGATACAGCACCCCGAACTTGCGCAGGATGCGCAGGCGCTCCGGCCCTTCGGCGCTGGCCAGGTTGTCCCCGGAAATGAGCACTTCCCCGGAAATGGGCCGATGAAGCCCGATCAAGTGTTTGAGCAGCGTGCTTTTGCCTGAGCCTGAAGCGCCGAGAATCGCGAACACCTCGCCGCGGCGCACCTCGAAATTGATCCGCTCCAAAACGACGCTGCCCTCATACCCAATCGTCAGGTTTCGCACCACAATCATGCTGGCGGCCGGTTCCATCATTTTCGCAACGTATAAGTCACCGACGCAATGACCGCGTCGGCGAGAATAATCAACAAAATGCTGCTCACCACCGACCGGGTGGTGGAGTCTCCGACGGCCCGCGGACCCACGCCGGTCTGGAGGCCCCGCAGGCAGCTCACGGAGGCGACGATCGTTCCAAAGACCACGCTTTTGCAGAGGCCTTCCGCAAGATCGCCATAGTGGACTGCGGATTGAATTTGCTGCAACACCATTCGCAGGGGAAATCCCAATCCCAGCAACACCGGCACGCCGCCCAGCAACCCCGCGAACATCGCGTACATCGTCAGAACCGGAGTCAACAGAATGCCGGCCATGACGCGTTGCACGACCAGGAATTGGATCGGCGACAAGCCCATCGTTTGCAGGGCGTCCAATTCCTCATTCACCTTCATGGTCCCCAACTCCGCGGCAAACGCCGAGCCGGAGCGGCCCGCGAGCATGATCGCCGCCATGACCGGCCCCAACTCGCGCGACATGACCAACCCCAGCAAATTGGCGACGTAAACCTGCGCCCCGAGTTTTGCCAGCGGCTGCGCCGACTCAAACGCGATGACCATGCCCACCAGCATCGTGATGAGGGACACGATCGGGAGCGCATTCACGCCGGCGGTCTCGAACACCCGGAATACTTCCTTCCAGCGCATTCGGCGCGGCCGGAAAACGCTGCCCGCCAAATCCACAGTGACCTCGCCGATGAATTCAACCTGCTCCCGCAAATCCCGCAACCACGCCCCGGTTGCGGCGCCCACCTCTTCGGGAAAGGATCGCCGGGGCGGTTCGTGCGCCCGCAAGGCTTGAAAGTCCTCTATCGAGAAACTGCCGGAGAGGTTCTGCAGCTCGGAACTCAGCCCGCTCATGCGAACCGTCGCTCCGGGCGTCATCCGCCCGGCGTAAAGATAGTAAAGCAACGCCAGGCCCGCGCTGTCACAATAGGCCAAATCACTTGCATCTATCTCCAGACTGGAAACTCCGGCGCCCTTGAGTTCCTTCTCCAGGGCTTCCCACGCGGCGGGCGTCGAGGCCGCGTTCAGTCCGCCGTGCAGCGTCAGCAATACCGCGCCCTCGGCTTTGAGCGCCTCCCAACGAACAGAATGGCTGGCTGCTTCGTTCGCCGGCATCACGCAACCCCGTTAAAGCGATTTGACTTCTTCACAAAAATACTTTGCAAGCGGCTGATTATAAATGGCGCACCCAATGGGAGTTGAACCTATAACCTTCTGATCCGTAGTCAGATGCTCTATCCAATTGAGCTATGGGTGCAACCATTGATTACCAACGACTTGCGTTGATTAAATATATCGAGACTTGACTATTTGATACTGCATTCTGATACTGGCCGCATGAACGACGAAAAAACGCCGCCAGAGGAGAGCCTTTGGCAGAAAACACAGTTTGCAAATCTTGTCCGTTACATTCCATCTGGCGTTTATTTTGCCAGATTCAGGGTAAGAGGCAAGTTGATTCGTAAAAGCCTTAAAACCAATACCCTGACCGTCGCCAGGCTGAGGCTGGGTGATCTGGAAAAGGCCGAGCGTCAGACCGCCGAAAACCAATCCAATGCGAAGCGTGGAAAAATGACCTTCGGGGACGCTCTGAAAATATACCGCGAGCGTGTCAGCGGCGATGTCAGTCTCAAGCAACGAAGCAAAGCCTATTATGCTGAAAGAGTCACCGCGCTTCTCAAGTCGTGGCCTTCCTTGGAACGAACGGACGTTCGGAGACTTTCCTCGTCAGATTGCCTGACTTGGGCGGCATCATTTGGAAACGGAGCCAGCCCAACTGCCTTCAACAATACGGTCAAGGTTTTGCGGGGCATTCTGGCAATTGCGATGGAGTGCGGCGCCCGTTACGACAATCCAGCACTGAGCATCAAGCGTGCTGGGGTCAGGCCAAAAAAGCTGCAACTGCCCGAATTCACCAAATTCAGCGAGTTCATCACGGCCATGGAAAATGCAGGGGCGCGTTTTTCCCATTCCTGCGCGTACCTGGCCCGCTTCCTGGCTTATGGAGGTTTTCGCAAATCGGAAGCGGCGAATATTCAATGGCAGGATTGCGATTTTGTGGGGAACAAAATAACCGTGTTCGGCGATCCTGAGAGTCGCACCAAGAAAGGCGAGTTTCGTTCAGTGCCGATGATTCCTGACATGGTTCAATTGCTTGGGCGTTTGCGGATGGAAAGGCCCGACGCAAAACCCACTGACCCGGTCATGCTTGTCCAGGAATGCCAGAAGTTGATGGACCGGGCGGCCAAGATTATTAAGATTCCGCGCATTACCCACCACGACCTTCGCCACCTCTTCGCCACCCGCTGTATTGAATCTGGTGTGGACATCCCAACGGTGTCGCGCTGGCTCGGGCATAAAGATGGAGGGGCGCTGGCTATGAAAACGTATGGTCATCTGAGGAACGAGCACAGTCAGGCCATGGCGCAGAAGGTGAAGTTTTGAACATCTATAATGTCCTGACTCCAAAATCCTTGGAAACCGCGCAACCTTAAGGATGCGGCCAGGGCATTGATGTTCCGTATGCGGCTGACGTGCCACATCATTTTCATCAATGCCCTATGCAGTATTACTGAAATTGGCTTATCAGTTTTTTCGTTTGTGAAGGATCGTGTTTCATACGGATGCGCCAGACCAGTTCCTCGGGGCTGACAACGCGGATGCCGGCTGGCAAACGTTCAGCGCACCAAGTGACCGGGGAATAGCCGCAGACACCGCCTTCGCCCGCCGCATTTTTCTGCGGCATGTTCTCTACGTTTTCGTCGGTTCCGGGCGCGTGTTTGAAATAGGACCAGACATGATCAATCACCCAATCATAGTGCGGCAGTTGCCCGGGCCCCGTATTTTCAACCGTTTGCCGAATTTCGCGGGCGACCTTGGCAGGTGTGCCTGCGCGCTCGCGGTTGTTCGCATGTTCCCAAATAGAATAGCGGGCGGTGATCACAGGCACTTCGATGCCGTTGCGGTCTTTCACCCAGAATGTTTTGCCTGCACCCGCTTCGTAGGCAGAGTATTGGAAAACGAGAATCGCCAGCAGCCCATCGGTCTGGCGGGCGAAAACTTCGCAAGCCTTGTGTGCGTCCGGGGAATCAAACTGCGTGAAATTGAAGCCGATGATGCGTGTATTGGTTTTTTTCATCAACTCCCAGGTGCGCCGGGAGTGTTGGGCGAGCAGTTCCCATCGGTTCGTGCGCCCGCGCCCAAAGTGATCCGGGTAGTAATACCCGCCGCCCCATTCGATAAACCAGTCATTGGTCGTCCGGGTCGCCAGCGCATATTCAATCGCCTCTGGACATAACTGTGCCAGTTGATCGAAACAGCAGGACCAGCCAAATGGAATCTTCCCGCGTTCAGAGTTGCCCCAATAACTTTCGTTGCCAAAAAAGTTTCCCTCCAGCCACTGCACGTTGTCGCCGTCAGTATCAATGAAGGAGACGGCGCTGCGCGAATCGTTCCAATCAATCGTCCTTGGGTCAAAACTCGTTGCTTTGGAGAGACCGGGTTTTTCGGTTCCGGCCATCAAGACGGGTAAATTCAGGCTCCAATCGCTGGCAGTCTGGATGTCGCCATAGCCGGTGGACAGGTCGGTGTTTTCGAACTCGTCACCGCAGTTCCAGCCGAGAATAGGTGAGAGCGGTTCCATCCATGCCATTGCCAGCCGGGTCTGTTCGTCATTGCCATAGGCCGTGAACACCTTTTGCGCGATGGCCAGGTCGCGGACGTGAGCTGCCCGTGGATCTTGAAAGCAAAGCATCCGACGATTGAACTGACTCTTGTAAGTTTGAAAGCACCATAGTTGTGTTTTCTCGCGGACATCCAGCAGCAGCTCAAGGCCGCGCGCTTTCGCCTCCTTCTCCAAGTCCTCGTCCACGATTATGCCGTCCATCAATCCGGCCAGACTGGTGGCGATGTTGACGGAGCAATTCATGCCCGGCCGGTCGGCGTTGTTTTCACCTTTGGATTTGTCGCTGCGGTAAAGGATATAGCCTTTGATGATGCCCCTCTTGATATAGCGATCAACCAAATCCCAAGGTTCGTAAGTGCCCGGCGTTGCCAGATCGGGGTGCTGAACGAGCAGGCGTGCATACCATTTCTCCAGGTCGCCATCTCCGTTATTGACCCAGATCAGTTCATCCCCGCGGCCTTTGCTCACCGCCTTGGCAGCCAACCCCGCCACTGATTGCACCATCATTTGGAGCGCGACGCGGGGTTCAGGAAATTGTTGCTGGTTTGTCGTTCGAACCACGGCTTTTGGGAACGCTTGCGTCGGCCACCATCGGTCGTCCTCCTCTCCTGCGAAAACAGGGACGGCGATTAGCAACGCCATCACCAAAATCGGGATTGGCCCATCAAGCAAACTGCGCTTTATCCAGCCATTCATTCCGGATGAGGTTCGCCGGTCAAGACGAGCCGGTCAATTGTCATTTTCATACACCATGTTCCATCGGCTTATCCGGCTCAAAAACAAATGTTTGATGACGAAGAAAGAGGTGGGCTGGCGGTATGGACGGATCGAGGTCAGGGCGAGAATTCCCCACGGCAAAGGTGTCTGGCCGGCGATTTGGACGCTCGGCACCAATATTCCTGATCGATTATGTCCGCGTTTACAAAGAGTCGGGCGCCCAACACAATACTTCGTCAAACGCCGGCCAGCCCCATTAACAGATCCCGGTGTGGGTGTCGATGTTGGGGCCGCGCTGGAGTAAAAATGGCGGTGGAGGGCTTTATGGCACAATGCGGGCAATTGGGTGGGCATCCGGATGAAGTAAAAAGTGCAAGGACTCGCATGAAAACAACGGCAACCACGGAGGAGGTGTCTTCGCATCCGGGAGAAAAAGGGCTTGGGAGCCAAAAAAGGCATCGGAACACCCCCTGTGCCAGAGAAAAACCGAGGGGCGGACTGGAAAATGGGCTTGCAAATCTGTGGAGCAGGAAGAAAAGTACGAAAAAGGCCCACGCTGGTTGTGGGTAAGAAATCGAATGGGAAATGTCAGTTTAACATCCACCTGGCCGGAAAAATTATGACAACCGATGCCGCGCTTAAAATGTCAAAGCGGACCAAATGGCTGGCTGCGCTTGGGGTCGCGGTGGTCCTCTATACCGTCGTCGGGTTCTTCGTCGTGCCAGTCATTGTTAAATCGCAGATGCTCAAACGCCTGCCGGCGCTGACCAAAAGGCAGGTTGCCATCGAGCGCGTCAAGTTTAATCCTTACGTGCTTTCATTGACCATCGACGGCTTTTCATTGAAGGAAACCAATGGCGACGTGTTCAGTTCGTTCAGCGAACTTTACATCCATTTCCAGCTCTCCTCGATCTTCAAGGGAAGCTGGGTCTTTGATGAGATCTCGTTGCACGATCCCTTCGCGCAAATCACTTATCTCAAGGACGGCACGTTCAACTTCGCCAATTTGATCAGCAACCCATCACCCGCGTCCGCGCCTCAAAAACCTCAACCGCCGCCGCCCGTCATTGTGTATCATCTCCGCATCACCAATGGCGCGGTTGCCTTTGACGATCTCACGCGGAAAAGCCCCTTCAAAGTCCGCTACCAGCCCATTAACGTCAATCTCACGGATTTCACCACCCTGCGCGACCAGAGCAGTCCTCACGAGATCGTCGCCACCGGCGATTCCGGCGAAAGTATTGGCTGGACGGGGAATATCACCGTCAATCCGCTCCGCGTGGCCGGCACAATCCGGCTCAGCGGATTCAAGCTTAACAAGTACAAGCCCTACAGCCAGGACTACGCGCTTTTTGAAATCGCCGACGGCCAGATCAATGCCGCGGCGGAATATCGTTATGACTCCACGGCCAATGCGCTCGACCTGGAGGTTTCGAATGCGGTCATGACGTTGAGCCGGCTCCAACTCAAAACCCCGGACACGGGCGAAGATGTTTTGTCGATCCCCACGCTGTCCATCAAGCAAGTGGAGGCGAATGTGGCCCGGCGCACAGCGAAGATCGGCCAGATCAAATCGAGCGGAGGCTCGATATTAGTCCGTCAGAACCAGGATGGAACCATCAATTTTCTTTCCAATCTGGTCCCGCAGCCCAATGCAGCCTCAACCCATTCCGCCCCGGCCGCCGGCCCGCCCTGGACGGTCAACATCGAGGAAATCGCCTTCGACAATTATGCCATCAAGGCTGAGGACAAGAAGCCGCCCAAGCCCGCGACGTTCAACATCGACCAGTTCGGTTTTAACTTGAAGAATGTCTCCAACCTCAGCAACGAGCTGGTCACGCTGGCGCTTTCCCTGCGCTTGCAGGAAACCGGCTTGATCGGCGTCAACGGCGCCGCCACGCTTCTTCCCCCTTCGGCGGATTTGCAAATTGGCGTGACCAACCTGGATCTGCGCGCCGTGCAGCCCTATCTCGACGAGCAGGTCAAACTGGCGGTCACGCGCGGCGCGCTCAATGTCAACGGCCACGCGCATTATGCGCCAGCCGGACAGGATGTTCCCCTGGTCACCTTCTCCGGCGATGTTGCAGTGCGGGATTTTGCCGTGACCGATGAAGTGCTGTTCAACGACCTGGCCAAATGGGATTCGCTCGACATAATCGGCATCAACGTGGCTTTGCAACCGGACAAATTCCAGATCGGCCAGATCAAGTTTTCCCACCCGGACACCAGTGTAATCATCGGCCCGGATCATCGCTTGAATCTCCTGACCCTCTTGCCGGAAAAAAAGACCGCCCCGGCGGAAACCAACTCACCGCCGCCAACGAACACCACCCCGAATCTGATGCTTGGCGCGTTTGTCTTTGAAAATGCCTCGCTTCACTTTGCCGACCGGTCCATCGAGCCAAATTGCACCTTTGACGTTCAGGAATCCAGCGGCAGCGTCAAGGGTATTTCCTCACTGGTGCAGGCACCGGCCACGGTGGATGTGAAAGGCAAAGTCGATCAGTTTTCGCCCTTCAGTGTGACCGGCACAATCAATCCCATGCCAGACAAGCTTTTTGTGGACATCTCCATTGCCTTTACCAACACCGGGCTGACCGCGTTCAGTCCCTACACCGAAAAATTTGCGGGCCGGCCGCTGGAGAAGGGCAAACTTTCCCTGGCCCTGCATTATCAGATCACACAGAAAGCTCTGAATGCCGAGAACGGCATTTTCATCGATCAACTCACGCTCGGTGCCAAAAATAACAGCACCAACGCAACCAGCCTGCCCGTCAAACTGGCCATTGCGCTGCTCAAGGACCGCAATGGCCGCATCAAACTGGACGTTCCAGTGCAAGGGCGATTGGACGATCCCAAATTCAAACTTGGGCCGATCATTTGGGGAGTGGTCGAGAATCTCATCATCAAGGCGGCCACTTCGCCGTTTTCGTTGCTGGGCGCAATGTTCGGCGCCGGGGACGAATTGAGCTTTGTCGCCTTCGATCCCGGCCTGGCGGATATCTCCCAGGCCGAAAGCAAGAAACTGGACACACTGGCCAAAGCACTTTACGAGCGGCCCGCGTTGAACTTGGAGATTAACGGCTCCGTCGATCCGGCGAAGGACCGCGAAGAAATGGCCCGCGCCAAACTCCAGCGGCAAATCAAAGCGCTCTTCATCAAGGAAATGACCGATGCCGGCAAACCTCCCGTCGCCTTGGATGAACTCAAGCTGGAGCCGGGCGATTATGAACGGCTGGTGGCCAGGGCTTACAGCAACACCTTTGGCGCTTACCGGCCGCCGGGAACCAATCAAACGCCGGACACCTCCGCGCCTCCGCCTCCCAAAAAGCCAATCCCGGCCACCGTTCACGTCGTCGAGAATTTGCCGCCTCCGGCCAGGTCGCCATTTGAACATGGAGCAGCGCGCATGGTTTTCTTATCGCACCGGGGCGGAGTCGTTGGGGCGCCGCCCGTGGAAACCAGGAAGCCGGCCTCACCCGCGCCGGGCGTTGTCGCGCAAAGCGATCTGGCCGGCATGGAAGAACAACTTTTGCAAAAGATCGAGATTACCAGCGACGACTTTCGGCAGTTAATGCAGGACCGGGCCAATCAGGTTGAAGGTTACCTTTTGAAATCGGGAAAGGTGACGGCCGACAGATTGTTCATCACCGTCCCCAAACCAATCGAGGCCAATTTCAAAGGCGAAGACCGTGTCAATCTCACGTTAAATTAGCCCTCCTCCTTTCTCAGGGTGACCGAAGGAGGCTGCCTGAGCATGCCGCGGCTCATCAGCAGGCCGAGGCCCGCTGTCAGGGCCGGCGTCGCCACCAGGGCGCACAGCAATGGCGCCGCCATCGGCACAAAATGAATTAGATCCGGTCGGGACGGACAGACAACGAATGACAACAGGCGGGAGGGCCGACAGTGGGCGTGTAAGCCTGTTGTTGGCGTCAGATGCGGACGAACTTGAAATGCCATGCCTGCGTGAAACCGTGGCTCCTGCGATTACAAGGATTCGCCAAGAGCTTGATTTGATGGGGAGCTGAAGGGAAAACGGGATGACCCCAATAGTCCACATCTCCGCCATTGACTCCCAAGCCCCACCCGGTTTAAAAATCCTCCCATGAATATCAATGATTTATCAACGGACCAAATCCGAAGCATTATCGTCATCAAGAAAAAGATCGAGAAGCTGCAAATTGCCGTCGAGAAGAGGGTTGAGAAACTGCAAGGCAAGATCGATTCAATTGCGGGTGGCGGAGGAATGCGCAGTCCATTCACCAAGAAGAAACGCCGCATGTCCAGGGCTGGTCGGGCTGCCATTGCTGCTGCTGCCAGGGCGAGATGGGCCAAGTATCGAGGCAAAGCGGCAAAGAAGTCCAAGCCGGCCAGGAAGAAAAGAAAAGTCAGTGCGGCGGTGAGGGCGAAGCTGGCGGCAATTGCAAAGGCGAGATGGGTCAAGGCGAGGGCAGAGGGGAAGACGACGCTTTGAGGGTTGATAAAAACGATGGCAGGTGCCGGAATGGAAGGCACACCGAATGACACCGGAAAAACCAACGCGAGTTTTCATCTGCTACCGTTGACATTGGGCCGATCTCTGGCGTAAAAGGCACGAGAAGACAAAATGCCCGGGTGTTGACACCACTTCAAACCCCCTTAAGGTGCCCTATATGACTACCAGAATTAACCGTCTGACAACGCTCATTCTAAGCGCGGCAGTGATTACACTGCTGCCACCCATGTCTGTGGCCCAAGTCCCTGCCGATCTTGCGTCCAAGAAAGATTTCTCGGCCGCGAGAGCTTCGAGTACCGACCCCAGAGGACGAAACGGCGACTCTCGGAGCATCGATTCCGGCCAGACCCTCACGCTGATGGATGTCAAAGGCAGCGGCCGGGTCACGCACATCTGGTTTACCATCGGTTCACCTTCCCCCGAACACCTGCGGGAACTGGTGCTGCGCATGACCTGGGATGATGCGACCCGTCCAGCCGTGGAGTGTCCAGTGGGCGACTTTTTTGCCCAAGGACACGGGAAATATGTCGAGTTCCAGAGTGCGCCCGTGGTGGTCGGTGCCCGGAATGCCCTGAACTGTTACTGGCCGATGCCCTTCAAAAAGCATGCCGTGCTCACGGTTGCCAACGAGGGTGACCGAAGGGTGAATAATTTTTATTTTAATATCGACTATCGGTTGGATCAGGATGCACAACCGAATGCGCGCTATTTTCATACCCAGTATCGCACCTACTTTCCCGCCCCCGTCGGCAAGCCGCTGACGATTTGCGAAACCAAGGGCGCGGGCCACTTCGTGGGCACCTTCATCTCCGTGACGGCCAACAGCGATGGGTGGTGGGGCGAGGGCAATGATTATTGGTACGTGGACGGTTCCAAGAAACCGGTCATTAGCGGCACTGGCAGCGAGGACTACTTCTGTGGCGCTTGGGATTTTGGCCGGGCGTTTTGGAACCCCTGTTTTGGCGTGCCCTACTACGACAACGCGAGCAAAGGCGGCGAGAAGCGCGGCATCTTGAACACCTGCTACCGCTGGCACATCCAGGATCCCGTGCCGTTCAAACAGAGTCTCCTCTTTACACTGGAGCATGGGCGGAGCGGTTGGGACGAAGATCGCAAGCCGTTTCCCAACCACTACACGACAGTCGGTTTCTACTACCTGGACAATCCGGAAGGCGATGGCCCGGCCATCCCCTCCTTCAAGGACCGCATCCCTGCGCTCATACCTCTTCCCCTTGAACAAGCGAAGTAGGACCATGTCCATTTCATAAAACCGGGCTTCTTAATCCTGGGTTCCACCCGCATCGCATTTGGCGTGACGCACGTCCACAGAAAACAAGAGGGCGCAGGCATCTCACCTGCGCCTTACACTTGCCACGGCACGCTAAGAAGTGGTCGCAGGCTGGGAAACCTGCCGAAACCATTACGCACCATCGCTAAATCAACATACCCCTGCTCGTCTCCCAATGCAAATCCCCACCCAAAGAATCCTTTCGCCCCGGCGTCATAAAAAAGGCCGGACGCCATTGAAGCGGCCGGCTCACAACAGGAATACAATCCTGTTAACCAAACCTCGGAATCACAGCCGAATGGGAAAACCACAAAAGGCCCCATTCGGACCCGTGTCCAAGGTGTATTGAATTTGACTTATTTTCTGGCCGAATGTTCAAACCTTCTTGGACACCGCGCCAAGCCCCTCTGTGGCGAACCGACGGAAATTGAGCGGTTTTTGAGGGGGACCGCCGGGTATTGAGTTGGGCTATCTATTTGGAATGGTCTGTTTTTGATTAAGGAAAAGGTTAGTTTTCGAATCGCTTGCGCCAGGCCCAAAGGCCGAGCGCCGGGTTGGAAATATAGAAAATCCGTTCGCCGTCGGGTAGCGTGTTCCAGCCGTCCTTCAGGGCCGCTGGATTATAGCGCCGCATCGTGGTGGCAAGATCGGCATATTTGAAGCCGACGCTCTCGATCTCCGCACGTGTCAGTTGGCCGGGGCAATAGGTAATACTGAACCGGCCTTCGCTGGAGCCGTGAATCAGGTGTGCGGCGGCGCTGAGGTTCTCACGCAACTCGTCGTTGGCACGAGTTGCTGCGAGCGTGGCCGGCGTGCCGCGATACCCGTACTTGCGGATGAGACGATCAATCTCCGGGTCTTCGCCAAACTCTTTGAGAC
>Ga0326728_10022449_pt1 | contig 11710 bp, 7 predicted proteins | sample MB3enrmetagenome_FD_207602 | JGI IMG/M metagenome (GOLD analysis project Ga0326728, IMG submission 207602) | Lab enriched peat soil microbial communities from McLean, Ithaca, NY, United States - MB31MN | ecosystem: Environmental > Terrestrial > Soil > Wetlands > Peat | place: USA: New York... | reverse complement strand
GCGTGTCCGGACAAACTCCCGCATTCGGACAATCGGTGAACGCGTTTACCTTTATTAATCTGGCTGATTCGTAAGAAATCCGTTACAAAAAAATCACGTGTTCGAGCGTTTTTTGCGAGAGGCGAAAAATGTCACGGGATGTGGCGCGCACGCATCGCATGCTCGCGCCCCCTCAGTCTGGCGGCTTAACAATTGCCGCTATCTCCTACGAAGCCGGCTTCGCCGATCTTTCTCATTTCAACCGGTGCTTCCGGCAGCGCTACGGTTCGACGCCTTCCGGTGTGAGTGGGTAAGCTAGACGCGATCATAGCCAGCGGTAACGGTGCCCGGTAGGCAACCGGTCTGAAACCGGCAGCCAGTTACAGGCTTGACGTTTTCACGCGGCTTTGGTGCGCTCCATGCGCGCGAAATAGGGCAGAAGCTTAAACCTTGCATAAGGCAAATATTGCTGATTTTGGATTAGCCCCTCGAATTGCGTCAGCCGCTCCAAAATGCCATGCAAATTCGCAGCTTCTGGCCCGGAATTCGCTCCGCACAAAGCTCGCACGACCGCCTTTTTGTGATCCGGCTGCTGGTTCTTGAGGTAGATCTTGGTGTCGAGCGCGCCGGAGAGATCGGGCGGCAAATCGCCGGGATATTGCGTGCCGATGGCAATGCCGGCTCCAAAGGCGCGGCCCTCGCGGGCGAGGTTTTCGAGATGCGTCGAATGCGCGACGCGCCAGGCCTCGTCTAGCACGAGCAGGCGCGTGAGCTTGCGCGGCTGGGTGCGCCGCAGCAGTACGCCGTGCAGGCGGATGATGATCAGCTCGGCCAGTGCCGCCTTGATTTCATCGGTCGGCAGAGCGAACAGCGACAGCACGAGCCGCTCGTCGAGCATCGCCTCGAAGGGCACCGGCAGCCTATCGGATTTCGGGAACAGCCCAAGCTCGAACAGCGGCGCGATGCGGTCGAGCAAGCTGATGGCTTGCGGGTTCTTCGCTTCCTTTTGCTCTTCGAGAATCGCAACGACATCGTCGAAATTCGGCGGGCGGACGCTGTCGGCATCGACCCAGGCTTGCGGATTGATGCCACGCCGCTCGAACGCCTCCTTCATGGCGTCGCGAAGCGTTGCGGTCTGCCGGTCGCCGAGCGCAAACACGCGCTTCAAAACGCCCGTGATCGTGAAAATGTGCTCGATGGGCTGCGCTTGCCCGTCGTCGCTTGGGCTCGGCATCAAGGGATTGAACGGAATGCCGTGCCGGCGCACATCGTGAACCTTCAGCCCGATGGCCTGCACGAAGCTGCGCTCGGAGTAGTCGTTTTTGAAATCGAAGATGCAAACCGGGAAGCCCATGGCGGCAACGCCGTCGATGAGCACGTTCAGCGTCTGCGTCTTACCCGAGCCGGGGTCGCCGGTGACGAGGATGCCGAAATTCAAAAGCTTCGCTTCGGTCTCGAAGGGCGCCCAATGCACCTGGCCCCCATCTTCGTGGGCGCCGAGCATCACCGCTTGATTAGCGGGGGCGCGCCGGCGCGGAACTGGGGCGGGAGCCGGCGCTTGCTCGATCTCTGCGGCCTCGTCCTCTTCGGCGGCGGCCTTCACGTAAGGGAACTGTACGATATCGGCAAGCGCGCCAACTTTCGTAAGCGGGCGCGCCTCGCGCTGCCAGGCCTCGAAGCCCGCGGCATCCTTGAAATTGCGGAAGAAGTGACGCGCGGAATCGAGGCGCTCCCAAGCCAGCATCTCGATTTGCGGCACGATGATCGACTGCATCTCTTCGGCGTCCCGGATGAGCGGCGCGATGAACCGGCCCGAGCGCGGAAGCCGGCCGCCGCGCGGGCGCACGAGAACGGGCCTTGCCCCGCTGACGCCGCGCAGAAACACACGGATTTCCTCGGCCAGCGGGGCGCCGCGCGCCTCGTTGCAAAGCGCGATCTCGCGGCGCTCTACGCTTTGTCCATCCTTCTGGAAGTCGGCCTCGATGATGACCGTCCCGGCCCGGCCGCGCACGCTGCGCCGCGTCTTGATGGCGGTGATGCCCTCGATCTCGGCCGCTGCGGCTTGTACGGCCCATTCGAGGATCTCGGCCTGCTGAATGCCGTTGCCGATGGCAGGCTGAACGGTCCGCGACGTCAGCTCGCCATGCCATTTGTCGTCGAAATTGGTGGCGGAGACAGAGGGCGCGGCGGCGGCCGGCGCATCGCTCGTAATAGACGGCGGCGGCGGCATGTCGTCCATCGAAGGTATCGCGCCCAGGCTCAAATAGACGCGCCTGAATTGCTGGATCAGCTCGAACACATAGCGCGAGGTTTGGCCGCCTAGCTCATCGATCATCCAAGCGGGGAATGGATAAAGCGGATCGGCCGCCTGGACCTTGGCTCCGCAGCGCTCGAAGAGCTCCGCGAGCCTGCGCCTCAGAAGCGCCTCAGCCTGCCTTCGCGCTAACGGCTTGAGCCTCACGGGCATCGAGCCGAACCGTTCGATCCGGTCCCGGATCGAGCTGTCTATGCCGTCCCCGATCGTATCGTAAAGCGAGGGCAGAACCGCAAACGCCACGCAAAGCGGCGGCAGCGTCTCCGCCAAAAGCGCGCCCCGGCTGAACAGATGGCGCAACCGCTGCTCCCAGCCCTGCACCCGGCTTTGCTCCAATTGGTCGAAGGCGAGCAGGAGCGCCCCGCCGGTGGCGCCGATCACGTTCACAAGCGCGTCGATATGGCCGCGGGCAACATGGTCGCCGGTATCTTGTGTCAGGCGCACCCCGCCGATGCTGACGTTCATCGGCTGCCCACGCAGATAGGAAAACGCGTCGTCGTCGCCGGCCGCTGCCCCGAGCAGCCCCGCAATGAAGGCCTCGGAGGGAACGGGCAGATGCGACAGCTTTTGCAGCTGAGCGCGGATCGAAACGATGAGCGGACGCAGATCGAAGTCCCGGATGTCGCCGCCCTCGTCGAAAACCTCGCGCTTAAAAGCCTGGGCGGCATCGCGCTGGCCGTGAGCGAGCACGGTCTGAGCGAGCCGGCTGAGCGGCGATGGCGCGCCCGCAGCCACGAGATAACGCTCCGACAGCCGCGAGACGAGCGCCCGCAGAAGCCAGGCGTCGAGGTCCTTCTCAGCGACGAGATCGACCATCGGGAACAGGGCCGCGTAAACGCCGCCTTCTTGATGCATGCGCCGGATCGCGGTGAGAAGCGTGTGGGTTTTGCCGGTGCCGGTCGCGCCTTTGATTAACAGGATACGGGACGCAGGATCGGGATTTTGGCCGCGTGCCTGGGCGGCAATGGCGTTCAGTGCGTCGCCGGCCTCCGCTTCGATCTCGGGCACATCGAGCCGCTCCTCATCGGCCGCCCCCGCCAGCGAGGCCACGGCGCCAAAGACTCGGTCGAATTCCGGGCTTTCGAAAGCCTTGAGCCGCAAATCCATGTTCTAAAGACCTTAAATCCACTGATTGACGATAAAATGCCGTTCGTCGCGGCCCAACCTTAGGCGCGAGCGCTCCTTGAGGCCGGCATCGAGGGGACCCGTAATGTCGTAGCGCTCCAGATCGAGGAGGCCCTCGCGTGCGGCTTCGGCGAGATTGGCCTTGAACTCCTCGAGGTTGCCGAGCGCCAAGCCCTCGGCGAGCCCGGCATCGTAAACCTGGGCAATGGCCACCCGGCCCGTATAAGGCTTCGTCTCGAGCCGGCCCGCAAGCTTCTTGACCGATTTCGCGAAGCTCTCCAGCTCGAAAGTTTGGGCAAATCCCGCGCCGCCCGCGGCCCTAGCCGATATCGCCGCCCGGATAATGGTTGCGGTGAGCGCTTGTACGGTATCCGCTGGGCCGCCGAGCCCCTTGGACAGCAAGGCCGCATCTGCTTGCAAGACCGTCCCCCGTTGCAGGCCGGCGAAAGAAAGATAGATGCGCCGGCTCATTTCATCGAACTTGAATGCCTTCAGGGGCGCCTTCGCGCATTCCCCGAAAACGCCGCCGAATGACGCAACGATACGAGAGAGAAGCGCGCAGCGAGCCTGCTGCGCAGCCGGCCAAGCCGGAAGCTCATCGAGCGCATAAACCTGGCGGAGCGCGAGCGCCGCAAGATCGCGCCTGTGCTTGACTCCGGGTAAGGCCGGGCCATTAAGCGCGCGGACGGCTAGCGCCAGGAGCGCATCCTGCCCCGCAGAACCTGCGCCTTGCACCTTCGCAATCAAGAGGCCTGCATCGTCCAGAACGAGGCCGAGCCGCCTCGCCTCGCCCAAGCTTTCCGCAAAGGGTAGGACGCCATCCAATGCCTTCGCCGCAGCTTGCGCCGCACAGCATCCTTTCGGCTGTCCAGCCACCCACGCGGCCAGCACCTCAGGCGCCGTGAGCGGCTTGAGGCGGGCTAGGCCCGGCTGCGGCAAAGGCGATGCGCTGTTTTGCGGCGTGGTCATCGTATTGCGGCCTGCTTCCAGGATGAGACTCTCCAATGTGTTAACGGCCGTTAAGCTACCTGATTCGAAGGAAACTTACACCCCGGGGCGGGCAAAAGGCGGGATGGGGAGCGCACGCGGCAGCCGCGATTTGGCGATGCCCGCCGAATGAACGGTTGCCTCTACCGGTTTTCACTTATACACAGCGCCTCCTTTTTGCATACAGCTTGTCCACAGCTGTGTACGGAATAAGCTAGGAACGACCCCGTTATTAGAGTTGAGGCAGGTTGCTAGCGATGCAGCGGGGTGCCAGGAACCTGCCTCTGCACTGTATTACCCATGTATAGTCCGCTTACGAGGTGCCTAATATGCACTCTATATTCGACGATCCCGGCTACTGGAATATGCGCGCCAGCGAAGTTGTTACGCGCCTAGCGCTAGTTACCGGCAAGGCCGAGCGCGGCATGCTGCTTCGATTGCATGAGGACTACGTCAGACTGGCCAGCGCCGCTATGGTGCGCGCAGGCTGCAGAGCAATTGCGCGCCCCCTGCTGGCAGGGCGAGCGCTTGCACTTGAGAAAGGCGCGCTAGCAAATCGCCTCAACGCGAGGCATCGGCAAACGGATCGATCCCATCCTGTGCCCTTAAACCGGCTTCGCAAAAGCGCCGCTGCGGCTTAAGAAAGTCACTGCGCGGGCGCTGTCCGCGCAAAAGCCGGCGCGGGGGCAAATTGTGCGGCAACTCGCGGCCGCGCGTCGGCCGGCTGGCGCCGAGCCGCGGAGCCTCTGCCGCTTGGGCTTCAATAGAAAGTGGAAGAGTGGCGGGAGTGACGGAAGCTGACTAACTTAGTGAAATCACATCGGAGCTTTGTGGCACTGTTTCGTGATGGGCATTTCCAAGTTTGGCTAACTTTCCGTAATCGCGCGCCCGAATGGAATCGCCTATGGCTGCGCCGCCGGCTGCATTGCAGTATCGGTGCCGGGGGGCAAGCCGAAGGCGCGAATGAGGGCCATCGTGGCCAACGCGGTAGCAACGGATGGATCGGCGGGGGCGTTAGCGTCAGTTTGAGGAATAAGCGCGTTGCCGATCCTTGGCCCGGACGCGTTCAAGTCAGCGGCGTTCAGACCTCCGTAGGAGTTGAGCGCGTTGCCGATTGACGGGGCCGCCGGTTGGGCTTGCTGCGCGGAAAGGTTCAGCGCGTTCTTGGAAATCGCGGGCGGGGTGGGTACGCTCACATAAGCATAAGGGATGCTGTCAAACGAGACGATGGAGGCGGTTGCGGGCTGTGGATCGTTTTGGGCCGGCGGGTAGGTATTGTAGCCAAGTGCCGCCCGGAGGACGTCCGCATTGTCTTTGTAGTTATAAAAGCTTGAGCCTGGCTTAGAGAAATCGGGAAACCAATGCGTTTGCCCTGCCGCTTCCTGCGTTAGTTTTTCCGGTCCGCGCACATAATATTGGGTGACTGCCGCCGCTTTTTGGTCATCGGGGAGAAAATCCCACCCTGCCGGCGTCATGTGATATTTGTAAAACTGCGTTGCTTCTGACGCGAGAAGGCCTGAAACATTGGCCGTGAGAGGATTACCTGGGTCCCGAAGATCGCTAATGAATTGCGGCAAATTTCCGTTGTATCTGTTGAGACCCAGAAAATCGGCTTCTCCCTGGTATTGAGAGTTATAATTATCGAGGAGCGAGATCGCGGTCCTAATCTTGATGTTTCCTGGACCAACATCGAAGAGGAGAGGGTATCTGATGGCGCTACCACCCGGATACATCAATGTCTCGGGATCCAGCTTATTGGTCGCGTCGTACTTTGCTCTTATGTCTTGGTCGCTCGTTTGCATAAGACCAGCGACTTTCCACTGCTTTATAGGATTTCCAAGCATGCGTTTTGGATCGTATTTGTAATAATCCGGCTCCAGGGTTTGCTCCCGCGCTATTCCAGCGGCAACTGAAAGTGGCGACACACCAAGAGCTCCAGCTACCAAACTTATATTATTTGCGTTGTTACTTAGATATTGCAACGCCTCTGGAGCGTAGCGAAAAAAATGTTCCGCCATGTTCAACCTCCCTTACATGGGTAAGCATTAAAGCGTCATGTAGACAGTCGCAACACTTAGTACGCATTGTAAGACTAACATAGAAACGTAAATATTATTTGGCCTGAAATCTGGTTTGTTGGTTAAAGCGTTAGATATGCATTTGGACGTTATGATAAAACCTGACGGCAGCGAAGGAAACGTGATAGTAGAACACACCGTCATCACGAGAAATAATGGACTCCATGTTCTGAAATCATCATCTTGTGGGCTAAAAGCGAAAATAGACGTCAGAAAAGAAAAGAACCCTGGGAAGCTTGCTGAAAACAGAATCGCCCTGAATAATTTTCTATCTGCAAGGTAAAAAATAATAAAACTGATTACAGCGCACGAGGCCATGCCAGTTGGTTTGATCGAAAGCACAAATACATAAAACATTGTATTTGTAACCGCGTCCATGTTTTTTCCTCTTACTTACTTGGTCTTATGCTGGTTGAGCGACAAGTTTTGGCGTAATTCGATGAAACTGCTCATTAGATTATTTCCCCACGCCTGACAGGCTGGGCCGGGACGTTTCACGCTTAGAGAATAGCACCACCAAATGCGACGATAACCGAAATCTAAATTATGCCCATATGTCTCCCTTTGCCGGGAAAAACGTAAACGAAGACACCTTTATTAAATCTTAATTGAAATAAGCCTGCGGCGAGCATATGCAGACCGCTTCACATCCCGGTAACATGACCCCACGGAAGGCGCGCGCTAATCGTGCGAATGCGCCGAATCGATCACCGAAACCGTGAGAAAAGTCGCGGGGTCTGAATCTGGGCCCAAAATCGTTAGCCAATTTTGGCAGTCAGTGATTGATTCGTATTCATTTTTTAGGAAAATGGCGGGAGTGACGGGACTCGAACCCGCGGCCTCCGGCGTGACAGGCCGGCGCTCTAACCGACTGAGCTACACCCCCGCAAAGGGAACAGACCGCGGATCGCGGTCCATCCCCACTACATAACGCGGGCCGCCGCGCTACTCAAGCGCTAGTTTTCGAATTCTGCGGCAAGGCGTCCGCCAGGATCCGCGCCACGTGCACGGCCTTGCGGCTTGAGCCGTCGCGGATTTGATGCCGGCAAGAAAAGCCGTCGGCGGCGATGACGTCGCCCGGCGCGGCGGCGCGCATCGCGGGCAGGAGCGAAAGCTCCGCCATCGCCTTCGAGATCGCGGCGGTCTCGGCCTTGTATCCGAAGGAGCCTGCCATGCCGCAGCAGCTCGACTCGACCGGCTTAACCTTCAGGCCGGGGACGAGGCCGAGCGTGCGCTCCGCGGCGCCCATGACATCGAACGATTTTTGGTGGCAGTGCCCATGCAAATGCACGCGGGTCTCCGCGCCCCCGAAGCCAAGGCCGAAGGCACCCCGCTCCGCTTCGGCCGCGATGAATTCCTCGAATAGGAAGGTTTGCTTGGCAATACGGGCGGAGCGCTCGCCGGGCAAAACCGCTTGCAGCTCATCCCGGAAGGTGAGAAGGCAGGACGGCTCAAGGCCCACGATGGCTGCGCCGTTCTGCAGATGCGGCTCCAGCGCATCGAGCGTGCGCTGCATCTCGGCCCGCGCCCTGCCGGCAAGGCCCGCGCTTAAGAATGTGCGGCCGCAGCAAAGCGGGCGCTTGCCCCCGGGGGGGGCGGCGTGGTGAACGCGATAGCCTGCCGCGGTTAGGACTTGGACCGCGGCTGTGAGGTTCTCAGGCTCGAAATAGCGGTTGAAGGTGTCGGCGAACAGCACAACAGCTTTGCCGTCCGCCCTGCCCTCTGCACTTTGGCGAGGGGCGAAGATGTCACGGCGCCAAGCAGGAAGCTTGCGCTCCGCGCTGAACCCAAGCACAGCCTCCATCGCCTGGGACAGAACCCCAATATGGTTCGGCAGATTGAACAAAAACGGCAGGCGCGAGGCGATGGGCGCGTAATGCGGCAGATAGCCGATGAACCGGTCCGCAAGCCCGATCCCGTATTTGGCCGCGCGCTGAGCCAGAACCTCGATCTTCATCCGGGCCATGTCGACGCCTGCGGGGCATTCGCGCCGGCAGGCCTTGCAAGACACGCAAAGCTCAAGGGCTTGCGCCACCTCGTCCGAAGTGAGCGCGTCAGGGCCGAGCTGGCCGGAAAGGGCGAGCCGCAGCGTGTTGGCGCGGCCGCGCGTGACATCCTTCTCGTCGCGCGTCACCCGGTAAGACGGACACATGGCGCCGCCTTCGAGCTTGCGGCAGGCGCCATTGTTGTTGCACATCTCGGCCGCACCCTGGAAGCCGCCGGCGCCGCCCGGATAGGCCTGCCAATCGAGAGCGGGCGTCAGCGCGGACCGGCCGTAGCCGGGGTTGAACCGCAAGACTTCCGTGTCATCGAAACGCGGCGCGCGCACGATGCGGCCGGGGTTGAACAAGCCAGCCGGATCGAACCGGTCCTTGACCTCCTCGAAAGCGCGCACAAGGCGCGGGCCGAACATCGCCTCGTGAAATTCCGAGCGCGCGATCCCGTCCCCGTGCTCGCCCGAATGCGAGCCCTTGTATTCCCGCACCAGGGCGAAGGCTTCCCCGGCGATGGCGCGCATCGCGGCCCGGTCCTTATCGAGCTTCAGATTGAGGATTGGGCGCACGTGCAGGCAGCCGACGGAGGCGTGAGCGTACCAGGTGCCGCGCGTGCCATGCCGCTCGAAAACCTCGGTGAGGCGCCGCGTATATTCCGCAAGGTGAGGAAGCGGCACGGCGCAATCCTCCACGAAGGAGACGGGCTTGCCCTCCTGTTTCATGGACATCATGATGTTGAGGCCGGACTTGCGCATCTCGGCCAGTGCCGCCTGCCAGCGCGGATCGAAAACCTCGACCACGCCGCCCCATTTCTTCTGCGGCTTGTCCCAGCCGAAGCCAAGATCGCCCATCAGCTCGGAAAGCCTCGCAATGCGGGTGCGGTTCTCAGCCTCATCCTCGGCGAACTCGACAAGCAAAAGCGCCTCGGGATCGCCCCGGACCGTATCGGCGACCGTGGAGCGGAAGATAGGTATCTCCCGCGCAAGCCCGATCATCGTCCGGTCGACGAGCTCGGCCGCAATCGGCCCGAGGCTCACCAAATGCTGCACCGCGTCCATCGCCTCGTAAAAGGAGCCGAAATGGCAAACGCCAATGGCGCGCGGCCCCATGACGGGCCAAAGCTCGATCTCGATGGCCTTGAAGAAGGCGAGCGTGCCCTCCGAGCCGGCGAGAATATGCGCGAAATTATTGCCCTTGTCCGTTGGCACGAGCGCGTCGAGATTATAGCCGCCAACGCGCCGCTGCACTTTTGGAAAGCGGGCCGCGATCTCGTCCGCCTCGCGCGCTCCAATAGCAGCCAGATCGCGGAAGAGCTGGCCTTCCCTTCCGGCCGCCCCCGGGGCCGAGCCCTTGGGCTGCGGGCCGAAATGCACAGTGCAGCCATCGGCTAGCAGCGCATCGATGGAAATAACGTTATCCCGCGTGGGCCCGTAGCGGAGCGAGCGGCCGCCGCAGGAATTGTTGGCCGTCATGCCGCCAATGGTGGCACGGCTCGCGGTCGAGACATCGACCGGGAACCACAGCCCGTGCGGTTTCAGCTGGCGGTTCAGCTCGTCGAGCACGATGCCCGGCTCGACGATGGCGCGGCGGTTTTCCGTATCGAGATGGAGGATGCGGCTCAGGTGCTTCGATACATCGAGGATCACGCCCGAATTCACCGTTTGCCCGGCCTGGGACGTGCCCCCGCCGCGAGCGGTTACGCTCACGCCCTCATCGCGGCAGGCCATCACGGCCTCGCATGCAGCCTCCATCGTAGCCGGGATGGCCACCGCCAGCGGCATCACCTGATAGGACGATGCATCGGTCGCGTAGCGTCCGCGGCCGGCCCGGCTGGTAATAACCTCGCAGCCGGCAATGCGGCGCAGCCGGCGTTCGAAGGAAGGCATCGCTAGAGCCATGGCGTATGCGTGCGATTATTCGTTTGAGCGGGTGACGTTTATGAAATATTGCATACCAGCTACAAGCGCGGAAGACAAACGAACGCTTCCGGGAGGGAGAACGGTTATGGTCACGAACGCAAGGCGCGCCGCCGGCCGCCATTTTCTGCAAATCCCTGGGCCGACGCCGGTTCCCGACCGTATCGTGCAGGCGATGGCGCGCGCCGTGATCGATCACCGCGGCCCCGAATTCCAAAAGCTCGGCCGCCGCGTTCTCGACGGCATGAAGACCGTTTTCAAAACTCTAGGGCCGGTCGTTATCTATCCCTCCTCAGGCACCGGCGCTTGGGAAGCGGCGCTGACCAATACGCTTTCCCCCGGCGACAAGGTGCTGATGTTCGAGACCGGGCAATTCGCAACCCTTTGGCGCAATCTTGCACAACGCATCGGCCTCACCCCCGAGTTCATCGCCTCGGACTGGCGAACCGGCGTCGATGCGGCCGCCATCGGAGCGCGGCTCGCCGAAGACCGCAACCGCGAGATCAAGGCCGTCTGCGTGGTCCACAGCGAAACTTCGACCGGCTGCGTATCGTCCATCGAGGAGGTGCGCCACGCTATCGACGCCGCCGGCCACCCAGCGCTGCTGATGGTGGACACCATCTCCTCGCTCGGCTCGATCGACTACCGCCACGACGAGTGGCAGGTGGACGTCACGGTGGGCGGGTCGCAAAAGGGCATGATGCTGCCGCCGGGGCTCTCCTTCACGGCCGTCAGCGCCAAGGCGTTCGCGGCGTCGCAAACTTCGAAGCTTCCGCACGGCTATTGGGACTGGAAGGAGATGCTCGCGAATAATGCGAACGGCTTCTTCCCATTCACGCCCGCCACGAGCCTCCTCTACGGCTTAGCGGAGGCCATCGACATGCTGCACGAGGAGGGTCTCGACGCGGTCTTCGCGCGCCACCGGCGTCTTGGCGAGGCAACGCGGCGGGCGGTCGCGGCCTGGGGCCTCGAAAATCTCTGCCGCGATCCCAAACATTATTCGCCAACGGTGACGGCGGTCATGGCGCCCGGCGGCTACAACGCGGACGATATCCGTGCCGTCATTCTTGAACACTTCAACATGTCGCTCGGGGCAGGGCTCGGTAAGGTGGCCCACAAGGTCTTCCGCATCGGACATCTCGGCGACACGAACGATCTGACCATCCTCGGCGCGCTTTCCGGCGTTGAGATGGGCCTTGAGCTGGCGGGCGTCCCGCACCGCAAAGGCGGCGTGCAAGCCGCGATCGCTTTTCTCGCAGAAGCTGCCCGGGAAAAGGCTTGAGCCGCAGGCTAGCGTCTGGCGTGGTATACCGGAAG
>Ga0326728_10022448_pt1 | contig 11710 bp, 19 predicted proteins | sample MB3enrmetagenome_FD_207602 | JGI IMG/M metagenome (GOLD analysis project Ga0326728, IMG submission 207602) | Lab enriched peat soil microbial communities from McLean, Ithaca, NY, United States - MB31MN | ecosystem: Environmental > Terrestrial > Soil > Wetlands > Peat | place: USA: New York... | reverse complement strand
CGGACCGACTTTTCCTGGTTGGCTCCGCCAGAGTCGCGGGCCAGCGCGGCCACGCGGGAGCCAGGCGTCAACGGTTTGCGGGGGACCGCAGAGGATTTGCGTCGGGCCATCGCACCACCTGTTGCCAGGCCGGCACAGGTGGTGTATACTGCCCGTGTCAGCCGGTCGCATCGGACTGACCATCGCCCCAGGTGCTGCTAACACCGTGGGGCGTTTCGTTGCCGAGAGCATAGCACAAAAATGCTTCAGAACAAAAGTGCAGGTTGGCCTACAATGCCCCGCCTGCCTCGTAGGAAGGGCGCTGAGGTGCCTGGCAGCGCACGCGGCTAATCCAATGCCTCACGAGGCAGCACGGGCGTTCTGCGCGGCCTTGTTGCCGGTGCGCACCTAGCCGGGCGGCTGGTGGCACCTGGGCCGCAAGGTTACAACGCGGCCGGCTTTACTGCCAAAATGAAGCATCCCAACAGGGCCGATTCGCTCAGTGTCACCTCGTAGTTACCCTGTGCGGTGGGGACGATCTCGTCTCCCGCCCCAGCGGCACTGCTCTCGTCGAGCCACGCCATGCCGTCAGCCCAATCCGGCAGCGCAGTCGCCAGCAGGTAGGACATGGCCAAAGCGTCAACGAAATTGCCCTCCTTGTTGCCGGATGACCCAAAGACAGCTACTTCGGCGTCCGATACGTTCTCGGGCGGCCCAATCAATTGCACTACAAAAGTGCCGCCCTCGGACCTTCCCACGACCTGCGGCTGACCGTCCACGGGCTGACCGGCCGAAAAGTCGACGCCCATTCCGGCAAATGGCGCTTCGAGCGTGGCGCGACTAATCCCTAGGCCTCGGATGGGTATAGCCGGCGCTGCGGTCGGCATCGACGTTGGTATGAGTGCTGCACTCGGCAGCACTGGCGCGCCGTTCACCAGCGTTGCCAAGATCCACGAGCCAGCCGCCAATTGATACCAGCTCCCATCAGGTGATTGCGCGGCCAGGGCGAGCCCCTGCCCGCCCTGTACTCCGCCGACGATGGGGTAATTCGTGCCGGGCCCGGCGCGCAGGTTAGCGGCCGTGTTTGCCACGGGGCCAGTGGCTGCCGGCGTCGGGACAACGGTCACCGGAAGGGCGGTAATGGAAGTGATTGCCTCGGATGGTGTCGGCTGAGACGTGGGCGGTGGCGACGCCGGGGGCGGCGTTGCGGAGGGTGGCATTGTGGGAAAGGGAGGCTCCGTAGCCGGCACGGGCCAACCGCTGGCTGCACCTTCCGCGGATATGGCTTGCGCCTGGTCGGCTGTGATGCCGTATTTTTGGCTAACGGCCGCATACGCTTGAGTGTTACTCAAGCCCGCGGCCTGGCCCGACGCCTCTTCGAAGAATATCTGCCGCCGGGTGGCTTCGGGGATCGTGGGAGCGGCCGATTCAGCGATGGGTTCCTGCATCTCGGTTGGCGGACTGGCTATTTGACCGGGGGGTGGCGCGCTGGCGTTGTTGCGGCCGCCGGCGAGCGAAGCGATCACGCCGATCAGCAGGCATGCGCCAAGAGCAAGACCGGTCCACTTGAGCGTCTTTTTCATGCCGACAGCCTTCTTTGGGCTTATTTTTGCGACTTGGCAGCAATGAGGAAACGATGTACGATAAGGATAGCACGTATGTGCTAGTGAAACCGGGGCTGTTCCCTCTGCAGGACTTGCGCGATAATGCCCGTAGCCCAATGGGCGGAAAGGTGCAGGCGGGATATGAGCGACCACCCTGGATTAGCGGGCCTGATGCTGAGGGCCAGTCGGCTACCCCAGCCCGAAGAGCGAACTGTCTATCGCGTGTGTAGGCTTCTGATCGCCGTCTGCGAGGCTAGCGCGGCTTTGCCTCCTCCCCTGACTCGAAAAACGCCAAGTAGTGGGCCAGCTGCTCCTTCACGAAAGTCTGCTGCGCCTCGTTGAGCGAGCTTGCACGCCGGTAGAGCGCGCGCCAGTCCTCAGGCAACTCCGACGCGCCGTCTGATAGCCGTACAATTTTGGCAATCTCGAGGACCGTATCCGGGTCGTCGCCGAAATGCGCCGCTAAAGTCTTTACAATGTCGGGGCTGGGCACGTGCCCGTGCACAATCGCCGAGATCGTGCCAGCTGCGATGTGGGTCTTGCTGGCGATGTAGCGCTGGCTCTGACCGGTGGCTCGTTTCTTGGCCTTGAGCCACTCTGCCAGACTCCCGTAGGACTGAATCACTCTTTGCCCCGCGTTCAGCCAAATGAATTTTCTACATTGTAGCATGAACCCCCTTGACAAACTACAGGCTATAGCTTATAATCCGTTCAGACTTCTGAACGGAGTGATCGAATGCTTGAACAGACTACAATTCTGGCCTTCGTGGTCCCGACCCGTGTGAAGGATCTGCTGCGGATCCGGGCGGCTCGCCAGAAGACGAGTATTTCCGAGGTGGCTCGGGATATTTTCCTCGCCCATGTGCCTGACCCAACGGACGAGGAGCGCCTTTTTTTGGCTTCTGGCGATCAGACTATTGAACGCATCGTTCAGGAGCCTGCCCAATGACCCCCGTCGCCACCCCCTGGCTGCCCATCTCGGCCGCCGACACCCCGCCGCTGCCGCCCGACGTCGCGTTCCACGCGACGCAGCCGCTGCTGGAATGGTCGCTGGCGATCCTGAAAGAGCACGACCCGCAGCGCTTCCCCGAGCACCTGGCCGTCCTCACACCAGACGAGCTGGCCCGCCGGCGGGCGGCCTGGGCGGCGATCCAGGCAGGCGCCACGGCGCCCGTCCCGGTCCCCTGAAAGGAGCACGCATGCTGATGACACTGCCACCGAAACCGCCGCTGCCCCCGCAGCTGCGCCTGGCGCCCGACTGGCTGCCGCGCGTGGCCGCGCTCATGCGCAACCTGATCCTCGCCGGCGACGGCGCGAACCACTACACGGCGCCGGACGGGACGGAGATCCTGTTCGGCCGGGCCGGCCAGGAGTGGACGCTCGAGCTGCGCCGCGATGACCGGCTGCTAGGCCCCGAGGATCTGCTCGTCTACCGCCAGGCGTTCAACGTGCCGCCGGGCACGGACGGCCGCATCCTGACGACGCCGGGGCGCCACCCCAAATCGGGTCGGCCGCTGGTCTGGCGCCGGGTCGTGTACCAATGGCTGGAGCTGCGCGCAGACGACGGCGGAAAGGAGGTGGCGGGCGACGCAGGAATCGGGTAGTGGGAGCATATCTCAATCCCATTGTGGAGCGGGCCCGGCCGGCAACCGGACTTGTACGGGACGGCCGGCTGACAGATGCCAGACATGGAGGGGCACATGCAGATCACGGAGATCAGCGTGCTGGCGCACGAGAAACGGAATCTGGGGGATTACTCGAGCTGCGACGCGGAGGCGAGCCTGACGGCAGTGCTCGCCGAGGGCGAGGATGCGGAGGCCGTGACACGCCAGCTGCTGATGAGGGCGCAGCACCTGGCGGCGCAGGCCTGCGAGGAGCGCGAGATCGAGGTCGTCCGGGCGGAGAAAACGGCGGCCACGCTCATGGCGCAGTTGCTGCCGATTCTGGACAGGATGGGCCAGGGCAAGCGCGTGTATGCCAGCCACGCGGCGGACGTCGACAGGGCCAGGGCTATCAGCCGTCAGATGCCTGAGAGACCTGGGCCATACATGCCGACGCACTGTTGGCGCGAGCCGCAGAGGCGTACGAGAGCCTCAACAGCCCGACGGCGCCGGCGCTGGGAGACGCCCAGGGCGAGATCCCGTTTTGAGTGGAGGCAAACGTGAGCACTGAGGGCTATCGTCGTTTTCGTGGCCAGGCCTCGCTGGCCGCCTGGGGCCGGCGCCGGGCCGATGCCGAGGAGATCGCCCAGTGCCTGGCCGAGCAGGCGGCGCGGGAGAGCCCGCCGGCGTGCGAGCCGACCGGCTTCTATCAGCAGCAGTTGTTTGACGGCACGTGGGAGATGGTAGCGGACATCTGGCTGTGCCTCGATGGCGATTGGATCACCATCTGCGACCTGATGCAGCGGGGCCGAATCATCCGCCAGCACGGCAAGTGTTACCGCTGGCAGGCGGCGGAGGCCGCGCCGCTCGCGGCCTGAACAGGACAGAGGCGCACTATGGATAAGCAAGTTGCTCTTCAGAGGGTTAGGGACAGCGTCGCTTTTCAACAGGGCTGCCAGCGGGTCATTGACGCGTTGCCGGAGGACGCGCCGGTGAACAGCGTTGCGACATTCAACGGATGGATGACGCTGTACGCGACCGCCGATCTCGGGGTTTACCGCCAGCTGCGGCGCATGCTGGGGCGCGACTTTAGGCGCGATGGTAAGGCGCATGTCAGCGAAAACGGCCGCGCTTTCACGGTTGACTACGTTCACACGCCAACCGGGGTGCCCGTATCTCTGTACATGGATACGACGGAAGCTGGCGCTACGTGCCGCAAGGTGCAGACCGGCCAGCGCGTCATTCCTGTATACACGATCACGTGCGGCGCGCTGCTCGCGGCCTGAACAGGAAGGCAGCCCAGCGCCGCGAACGCTGAGCTGCCCGGATTGACCTACCAATTTGTGCGCATTATCGCGCTGAAAAGGACCCTATGTCAACATTGACAACACAAGTGAGTGAAAGCCTGACGCCTACGGCCGATGAGGCCCGCGTGGCGCTGGTGCAGGCGTTGGCGGGCGTGATGGCCCGCGAGAACCTGGAGGATGCGGCCCTGGCCTACAAGCTGGCCGGCCTGACCATCAAGGAGCTGGAAGACGTCAAGACGGCGGCGCTGGGCATGGCGGAGCAGATCATGCGGGCCAGCGGCGAGACGCACGCCCGCACGGTGGTCGGCACGCTCGGCTGGACGGCCCCGGCCCCATCGACCAAGGTGGATGCCAAGGCGCTGCTGGGCGCCGCGGCCAACGATCAGGCACTGATGGTGGCTATCGCGCCCTACGTGCACGTGGAAATCCCAGCGGCGCGGTTCTACATCAAGTAAGCCAGAGGAAGCAAGGAGGATTCTGCCATGGCGTTCAAGAAGTTCGAAGCGCAAACCTACCCCCGCCGGCTGTGGGGACTCTACGGCTTCCCTGGCTGCGGGAAGAGCACGTTCGCAGCCCAGATGCGCGGGCCGATCCTGTCCATCGACGCGGACCATCGGTGGGACGAGGTCGCTGCACTGGTGCAGGCTGGCTCGTACCAGCTGAGCGATACGCCCTCTGACAATGTCCTCGCCGAGTGCATCGCCGATCGCCTGCAGGCCAACATGCCCGGCTCCGACGTGCGCACGATCGTGGTTGACTCGCTGACCGCCATCATGGCGCGGCTGGTCACGCGCGGCCTGATGGATAACGACGCGGGCCGTAACAAGAACCTGATGGATGGCTGGCGCGAGAAGGCTTTTGCTATGCGTCTGCTGCAGGACTCCATCGGCATGTGGGGGACGGACGTGCTGTACGTTTACCACCTACAGGAGGGACGCGGCGGGGACGCCAAGGCGGTGGTGACAGCCACCGTGTCGCGCACAGAGCTCGCCCGGCTGACCAGATCGTTGAATCTGCAGCTGCGGGTGCTCAACGAGCGCGGACGGCGCGGGGTGCACGTGGACTGGGCGCGGCGGGGCCGCGGCGATATCACGCTATGGGATGACTCAGGGACCTGGAAGGGCATGCCGGAGAAGATCGAGCAGGCCGTGTACGGCGGCCTGAGCAAGGAGGACCAGGACAGAATCGAGGGCGCGACGCCGAAGGCGTTCGTGGGTCCGGAGCAGGCGATTGCCTGGGGCACGGACCAGGGCTGTTTCGAAGCGTTGCAACATGCCCGCAATGCCTACGATGAGGTCAAGCGGATGCACGCACCGAAGAGCGCCCAGGAGATGTGGGACCTGTGGGTCGCCGAGGTAACGGCGCGCAAGGCTGCCCAGGCAGCCGGCAACGCCGGCGAGGCTGGGGACCAGGGGAGCCTGTTCTGATGGCTATTGCGATCCAAGCGGGCGCCGCGGCCTACGGGGCCGTGGCCGCAGACGCGCTGGCGGGGCCCGGGCGCGCCGTAAGCCATTTGAGGGAGCTGGACGCGCCGAAGGCGACCATCGACCGCGCTGCGCTGCACGCCGCGGAGGCCGCGCGGCGCCTGGACGAGGTACTGAGTCTGGCGCGACCGGCGGCTATGGCCGCGGCGAGCGGCCATAGCCAGTTTGCTGAGGGTCAGACTGCCAGGGCCTGGCGAGAGGCCGAAGCGGCTGCCTGCGAGGCGGCGCGGGCGTGGGGGGGCGCAGGAATGATGGCGCTCGTCGACCTGATCGTCGCTCTGCACGAACCCGGCCCGGACCTGCCGCGCTTCGCGAGCGCGCCGGCTGAGCAGATCTGGCTCGTTTTTTGCGTGTACCCACTGCCGGCGCTGATCTACGCCGGACACATTATCAGCCTGAATTGATGCGCTGCCCGGGCCCCACGCGGGGCCCGGGCTTTCGCTGATATTGCGGCGAGGCGCGTTACATGCCCGCTAATTTTGCACCTGAGACCATCACGTTCTTTCGTGCCCTGGCGGGCGCGCCGCTGCTGGTGCTGGTCGCTCTGGCCCAGGTCGGGCAGCCGGCGGGGCAGCGCTGGATTTGCGACAACACGCTTCTCGGTGAGCGCACCGTGAGCCGGGCGCTCCATCGGCTGGAGACCCTGGGCCTGATTCGCAACCTGCAGCGCTATGATGGCTGGGTCCTCACGGCGCGGGCGTCGGAGCAGCTGCCGCTATTTCTGCCCCATGAGCTCATGAGCGGGTACGACGACCAGGAAGCCCCCGAGGGGGACGCGAGGCGCCAAAATGGCGCCTCGCTCGCCGAGGAGGAGCGCGCATTGGGCGGAGATGAGCTCGCGCCTCCCCCCGTTGTGGACAACTCTGTGCATAACTCCGTGGATAACTGTGCGGAGGGGAGCGCCATAGATCGCGGGAGGCGCCATTTTGGCGCCTCCCGCGACGATTTTACCCCTGCACCCCAGGTAGGTATTAACACGGTTAATTACGTTAGGCGCGCGAGAGACAACCCTACCCCAAATCCCTCCCCGCAGCCGGCTTTGCTTGAGGATGACGAGGCGCTATGGAGCGCGCGCCTGTTGCGCGCCGCCGGCGTGATGAGCGAGAAGGACATCGGGCGCGTCGTGCGCTCCCACCCGTTTGACTGTTTGCTGCGGCACGCCCTGACCTGGCAGCGTGAGGGCGGCGGCGCGCAGCTGGGGCCGGGAGCATTGCTGTATCGCATCGACCGGGGATTTGCTGCGGATCCCCTGCCGCACGATTACTGGGAACGCGAGATTTACTTGCGGGCCACCGGGCAGACGGCCGACGAGGCCCGCGCTCGGGCCTACGTGCCGCCGGGCTACGAGGAGCTGATCGAGCACTGAGGGAGACATGAAGCGGAGCCTCAATCTATTGCGATTGGTCCAACTGGCGCGGGAGCGCTGCCCCGACGATGCCGCGGTGTACGACGCGGCCATGCAGGCCGCGTCGCGAGTCTTTGGTGCTGCCGTGGCGACAGCCATGGACCAACGCGATGCGGCCGCGCGGAATGCGGGGAATGCTGGGAATGCTGGCTACTTGGATCGAGTCGAGAGCGAGTATGACTCGCAGTGCCGTTGCGCGGGTCGGGCGCGGTTGGCTGCCGAGGCCGCGGCCTGGCGGCAATTGGCATCCGCCGTGCGGGCCGCGCAAGGAGGCGAACCATGAGATCCGTCGACCTGCAAAGCCGGCTGCTGGCCTGGTCGTTGGCGAACTCCGGCAACGACGAGCATCGCAACTACATCGGCCTGAGTGGCATCGCCGACTGCGAGCGCGTCATCATCGAGCGTTGGCGCGGCGGCAACCACCCGGAGGATGCCGAGCTGCTCAAATTCGGCCTGGGCTACGACATGGAGCACATCCTGATCGGGCGGCTGAAGGCATTGGGCCTGTACCGTGCGGGACCTGCCATCAGCCTCTACGGCGGGATGGTGCAAGGTCATACGGATGGCCTGACGCCCGACGGTGATTTGATCGAGATCAAGAGCGTCCCGGGCGCGCAGCACCTGCCGGTCAACGGCAAGCTGCCGCGCCGGGTCTACTGGCAGGTGCAGGCGTATCTGTACTTCGGCAGGCTGCGCTATGCGCACGTGATCTACCTGGCCAGGGACACCGGTGCACTGGCCGTCTACGGCCTGCGCCTAAGCCCGGAGGTCGGCCACGAGATCGAGGCCAAGGTGGCGCGGCTGGTGGAGTTCGCGCGGAGCGGCCGCACGCCGGCCTGCACGTGTGGACGGTGCGTCTTGACGGCTGCGGGGCTGCCGGTGGCTGCCGAGGAGGGCGAAGCGTGAAACTGAATCGAGTCAGCGTGAAGTCGTGCCGGGCCGACCTGGCGGCAGGCGAGGTGACCCTGGCATTGAGCCTGGATTTCGGCGCGCAAATCCTGCTCGAGCGCGCCAGGCTGGGCGAGTGGCAGGATCGTGAGACGGTCCTCAACCTGGAGCTGACGCCGCGCGACGGGGAGCAGTTGCCGCTCCTGGAGAGCCCGGAGGCCGCCGCGTTCGACGCGCTGGGCTACGCAGAGCTGCTGCCGCTCTGGCCCGTCGAACCGTCGCGGGAAGACCTGGCGTTTGTCGGCGAGTATGGGCGCCAGGAGCGCGGCCTGTGGTCCGCGGCGTGCCCGATCGAGCCGGGAGCGGAGGATCGGAAGCTCGCGGCGGAGTACGAGCTGCCGGTTCCCGGCGTGCTGCCGCTCGTCCCGTATGGCTCGAACGGCAAGGTCGCCTGTCTGCTGCCTAACGATTGCAGGGCGTGTGGGGGCACCGGTTGGAAAGAGGGTAGCTGGCCTCCGAACGGCCTGGGGTGCCCGAACTGCCACGGGACCGGGAAGGTGCCGGCATAATGCTGGCGCAGGCTAACGCGTTGCATATTCCCCTGGCTGATGGTTCCGTGCATATGGTGTGTACCTCGCCGCCCTACTGGGGCCTCCGGGACTACGGGCTCGCGCCGCTGGTTTGGGGTGGAGACCCTGGCTGCGACCACGAGTGGGGAGACGGAGTGCGCGCACCATGGGCTAACGATATACCCGGGCCGAATGGCCGGAATAAGAACGTCGCTGCCGGCAACCGGGGCCGGGCGCGCGGGTCGGGCTGCTGTTGTCAGCACTGTGGTGCATGGCGCGGCTCTCTGGGGCTTGAGCCGACCGTGGATCTGTACATTGACCACCTGGTTGCCGTGTTCCGCGAGGTCAAGCGCGTGCTAAGGAGCGATGGGACGCTCTGGCTCAACCTGGGCGATTGCTACTGGGGCTCAGGCGGGGCAAACAACAACAGCGGCATCACGGGCCATCGCGCCGACCCCAGCGCGGCCAACGATGAGCGGGACGGGCCGGCCGCCTATCGCGAGCGCTGGGGTGCCAGCGGCGATCTCAAAGCTAAAGATCTGGTGGGTATCCCGTGGATGGCTGCATTTGCTTTGCGCGCCGATGGCTGGTATCTGCGCTCTGACATCATCTGGGCCAAACCCAACCCGATGACGGAGAGTGTGACCGATCGCTGTACAAAAGCGCATGAATACCTGTTCATGCTGGCCAAGAGCCCCCGCTATTTCTACGACGCCGAGGAGATCCGGGAGCCGTCCGTCGGTTGGCACACAACCGGCCAGGGCAGCGGGCTGGTCACTGACCGCGTTCCCGTCAGCCATAAGGTCAAGTTGCCGAGTGGTTGGGACACTGATCCCGGCAGCCATGGGAGTTTTCACCGCAACGGTCGGCGCCCTGCTACCCGACCACCCGGATGCACTGATCCTACGAAGGGCCAGCCTGCATACGCGGCCGCCCCCGACAGGGGCAGTCGTAACAGGCGCGATGTGTGGACGATTGCCACTGCTGCCTACAAAGGGGCTCACTTCGCCACGTTCCCACCCAGGTTGGTAGAACCGAGCATCCTGGCTGGCTGCCCAGTCGGGGGCGTCGTGCTGGATCCCTTCTGCGGATCTGGCACGACCGTGGCAGTCGCCCAATCCCTGGGCCGCCGGGGCATCGGTTTTGACCTAAGCATGCCGTACCTGCGCCTGGCGGAGCAGCGGGTGGCGGAAGCACCGGTCGCACTCTTCGGCGCGGGCTTGGACTCCGCTGGCGTGCCGGTTGAGGGAGAGGAGGCTTGACATGTGTCGTATCTATGGCCGCGGCGAGGCCCGCTATGTGCGGACGTGCAGCGCAATCAGATCACTGCCGCGGGGCACGCATGTGCGTGTGCCGCCCGGTTGGGCGGAGCTAAGCACCGGGCCGGGCGTTGGCTGTCTAACACTGCGCAAGCGGCAAGAGTTGGAGGTGGCGGGCTACGGCCAGATCGTTGGCATGGAAGCCATACAGGACGTGAACCATGGGTGAGAAGACAGATATTGCCTGGTGTCACGCAACGTTCAACCCATGGATGGGCTGCGCCAAGGTCTCGCCGGGCTGCCAAAACTGTTACGCCGAGCGTGAGAATAGGCGCTTCGCGTGGGTCGACCAATGGGGACCTGACGGCCAGCGCCGCATCGCCAGCGCAGCCTACTGGCGCCAACCGCTGATCTGGGAGCGTAAGGCTGCCGCTGACGGCATACGGCGCCGCGTCTTTTGCGGTTCGCTCATGGACGTCTTTGAGGACCGCTCGGACCTGGTCGCGCCGCGCAGCCAGCTGTGGCAGCTGATAGAGGAGAGGCCACACTTGGACTGGCTTCTATTGACGAAGCGCATTGAGAACGTGATGCGCATGGTGCCCGAGCAGTGGCTGCGCCACTGGCCGGCCAATGTATGGCCCGGCGCGACTGTTGAAAACCGGCAGATGGCGATTCTGCGCATCCCGCCTCTGCTGCGCATCCCAGCGGCAGTGCGATTCGTGAGTTGCGAGCCGCTGTTAGGAGAGGTAGACCTCAGCCCGTGGATCTGGGGCAACCGCTGCCCTGATCCGCAGTGCGGTGATTCCACCTGGGACCACTACTGCATGCTGGGCGAACAGCGGTTGCACTGGGTGATTGCCGGCGGCGAGAGCGGCCCAGACGCGCGGCCGGTGTATCCCGACTGGGTGCGGCGGCTGCGGGATCAATGCCAGGCGGCCGGCGTACCGTTCTTCTTCAAGCAGTGGGGGGAGTTCGCGCCATATGACGGCCAGACCAAAGATCGGGTCTATCTCGTCGAGCGCAGTGGCGCCGTCGAGCACGTGGGCTGCTGGGATAGGCCAGGCTCGGCGGCCGTCATGGAGCACGTAGGCCGCAAGGCCGCCGGCGATCTGCTCGACGGTCGCGCTTGGCACGAGTTCCCGGAGGCCCGGCAGTGACGGTGCACGTGCAGCTCGAGCTCCTCGACGCGGCCAATATGGTCTGGGCCAATGACCTGGTAGCACAGCACCACTACCTGCATCGGCCGCCTGACGTCCGGACTATGCCAGAGGGTTACCGCATCCTCGTCCGCCGTGACGTCGATAAGCGCGGCCATTTCCTGGTCGGCTTGCTGATCTTTGGTCGGCCGCAGTGCACGCGGCTCTATCCGTGGTTTGGAAGTGTCGAGGATGTGGCGACGGACCGCGCCGAGGTCACCCGTTGGCAGGTGCTGAATCTGGCCCGTGTGTGGCTAGACCCACGTTTCCAGGCCGGAGGTCCGTTCTGCTGGCAGGATTACGTCCCTGGCTACACCGATCGCCGCGGCCTGTGGCGCAGCACCCTGGCTAGCACAGCGATCGGCCTGGCGTTGGATCGGGTCAGCTTTGACTACCTGGTGCGCCGGCCTCCGGTGTT
>Ga0326728_10022444_pt1 | contig 11712 bp, 10 predicted proteins | sample MB3enrmetagenome_FD_207602 | JGI IMG/M metagenome (GOLD analysis project Ga0326728, IMG submission 207602) | Lab enriched peat soil microbial communities from McLean, Ithaca, NY, United States - MB31MN | ecosystem: Environmental > Terrestrial > Soil > Wetlands > Peat | place: USA: New York... | reverse complement strand
GGAAGAAGCGCGGCAGAATCCAGCCGGCGGAGCAACCCGAAACCATGAGCGCCATCTTCATCATCGCGTTGGGAGGCAGCTTCGGCTCCATCAGGATTACTACGAAGAGCATTCCCAGAGTGGCGACGATACGCAGGCCGAAAAACACCGGAACGGCATTCTCCGACCGGAAGCCGCCGCGGATCAGATTGGCCCGCAAGGTGGCGATTTCCGCTTCCGAGGAGGGCACCTTGGAACCGATCTGGTGCAGCACGGTGACGATGGTGCTGGCCTGCGGCTCGGAGTCATTGTCGATCACGCTGTGTTTTTGGTCGGTGATGACCGGGCTCCCGAGCTGTTTGAGAAACTTGCCCGGCTTGTAGTACATGCGATACGCGACGCCGATGAGGGCCACCAGCAGCAGCAGGAACGCGAAAACGGAGAGTAACAGCGGGTTCGCCATGGTCAAACCTTGATATTGATGATCTTCTTGATAAAGAAATTACCCAGGATCTGGGCAAAAATGGCGCCGCCGATCATCCACTTGCCATCGCTGTCGGCAGCCATGGATTGCAGATAGCCGGGCGCCACTACCAGCAGGCCGAGCATGGTGGCGACGGGCAAAAGCGCCAGGATTGTGGCGGTCAAACGGCCGTGGGCGCTGGCCGCTTTCACCTGCCCCTTGAGCCGGAAACGCTCGCGAATCACGTAGGCCAATCGCGAAAGAATTTCGCTCAAATTGCCGCCCGTCTGCTTCTGCAGCAGCACCGAGGATGCGAAGAAACGCACGTCGAGCAGCGGTACTCGCATCGTGAAGTTACGCAGCGCGACATCCAGGGGCGCGCCCAGGTTCTGCTCGTTGAACAGCGCCCGGAACTCCTGCCCCAGCGGATCGGCCATTTCCTCGCCGATCATTTCCAGACTGATCGAGAAGGCGTGGCCGGCGCGCATGGAGCGCGCCAGAAAGTCCAGCGCGTCGGGAAATTGCTCTTCCAGCTTGTTCAACCGCGCGCTCCGCTTGTGCCGCACGATCAGGTAGGGAATCATTCCCGTGACGATCGCGAAGATGATCGCGCTGGTGGTGCCGTTCAACAGGATCTTGGTCCAGGCGCCAATTCCCAGCCCTGGAATCATAGCCAGGCCCATGGCTATCAACAGGCGGCTCGCCGACCAGTTCAACCCCGCCTGCTGGATTTGCTCCTGGGCGTGCCGGGAGAATTGCAACTTATTCAGCAGGGCCTTAAATCCGGTAGGCGCATCCGGATCGATGTCCTTCAACAGGTTCGCGATCGGCGCGACAGTCTCGCCGGCCGCGGTCTGCAACATGTCCGCGACCTGCTTCTTACGCCGGGCGTCGTAGAACTTCCACCCCACGCTGGCCGCTACCAGGGCCAGCGCGAAGATCACGATACCGGAAACTATGGCCGCGATAAACACTTCAGTTGATCTCCACTACCGTCTGGAACAGTTGCGTGGGCAATATGATGCCGCACGATTTCAACCGGTCGTAGAACTTGGGCCGGATGCCGGTGGCGCGGAACCTGCCGCGCACTTTGCCGGCTTCCGAAAGTCCTGTCTTTTCAAACAGGAAAATATCCTGCAGAGTGATGATGTCCTGCTCCATGCCCACCACTTCGGTTATGTGCGTGATGCGGCGGGTGCCGTCGCTGAAACGCGAAGTCTGAATGAATAAGTCCACGGCGGAGGCGATCTGCTGGCGGATGGAGCGAATACCCATATTCGAATTGGCCATGCCGACCATCACTTCGAGGCGGCCCAGACCGTCGCGGGGAGTGTTGGCGTGGATGGTGGTGAGCGAGCCGTCGTGACCGGTGTTCATGGCCTGCAACATGTCGAGGGCCTCTTCCGACCGGACTTCACCGACGATGATGCGGTCGGGACGCATACGGAGGGCGTTGATGACGAGCTGGCGGATGTGGATGGCGCCCACGCCTTCCACATTGGCCGGACGGGTTTCCATGCGCGCCACGTGCGTCTGCTGCAGCCGCAATTCGGCGGCGTCTTCGATGGTGACGATGCGCTCGTCTTCGGGAATATAGGAAGAAAGCGCGTTCAGCAGCGTGGTTTTACCGGAACCGGTGCCGCCGCAGATCAGGATGTTGAGGCGCGCCTTCACGCAGGCCTTGAGCAGGTCGAGCATGCCTTCCGTCATGGCGAGTTTGGCCACCAGGTCTTCGCCCTTCAGCGCATGGCGGCCGAAACGGCGGATGGAGAGCAGCGGTCCGTCCACGGCCACCGGTGGAATGGCGGCATTGACGCGCGAGCCGTCGGGCAGGCGGGCGTCGACCAGCGGCGAGGATTCGTCCACGCGGCGGCCTACGCGCGAAACCACTTTTTCGATAATGCGCAACAGGTGGGCGTCGTCTTTGAACTCCACCGGAGTGCGGTAGAGTTTGCCGCCGCGCTCTACGTAGACCAGTTTCGGCGTGGTTACCAGAATGTCGCTGATGGTGGGATCCTGCAGTAGCGGCTCCAGCGGTCCCAATCCGAAGACCTCATCCAGAATTTCTTCGATGACCCGGTCTTTCTCCACCAGGCTGAGGGGCGTCTTCTCTTCTTCCACCAGTTTGGCGACCGCGGCGCGAATCTCGGCGCGCACGCGTTCTCCGGCCATGGAGGAAAGGGCTTCCAGGTTGATCCGGTCCAGCAGCTTGCGGTGGAGCGTGAATTTCAGCTCCTGGTACTCGGGCGTGTATCCCTCCTTCGTGAAAAGGCGGTTTACCCAGCCGGTTTCGCGGTCGTTGGTTCGATGCATCTGCTCCAGGACTGGCGGCATTTTCGGTTATCCTTTTTATACAAACTCGTGGTGCAGGCCACTTACTTCTCTACTTCCGGCATCCGCGGCAAAAGTGGGGCGGACGCCCACGTCCGCGCCCGACCCCCTGGTCGGGCTCTTCGCGCTGCCACCCTGATTCTTCGAGGGAAGATCGAGGCGAGGGCGTCCCGTGGCCCAGAGGGCACCCCCCAGGGGGTCCGCCCCATGCAAATCGAGACAAGTCTCGACCCGGCAAGCTGAAGCCTGCGCCACGTCGGCCCGACGGTGAAATCCGTTACCCATTTCCTACCCAAAGAAAGCGAATCGTTTTCTGGCGGACTTTTCTTCTACTTCGAGGCTGGCGAGTTTGATGGCCAGCTTCGCAATCTGTTTGCCGAGATCGGAGTTGCGGTTGAGCATCCGGCCCTCGGCGTAGGTTTCGTACAATTCCGGATAATCGTTGGGAACCATGAAGAAAATCGGCACGCCCAGCATCTTTTCGAGCTCGGACGGAGTGATGTCCAGGCGCTTGGGCGCGCGATTGAGAATCAAACGGATTTTGTTCTTCCCGTATCCGCTGTCGAGCAGCGTCTGGATGATCTGCTTGGACTGGTGCAGCGCCGGCACTTCCAGCGTGGTCACCAGGCAGGCCTCGTCGATTTCGTCCAGCGCCGCCATGGCTGTGTGGCTGAGGCTGCGGCCCAGGTCGACCAGCGTCCAGTCGTAGTGCGGACGGGCGAAACCCAGCACATGGCGTACCTGGTCGTCTTTGATCTGTTGTTTGGAGGCCAGGGCGAGCGGCGCGGCCACAATTTCGACTCCCGGAATTCCATTGGAGACCAGCGCTTTCCAATAGTGGATATCGAGACGGTGCAGATTGTTGACTGCGTCCAGAATCGAGTACACCGATTTCGTCTTGGTAATGAAGCCGACCATGCCGGAATCCAGGTCGAGGTCGGCCAAAAGTACTTTCTGGTTTTGCCGGCCCAGTTCGGCGGCAACGTGGGTGATCAGAGTGGTGGCGCCGCAGCCGCCCTTGGCGGAAAAGAAAGCGAAGCTCTTGCCGCCCGTCTTGGCGCCGGCGATTCTCTGCCGGCTCCGTTCCGCGGAGCGCCTTTCGAGCGCGCGCCGCAGCGGGTCGCGCAACGGCGGGTACAGGTATTCGTTGATTCCGGCGCGCATCGACGCCAGAATCGAGTCCGGATCGTTGGTGCTGTTGAGGGCGATGATCATGGGGTCGCCGATGGCCCCGCGGATGGAAGTGACCAGGCCCTCCAGGGGTTCGCGCCAGCCGCTGATATCGATCAGCACGACATCCGGCCGCATGCGCTCCAGCCGGTCCAGGAAATTACTGACATCGCCGATGTCCTGGTGTTCGACAATGATGCGGAATGGCAAATCGGCAAGGCAAGACTGTGCTTGTTCCCAGAGCTCGCGGTTTTCGATTGCCAGACCGATAGTAAGCGGATACATAGGAGTTCCTGGGGTTGCCGGTTAATTGCCGTTCCCGCCTCCGGCGCCCGCCGCTGGCGCGGGTGCATTGGCGCCATTGCCGCCCGTCCCTTGCCCACTACCCGCGGGAGCTTGTCCGGTACCTCCGGGAGGAGCCGCCGGAGCCGCGGGGGTTCCCGTTGGGGCCATTGTCAGCGGTACGGCGATCGGTGCGGCTTGAATGAGTTTCTGCTGTTGCAAGAGTTGTTCGAGCGGCATGGTCTGAGCGGGCGGATGCACCGGCACCGGACCGGTGGAATCCAACCCGGGCTGCCGTATGGGGATGTCGCTGTTGTTGGACATGAACGGCACGGTCCACTTCAGCTCCGGAACAGGCTGCTGAGAGGGGATGGGACGCACGATTTCCGGCGTGATGATGATCAGCAGCTCGGAATTGCTCTTGGTGATGGTTTTGCTCTGGAAGAGTTTGCCCAGGATGGGGATGTCACCCAACCCTGGAATCTTATTGAACGCTTCGGTGATTTGTTTATCGAGCAGTCCGGCGATGACAAATGTCTGACCGCTCTCCAGATCGACCTCGGTGCTGACCCTTCGAGTCGTCAGGCCGGGGACCGCCGTGCCTTGAATGACGACCGTGTTGGTGTAATCCAATGCGCTCACTTCCGGGTTGAGCTGCATGTGGATGGTTCCCTGCGGAGTCACCCGGGGCAGGAAGTTGAGGAGAACGCCGTATTCCTTAAATTGGACACTGAAGATGGTGCCGCCGGCCGTCGGCTGTGGCGTCAGGTAGGGGAACTGGCCGCCGGCGGTAAAGCTGGCTCTCGTGCCGCTGTAAGTAAGCAGGTTGGGTTCCGCCAGCATCTCCAGCAGGCTCTTGCTCTCCAGCGCCTGGATCTCCGCCAGCAGATTGATATCGGGACGCAAGGCGAAGATGTTCACCGCCGTCGAGAGCGTTTGGCCGATCAGGTTGGGAGAGGTGCTGTTCAGAATGCTGGTTCCGGTGCCAAGGACGCTGGTTTGGTTGAATGCCGTGGAAGCGAAACTGAAACCTAGCGACGATTGCACACTGCGGTCCACATTGGCGAAACGCACTTTCAGCAGAATCTGCGGTTCCACCGCAGGTACTTCGACCTTCAGCAGATTGACCGCCTTCGCCATGGTGCCGACAATCGCCATGATGCGGTCGGCGTCGGTGACGTTCTTGACTGTGCCGCGCACGAACGCCGTATCGTTGTCGAAAGTGACATTGATATCGGCGTCGGGATAATCGCGGGCGATCTGCTGGCGCACCGCTATGAGCCGCTGGGGGCTCACGCGCACTGCCAGGTCATAGATCAGGCGGGTGCCGTCGTCCTGCCAGATGATCAGCGATGTTTCTCCCGGAGCTTTTCCATTGATCAGAACTTCCTTGGGGCCGATCGCCTGCGCGTCCACCAATGCTCCATTGGCAAATGCCAGCCGTTTGATGGGCAAGGGGCTGTCAATCGCCAGCGACTTGCCGACCGTGACCGTGAGTTGACCCACAACCCCGTTGGGCGTAGCCTGCTTGGTGACTTGGTCCTGCGGCGCGGGTTTGGCTTCCGCCGGAACCACCGGCTCTACAGCGGTCACAGGCGGAACGAGCAACAGACAGGCACACGTTGTGGCCGCGAGATTTCGGACGAAATGCGTGGTTCGGGTCACTTAATCACCTCCGGAGTCTTTTCAAACTTGGTTTCGGACCGCGAGGAACCGGAGAGGATCTCCATCACGAACGGCTGTTCCTTTTTCGGAGGCGGCGCCAGTGCGACCTCTCGGGGTCTCTCGACGTTGAATCGGGCTCGCGGCGTCGGAACCGGCGGCGCATCGTCCATCGCGGGAGCGCTCTTCAGGTTCCCCATGCCGCCCCATACGTACTTCATCGCCGTGCCCGGCGTCTTGGCGATATCGTGATCGAGCGGGTTGCGCAGGGTCATGCGGATGGAGGTCTGGCTGCTTGCCAGGCTGAGCACCTCGGCCTGCTCCGGCGTGACCAGCACATTCACAACCTGCACGGGTACCGGCTTTCCCTCCGGGTCTTTTCGGAAATCCTGTCCGGCGGAAAGCACTTCCAGATTCTGAATCAGCGTTTTGGCGAGCGTTCCCAGAGTCCCGTTTCCGGTGGGACTATTACCCTGGATGAGCAGGTCGACATGCGACCCGGCCGTGACGAATCCGGCCACCCCGACCACTTCGTTTACCGACACGGCGAAGGCTCGCATGCCATGCGGAATGAGGGTTGCCAGGCCGCCGCCGGCGCCACGCGGCGCGAGTCGCGACTCGATCACCGGCTCTTTGGCATAAATGGGAGTAGTAACACCCCTGCCTTTGAGATCCTCGATCTTATTGGTGGCTCCGGCGGGAACCGCGCCTGCCCAGTCGCCGAGTTGAAGGTCGCCGTCCTTGATGATGGAACCTACCTCCAGATCCTTGGCGGCCACCGCGATCTGGACAGTCGGTGCGGCTGCCTTCGCCGGTTGAGGACGGCCCATCAAGGACTTGTAAGTGATGAGACCTCCGGCGGCCGCCACCAGGAACGCAAACGTCAAAACCCCTGCAAATCTCTTATTCATAACAATTCCTATTCCGCCTACTCGGATCTATTCCGACCTGCCATCTGCTCTCGCGCGCGAAGCGCGCACGGACCCAAGAGGTCCGCCCCACGTGCGCGGACCAGGGGGTCCGCCCCACGTGTTAGTGAAGCCGCGGCGTGTTTCCCGACTACCTGGGGATGCCGCACGCCGCGGCCTGGTCCGGTTAATTGTCTAGCTGGCATGGGCTTGGGCGCGTAAAGCGAAATATCCCAAAAACCCGTGCAGGGGCATGCCGTCACGTGACGGGAAGCAAGCATGCCCCCACCCGGTGGCTTAGCTCGCCATCGAGTTAGCTTGCGCCAGTTGGTTGTTGGTCGTTACCCAAATGCCCTTGATGCTGCCGCCGGCGCCCAGGAAGAGAGCAGCCGAAGCCAGCGCCACGAACGCCATGAGCAAGGTGTATTCGATGAGATCCTGGCCTTGTTCATCGTTCCAGAAGTTGCGCAGATACGTCATTGTGTTTCGCTCCTAGTAAATAGATTTCCTGTGATCGCTTGACCACTTGCCGAAGTTTTCGTGACCTTGCGATCACGGCCTGCTCCGCCGTCGATGAGGGCGACGGAAGACGGATTGCCCGCGGCCGTTGGAACGGGCCGGAAGATCACCGCCACGCCGTCGTCGTAAACGGCGCGCCAGCGGCTGCTTTCTTTCAGCACACCCGCAAGAGGGAGGCTGGGGGGCAATAAGATCGTGTTGACACCGAAGCCATCGAGTATCTGTTCCCAACCCTTCTTGACGCTGAGAACGTCGATGTACTTGTTTTCAAAATCGTCACCGTAGAAATCGCTGCGTCCGTCCACGAACACCTTGCCGGTGGGATAAAGCCGCCAGATGAGATAATCCCCCCACTCGTCGTGCGTGAATACGCGCGCGGAGGCATCGTGGCGCAGCACGTCCACGGCGGCCGCCGGATACGATTTGGGATCGTACTCCGAGCGGAATTGCTTGGGCGGGGCGGGCGCGAACAGGATTGCGGCCACTAACGCGAATCCCGCGGCGCTTACCAGGTGCCAGCGTGGCAGCGCGTCGGTCTCCGCGGTCTGTGCAGCCATGGCATTGAAGCGCGCGCCCGCTTGCCGCAGCCAACCGGCCACGGCGAGGTGCGGCAGCCGGAGGAGCCAGGCCTCGACGGCCGCGGCTACCAGCGGCGCCGAGACGATCGCAAACAGAGGAATATTGCGCGCGGCCAGCAATCCCGCATGTCCGAACACCAGCAGGAGCAGGGATTCGGTGAAGCGGCCCTGCGATCCGTACCAGAAAACGGAAGCGGCGCTCAACAGCAGGAGAGCTTCGAAAAATATCGCCGCCGGGTGATGGAAGCTGAGAGAGAAAAACTCCGAGATGTGCTGCGAAGCGTAGGGATCGCGCAAATATTCGAAGAGGTGAACATGCAGGCGCCATCCGTAGGGGTTCACCAGGCTGGCCGCCAGGCAGGCCGCAGCCGTGCCGAACCATGCGGCGGCGCGTTGAGCGGCCGGCCGGCGCAGAGCGGGATCGGCCGAGAAGGCCACGGTCAACAGTTCGCCCGCGCCATAGATCGCGACCATCAGAATGCCGACGATGAAACCGCCGTGCAGATTGGTCCACAGAACCGTCGCCGCCGGCAGCAAGACGAAATACGGAATTCCGGCGATTCGCGGACGCCCTTCGCGCACCCGCTCCAACAGGAAAAAGAACAGCACCAAAAACAGCAGCGTGAATAAATGCGGCCGCGCCAGCCAGTGAACCGAGGATGACGCCACCGCGAGAACCGTGACCACGATCGCTACCAGCGGGTTCGCGTGCCGCGCCGACAGGCGGAACAGCAGGGTGAAGATGGCGCACAGCAGCAGCAGAGTCAAGAGCACTACGGCGCGCAATCCGCCTAAATGGTTAAGGCCGGCGAACACCAGATCGGAAAGCCATTCCCACGCGAACCACACGCCGTTGGGCTTGGAAAACGAAAAAACGTCGTGCGTGGGTATCACGCGATTGGCCACCATCCAGTCGCCCGTGCGGATGTGCCATCCCGTATCGCAATCGCTGAGCAGTGTCTGCACGCCATCCATTCGTCCGAAAAGAAATGCCAGCGGCAGCAGGAAGGCGAAGTCCGTCAGCGAGGGCAGAAACTTGATCGCGAATTGGGAGCGTTGGGCTTCCATCTTGATTTACGCCATCCAGGAATTGGCCACCGGTTGCAGCGCCTCCAGAACCCGGAGTTTGTCGTGGAATGCACGGAAATCCATATAATTCACGCGCAGCGCGACGCGCGGGCTATCGTTTTCGGCGCTGATGATTCGCGTGACGGTGCCTTGACAATGAATGCATTTCTGCCCGAAGCCGTGATTGGCGGGCAGTTCGATTTCAACCGTAATGATCTGACCCACAACCGGAACCGGGATCCGCCCGCCCTCGCCCGACCAGGCCACCAACACTCCGCTGCGGCTGATATTTTCCGTGTACATGGAGGAGCGCACCCAAAGCGCCGGGGAAGTGACGTGGCACCGCAGCTTAATTTCGATACGCGGACTCTCACGCCGGTTGATGTTTTTCATTTCATTCCACGTCAGTGGCGAGTTTAGGTCTCCGGATGCCCCGCTAACAAGATCGCAAATGGGCTACAGCGGTATATTGCCGAAGGTTATTAGAAGGAAATGACTTTTCCCGCACCGGCTATTCCACTACGATATCGATATCGAAATCGCACCTGCGGGTGTCAGACAGCTGCCGAAAGAACTAAGGCGATAGCGTTAATAGCCAGATATATCATATTAATTTGGCGGCCAATTTCGCCTGGATCGCGGAATCGATGCATCACAATAAATACTGATAATAAATTACTTAATCTGCAACACATACCGGGCCATACGACTTTTATTGGAGAAATTGCTCGGTTAATTCGCAAAAAATATGGCGATTTTTCGAAAAATGTTATTGACAACTGAAGTAAATAATTGCAAAATGCATACGAAGACATACAGCAAAGGGGAATTAAAGAGCGATAATTTCCCAAAATAATGGCCGTCAATTTGGCAGTCGGCCGGCTGGAAAGGTGGAGAATATGACGCGAATTCTTCTGTATAGCGACGAGCCGATCCTGGCGAAAGGCCTGGAATCGGTGCTTCGTCAAGTCGAGGGCTTTGATCTGCTGCCGACCTGCGGGTCGGTGAGCAGCTTGATGGAACAGATGTCGATGGGCTCCCCGGATCTGGTCCTGATGGATTTAACCCCGGAAATCACTTTTGCTGTGCTCAGCGACATGAAACACGCCATGATGCACTGCAAGATCGTGCTCTGGGTCAACTCCATTTCCACCGAACTGGCGTTCCAGGCGATGGGGTTGGGCGTCCGCGGCATCCTTCGCAAGACGCTGCCGACCGATCTGCAGGTGAAGTGCCTGCAGAAGGTGCAAACCGGCGAGCTCTGGTTCGAAAAGGCGCTCACCGACAGCTTCCTCTGTGCCCGAAGAGTGGCGTTGACCCAGCGCGAAGGCCAGCTGGTGAGTCTGCTGTCCCAAGGCTTGAAGAACAAAGAGATCGCCACCACCCTCATGATTTCCGAAGGCACGGTAAAAGTCTACTTGTCGCGCCTGTTCCAAAAGGTCGGCGTCAAGGACCGCTTCGAATTGGCTCTATTCGGCTTGAAGAACCTCACTACCGGTCAACTGCCGGTGGGCGAGAAGGGTCAGCGGCCCAACGCCAGCGCCATGCCCGGACTCCGGTCCCTGGTGCTGGAACGGCCCGCCGAGCGCGCCGAAACGCCGACCCGCTCCTTCCCGACCCCCCTGCGCCCGGTGGCAGGGTCGCGATACTAGCACGATACTGGAAAGGCGCCGCTCCCGCGGTCGCGGCTCTGTAACCGCGCGCGTGAGCAGCCGGATTCGTTTATAGAGAGCCGCGACCGCAAGGGAGCGGAATGCTTCTATGAGCTGATCGCCGCCCTTATCTTGGCCAGCGGGGCGTCACTATCGAACGTAACCTGGCCGGCTTCCAACCGGACTCCGAGCTGTTTCCATAGGTCCGGCAGGTCGACCGGCATCGGTTTGGCGCCCATCTGTTGGTAAAGCGACATCAGCACGGTGGTTCCAGTAGCCTTGTCGCCGACCTTGAAGGCGCGCTCCAGCGGCCAGTCGCTTTCGATATTGCCGCCGGCGCGGTTCACGGCCCGCAGGGCATCTACCAGCCCCTTGCGGTTGTGGCTCTCCTGGCGAGTTCTCACATCCGCCAGCAGGCAGAACAATGCCCCGCCCCAGTAGGTTCGGCCCCACGCACGGGTGCCGTCCAACCCCTGGTCGCCTTCATTCGGCAGCCCTTGCGGCATGAAGCGAACCATGTCGCCCCAGACCTGCGCCACGCTCAGATTCCCGATGGCGGCGCGGGCAATGGGTTCGATATACGTGGCGCTGCCTTCTTCGATCCAATGGTGCTCACGGTCCATGTCCGGGAAGCCGTAGTGGACCATCTCGTGGGTGAGAACCCAGTCCCGGGAGAGATCCTCGGCTGTGACGTGTTGCGCCACGGTCAGGCGGCTGTGAGCGCCGCCATCGCCGAATGTCACCCCGTTGATCCGTCCGCCGCGCCTCCCGGCGGCCATCAGAATCTCCAAACTGGCGTGCGGAACAGGGAATTGTCCGAAATATCGGCTGACGGCGCGCGCTCCGGTGGCGATCCAGTCCAGCATGGCCGGCCGCGACAGATCGAATTGATCCGACCGGAAATTAACTTCGATGGCAGCGCCGCCGATATGGAGTACGGAAGGGTTCTCCTGAGCTCGGGCCAAGGGGAGTAACGCGGAGGCGGCCACGCCCGACAGGGAGCGTATGGCGGTTCTTCTGGTCAATCCGAGTCTCCCTCCGGCGGCTGGTTCCATTGTAGCGGTCTACAGAGGAATCGGCAGGCCATAGTTCTTCGACGG
>Ga0326728_10022443_pt1 | contig 11712 bp, 15 predicted proteins | sample MB3enrmetagenome_FD_207602 | JGI IMG/M metagenome (GOLD analysis project Ga0326728, IMG submission 207602) | Lab enriched peat soil microbial communities from McLean, Ithaca, NY, United States - MB31MN | ecosystem: Environmental > Terrestrial > Soil > Wetlands > Peat | place: USA: New York... | reverse complement strand
CCTCCGGGCGGGGCTCGTTAAGGGCGATATGCCCGAGCGCGATCCCATCGTTCAGCGCCGTTCCCTTCAAGGTGACGGAGCTTTCCTTCCGGTCGGGCACCGCCGCGACGGCTCCGGCAAAATTGCCGGATGCTAGCGTCTCCGCAAGCACCATGGCGGTCGTCTCGAGGGCCTCGACCTCTTCGTCGGTGTAGCGGCGCTCGATCTTATTCTGCACCGTTAGCACGCCGATCGTTCTGCGATCGCGCACCATCGGCACGCCAAGGAACGAATGGTAGATCTCTTCGCCGGTCTCCGGTTTGTAGGAGAAGTGAGGGTGCTTTTGAGCGTCGGAGAGGTTTATCGGCTCGCCCCAATCGGCGATGAGGCCGACAAGGCCCTCGCCCTTTTTCATGCGCAGGGTATGAACCGCCTCTTTGCGCAATCCCTCCGTTGCGAAAAGCTCTAGCGTGTCGTCAGGCAGCCGGACATAGATCGAGCTAACCTCCGCAATCATGTTGGAAGCGATGACTTTGACAATACTGTCCAGCTTTGCCTGGGGCTCTGAGGCACTCGCCATGATGGCCCGCAGCTGCCGGATCAACACCCAAGGTGCGCGTTCTGTCCAGGGCATCTGCCCGGTCCCACTATCCCTGCGGTTGGGTTGAGGCGCTCTCACTGCTGGAACGCCTTCTATCTTTTGCGTATTTCCTAAGACCGGTCCAGACCGAACAGGTTATGGAGCGTTTTTACAGCCGCTTCGGTATGAGCCGCGCCGACCAGTACGCTAATCTTGATTTCTGACGTCGATATGGCCTGGATATTGATTTGTTTCTCCGCCAGCGCGTGAAACATTTTGGCGGCAACGCCAGCGTGGCTTCGCATGCCGACGCCAATCACCGACACCTTCACCACATCGGTGTCGCCGCGCAAATCGCTGAAACGTATCGAGTCCTGACGGTCGCGGAGAACTTGCAGCGCGCGCGGCAGCTCGGCTGCAGCGACCGTGAAAGTGAGGTCCGTCGTCCGGCCATCCTCCGAAATATTTTGCACGATCATGTCCACATTTATGTTCGCATCGGCAAGCGGCATGAAAATGCTCGCGGCCACGCCTGGCTTGTCCTCGATCTTGAGGACCATGATTTTAGCTTCATCTTTTGCGTAGGCGATACCGCTGACGATTTGATGCTCTAACATTTCCGTTTCATCGCAAACGAGCGTTCCGCGCTTCTCGGCTTGCCCGGCTCGCGCGGGCTCGCAAACCTCTGGTGTGTCGAAGCTAGAACGCACTTGTACACGGACGCCGCGAGCCATTGCAAGCTCTACGGAGCGCGTCTGGAGCACTTTCGCGCCCAAGGAAGCCATTTCTAGCATCTCCTCGTAAGAAACACGCGAAAGCCGCCGGGCTCCGTGCACAATGCGCGGGTCGGTTGTATAAACGCCTTCGACATCGGTATAAATGTCGCAGCGGTCGGCATTGAGCGCTGCGGCAAGTGCGACTGCGGTTGTGTCGGAGCCGCCGCGGCCGAGCGTCGTGATACGGTTGGCCGCGCTTACGCCTTGGAAACCGGCAACAACCCCGACCTCGCCTTGGTTTAGGCACTCAAGCAGCTTATCGCCCTCGATGCGATCGATCCGGGCCACGCCGTGCGAGCCGTCCGTGATCAGCGGGATTTGCCAGCCTTGCCAGGAGCGGGCTTTAATTCCCATCGACTGCAGGATGATCGCCATAAGGCCGGCTGTGATCTGCTCTCCGGACGAGACCACGGCATCGTATTCGCGAGGGTCGTGGACCGGATCGGCTTCGCGCGTCCAGGCCACGAGCTGGTTGGTGTGTCCCGCCATCGCCGACACGACAACGGCGACGCGATTGCCGCCGTCCACCTCGCGCTTCACATGGCGGGCGGAATTCCTGATACGTTCGATATCGGCGACGGAGGTTCCGCCGAACTTCATGACGAGGAGCATTGTGATAGCTATGCTGGCAAGAGTGAGGTTAAGAAGCCGGAGCGGACAGCCTTGGCGTCACCGGGAAAACAGGAAGGCCATCGATGGAGATTGAGGCAGAAACACGGCGAAGTCCATCTCTGGATGCGGAAGAGGTGCGGCGCTTCGAACGGCTCGCCAAGGAGTGGTGGGACGAGCGCGGCAAGTTTCGCGCGCTCCATGCCATCAATCCCGCGCGGCTTGCGTTCATTGTGCAGGAAGCTCAGCGCTGGCGTTCGGGAAACGTGCCTGTTTTCCGCCCGCTTGAAGGGCTCAGCGTTATCGATATCGGCTGCGGCGGGGGGATACTGTCGGAGCCGTTGGCGCGGCTCGGCGCGGGGGTAACGGGGATCGATCCCGTCGAAGAGTCGATCGGAGTCGCTAAGGCGCATGCCCAAGCGCTCGGCCTTCCCATCGCCTATCGTACAGCCACGGCCGAGGATATTGTGCGCGAGCGGCAGGTCTTCGATGCCGTCATGGCGTCGGAGGTCGTGGAGCATGTTGCGGACGTCGATTCCTTTCTTAGAACCTGCCGGGCTTTGTGCAAGCCGGGCGGCCTATTGATCCTCTCCACGCTGAACCGCACCGCCAAATCTTACGGCCTCGCTATTTTGGCAGCGGAGCGCGTGCTGGGGCTCGTCCCTCCGGGCACTCATGATTGGAAAAAGTTTATAAAGCCTGAAGAGCTGGAGGCGGCCCTTAGCGCGGCCGGCTTCAAACGCCTGTCGCTGAGCGGTATCGTGTTCCATCCGCTGACAGGCGCGTGGGGCCTCTCCGCAACGGATACATCGGTGAACTATATGGTTTCGGCAGAGGCGGTGTAACGCTCGTGGTCCATGCAGCTTCTCAATTCCGCGTGCGCCACGTGGCGGCAGCCGACGAAGCTGCGTGGCGCCGCCTCTGGCAATCCTATTGCGATTTCTACGGCGTCGCGATCCCCGGTGCGGTCACCGATACGCTTTGGCTCCGGCTTATGGACGGCGGCACGCCCATTCACGCGCTTGTCGCAGAAAGGGCGGCGCCAGGCGAGGCGCCGGCGGGGCTCGTTGGCTTCGCCAATTTTGTACTGCATCCCTATACTTGGGGGGTGGAGCTTATCTGCTATTTGGAAGACCTTTTTGTGGAAGAGGACGCGCGTGGCGTGGGCGTGGGGACCGCACTGATCGGCGCCCTTGTCCAACAAGCAAAAGAAAATGGCTGGCCTCGAGTCTATTGGCACACCCATCAGCTCAACGAGGTTGCGCGATCCGTCTACGGCAAGATTACGCCGCCCGACCCCTTCGTGCGTTACGTTGTGAGGGTGAAATAGCCTCACCGCGTGCCATGGCGCTCGCGTCAAAGTCAGCTTGCCCGGCTTGTAATCGTACCGGATCGGTTTGAATGCTTGCAACGGCGAGTCCAGAGCCGTCATCGCGAGGCGGCCCCCGATCAAGCCCGGGGGCAGGCTCCGCCGCCATGGCGATCCAGTGCACCTTGCTGTTTACGCTTGCATTTGCAGCTTCTGGATTGCTTCGGGGCTAGGGCCCCTCGCAATGACGGATATGAACGGCTTAGCCGGATGCCGTATCACATAGTATTGATTTCAATTTTAGCAATTCCGGTGGCCGTTTGGCTTGGTGACTTGTTGGGCATCTCTTGGAGTATAGAATAATCTGCCAAGGAGAAGCCAATGAGTATTAGCAAAAAATTCGCGATATTTGCAGCTGGTTTGGGTATGCTTTTCGTGCCTGTGTTTGACACCGCAAAAGGTGCAAAGACCAAGGCGTATTGCCGCCATTTTTATTACAGACCGATTTTTTACCCCGTACCCAGAACAATCGATGGAAAACTCGTAGACCGCGACGGCTGGAGACTTAGGTCCGGCGGTTGGGATAACAATTGCTTCAATATCCCCTGGCTCACCTCCCAGTACGCGTGCCCCACGAATAACGGCAATTGAATGTGCGGTGCGGATGCAGGCCCGGCCGCTTGCCGCGCTTGTCAGCGGCAGGCCGTGAGCGCTTGCTCACCCGTCGACGGGCTTGCGGAAACCCACACGTTCGCCGTCCTGCCGGCCCAGCAAATCTTGCGGCCGCTCAGGAACGCCGCCGGTAAATCGTGAAGGCTTTGCGGGCCTCCGCAGGGGCGCAGCCGGCTTTGAAGTGCTGGCCGGTTTTTCCAAGGCCTCTGTCCGTTTGCGCTTGAAAAGGAATGGCAGGCCGATCATCGGGCTGCCTCCAGCGCGAACTGTGGCAACGGCACGACGTCGACCTTGAACTCCCGCGTATGAGAAAGGGCTGGAATACGCGCGCGCACGCGGTCCACTTCGCCCGCATCGATAGCGGTGACGATGACGCCCGGTTCCGTGCCTGCCTCGGCGAGGATCTCGCCCCAGGGGGAGATGACTAGGCTGTGGCCGAACGTGGTGCGCCCGTTCGCATGCCGGCCGCCCTGGGCCGCCGCGAACATGAAACAGCCGTTCTCTATGGCGCGGGCGCGCAGCAAGATATGCCAATGCGCTTCGCCGGTGACCTTGGTGAAAGCGGAGGGCGCGGTCAGAAACTTCGCGCCAGCGCGAGCGAGCGCTTGGTATTGCTCAGGGAAGCGGATGTCGTAGCAGGTCGCGATGCCGAGTCCGCCCCAAGGAAGCAGCGCAACGAAGGCGCGCGCGCCGGGCATGAAGGTTGCCGATTCCCGGTAAGTTTCGCCGGACGGCAGATCGACGTCGAACATATGGATTTTGTCGTACCGGCATACGGCACTGCCGTCCGGCGCAAAAAGGAACGCCCGGTTGGCGGCGCGCCCGTTCCCAACTTTGACAGCCAGCGAGCCGATATGCAGCCAGATGCCGAGTTCGCGGGCCAGGCGCGAGAAATGCGGCACCCCTTCGGTTTTCTCTTCCGGATAAATCTTCTCAAGAAGGCGCGGAGCGTCGGCCTCCATGACAAGCGTGTTCTCCGGGGTCTGAATATACTGCGCTCCCCGCCCCGCGGCTTCGCGGATAAAAGCCTCCGCTTGCGCAAGATTCTCCTGAACATCCTTGCCCGTCCGCATTTGAACGAGGCCTATGCGAAACTTATTCTTCGTGTCCGCCATTGCTGCGCCTGCTCCGTGATAGACGCATCTATTGTGCTCAGCTTTGCAGGAGCCGATCAAGCTCTCCTTTCGCATCGAGAGCGTAAAGGTCGTCGCAGCCGCCTGCATGATAGCCGCCGATAAAAATCTGGGGCACGGTGTAGCCGCCGTGAGCGCGTGCGACCATCGCCTCGCGCAACGCCGGCGATCTTGAGACATCGATCTCCTCAAACTCCACGCCCTTGCTCCTTAGGAGGCTCTTCGCGCGGATGCAGTAGGGGCAGGTGGGCGTTGTATAGATCGTCACTGGGGGCATAGGCCATCCTCACGTTTGCGTCGCGCTGAGAGATGGGATTGCCGCGGTTCGCAGTCTAGGCTCAGGTGCTGCGGCTTAATGCTCCTGCCCCTCATCGAACTCTGCGAGACCATGCGCAACAAGCGCGATGGCGAGCAAGTCCACGCGGGCAGCCCCGGCATTGAGGAGGGCGGAGGCGCAAGCATTGGCCGTGGCGCCTGTCGTGATCACGTCGTCGATCAGAACGATCTTCTTTCCTTGCACCGCTTTTCTGCCGCTCCGGCTTATCGTGAAGGCCCGCGCGACATTCTCCTGGCGCGCCTCTTGGCTGAGCCCGACCTGCGCTGCCGTCCGCCGCGTGCGCTGTAATGCCATCACGGTAACCGGAACGCCCGTGGCGCGGCTGAGCCCCTTGGCGAGCAGCGCCGACTGATTGAACCGGCGCTGGAGCAAGCGCAGGCGGTGCAGCGGCACCGGCACGAGCAAATCGGCATCGGCAAAAAGCTCGCGCCCCGCCTCGCGCATGAGCTTGACAAACAGCGGCAGCGGCTCGTGCTTGTCCTCGAACTTGAAGCGCACGATGAGCCGGCGCATGATCCCGCTGTAAAGCGCGGCTGCCCGCGCGCGCGAAAAAACCGGCGGGTTCGCCATGGCCTGCACTGAGATATGCGGGCCCTCGCCCTCATATCCAGGCAACGGAATGCCGAGGCGGTTGCACAGCGGCGGGGTGATGAGATGCAGGCTGCTCCAGCATTTCGGGCAAAGCAGGTTATGCCGGGTGATAAGCGCCGCGCAGGAGACGCAGACCGCCGGCAAAATAAGATCGGCCGAATAGCGCAGGCTGGACGCGGCGAGGCTGGTTATACGCTGGAACATTTGCGACTTTGGAAGGAATGAACAGGATCGGGCCGAATCGCTCATCCGTCATCGCGAGGCGCGTTGGCGCCGCGGCGGTCCAGGGAAGCCCGCTCCGGGCTGGAACTTGCTGCTCCTGGATTGCTTCGGAGCTAAAGCCCCTGGCAATGACGGCACCGAAGAGCCATTCATTCCGATTTGGCATAAAACCTAATGGAAGGCGACGACGTTGACCAGTCCGAACATCTTCGACCGCCGGCACATTCGCTTAAATCTCGAGCGCGCGGCGCCGGGGTTGCATGAGGCCGATTTTCTGGTCCGGCACGCAGCAGACGAGCTGACGGGCCGTCTCGGCGGGATCAAGCGTAGCTTTAGGCTTGCGGCCGATATCGGTTCCTATCACGGCGTGATGGCGCGCGTGCTGAAGGAGCGCGTGGATGGCATCGGCACCGTTTCGCTGAGCGGTGCCTTTGCCCTCGCCGAGGCTTGCCCCGGGCCGCGCGTTGTCGCAAGCGAAGAGGCTTTGCCGCTGAAGGAAGGCGCGTTCGATCTCATAACCTCGGCGCTATCGCTGCACCTTGTCAACGACTTGCCCGGCGCGCTCATCCAAATCCGCCGCGCACTTCGCCCCGATGGCTTGTTTCTCGGCGCGCTGCTCGGCGGCGATAGCCTGATCGAGCTGCGGCGGGCTTTTATGATGGCCGAGACCGAAACGCTTGGCGGCATCTCGCCCCGCGTCTTCCCGGCGGCGGATGTGCGCGGCATGGGCGCGCTGCTCCAGCGCGCGGGCTTCGCTCTGCCCGTGGCCGACTCCGAGCCGCTGACGGTGACCTATGCCGATCCCCTGGCCCTGATGCGCGAGCTGAAAGCCATGGGCGCGGCCAATCCGCTTGCCGCGCGCTCGAAAAAGCCGCTGCGCCGCGATACGCTCGCCCGCGCCGCTTCCATTTACGCGGAGCTTTTCAGCGAGCCGGACGGCCGGGTGCGCGCCACTTTTGAAATCCTCTACCTTTGCGGCTGGGCGCCGCACGAAAGCCAGCAAAAGCCCTTGAAGCCGGGCTCCGCTGCGGCACGGCTCGCCGATGCGCTTGGCACGCAAGAGATTCCGGCGGGCGATAGAGCAGGCTTTGGACGCAGCGGCGGCAAGAGCTGAGCGGTCTCATACCAACCGCCAAAGGCGACCGGATCCGATAGCTCACAAGCCACTGCGACGGTCATCCTTGCTGCCGCCCGGTATAAGCCAAGTCCTGCAGAGGCCGGATGGAGGATGGCCGCCGCGGGACGGCGTTATGCGAGCGGCGCTGTCCTGCCGCATCGTTTCGTAGTTTGCTGTGAAGCGCCCTTATATAGTCGGGCGTTGTGCCGCAGCACCCGCCGATTATCTTGGCGCCCGCGTTTCTCCACCGCAAAGCGCTCGCGACAAACTTATCGATCCCATCGCCGTGTTCTTCGAAGCACCAGCCCAAATCGCCATGCGGATGCCCCGCGCCGTTTGCATAAAGCCCAATAACGCCGCCGTAATCCGGCAGTAATTTGCGGAACGCCGCATCGAGCGTGGCGATAGGCCTGCAATTCAGGGCTATGCCGATGCGCCCGGGCAGGTCTGTTTTCTTGACGGCTTCGGCGAGAGGCGTTCCGTCCAAAAGCGTGCCCTCGGGGCCGGCAACGAAGCTGATAATAAAAGGGAGCCCCGTCGCCGAAGCCGCTTCCGCCATGATTTGGCCTTCGAGGCACGCGTTGACCGTCTCGGGCAGAAGAAAATCCACGCCCGATTCCGCGAGCCAAGCCGCATGCGGCCCATGCTCCTTACGCAGCTCGCTCTCACCCGGCACGAGATCGGGCCGGTAGCAGTCCTCAAGCGGTGCGAACGATCCGCCGACAAAGACTTGGCGGCCGGCGTTCTTTTTGGCCTTTAGCGCGATGGCAACGGATTTTTTCAGCGCGCGCTGCGCCTCATTCTCCCGCCCCGCTTTGCGGAAAGCGCGAGGCGTGGTTCGAAACGTGTTGGTGATGGCGGCATCGGCCCCAGCGGCAAAATAGTCGCTGTGGATTTGCTCCACCAAGCCGGGCGCATCGAGATTGGCCGCCGCCGACCAAAGCGGCAATGCGCTTTTGTACCCCCGGCGCTGAAGCTCCGTGCCCATCGCGCCGGGCAAGAGGACGGTGCGGGCGTTGTGGATGAAACCGGCGAAGCTTTCCGATTGCTTTCTCACCTGCGCGGAACTCCAATGATTATGCGCCGCCTCATAGCAGCGAACGGTCGGTATAGAATAATATTCTAGTGCAGCGATTGGCAAGACGCTGGTGGAGAATTTTTTTTCAATCTCGGGCTTGACGTTTAAAGTTGTTTCATTTGCCGCAATGTTTTCCGCCAGCTGCCGGAGCTTGCAGGCAGGAATTCCAGCCGGCACGGGCCAACAACGGCGCGCGAGAACTGAAGCCGATCGTTGAGGCTGGGCCAAGAGATCGCTGGGTTCGGCGCCTCCATCGCTTCCGCGTCCGGGGGCAAGCCGCCAGGCCGGCAAGGGCATGAATTAGAGGCCGCTCCCGGTGTGTAGTCAGACGGGATCGTTTGCCAAGGCGAGTTCCGCCGCGCGGGTTCGCGAGCGAACCGGGTTAATGCGCCGTTTGCTCGATGGGCAGCTCAGCCGGGGCGGCCGGTTCGCGGACTTCTTCGGGAGCGGCCGCGCGGCAAGCCTGCCCGTCCCGGCGCTTCAGCCGCAGATATTCCTCTGCCGACATCACAACCAACCGATCGCGGCCCTGCTTCGTGATTGCGACCGGATCCCTCTCGGCCATCTCGCTTATGGCGTCGAATGCCCTTTGGAAATCGCTTGCACCGATGCGGATCATGGTTGCCTTCCTCCTTTTTTATTATGGCATCCATCGTAGCATCGAGCTGACGATCCTGGAAATCAGAAAGTTTGCAGCAACTGTGGGGGCCGCGCGGCGCGGTCTTCTTGCGGGTGAACCGGCCGGGCAGCCAAACCAGAAAGAGGACGGCCCAGGACCAACGCGCAACGATGGTGAAAGGCGTTTTCATGCTTGTGATTTAAGGAAGCCGGGCTGGCGCGGCTAGGTTCCAGAGACACGCCGGAGGAGCGCGGGAGGCTTTGCGTGGCTCGTTTCGCCTGCGGACTCGATCTCGGCGATGTAGGCGTCGACAGCTTTACTCCAAGGAGATTCGCTAAATGTTCGATTGCGAAGATACTTCTTCCAAGCCACGCGGACTTTTTCGTTGCAGAGAAAGGATTTACGTTGCTCCAACAGAATAACGTTTTTCTCGCCGGTAACTCTCGTCATCGCCAAGCTAGCATTCAAATGCGCATTTATGAAGATCAGCTCTTGTGGAGTGAGCCCATTTTTAATCACTTCACTGGGCTCTATGCCCATCACTCTCAACAGGCTTGGGTCGTCCATCAACATCCCGTCCGCCCGGTTGAGCAGATCGTGATGCACGATCCATTTTTGCATTTCGCGCTGTTTCGCTATCGTCGCCCTCGAAATAATTACGGCAGCTATGGCAGCAGTGCCCGAAAGCACACTTATTACTAAGCTAACAATATCTTTAACATCCATAATCCTTCCCTCCGCCGGTCGAACAGCCGCCTTCCCACCGGGCTCGCCGGAACCGCAGTTGAGGGCAGGTACTGCGTCCCGATTCTGTGGCGCCTTTTTGGCCGGAGCGAGGATAATCGGCTGACAAAGATTGCCTTCCGCAGGGGCTCATGCGCCAGCTTCGATCCGCGCCATATCGGCGTCGGAGAAACCGAAATGGTGGCCAATCTCGTGGATCAGCACATGGCGGATGACGCGGTCCACTCGCTCTGCGTTGCGGCGGGCGTAATCGACGATGGGGATGCGGTAAAGAAAGATCCGGTCGGGCAGGCTGACCGGATCCCATACGCTTTTGGACGGCAGCCCGGCGCCATGATATAGGCCGAGCAGATCGTGGGGATCGCGGATGCGCATGGCTTCAAGCGTTTCCGTATCGGCGAAATCGGCGACGCAGACCACCACATTGCCCAGTGCCTTGCGGAACTGTACGGGCAGGCCGTCCCAGATTGCCTGGGCGGCGATCTCGAAATCTTCGGGCGTACTTGGCTGACTTGCGCGAAAATACAGCTGCCTTCTCCGCCTGAGATGAGACCAGACACGCCGCCAAGCCATGAGCTTCTTCAATTTCGCCATCGCCTTGCCGGGTTCACCTGCAATGATAGAATTGTAGGCATACACGCGCAAGGCGCCTACACCAGCGTGTCCAGAAACTTCGGAGCGTTTCTTAGACCTGCTTTAGCCGCTTCTTCCAGTAGTTAGGCTTCTTGCGCAAATTCATGACCGCAACCACGGCGCATAGACAATGCCGTATGGGAAGCGCTTCAAGCGGTAACGCCGGACGCGCGGGCCACGCCGGTGCCAAGCATCGGGAAATTCCGCCACCCGCCTCAGGCCGTCCCGGACTTCCAACGCAAACTGAGTACCAAGGCCAGCAACCTGCCCGTTATAATAGGCGACGGCTTCGTCAAGCTCATCCTCTGCCGCGGCAAGAAACCATATCCTCGCGGCTTAAGATGTTTGGCCAGAACGTCTTCCGCATCGCGTGCAGGCATGGCCCCGGACAAATAGGCGTCAAGCCGGCGCTCGCTTTCCTCGGCCCAGGCCTGATCGGTCTCCGGGTCCGGTTTATCCAGGCTGCTCAGCAGCCGCTCGACAAGCTCAATCCGGTCCGCAGGCGGCAGCCGCTCCGCTTCCTCAGCCAGTGATGCGATGTGCGCGTTCATGGGGGTAAGATAGCACGGGAGGTAGTCCCGGTCGAGGCGCGCGGCCGGGCTTTTAGAACGCAAGAACGCGATCCTTGTCGATTTGGTCCTGGAGCCTTTGCTTTCGAGCGGGCTCAGGCACGGCATCGACCTCTTTTCCCAGCAGAACTTCGAGACGCTCCTGGATGGCATCCACATAGCCGATATAGTCCGGCCCGCGGGGCGATCGCGCCGGATCGAGCTTCACCGCGATATCGATGTCGGATGCGGGATTATAGTCTCCCCGGGCCGTGGACCCGAACAAGGACGCGGACACGACACCGAGCTGTTGAAGCTCGGCACGGTGCTCGTTCAACTTGGCGATGATGACGTCCCTGTCCACGGCTCGAATATAACGTTAAAGCTGCGAGTGGGCCAAAAAAATCGACCGTCAAGGTCACGTTTAACTTGGCTGTTTTCAGAGACGCCCAATAGAGCTATAGCTAACCAATACACCTCCAGTGAATTGGGGACAAAGGCCTATGGGCGAAGTCGCGTTTTTTGTAGGGGCTCTTATCCCCACGTACCTCGTAAGTAGACTTTTCCTTTGGCTGTTGCCGCTATAGTTTTTAGTGCCACCGCGCGCATCTCGTACGGGGAAGCGGCAGCGGCTTATTTTTTGCCGCAACTATTCTGGTTGTTGATCGACGCCTGGTTCATGCGGCGCAGGCGGCTGATGGCGCTTTCACCGCGTCCGCCTCACGGTGGGTTGAACTAGCTGCTGTTAGCGGTTTCTGTTGCCCA
>Ga0326728_10022442_pt1 | contig 11712 bp, 11 predicted proteins | sample MB3enrmetagenome_FD_207602 | JGI IMG/M metagenome (GOLD analysis project Ga0326728, IMG submission 207602) | Lab enriched peat soil microbial communities from McLean, Ithaca, NY, United States - MB31MN | ecosystem: Environmental > Terrestrial > Soil > Wetlands > Peat | place: USA: New York... | reverse complement strand
GCCGTTGGAACTGTAGGCGAAGGGCAGGTCGAGAATCTCGGCGTACTCGAGGGCCTGCTGCATCCCCGCGCCCACCGAATGCTTGTTGTCCTTGGCCTCAACCACGGCGAGGGGGATGTTGGGCCTGAAGTACAAGATGTAGTCGGCCTTCTTGGCCTCGCCCCGCTTCACGGTCTTGCCCCGTACGATGACCCGGCCCTTGGTGAAGTAGCGCTCCTCGGCCACCTGCGCCTGGAGATCCCACTTCCCGCCGCCCTTCCCGAGGATGGCCGGAGTTATGAACTTGCTGCGGATGTCGGCCTCTGTCATCTGTTTTTTATTCACGCCCGAGCCTCGTTCGCTGCCTAATAATAGTGGAGATTAGTGTATCGCGAGACCGTGACGGGCGGAAGTAGCAAGCAGCACGAGATGTCGATAAAACAGTACGATAGGAGCTCGCATGCGTGTGATCTTTCTGATACTGCCTCAGGTCGAGATCATGGACTTGGCCGGACCGCTGCAGGTCTTTCACGAAGCCAATCGCCACGGCGCCCGCTTCGAGACGCTGTGCTGCGCTATGGAGCCGGAAGTTTCCACAGAGCAGGGTCTGTGGCTGGGACGCCTCGCGCCCTTGCCGGAACCTCAGAAAAGCGACATTGTCCTTGTTCCGGGCGGCCCCGTGGCCACCCACATGAAGGCCCCGAACGCCATTCTGGATTGGCTGCGCAAAGCAGCCCGCGCTAACGCCCGGGTGGGCTCCGTGTGTACGGGCGCCTTCGTGCTCGGGGCCGCAGGCCTGCTGGATGGCCGCAGCTGTACGACGCATTGGTCGAGGATAGAGGATCTTAGACGGCGCTTCCCCAAGGCCCACATTCTCGAGGACAGACTCTACGTGATGGACGGACCCGTCTTCACGAGCGCCGGCATCGCCTCGGGCATCGACGTGGCCTTGGCTCTCGTGGAGGCGGAATGCGGTCCGAACATCGCTTCCCTCGCGGCGAGAGAGATGGTGGTCTATCTTCGGCGAGACGGAAGCCACCGCCAGCAGAGCGTCTATCTGGACTATCGGAACCATATAAATCAAGGCGTGCACCGTGTTCAAGACTGGCTTTCAGCCCACCCTGAGCATGCAGCCACACTGCCCGAGCTTGCCCAGATCGCCGGTATGAGCGTGCGCAGCCTGACGCGCCAGTTCCGCGAGGCCACCGGCCTCTCCGTGAATGCCTTTACGAAAAAAGTCAGGCTCGAGCGCGCCCAGGATCTGCTATGCGATCCTGGGCTTACTCTGGAAGTCGTAGCCGAGCGCTGCGGCTTTCAGGACGCTAGGCAACTTCGCAGGATCTGGCGGGAGGCTTATGGAAAGCCGCCCTCCGCTTCGCGCCCCCGTTAAGCTCTTCCCCTATTGTCCCTCTGGCTCGGAATGTCCGATCATTGTCCAGCTTCGGCCTTTCGCGTGCGGGATTCCTATAGCATTCTTCTTCTATAGAGTTGATCCCTAGGAGGTTTAAACATGTCCCTTATCCATCGCTTTCCTCTCGCAGCGTCGGCGCTCTTGGTCATAGATGTCCAGGACAATTTCAAGGCAGCCGCGCCCTATTGGGCCCGTCGCAACAACCTAGCCTTCGAGACGAATGTGGCCAGTCTTGTAACCGCGTACCGCGAGGCGAAGCTGCCCATCTACTACATCCTACATTCAGACAGCGATCCCGGATGGGAGACGACGAATCCCAACTACAAGCTCATGGATTTCCTCTCCCCTCGGGAGAACGAGCCGATCCTCCACAAAACAAGCAGGAACAGCTTCACGACCACCAACCTCCAACGGCAGCTCACCATTCAAGGCGTGCATCGCCTGGCCATCACCGGTATTCAGATGGAGCAATGCTGCGAGACTACGGCTCGGGTGGCCGCTGACCTGGGCTACGACGTGGATTTCGTGATAGATGCCACGCTCACGTTCCCCATTCCGTACCATGAGGATGGAAAACTGGTAGGCGAGCTGGGAGTTGCCGAAATCGAGGAAAGAACTCGATTCGTCCTGCGGGATCGATTTGCGCGAATCGTGGACACGGCCCAGCTAATAAACGAACTTCATTCCCTTTGACCATGTCGCGAGGTGAACCTATGACCGCGATCCGGGAGATAAAGACGATAACGGGACGGCAGGGGCCCCGCCGCGAGCACGAACATGACGAGCACTCCTTAGCCTTACTGTGGCGAGGCTCCACCGAAGCGCTAGTTGGCGACTCCGTCTTTGAAGCGCGCGCAGGACAGATAGTTCTTATCGCAGCGGGCGTTCCCCATAGATGTTCGCCTCGAGATCCGGAGGGCTGGAGCTACACACTCTTACTCCTGAGCGCCGGTGCGGTACCTGTCCTCGACGATGCCTTGGCTGGTGCCACGAACGGCGCCCTTGTCCTCGATGCGAAATCGGAGCTTTGGGAACCTCTCGCTGCCGATGACGGGAAAGTCCTTGAGAGCGCATCGCTCGCGGACCTTGACGAGATACTCCTCGGGGCGGTCCGCCACAAGGAAGGAAGGCGCCCCGAATGCGCGCGCAAGGAGAAACCTGATCCGCGGCTTGGCGCCGCCGAATCCCTTCTGCGCGCGTCTTGCGCGGAAGGCGTAAGCATGGACGAACTCGCGTTCGCGGCGGGTATGAGCAAGTATCGCCTGGCCCGCGAGTTCAAGAGCGCCTATGGCCTGAGCCCGCACGCGTACCTGCTCAACCTGCGGATCAACCGAGCCAAAATCATGCTGCGATCGGGCGTAAGCCCGGTCGAAACCGCGCTCGCCTGTGGCTTCTGCGACCAAAGCCACCTTAACCACATTTTCGGAGCGATAGTCGGCATGCCACCTGCGGCATACACTCGTACGGCCGCCAGCCGAGGCGAGTGCAAGAACCTACAAGACGGGACGTTCCGGAGACGCCTAGTATCGCCGCATGAAAGCAATAATCGTGCTCGACGAAGAACTGCCCCTCGGTCTCTTGGCTAACGCGGCCGCGGCCCTAGCCTTCAGCGTCTCACCCAATCTTCCTGATTGCGTCGGCGCCCCCGTCTCGGACCTTTCCGGCGACCGACATCCCGGAATCACGAACATTCCCCTGCCCATCCTCGCGGCCTCTTCGGCAAGGCTGACTGAACTCAGGAAAGCCGCAGCCCTCGCCAAAGACGTGTCATGCACGGACTTCAGCGATATCGCGCAACGCTCCAAGAACTACGCCGACTACGCTATAGCCATAGGGAAGGCGGCCCCAGAGTCGATACGATACCTCGGCCTGTGCATCTATGGCGAGGATGCGACCGTGCGCTCTCTCACCGGCAACCTGCCACTTCTCGGCAGTCGCAAGGCCGGGTCCGAAAATAGTTGACGCCAATTCATCTGGCACGGGCGGCCTAACCTAGGCTACAATACCTATGGGGAAAACGATGGAGCTTGTCACCGAACATCTGGCGCGCTGCGTCACGACACTTGAATCCGCCGTAGAACTTCTCGGCCGAGCCTCGCCCGAGAGCGTCGAGTATGAAGTTTATAGAAACGCCGCGGTCAAGGGCTTCGAACTCGCATTGGATACTTCGGGCAAACTTCTGCGGCGTGCGCTCAAAGAGTACTCGGGCTCGCCTCGTGCAATCGATGAATTGTCCTATAAAGAAGTGTTCAGAGAGGCCCTGAAACACGGTCTCGTAGCTGATGCCGATACTGTCAGGCGTTGGTTCGCCTATCGCGACAACCGCAACTCGACCGCCCACGATTACGGGATCGGTTTTGCGGAAGAGACGCTAAAGCTCTTACCGACGTTTTTACTGGATGTCAAGAAACTCGAATTCATCCTTCGCCAGAGGTTCGCTCATGCTTGATATCGAGTCTCGCGATATCGAAATAGTGAAAAGCCTCCTCAAAAAGCGACTGCCCGGCTGTGAGATCCGCGCGTATGGCAGCCGCGTTGCGGGCACCGCGCATTCGGGCAGCGATCTTGATATCGCAATAGTCGGCCCTACCGCTCTCGATCCTTTCGTCCTGTCCGAGCTGTACTCCGACTTCGAGGAATCGGATCTACCCTTTTCGGTGGACCTCATCGATTGGAACATCGCGCCTGACAGCTTTCGCGAAGCGATCGCGCGACGATACGAAGTCATCGATTTGGAAGCCTTTTAAGATATGGTATCATATCGCCATGGAAAGCATGTCCTTGATTCAGCTCATCTGGCATCTTGAACACTTCTTTTCTGTTCTCTGCTTGCCGGCCAGCGTGGCCGCCGGTACTGTTTGTGTGCTTTGGCATGCAAGAAACAGCCACCCGCTGTTTCGAAGCGCCGCCCTGCTTTTCTTCTGCGTAGCAAGCATCGGTCTCCTTACCTATGCCACAGGGCTGCCTTCCCGAGAAGAGAAAGTGGGTCTAGCGCTTCTGGCTTCATTCTGGGGAAAAAATCCTGCCGGGTATATCGCCCTCGCCATAGAATCGCTTATTCAGGCACCATTTCTCGTACTCATGACTCTCGTACTTTGTCAGGCCTCCCAGGCGGAATGGCAGGGGCTCCGCCGCCGGGCACCGGGATTCGTTGCAGGTATCTATTTTGTCATATGCCTCGCAGGGTTTCTTATTATGCCATTCGCCGGTACGCTCCCTCCTGTCGTGGTCGATGTTGCATCCTTCAGCGTAAACTGGATTATCAGGCCGCTTTATCTGGCGGTTCTTGGCTCGGCCATCATCGAAGCCATGATCCGTATCCCAGACTGCCCTTGGCCGACAATTCGGCAGCTACTGTCGCGCTCATGGCCGGCTCTCGTGGTACTCACTCTTCTTTCGGCTCTCGGACTCTTCATTCCGGAAGCGCGCGTCGGCTTCGATCTCTTAATCTTGTTTTTCTCCGCAGCGACACTTATTGTTGGCACCCGAGGGATGCGCCCTTCGAGCCTCGGAGAGAAGTCTTCTCTCGCCACAGACGTGGATCCGGCCAATGGCATGCTACGCATGGGATTCACGCCCAGAGAACAGGAAGTATGCCTCCGCCTTTTGGAAGGCTGGACCTACGGCGATATCGCCCGATTCCTGAACATAGCCCCTACCACTGTCAAAACCCATGTTCAGAACGCCTATCGAAAAGCCGGAGCCGCAAACAAGCTCGAGCTTGCCCGTTTTCTCAGAACTCTCCCCAAAGTGGAATGAAATGAGCCTCCTCCTCCGAAAGGAGGATGGCTTAAATCTCGATTGCGCTCCAAAACTCTTGGCATACGACACCAAGGGGCACACATGCTGAAACGCAATCGGAGAAGTTCGTTGCTTTGCCTGTTTTTTTGTTTATATGGGCTTTCGACCATTACCGCCGAGCCTGAAGCATCCATAGCCGATGATGGTGGCCTGACCCGTGAACAGGTCCTGCTGTACGGTGGAATTTCCTATGCTTCCGTATATCTCGGGGCCCTTTCGGAAGTGCTGATCCCCCAGCCGTATATGTCCTATGTTTTTGCCGCCATCAATCTCGCGGGAACTATTCCGCATGTATGTATCGATCCGGCGGCCGGACTTGGCGAGATGGGAGCGAGCATCGCCTCGTACGGAGCAGGCTTTGCATTGGCTGCCGAAAGCGGATTTTACGGCGATGCGACTCTCTCCAACATGTTCAATAATCTTGGGCTGAAGACTTCGATGTGGTCCGACTATGAAGGGTATGCCAAGGCCAGGCAGATGGCAAAGAGTGGCGAATACCCAAGCGATTATAAGCCGGAACGTTATTCGGATCTTCTTGCCGCACCATGGCAGCCAGAAGAGTTGGGAAGGCCGTCAGTATGGATTTCCATCCTTGCAAATGCAGCCGCAGATGTTTTACGAGATTATTACAGTACCGGCGGAGCCACGGCCGTATGGAATACGGGGAAGGCATATATAGGCCAATCCGAGGTACCCATCGGATTGGGGCTCGTATCGACAATGGCAATCGCAATGGTTTCATATACAGCCACAGGTATCGGGGAAGAGGCCGTGTTCAGAGGTATTGGGTATGATGAAATGCGAATATCTCTGGGTGTTGTTCCCGCCAAAATAATCGACGCACTTGGCTTCCAGGCTGTGCATATTCCCCAATACGTAGAGGCTGGTGAGTCAGCAGCAACCATCCTTGAAACTGTGAGCTTAGGAACTTTAGATCCATTAGGGCTACAGTGGGCCTATGATAACGGAGGGCTCAGGGCATCCGTCGCTCAGCACATGTGGCTGGATGTCATAGCTTCGGTTGTCAATTATTTTTTCGAAGCGGGAGTAACACGCGGTCAAGATACGTCGCTCTCCCTCAACATCCAGGTTCCGATAAGGCCTAACTGAAGGAGCGCGGCATCCTTACGCCATCGTCCACATCCCCGCTCTGTTTTACAGCAACGCCCCACTATGCTAGTATTCCCTATGTTGTCTTCGACTGGCCGCCGCTTCGTTCGCATCGTTATGGTCGTTTACATCGCGGTAACCAGTGTTCCTGTCTCGGCCTTCGAGTTTTTCAAACGAGAGACACAACGTGAAGCGCCGCGAGCGGTCGGAGCCGTCCTCGACCTCACCGGTTGGGATTTTCAGCGCGACGGGCCAGTGAGCCTCGCAGGCGAGTGGGAATTTTATCCGGGAGAGCTTCTCAATGCCGCAGGGGCAGAGGCTTCGGCCATGGTGCGCTCCGTCCCGGATCTTTGGCATGGTGCAGAAGCGGGAGGCGCCTCGGGAACCGGCGCCGGAACCTATCGCCTTCATGTACTGCTCAACGAGGGGCAGGGCGAATTGGGAATCCGCACTCCCACCGTCTCGACGGCCTATGAGCTCGACGTGAACGGCGTCGCGATAGCCCATGCCGGCAAGCCGGCCCGACTCGCGCGCGACGCGATCCCCGGCTGCTTTACCGAAGTATGTCGTATTCCGACCTCTAATGCGCCGCGAGAGCTCGACATCGTCGTCCGGGTGTCGAACCACGAATACCGGGTGGGTGGAATGTGGCGTGCCTTCGTCCTCGGTTCCGAGGACGGCCTACTCGCCGACAAGCGCACCGAGGACGGCCTGACATTGGCCTTTCTCGGGGCTTCCTTCGCCACCGCCATCGTGTTCTTTCTGCTCTTCAGGTATAGGCGCCGCGACCGCGACAATCTCTACTTCGCGTCCTTCGTTCTGGTGATATCGCTCCGCACCCTCGTTACAGGGGATTTTCTCCTCGTCGCCATCTTCCCCTCCCTACCCTTTGACACGCTAATGCGACTCTTCCATCTCGCCGCTTTCGCCCCCGTTCCGCTAGGCATCCTCTTCTTCGGCAATATCTTTCCGGAGGAAATTCCCGTTCGGATGCAAAAACTGCTCTGCGCTCTCTTTTGCGTCCTCGGTCTATCCCTTGCCACGCCGCTTCCCATCCTCACGCGCAGTATCTACCTCTTCTATCCGCTCCTCGTCGTCTCTTTTATCCTTATACTCTTCGGCCTCGCTCGGGCGGCTCTTCACCGCCGTCCGGGGGGCATATCGATGCTCGCAACGAGCATCCTTCTCACCATTGCGGGAATCAGCGACATGCTGAGTACCTCTCTTCTGTTTCGAGTCTCCAACCTGCTCTTGCCCGCGCTCGCCGCCTTCATCTTCGTACAGGCCTCCATTCTTGCGAAGCGCTTCTCCGCAGCCTTCGATTCGGTGGAGCGGCTCTCGGGCGAGCTCGCCCATGCGAACGACGGTCTGGATAGACAGGTCCGCGAGCGTACGAAGGAATTGGAAGACGCCTATACACAGATCAAGGAATTGTCGATCAAAGACCCGCTCACCGGCGCATATAACCGCCGGTACCTCGATCGGGAGCTCGCCCGGGAGGTCGAGCGCGCTCTCCGCCTTAGTCTCCCGCTTTCTGTGCTTTTCTGCGATTTAGACCATTTTAAGGCGATCAATGACCGTTTCGGGCACAAGGCGGGCGACGAGGTCCTGCGCGCCTTTTCTAGGATTGTCTTTGAGGCGATCCGGGAAAAGGTGGATTGGTTCGCGCGCTATGGCGGAGAGGAATTCCTTATCGTCGCGCCGGGCACTCGGCCGGAGAATGCGATTCATCTCGCCGAGCGGCTGCGCTCTCAGGCAGAGGCGGAAGCCGTCGAAACGGAAGCCGGCCTTGTTTCGTATACTCTCAGCATCGGTGTCACCGGGCTCGATGTCCAGGACTTGGCGATCAGGCTCGATAATGCGGAAGCGGAGACTATCGCTTTAAGGCTCATAGGGGGCGCCGATACAGCGATGTACGCCGCAAAAGCGGGAGGGCGCAATCGCGTCGAAATCGCCCCGCGATAAGAAAAACGCCTCATAACAATATGGGACTCCGATCAGAAGCTATGGCTTCCTGGCTCAATGCTTCAGCTCAACATCTATTACGACGCGATAACTGCTTACATAAAAGAGGCGGGATCAATTTTGATATTCGGTTCTGGCGAAGCAAAAAACACCTTCTCGGTGGTATCTGCCCCGCCATCTAGCGAGATTGACTGGAAGGCAAGATCGAAATACTCCTGGACCGGAATGCGCGATACAGCGAATAAGAGTTGCGCGAGCTTTGCTCGAGATAGCCCTTCCGCGAATCGGGCCTTCCGCGGAGCTACAGGATATGCGGCGTACCCGCGAGGGCGGCGATAGCTTTCGGCGCTCCGCTGCCTTCCAACGCGGCCTACTTTGGGCTCGTCTGGATCGCGACCTGCGCCGCCACGGCCGGCATAGGCGCTCGCCGCGCTCCTGCCCTATGCAGCGACGATGCTGATATAGGCACAGACTGACAGTTCATAAGCAAAGAGAGGCCTGTTCAGGACGTATTCCCGGATAGCCCCTCTTGTTTATTATTACTGGCAACCTTGAAAAAACCTCGAATACTATAAGAAAAATGTCTTTGTCCAAGTTGGGCAGGATGTTTGCCTAACTTGGACAAATGCCTTGCCTAAGTTGGGCAGAAGGTTTGCCTAACTTAGGCAATGTGAATTTATAACAAGTATTGTCCTCATTTCTTTACTGTATTTTGGGGGAAATACTTCAGAAGAGTGCCTTCGCGATGTCCACATTGCATGCCTGGCCTAAACACTTCATCGAAAAGGCACAGCTTTTGCTTCAACGATAGCCGACGATATTCCCTTTCCGATTCCTATCCATTTCCCGCTCGAGGACGGCAGCCGCAAAGGGCCTGCCGTGCGCCGGCAAAATGCGCTTGGCCCCGCGGCTTAAAAGCAGGCGCCAGCTCGCGTAATACTGATCGAGGTCCATGACGAAGATCACGCAGTGATGCGTTCCCGCGAAGAGGAGCATGCTCGCCGCCGAGTCGCCCACGAGACAGTCGCCATCGTCGAAAAGCACGGACACCGAATCGACCGTGTGTCCCGGCGTCGGAACGAGGCTGCCGTCGGCATCGATGCCTATATCGCGCAGCTTCGTCTCGCCCGAGAAAACGATGTCGCCCTTCCTCGCGACATAGGGCTTGAAGAGAAGATTGTCTTCCTTTTTCACCGCCTTGCCGGTCTTCCCCGATACCACGAATCGCTTAAAGCGAATGAGGAAGGCGATACGTTTATTGACGAGCCCGCCCCCATGCGTGATGTCGTTGCGCCCGGCGAGGAGAAGCTCCTTCGTCAGGCTCGACATGATGACGACGATCGCGGGATTCGCCGCAATAAGCTCATTGATGCAGCCCGCGTGGTCGTCGTGATGATGCGTCAGGATGAGGTGGCTGATGTCGCCTATGGCGACATGGGCTTCCGCGAGGCGCTTTTGGAAGAGCTCCCAATCGGCCTCGTAGCCTGTGTCGACCAACACGTATTTATCGCCGTAGCGGAAGAGATAATCGTTCGTGACGCTCAAACGAAGGCTTAAAAAATCCATGCTGCGCTCCTGTTTACTATTCTAGCGCAACCGCGGGCGAACCCGCTGCCACGCCCGTATCGCCGGCTTTCGCGCCGAGCCTGCGCATCTCAGGCAGAAGGAAGGCGATAGTCACGATGACCGCGGCCGCGTCGGAGATCGGACCTGCCATCCATACGCCCGCGAGCCCGAAGAATAGCGGCAGGACAAGGTAGAGCGGCACGAGAAGCACAAGCTGCCTGATCATGTTCGGCACAAGGGCGGGTATGGGTTTCTTCACCGCCTGGAAATAGCCGGTGCCGAGCATGACGAGGCCGACGATCGGCATAGAGCTGAGGTATATCCGCAGGCTCTGGACGCCGAGCGAGACAACATCGGGCGCGCCGCGGACAAAGAGACCGATCATCTGAGCGCTGAAGATCCAGAAAAGGGCGTAGGCCACCGTGCAGATGCCGCAGACCGCGGCGATGGACAGCCAGAGCGCCTTCTTGGCGCGGCCGAAGAGCTTGGCCCCGTAGTTGAAGCCGATGATCGGCTGCACGCCTTGATTGACGCCGATAATCGGCATGAGCATGAGATTCACGAGGCTCGAGGCAATGCCCATGACGGCGACACCCTTGTCCCCGCCGTACTTCACGACGAGATTGTTCGCAAGTATTAGCGTCGCGACGGTGGCTATCTGCACGAAGGCCGGCACCATGCCGATGCTCAGGATGTCGCGAGCGACGCTCGCCCTCGGCCTCATGATGGAAGGCCTCAGCCTTATTCCCTTCTTCGTGCCGAGGTATACGGCAAGGAGCCAAGTGCAGGAGACGAGTTGCGCGATATCGGTAGCGAGCGCCGAGCCCGCTATGCCCAGATGAAGGCCGAAAATAAAGAGCGGATTCAAGGCGCAATTCACGCCGCAGCTGATCACCATGGTAAGGAGGGCGGTGACCGGATCGCCCTGGCCGCGGATCATGTTGTTAAGGCTGAAGGACAGAATATTCAAGAACATGCCCGGCAGGTAAACTCTCGTGAACTGCATGGCGTATTCGAGGATGACGCCCGTCCCTCCGAAGAAGACGAGAATCGGCCGCATGAAAAGCGCGACTGTGAGCGTAAAGATCACGCTTAAAGCAAGTGCCATCGTCGCGGCCGTTCCGACCGCCGCCTCGGCCTCGTCACGCTTGCCGGCGCCAAGCTTCAATGCGATGAGAGAAGAGGCTCCCATACCGACGAGCATTCCCATCGACATCACGAGAAGCATGAGAGGAAACACTATCGCGACTCCGGCGAGGGCCTGTGGCCCGACGCCGCGTCCGACGAAAACTCTATCCATCACATTGTACAGCCCGTTGACGAGCATCCCGACGACCGATGGAATTGAAAACTTGAGAATGAGCGCGCCGACCCTCTCGTGGGCCAACGCCTCGGTGTTGCTGTTCATGTAAGTCTCCTTAAGGCCCCGAGACGCAGGCTATTTTTCCCCTGCGGAGCCCGGCGACGCTTTGCGAACATACTGGATAAATGACGCGAATACTGGTGAAAGCTGTTTGTCCTCAAGGCCGAGTGCCTTAGCCATAAGATCGTTCATTGCGATTACCAATTTCTCGCTTGTCATTCCGCTGCACTCGGGATCGAACAGAAAGGAATTCGCTGCGATAAAAATCTCGGCGAGCTCGAGCGGGCCTTTTGCATTCCAAAGCCCTGCTTCGTTTCCCTCCTCGAGGATGCGTGCATAAAATGGCGCGAAGCGCGTGACCATCGCTTTCTGTGTCCTCATGTGTATGTCGATGTATTTCATCCGGTGGAGCTTGGAGAAAGAAGCGATATTGAGCTCGGTCATTTTTTCGGAGACTGCCTTCAGTTTTCCCATCGGATCTTTCGCTCGATCCTCGACGATATCGGAGAAGGCCTTC
>Ga0326728_10022439_pt1 | contig 11713 bp, 8 predicted proteins | sample MB3enrmetagenome_FD_207602 | JGI IMG/M metagenome (GOLD analysis project Ga0326728, IMG submission 207602) | Lab enriched peat soil microbial communities from McLean, Ithaca, NY, United States - MB31MN | ecosystem: Environmental > Terrestrial > Soil > Wetlands > Peat | place: USA: New York... | reverse complement strand
TGGAAATCGAAAAAGCGCGATTCGGGGACCGGCTGCGCTACGCGATCCACGCGCCCAGCGAACTGCTGCATGCGGAGGTTCCGCTGCTTTCCGTACAGACCCTGGTGGAGAACAGTGTCAAGCACGCGATCGCGCCGCACCGGGAAGGAGGCGCGATTTTCGTCCGGACGAACGCCGCGGATGATGCGATCGAAGTTCAGGTGGCCGACACCGGGCCGGGATTCTCGCTGGAAGGTATCCCCGCTCAACACGGACTGGATAACCTGATTGCGCGGTTAAACGCCATCTATTCGAATGGCGCGAATGTGCAGACCACGACAGACGAGCGGGGACGGGCAGCGGTGTGCGTGCGGTTTCCCGTGCGCGCCGCATGAAAGCCTACCTGGTGGATGACGAGCCACTCGCCGTTCGGCGGCTGAGACGGCTTCTGGAGGCGACGGGCCGCTTCGAGATCGCGGGCGCAACCAGCGATCCGGAGGAAGCGCTGGAATTCCTCGCGCACGAAACCGTGGACGTCGTCTTCCTCGACATCCAGATGCCGGGCATGACCGGCTTCGAACTGCTGGCGCGCCTGGCCGAGCCGCCGCTGGTGATCTTTACCACCGCGTACGATCAGTTCGCGCTGAAGGCTTTCGACGTTCACTCCATCGACTATCTGCTGAAGCCCATTGAACCGGCGCAGCTCGACCGCGCCATCGCCAAGCTGGACCGAATGCGAGGCGGCTCGCGGCCGGATCTGCGGGCGATCGTCGAAGAAGTGGCCGCATCACTGCAGAAACGGGAGCCGGAGCGCATCGCCACGCGCTCGGGCGAGCGCATCCAGCTCATCGATCTCTCGCGCATCACGCACTTCTTCGCGCAGGACAAGCTAACATTCGCGGCAGCGGGCGGCAAACAGTTCTGTGTGGATTACACCATTGCCGAACTCGAGGAACGCCTCAACCGGAAGAACTTTGTGCGCATCCACCGCGCCACGCTGGTGAATGTGGCGTGGGTCCAGGAAATCGACGCGTGGTTTGACGGCGGCGTGCTGGTGCGGTTGCGCGACGACAAACATACCGAGCTGCCCGTGGCGCGCGACCGGGTGCGCGCGCTCAAGGACCGGCTCGGCGTGTAGGAGGTGCTGAAAAAGGCCCAGGTACTTTCCATTCGGACCACAGGCTGAAGCCTGTGCTACCTGTTATCAGTGATCTGGTGGCACAGGCTTGAGCCTGTGTGAAGGCCTTTTTCAGCATCCTCCCAGGGCCGGCTACGTCACCACACTCGGCACGCCGGGTGGTGCACCATTGGCGCGCTGGCCGGGCAACTGAACGCTTTCCGGAACTCGGGCATGTTCGAGACCGGCCGATCCACGCGAAACATCGGCAGCGAGTGAGGATTGGTGATCACCTGCTGGCGCGCGGCTTCGGGCCGCTCCGCGGTGCACCACACAAAGGCATACGAAAGGAAGAAGCGCTGGCGCGCGGTCAGCCCGTCTTCCTCGGGCGTGTCCAGCGATTTCCCGCGGGCTTTATAGATATTCTCGAGCGCCATCATGGCCAGGTGCAGGCCGCCGTTATCGGCCGTGTCCTCTCCCGCGGTCAGTTCACCTTTCTGCTTCACGCCGTATTCGGGGATCTCCTGCGAATACTGGTCGACGATGCACTTGTCTTTCTGGTCGTACCGCTTCTCGTCTTCCACGGTCCACCAGTCGCGCAGATTGCCCTTGTCGTCGAACTTGCGGCCCTGATCGTCGAAGCCATGAATGGTCTCGTGACCGATCACCGCGCCCATGGCGCCCAGGTTCGAGGCGTCGTCGCGCTTGCCGTCGAAGATGGGAAGCTGCAGAATGCCGGCGGGGAAGTTGATGGTGTTGGTCTGCGGATCTTCGTAGGCGTCGATGGTGGCCGGCGTCATCTGCCACTCCGTGCGATCCAGCGTCGTGCCGATCTTATTGATCTGACGGTGGGCTTCAAACGCATTCGCTGCGTTCATATTGGCGAGATAATTGTTGGGCACGATCTTCACCGAGCTGTAGTCCCGCCAGTGATCCGGATACCCGATCTTCTGCAGTGTCGCATCCTGCTTGATGAGCGCCTGCTTTCTCGTTTCGTCGCTCATCCAGTCCGCCTGGTGAATCTCTTCCACCAGCGCCGCGCGAATCTGCTTCACCAATTCGTTCGCTCGTGCTTTACTTTCCGGCGGGAACGCGATATTGACGTACGCCTGGCCGAGAGCTTCACCCAGCAGACCATCGGCGGAAGCGACGCAGCGGCGCCACCTGGGCAGCATCTGTGGCGTGCCCGTGAGAGCCGTGCCAAAGAACGCGAAGTTCTCCTGTGTGAAGTCGTTTCCGAGAAACGGCGCCGCCCGGTGAACCGTCCACCAGCGAAGGTACACTTTCCAATCCGCGAGCGACCGTGCTTTGATCTGCTGCTCCAGCGCATCGAGGAATCCGGGCGTGCTCACGATGTAGAACGGCGCGGCCGGCGCATGCACGCGCGCCAGATAATCGTCCCAATCGAAATCAGGCACCGCTGCCTTGATCTGCTCCAGCGAGCGCTTGTTATAGACCTTCGCCGGATCGCGGCGGTTGACGTTGTCCATGGAGGCTCTGGCGAACGCGGTCTCGATATCCATCACGGTCGCGGCTTCCGCGGCGGCTTTCTCGCTCGGGTCGCCGGCCATCTCCAGCATCTTCTGCACATGCAGAAGGTACTTTGCGCGCAATCCCTTGAAGTGGTCCGACGTGCCCAGATAGTAATCGATTGAAGGAAGGGCCATGCCGCCCTGGTCGAACCCGGCCACGATGTGGCTGGCGTTTGCGAAGTCGGGCAGCGAGCCGAATCCGAACATGGGCGCCTTCGTGGAGTTGTCGTCCGCCTGCCAGACAGCGGGGAATTCCAGGTGCAGCCAGGCCACCACGCGGGGCAGATCCTTCTTCGATTCCAGCGAGTCGATGACCTTCACGTGCGGCTCCAGCCACTCGCGCTGGTGGGCGTTGCGGCCCGCTTCGTCCATACAACTCATCCAGAAATCGCCCACCTGCCGCTCACTGCCGGTCGCCTGTTTGTCGCTGGCGGCCTTCTCCATCGCTTCGCGCAGGATGGTCTGGTTGTAGAGGAACAGTGGCAGGATGACGCTGGTGATGGGCAGGTCTTCCGGGATCGGATGAGCGGCGATCCACTTTGAGCAGGTGTATTTGTAGAAGTCGTCGCAGGGGCTTACCGACCTATCCACCAGCGACGGATCGAAGCTGGCGAGTTTGGGGAGTTCGGATGTCTGCGAGAACGCGGTTACAAGGAACGTTACGAAGCAGAGAGTCAGCAGGCTAAGGCGCATGAGGACCTCGATGTGTCAAAGCATCATATCATCGTGTTCGACTCACGTGAATAACATGTTTCTAAGATGGCGCTAACTTCCACCGTATTGTGCCGGACAAGATGGCTTCGTGGTAGAAAGGCTCACATGAGTCGAGTTCTGGCGGGAATCTGTTGGAGTCTGTTCGGCGCGATAGTTTTGGCGCAGTCCGGGGCGGGCGCATGGAAATTCGCGGTATCCGGCGATTCGCGGAATTGCGGCGACATCGTCATGCCCGCGATTGCCGAAGGAGTTCGAGCGAGCGGGGCCGAGTTTTACTGGCATCTCGGCGATTTCCGCGCCATTTACACCTTCGACGAAGATATGGGGCCGCAGACCAACATCGCCGATTACGAGAGCCGCGCCTGGCCCGACTTCACAGCCCATCAGCTCGCGCCGTTCGGCGACCTGCCGGTATACCTGGCCATGGGCAACCACGAGACGATTCCTCCGGCAACGCGCGATCGCTTTTTGATCCAGTTCGCGGACTGGCTGGACGCACCGGTTCTGCGCGCGCAACGCCTCCATGACGATCCAACGGATCATAAGCTGCGCAGCTATTACCACTGGGTGAGCCACGGCGTGGATTTCATCACGCTCGACAATGCTTCCGCCGATCAGTTCGACGACGCGCAGATGAAGTGGTTCCAGGCTCTCATCCAGCGCGACAGCGCCTCGCCGGAGATTCGAACCATCGTGGCGGGCATGCACGAAGCGCTGCCCGGCAGTGCAAGCTCCAGCCACAGCATGGACGCCTGGCCGCTGGGCAGGGTCTCCGGCCGCGCGGTCTATGAAGCACTGTGGCGCGCTCAGGATGCCGCGCACAAAAACGTGTACGTGTTGGCCAGCCATTCGCACCTGTACATGGAAGACATCTACGACACGCCCGCATGGAAGGGGAAGGTTCTGCCTGGCTGGATTGTGGGAACGGCCGGAGCGGTACGCTACACCGTACCCGCGGAAGCCGGGCCCGCGCAGAAAGCGCGGGTGGGCGTTTACGGCTACATGATTGGAACGGTCGCCGCGGACGGCTCAGTCGCCTTCGAATTTCGCGAGATCGATCTCGATGATCTTCTGCGGGCCAATCAGGGGAAACAGCCGGAACCGCTGGTGCGGTGGTGTTTCAGCTCAAATAAGGAATAAGCAGACCACTCACCACGCGTGAGTAGCGAGGACGCGCGGCCGTCCGGGCGCCCCCTGAACCACGGGTATGCCCAGAACCACCTGGAGGTTCCTGGTCGTCCAGCGGGAGGGCAACTTCGGCACGGCCTCCGCAAAATATCCCGGAGTGCTCAGGAACTCGCCCGCCGCCGCAGTGCCGTGATCGGTCATCCCGGCGGCGACGACCACGATGCGATCGGTCGCCGAATCGACGAGCCGGGAAACGATCGCATAGTCCATGGTGACATTCGGCTGTGGCCACGGATCGACGACTTTCCAGTCGTTCATGGCGGGGTGCTGGCGATCGCGAACCACCATGGCGTTTCCATCCATCGCGAAGGTAAAGCGCAATTGGCCAACCGCGCGCATTGCCCATTCGTTGTTGAACGCGCCGATGAGCACCGCGGGATGCTCGCGCAGCTCGGCGAAGGTGACCGAGCTGACGCCCTGAATGGCGTACGGCTTTCCGCGCTTTTCAAACAGCCCGGCGATTCGAACCGCCGCATTCGCATCGCCTACGGCGTAGTAGCGATCATACATGGGCAGGATATCCTGCACCGGGACGCTCGTCTCTTTCGAAGCGTCCATCATCCCGTGAGATACCCTATATTCGCGTTCGGCGGCTTCCCCCACCAGCGTGTACGCTCCCGCCTTTCCAAGGCCGAACACCACCGAGGCGGGCGCCTGAAGCACGGGCCGCCAGAACTGATCGAGCGCGGTCTGGCTGGCCCGCGAGAGCAACAGGTACACCGAAACCGACAGCAGCGTGCCCACCAGCATGCCGGCAAGCGCGGCCAACCAAAGCGGACGTCTTTGAACCGGCGGCGACGGGAGTTCGCCGGGATCGCGGAATTCGGGAATATAGGCGCCCGGCGCCAGTTGGATGCGCGGTTCGCCGGCATGCTCGGGGGACTGATAATACTGCGCCAGCTTCTTGCGAATTTCGGCTGCCGTGGCCCGCACGATCGGTTGCTGGCTGGTGTCGTAGTCGGGCGCCCGGCCGAAGACATCGATTCCCAGCGTGCGCTCTTTCAGCGAGCCGGTGTCGCCGGCGGCGGCGCGCTCACCGATGTATCGCAACAAAACCTGACAGCGTTGACTGCTTCGGAAAACCTGACTGCTGAGTACTCGCTCCAGTTGGAGCCGGAACTCCTCGGCCCTGGCTGGTGACACAGGCCTGGGGGCCGGAATCACCTCGACGGTGCTCCGGTTCATTTCCTGCCTTTTCGACGTATGCTACCACGAACGTGCGGTACTGTACGCCCCGATTTTTCGCTTGACGCAGCCGCTGAACCGGCTGCGCGCAGAGGCACACGGCCAGTATCGATCCGTACGCCTCTTGCCGCTGAATAGAAGACGCCGTAAGTTCAATCAGAGTTCCCGGAAAGGCCTCCGCGCGGGCAACGTGAGGAAATTCCGGGGACGGGGACGGGGTGCTCTCAGGGGTCGCCCTGGTTCTCACGCGCACCGGGCGCGGCGGCGTCCACCCTGAAGACCGATTCGGGCGCAGCCGCGTCCGTTGTGCGCGGTGTGAAGGAAAGACCGAGCCGCGGTGCATTGTGACCGAGCCGCGACCGAAGGAAGCGGAATCAAGGAGACCGATGAATCGCAAAGAGTTTCTCATTCAACTTACCGGCTACAGCGCGGCAACCGCGGGTATCGCGGGCCTGGCCGCTGTGGCGCCTTGCTGTGCCGCCGTCGCCGAGACGCTTCCCGTGGGTACGCCCATCGACAAGCGAATGGCGTTCGCCCAAACATACATCAAGCGCTTCATGGACAACATCGACCATGAGTGCGACGAGGCAACTCGCCTGCGGCTCATGCACGCGAATGGGCGGTCGTGCTTCGTCGGCAGCGGACAGAAGCCGTTTCCGGGTGGCCTGGATGCGTTCATCGAGGCCATTAAGAAATGGGCCGGCGCCAGCCCGCCGCCGATTCGCCGCGAAGGCGACATCATTTACTTCGATTATGTCCAGAACCCGGCGGGCTTGAAGGTGAAAGACGGCTGGTGTCTCTGCCCGCTGGTTGAAAAGGGTCCTGAAGGGCTCTCCGGGACATACTGTGAATGCTCCGTCGGTTACGTCACGCAGATGTTTACCGACCTCACCGGCAAGCCCGTCCGCGTGGAGCTGCTGGAATCGCTGAAGCGCGGCGGCAAAGGCTGCCGATTCAAAATTCACCTCGCATAGGCCCAATACTGTTCACTTTGGACCTCGTCCGCCAGGGGGACTCGCGGCGTCAGCCGCGTCGTTGGGCGGTACCGAAGGGACGCGGCTTCCATCTGGCGCCGCGTGTCCGTCGCGCGCAGGGCTCGCTATCGAGTGGGCCGCCAGTCCAGCGAGAAGCGCAGGCGGTCCCGCACCGGCGGATGATCGTATAGCCACCAAACAATGAACGGATTCGGATCGGGAACTTCCAGATCCGTTTGCCCCTCGATCTGAAACGCCCGCGCGGCGGCCTCGCCCGGTTGCGGAATCACGCCGTTGGTCACTTCGAGCGAATATGCATCGGCCTGATGCTCGAAGGCGCGGCTGATCGCGCTGGTCAGAGGATCGGAGAGAAACGAAACCGTCAGCGCGAACAGCACGAACAGCGGTAACGCGGCGAGATCGCCCGGGCTCCGGATATTCATGCGGCCACCCGCGCGGGCCAGCACCGCGCCAATCGTTCGATACGCCGCGTACATCGCCACGAACAGCCCGGCGGCCTGCAGCAGCAATCCCCACGCGATGTGGTGCAGTGCGTAGTGGCCGAGTTCGTGGCCGAAGGTGGTCATCAGCTCGGGCAGCGGCTCCCTGCGGATGATGGTGTCCCACAGTACCACCCGCTTCGACGACCCAAACCCCGTCGTGTAGGCGTTCAAAGCGGTGACTTTTTCAGAGGCCATCATTTCGAACAGGTGATCGGCCGGGATCTCCACTCGCGCGTTGTGCAGGACCTGCTCGATGGGCGGCACCAGTTCGGGATGCGTGCGCGCCAGCGGCTCGAAGCGGTTGAACATCGGGTCGATCACGAGCGGCGCGAGATACACCACCGCGACCATCAGCGGCAGCGAGGCCAGCCAGAACCACAGCCAGTAGCGGCGAGGGCTGCGGCGAACGATGGCGCAGAACAGCCAGGCGATGAGAACGCCGATCACGATGGTGACCAGTTCGCCCTTGCCCCAGTCCCACAGCCAGGGCCTCCACGGTTCCACCGAAATTCCGGCCTGCAGCGAGACGCGATGAGCATACAGCCGCCAGGGCAGCTCCGCCAGCGCGAGCAGCAGGAGAAACGGCGGGACGAACAGAGCAACCTGGAGCGCCAGCCAGCGCACGTATCTCTCGGCGAAATCGCGCAGGCGCGCGCCGATACGCAGCCGCAGAATCAGCCACAGCACCAGCAGCGTTGTTAGCGTCGCGCCGAAGTACACCGCGTACTGGGCGTGCGCGAACGCCACGGCTTTCGCATAGAGATCCGGAGGCAGCGTGTAATCCTGCGGTGTCGGCACTCAACGCAATTGTAGAATGGAGACCAGTGCCTCAAAGCCGCATGTGCCCAAACTGCCGGGCATTTGTTCCCACCAGCACGCGCGTTTGCCCGTATTGCGAGATGCAGCTCGGCCCGCGCGCCGCGGATCGCCGCAATCCCGGCGAGATACTGGGCGGGCTGATTCCCCAGGCTCGCTTCACCACCGTACTCATTCTGGTCATCAACTTCGCGTTCTATATTGCCACCGGGGTTCGCGGCGGCAACTTCTGGAACATCCCCGGGGAGACGCTCTATTTGTTCGGCGCGAAGATCGGCCTGCAGTTCCTGCACGGCCAGTGGTGGCGCCTGGTGACCGCCGGGTTTCTGCACGGCGGCATGCTGCACATCCTGATGAATTCCTGGGTGCTGTTCGATCTCGGCGCGGAGGTGGAGGCGGCGTACGGAACGGCGCGCATGATCGTGTTCTATTTCGTGTCCACGGTGACCGGCTTCTTCCTCAGCGCCTGGTGGTCGCCGGGGATTTCGATTGGAGCTTCCGCGGGATTGATGGGCCTGATCGGCGCGATGATCGCATTCACCGTCACCGAGCGGTCGGCGATGGCGAGGTCGCTGCGGTCTCAGTACGTCCGCTGGGTGATTTACATCATGCTGTTCGGATTCCTCATTCCCGGCATCGACAATGCGGCGCATGTCGGCGGGGCCATCGGCGGTTTTCTGACCGGCTTCGTGCTTTCCACTCCCCGCGCGCGGCTCATGTGGCGCGAGCCGGTCATTCGCTTCGCCGCTGCCTGCTGCGTTGTGATCACTGTGGGCTGCTTCGCGATCATGTTCCTGAACATGCCGCAAGCCGAGCAGCAACTGCAGCTCATGCGCTGAGTTTTATCGCGTTACTGCTACTCCGAGCGCAGCGCTTCGGTTACGAGCCGCGGAGTGAGAAGTTTCTGATTCTGAGACCGGGGCCGTCACAAAACCGCCCTGGCCACCTACTTCCTACCCGAGGAGAACGCATTTCGCCAGGCAGGCAGGCCCGCGGAGTATGACGTCGAAGATGACCAGACCCTTTCCCGGGTCGCGATCCCTGTGCGCGACCCTAGTTGTCCTGAGTTGCGCCATTTGTCTGCGTGGGCAACAGACGCCCCCAATCATTCGCAACACTGCGGGGGTGGTGAACGCCGCCAGCTACGCGCCGGCCGACTTCCCCGGTGGAGCTATTGCTCAGGGATCCATCTTTGCGGTTTTCGGCGCCGCTCTTGGACCGGCTAACCCGCTATCGGCCAGCGCATCCCCCCTCCAAAAGACACTTGGTGGTGTGTCGATTACGGTGACGCAGGGCGCGACCACCGTGAATGCCATTCCACTCTACGTCTCCGCCACCCAGGTGAACGCGATCATGCCGTCCAACGCGCCGATCGGCGCCGTGCAGGTGGTGGTGAAGTATAACAATCTCTCCTCGCTTCCATCCACCGCTCAGGTGGCGAAGACGAATGTGGCGCTGTTTACCATTCCCTTCTCGGGAATGGGGCCCGGGGCGATCGTGAACTTCGTCAACGGCGCCGTGTCGCCGGTGAATTCGTTGACCGCTCCGGCCACGCCGAATCAGACCGAGTATTTGTTTGGCACCGGTCTCGGCGCTTCGCTGAATGGCGATGATACGAACCCCCCGCAGAAGGGCTCGCTGCCGGTCGGCGTCACGGTGAGAGTTGGCAACAAGAGTGTGGCGCCATCCTACAGCGGGCGTTCAAGCTGCTGCGCGGGGGAGGATGAGATCACTTTCACCGTACCGCCGGACACGCTGCTGGGCTGTTATGTGCCGGTTCAGGTTGTCACCAGCGACGGCACGCCCAGCAATGTTGCGACCATGGCCATCTCTTCCGACGGCAGTCCCTGCAAGGACGCGGCGAACCCTTACGGGACCGCGGTCGCCGGAAAGCCAGGCACGGTGCTGCTGGAGCGAGTGGTGGCAACCGCGGGTTCGGGCGCGGTGGCTGTTTCGACCACGCTGGACACGATGCTGGCGTCCTTCCGGCAGGAAACGGGCGGGCCGTTTGCTTACAATCCCATGTATTCGCTCCCGCCGGCCGGTTCGTGTTCGGCGTATCTCGCCGCCGGCGACCCCACCGACGAAGCACAGGCACAGTTTTTCGTGCTGACCGGCAAGGCCCTCGATGCCGGCCCGCTTACGGTGAATAACGGAACCACCAGCGCAGGACCGACCGAGGCGAACGGTCTTTACGTCGGCCTTCTCGGCCAAAGCTCTCCTGGCGACCAGAGTGGGGCCTTTCTGACTGGCGGCCCTTACGTTGTGAGCGGAGCCGGCGGGCTGGACGTCGGTTCCTTTCATGTGACTCTGGGCGATCCGCCGGGGAACACCTGGACCACCGGCGACGGAAGCACCGTGGTGAATCGCGCGAACGGCCTGACTGTGAACTGGAGCGTCACCGGAGGGGACCCTTCGAAACTGCTGGCAATCGTGATGGGCGCGAACGCGGATTCCGTCGACAGCCGCACCGAGATATTCACCTGCACGGCGAATGCCGGCGATGGCACGCTCACCGTGCCCCCAGCGATCCTGAGCCGGATTCCGGTTACCCGCGGCACCGTCGGATTGAGCATGGGCGCGGTGGTAGTGGGCATGCTTCCCCTGCAGCCGCAGGCCACATTCAGCGCCACGGGTCTCGATTACGGATTCGCGGACTCGATCGGACTCAGCGCTCAGTTCGTGACGTTCCAGTAGGCAGTTCCAGGGAGAATGACCATGATCCGAAAGAGTGTATCCGGACCACTGTTGAAGCTGGCGGCGGTCCTTGCTTGTGTGGCGGGCTACCTGTGCCTGACGGGCTGTGTGGGCTGCGAACGGTCCAAATCTCCAGGCGAAATCGACGTTTTTGTAGCCGGTGGTGGGTTCCTGTTGCATGGTCTCGACTTCAATCAATGCATCGGGCCGCATTGCCAGTCGTCCGACGTCGGTACGTGGCAACAACAACTGATCGACACTCATACCGCCGTCAGCACGAGTTCGCTTATCTTTGCTGCGAATTCAACCGACGGTTTCGGACCCTTCCACTACCGCCTGTACCTGCCGGGCACCGGGGGCGTGGAAGAGATCAACCTGGATTCGGCCATCGATACTCCGGGAACACCAGGCACGACAAGGACGATCTCGACTGGCACTTATCCGGTGTTCGCAGTTTGGGGCTACGGAGGTGAGATCCTGGCTTCACACACATCTCCCCCGGCAGTGAGCGTCATCGCTAATCCCGAGAATCTGTCTGGCGAGGCCACAACGGTGACGACGATTCCACTGGCGGCCGGACGTCAGCCGACGTTCATTACCGGGGGGAACGTCGCCGCGGATCCTCATATCTATGTCATTAGTCAGTCCGACCTGGTCCTGATAGGGGCTGCCTCCGGGAAGGAACTGGCCAGCGTGCCGGTGGATTCCGGCGTGGACGACCTTGCGTACTCGGATTACTCGAACTACATCGTTGCTCCGAGCATCGCCAACGATGTCGTCTATGTATTTGTCGACAGCTCCGACAACACGCCCCCGTCGCCGAAGCAATATGCGTTGTCCAACGGCGGCACGTCGAATGGGATCATCAACATACCAAACGGAAGCCCGGTAAATGTGGCGCTCGGCAATTATGGTAAGACGGCATATGTGACCATCTACACGGGCGAGGAAGGGATGGACGCCGGGTTTGTCGATGTGATCGACCTGGACAGCGGACAGATCACCAAT
>Ga0326728_10022436_pt1 | contig 11714 bp, 9 predicted proteins | sample MB3enrmetagenome_FD_207602 | JGI IMG/M metagenome (GOLD analysis project Ga0326728, IMG submission 207602) | Lab enriched peat soil microbial communities from McLean, Ithaca, NY, United States - MB31MN | ecosystem: Environmental > Terrestrial > Soil > Wetlands > Peat | place: USA: New York... | reverse complement strand
CAAGACCCAGAAAGTCGCTCGGATGGAAAGCCCCGGCAGAACTGTTCCTGCCCCAAGGCGCTTTCAACTTCCAGAAGTTCTGGTCAGCTAAAATCAACAATGTTGCACTTGGAACTTGAAAGCGCCAGGCCAACCGGCCATCAGCAGGGCGCTGTAAATCAAAACACCGTCCACAAGTTGCTGCCCTACAGTCGGCGACGATTCCCCAGGGTCCGACGTCTCCCACGTTGGCGAGGCGGCGGCCAGCTACGATACGTTCTCGGAGGATTCACTTGCCGCTTCGCGTTTCAACAACGTTCCGCTTGATCCGAAATATCATGGATTCTTCATATTGCCGGGCACTCGAACGCTCTTGAAAATCGGCGGGTATTTCAGGACGGACTTCATTTTCGACCCAAGACAGGCCGGCAATCCCGACGAATTCATCGCCTCATCGATCCGTCAAGGGAGTAAATAACGCAAACGTGTCCATACGGCCGACACGCCTCAACCTGGATTTCCGCATCCCTTTCACTCAATTTGGAGACATCCGCTTCTTTGTTGAAGCCGATTTCTTCGGCTCGACCTCGACCACACCTCGGTTGCGTCACGCCTATGCCCAGGCGCACAATCTCCTTATAGGCCAGACATTCACAAACTTTATGGATCCCGATGCCTTGCCCGACACCCTGGATTTTATTGGACCAAGCGGAATGCCGTTTCTTCTTAATCCCCAATTTCGCTACGTGTTCGCTTTATCCAAGAAAACAGTCCTTGTGGTGTCGGCCGAGAAGCCTTCTTCAGACATTGCATTCACGACGCCGCAATTCTCTGCCCAGCCCAACTCTCCGAGTCCCGATGGGATAATCCGAGTGCGCCAGGAATTCCAACGCGGCCACTGGCAACTTGCTTCCGTATTGCGTTCGATTGCAGCCTATCTACCCGATGGGCGCACTGACTCTGTTTTCGGTTGGGGCGTGAATACCACGGGCGCTCTGAGCGTTCAGCGAGGGGATCACCTCATCGCAGAGGGAACGTACGGGCACGGGATCTCGCGCTATCTGAATGATACGGCCGGACTGGGAATCGATGCGGCCGTCATTTCGGTGGCCAACCAGCGCCTGAAGGCGACTCCCGCAGTTGGAACCGCATTCGGCTACCAGCACTACTGGGCCAGACGATGGCGCTCGAATTTAGTTTACGGCTATGCTGAGGTACAGAATACGGCCTACCGGCCCGGCTCTACCTTCTACAAGAGCGATTACAGCGCAGCGAACATCATTTGGAATCCGGCCGGGTCCTTGAATGTGGGAACTGAACTCCTTTATGGCTGGCAGGTACTGAAAAAAGGACTTTCAGGGAACGCACTACGCATACAATGCAGCGCCAAATACGACTACGTGGGAATAGATCGCGACAAAAGGTGATGGCCGCTTCGATTGCGCGAGCTCTGTTCTGAATCTTTGGCGATGCAGCACAGCAACGATTGACCAGCGGCCTTAACCCACCCGCAAAAAGGGATGCAACTGTGAGTTCAATCGCGGATATACAAATAACAGCTTTAGAAACGAAACTGGTAGTGTCGGTGAAAGTCTGCTTCCTGATATTGCTGGATAAGCCGATGGTCCGATGTCTTGGATGAGCTCCTGGCTGGAGAGGATGCCATGTCGATAAATTCACGGACCTTATCTGAAGCGTTGTCGAGCAAGCCTAAGTTGACCAATGCTCGTTATCTGCTCTTGCTGGTGGTGCTTGCGGCCGGGCTATCGGCCGAGGTCTCGCCGGCAGTATCCAATCTCCCCTCAAACCAGCAAGTCCTCGCGTTCTTGAGCGAGTCGATAGATTGGTATCGTTATTGCGCAATCGAGCGGCAGGTTGCAACTGAGCCAGGCGATCTTGTGTTCCTGGAAGACAATCGTCCGGTTGCTGCGCAGATTGTGCGACTATCGTTTGACTTTGCCAGAGCCGATGCGTCGATTCAGGCGACGTCACCGGCAGGTACCCGGAAAGAGAGCTCCGCCATCGCGACCGGCTCATCGCCGGACATAACGAAATTTATTCAATTGGAAAGTAATGCCGAGCTGCAGGAGCGGAAAGCCAACCAGGAAATCGAGGCAATCAAGAAAAGCCTCCAGACGGCGAGTGATGCTGATCGTCGTAAATTGCGGGCCGCGCTGCATGCGGCACAGAGCCGGTTGGAGGTTTTGCAGGCGGGATCAGCCACTCTTCACCAGTTGGTTGAATTTATGCGGGCGCCCGCAGGACGCGAGACCGGGGATTTGGCATCGAATATCGATGACCTGGCGCGAACGGTTCCCGACGTGACCAGCCCAACAGCGGTGGAATCACAAACGCAAAACTCGGCTCCTTCATTGCCTGCTCAACCCGAAAATTCCGGAATCCTCGCCCTCAGCTCAAAAGTATCGGCGTTGGGAAGAAAACTCAACCTGCTGGATGACGAGATCCGCCGAATCGACAAGCTGAGGCAATCTTCCGATGATCTCCGCGGTCCCTTGTTCGCTTCGATCGTCAATCGTTATCAGGCCAGCGCCGGCAACGATCTTCAGGCGAGCGACGTCCGCGCGCTGCAACAGCAGAAAGCTGGGCTTGATGAGCTTGCGGCCCTGGTGAAGTCACTCTCTCCAGCGATCGTGGCGCTGGATAGGCAGAGCGTATTGCTCTCTGCATATGCATCGCGCTTGAAAAGCTGGCGTGCTGCTGTAATCACCGAAGATCGGAAAACATGGAAGACCCTAATCTCGCGGCTCGTCGCTGCTGCTGTTTTTATTGGCGCGCTTGTGATGATCGGCGCGGTTGTGCGCAGAACCACGCGGCGACATGTGCACGACGCTGAGCGCCGGCACATCATGCTAATCATTCAGAGAGTTGTCGTTTGGTTTGCCATCGTAGTTGTCGCCGCAATTGCCTTTGCATCCGACTGGGCTACTTCGGCAACTTTCTTTGGGCTTCTGGCGGCGGGCGTTGCAGTTGCGCTTCAGAGCGTCATCATTGCCGCTCTTGGTTATTTCTTACTAGTAGGAAGGCGCGGAATAAGAATTGGAGACCGGGTGGAGATATCGGGAGTCATTGGGGATGTGAACGATATCGGTTGGCTTCAGTTTCAGCTATCAGAGATCGACCGCGAAACCCAGCAGCCCACCGGTCGGGTGGTCACGTTCTCGAATTCCTTTGTTTTCCTATCGCCGGCTACTGGTTTGTCCAAATTCAATCGAGAAGACGTGAAGCCTGCGCAGTTGGAAGCTGCCGCAAAGGCACCCCAGTCCTAGATCCCTTGAGTTACATTCACCGCAATCGTGCCCGCCAAAAGGGGGATACAAACCGAACTACGCAGGCCGAAATCTTCGACCTCTTCCGGCCAGGTTTTCCGGGGCGGGTTAGGGCACACCAAGGCTCTACTTCGAGCGACCACAGAGCTTGAAAACTGTTCAGCATGCAATACTCAGGAACGGCCTCAATTCCAGCGCGAGAGTTCTTTTGGCTAGAAATCTGCCTCCGGAGCGATACAATTACAGGGAATCTGGGGCGAAAAAGGAGATTCCGGATCAAGAACTGGTTTCCCACTGTGGCACAACGCCTCTATAATCCAAGGTGCTCATTTACGGCAAAACCAGAGAAGATGTGCCCTATTCAACTTTTTTTGAAGGTCGTCGCTTCTTGGGGTCGCGGCGACTTAAGTGCAGCGGCTTCGGGTTACAGCATCTCTGGTTTTGCTATAGGAACAAGGCAGCCTAGCCTGACATTCACAGACCTCCGCTTCAATCAGCGCCGGAGGACCAAATGAAACCGTCGGCAGATGCGTTTGTGGTCCATCGATCCCTCCCGCGATATGGGCTTGCCGTTCTTTGTGTCGGCATCGCATTGGGAGTGGCCATACTCCTTGAGCACTTCCATTTTCGGTCCCCTGCGACGCTTTTGCTGATGTTGTCGGTTGCCATTGCTTCCTGGTATGGAGGGCGCGGCCCCGGCGTAATGGCGGGAATTCTTTCGACCGTCGCCTATTACTGGTACTTCGTGGAGCCGGTCCGCACCATTTACATCTATTGGTCCGAGATCCCGCGCTTTATCACGTTTGTAGCATTCACTGTACTGCTGTTGAAGTTCGGTGCGGTTCGGCGCCGCGTGGAGGCCGGCCTGCGCGAGCGGGCGGCTCTCCTGGATCTCACTCACGACACCGTCTTTGTAATAGATATGGACGGGGTGATCAAGTACTGGAATCGCGGCGCTGAGGAGCGCTACGGCTGGCCCCGAGAGGAAGCAGTGGGCAGATTCGTTCACGGCCTGCTGGAGACGGTCTTCCCGGCGCCGCTTGAAGAGCTGAAAGCTGAAATTACGCGCACCGGCCGCTGGGAGGGCGAGCTTCGGCACACCAGGAAAGACGGAACCCACTTGGTGGTGGCGAGCCGATGGTCATTGGAGCGGGATAACCACGGTGCGCCCCTTGCCATCCTGGAGACGAACAATGACATCACCGAGCGCAAGCGCGCAGAGGAAGCGCTGCGCCGTTTGAATCGCGAATTGCGAGCGATCAGCAACTGCAACCAAACTCTCCTGCGAGCCACCGATGAGCAGAGCTTGCTCAATGAAATCTGCCGGATCGCTTGCGAAGAGGCTGGCTACCGGATGGCGTTTGTGGCCTTTGCCGAACACGACGAGGCCAAGACCGTGCGCCCTGTCGCGTGGACCGGGGCCGAGGAAGGATATCTCGCCACCGCCGGCATTACCTGGGCCGACACGGAGCGTGGACGCGGTCCCACCGGAACGGCGATCCGGAGCGGGAAAACCTGCTGCATTCAGGATTTTGCGGCGGATCCCCGAATGGCGCCCTGGCGGGAAGGCCTTTTGCAGCAAGGTTATCGATCCGGCATTGCCGTGCCGCTCAAAGATGAACAGGGCCACGCCTTTGGCAGTCTTACCATTCATTCCGCACAACCCGACGCTTTCACGCCGGAAGAGATTCGGCTTCTCGAGGAACTGGCTGGCGACATGGCCTTCGGCATCGTCAACCTGCGTTCCCAGGCCGCACGCAAACGGGCTGAGCAGGAAGTGACACTTCTCAGTTTCGCCCTGGATCATGTACGCGAAGCGGCCTATTTGATCGACGAAAGTGGGCGTTACTGTTACGTCAACGAGGAGGCTTGCCGGGTTCTAGGCTATCCCCGTGCGCAACTGCGCGGCATAAGCGTAGCGGATATTGACCCTGACTTCCCGGCAGAGCGTTGGACCGACCATTGGCGCGAACTTAAGGAACAGCGGTCGCTGAGCTTCGAAAGCCGCCACCGGACCCAGGATGGCCGCATTTTCCCGGTCGAAATCAGTGCGAATTATTTCGAATATGGAGGCCGGGCGTACAACCTGGGCATGGTGCGGGATATCACCGAGCGCAAGCAGGCCGAAGAAGCTCTGAGACGCAGCGAAGCCTATCTGGCCGAAGCGCAACGGTTGAGCCATATCGGCAGTTGGGCCTACAAGCACGGTACGGACAAGCCATCTTACTGGTCTGATGAGTTGTTCCGAATTTGGGGATTCGATCCCAAAGAGGGTCCTCCGAACGCTGAAATGCTGCGGCAACGGATCCATCCAGACGACCGCATCAGGACGTTTGAAGTTCGTGATCATGCGCTGCAAGCAAAAACAGACTTCGAATGTGAGTTCAGAATTGTGCTGCCCGATGGAGCGGTCAGGTACATTCGTGTGTTAGGACATCCCGTTCTGGATGCCAGCGGAGAGCTGGTTGAAGTGATCGGAACCCACGTCGACGTGACGGAACGCAAACGGGCCGAGCAAGAGCGTGAGAGACTGCGCAAGCTGGAAACGGATCTCGCGCACGTCGATCGAGTGAATCTGCTGGGAGAGCTGGCAGCCTCCATTTCGCACGAGTTGATTCAGCCCATCGCTGCGTCAATGATCAACGCCAGTCTCGCGTTGCAATTGCTTGAACACGATCCGCCGGACCTGACGCAAGCTCGTCAACGGGCGGCGCGAATCATCGAGGCAGGCACCATGGCGTCAGAGATCATCGACCATTTGCGCTCGCTCTACAGGAAAGAGCCGCCCAGGCGAGGGCCGTTAACGATCAACGAGGTGATCGGCGAGATGGTCGAGCTTCTGCGCGGTGAGGCTACCCGGCACGCAGTTTCTGTCCACACGGATCTCGCTGACAGTCTCCCCCTCGTCATTGCGGACCGCGTGCAAATCCAGCAGGTGCTCATGAACCTGATGCTGAATAGCATCGAGGCGATGAGCGAAACCGGCGGTGTTCTCACTGTCAAATCGCAACGAAAGGAGATCGGCGAGATTGAGATTTCTGTCAACGATACAGGGCCCGGGCTGCCGCCGGGCAAGGCCGGCCAGATCTTCGATGCATTCTTCACTACCAAGACGCAAGGCAGCGGCATGGGCCTGGCGATCAGCAAATCCATCGTCGAATCGCACGGTGGACGCATTTGGGCCAACGGCAACGGCGGGCGTGGCGCGACATTCAACTTCACCCTGCCGGCGGCGCCCTTAGAAGAAAGCCTTCCCTCGGATGTGGCGTGACTGGTCATTCGCCGGGAACAGTGCGGGCCAGGATCGCTGTCAATAAGCGCATCATCTGTTAAAGTGTGTGGATTTGCTTGAAAAACCTGGCTAGAGCGTGAGCGCATCGATCTTCCCGTCTTTGAGGCGCCAGACCAGGTCCTGGGGAACGGTCAACGCCAATGTTTGCTCGCGGGACAATCCTAAATATAAGCCGCGTACGATGCGGCCTGCGACTTCGTGCGAGACAGCAATAACTTTTCCGCTCTGCTGACCGAGCCATGCCCCTATGCGTCGCTCGCAGGCATCGTACGATTCCGCCCCTGGCGCACAGAAGAACCATTCCGGGCTGGCAAGTCCACCAGTCAACCCTGGCCAGCTGGCATCGATTTCCGCCTTGGTCAAGCCCTCCCAGACGCCGAATCCCACCTCCTCAATGCGCGGTTCAATGGTGACATGAGCGCTTTCCGCATGCTGCTGGATAATGGCGGCTGTTGCGCGAACCCGTCCCAAAGGGCTCACAGCCATGGGAGTCTGATGCCGGCGGCCAAAATACTTCGACAGGATTCGCCCTACGATGCGCGCCTGTTCTCGACCCCGGGAAGTAAGAGGCGAATCCTTGTGGCCCTGCAGCCTGTGTTCGGCATTCCAAGCGGTCTCACCGTGCCGGAGCAAGTAGATTTCGGCCGTCATTTTCTTCCCAGGGCCTTTCTAACGGAGCCTCCGGTGTCCGGTGTGAGCCTGTCTTCGGTAACGGCGATCCGTGGCACAGCCGCTTCAAGGCTCGTCGTTCAATTCAGCAAATTTGGGTGCAGGTTCTCAAGCATTCTAAGATTGTCCCGGTAATCCACCGGGATGCCAATCACTACCGGACCCTGCATCGCCATCGCCTTATTGAGCGTTGGAGCGATGTCCCCAGGCGTCTGGATGCTCAGGCCTATCGCTCCGAAGGCCTCGACGTATTTCACGAGGTCCACGGGTCCGAAATCGACGCCCGATGTCCGGCCATATTTCGCCATCTCCTGGAACGCCACCATGTCATACGAACTATCGATCGAGACCAGGTGCACGAGGTTACATTTCAGCCTTACCGCAGTCTCCAGTTCCATTGGGGAATACAGGAAGCCACCATCTCCCGAGACCGACAGCACTTTCTCGCTGGGGCGGACGAGGCAGGCTGCAATTGCCCAGGGAAGACCCACGCCCAGCGTCTGCTGTCCGTTCGTGATGAGGACCTGGCGCGCGCGAAAACTGTAGAGATAGCGGGCTATCCAGATGTGAAAAGAGCCCATGTCGCAACAGAGTGTCACGTTGTCGCTCAATATCCTTTGCATCTCGTAAACAAGGCGCAGGGGATGAATGGGTATATCGTTGATGGCCGCAGCTTTCTTTGAGAATTCATCCCGGTTGCGCGCAATAGAGGCAGTCTCAAGGATGCGTCGAACCGGCCAGTAACTAGCAGAACTCATCTCAATTGTGATTTCCAACGATGGGCTAAGATCTCCGGTGGTTAGTGGTTAAAACTTCAGCATGGCGTCGAAGGCGAAAGTCCATTGATGACTCTGCAGTTTTGATGTGCCGGCCGGTCCGAATACGGCATTGTTCGCAAGATCGTAACGAACCTCGGGACGGAGGTTGAATGTACGTTTCGGCATGAAGTTCAAGCCAGCCGTCGTCTCGCCGTAGTTTGCCTTCTTGCCCGTACGGGAGCCATCGGGATCGTCAAACCATTCCGCGCGAGTATTCACATCCAGCAACCGATGCACCTGGACGATGCCGAATCCAGTGGTTCCATACCACCAGGAAGTATTGAGGTTGTTCGCGGGGTCCCTTTTGTCCGAACCAAAGTTCGTCTCCGAAACAAGGGTCAGCCGGCGATTCACATTGTGAACTGCCTGCAACTCTGCCTCGTTCTGCCATTGGCCGATATGCCCGCTCGCGGCGGCAATCGGTTGCGGGCCGGTGTAAAACGTTCCAACCAGCTTGGTCCGCTTGTCGTCCTGGAGCCAATAGATGCCACGGACGATGTAGCAGGGCGCGCGTCCGCGCCAGTCAAAGAGCGCATTCACGCCCAGCGTCGACCCTGCAATCACATCGAGTCGGGGATCGACGTGGAAAGTCGCGATGGCGCCGGTCGTCGCTCCGTTTTGCGAATAGAGCCATGCATAGGCTTCCGAATACATTGGGCGGTAGGGAGCCATGGTGGTCTCATAGCCCAGCGGCGTGTATTGCCGGCCGAGCTTCAAGTCAACTCCCCCTTCGGTCAGGATGGGGGCATGAATGGAAAAGTACGCCTGGCGAAAGTCATAGCCGAAACGGGGAGTCTGTGAAGGGCCTATGCCATTGAGTGGGTGTAGCAGTGCGGCATCCGCACCCATATAAAACTCGGCGCGGAAACCCCACGACCACGCTTCGGAAACAAGCGTTTTCTCCAGCACGAACGCCCCTTGGTTCAGTAGCCAAGTGTCGCTGAAGCGGTTGGTGCGCGGTTCAACGGCGAGCAATCCTTCTCCGGTCGAAGCCTGTGTGTAGCCGCCGTTCGCCCAGCCGAAAAAGCGGAGCTGATGTTCGGCTGCCCATTCGGTGAGCGCATTCGACCGAAAGGATTCGCTGAACAAATCAATGTCTTCTGGAAGTGCCGGACCCAGTTTCGCATTGGGTCCGGATGCTGGAGACTTGCCATTAGAGCTTGCACCCTCGGGAGCGGTAGCGCTATGAGCGCCCGCTGCCGGGCCCTCTGCCCGCGCACTGGATACTCCAAGATTGGCCGTCGCCACTGCGACCATCAAACAGAAAATCAATTTGGCAGGCATGCTGGGCTCCTTGAAAACACCTCAAATCGTTTGGACCTGCCGAATCATGATTCGAAAAGGCTGTTCGCATCAACAAAGTCTGCGGCGTGAAGCAGACGGAATCTCGCCTGCTCCCGGCAAACGCGGCATGGTGGGAATCGCTTGCCAGAGACGGCTATGACCGGATGAGGTTGAGCGTGATCGCTTCCGTCCAGTTTGTCGTGGATAGCTTCGTAGATTCCCGAGGTTGGTGCGGCATCTCCCGGCTTATACAGCTCGGCGTTCTTAGCCTCCGTGGCCGCCGGAGAGGCTTTCGTTTGTTCTCCGGAAGCCGTTGCGCTGTTCAAAGGCTGCTGCTGAGTGGTTCTCGCGAAGGCTGTGGTGCACGAGGCGCTTGTCGCACCCAGGATCGCCACACTCGCTGCTGCTCCAACAGCGCCTGTGAGTACATCACGCCGGCTCCATCTCCTGGTATTCATGAATCCTCCTTCTTACCCCGGTTGAATCCTCACGGATCCGCTCGTCTTGCGCCGTCTCCTACCGCACCACTACAGCCAATCCCTCGGGAATCACTGTGACTCTGGCGTCTTTGCCCTGGAGTTCATAGGCGCGATTCATCGCCTCGTCAAAGGTCTTGGCCGGTTCCATGTGCATGTTCCTGACCATCACGGGATCCACCATGTCGGAGACGATAATGACGTGGTGACGATCGAGAATGCGCGCGAGCACCTGGGACTCCCACTGATCGGGCACGGTATGAGCTCGGTCAACCTTGGCCAGATGGTCCAGCAGTTCCCTGGGGGTCTTGCACTGAGCCAGGTTGTTGTAAAAGCCCTTTCCGCCCGAACCGTCCGACAGGCCCGCCACCATGACAATCACGCCGCCGTCCTTGTTGGTGGCCTCGGCGGAAACCATGCCCTTCACCGTCTGATAGATGTTCTGATCCATCGGATAGCCGCTATTGGTAACAACAGTGATATCGCTATCGATCCTTTTCACCTCGGCCAGCGAGGCAAGGAACTCGGCGCCCTTGACGTGGGCCTTTTCCAAATCGCCGGCAAACGAGGCGATGATTTCCAGATCTCCGTTCAGTACGACATTGAGGATGAACTTCAATCCCGCAGCTTTGGCCGCGTGCAGCATGTCCTTGTGAATGGGATTGTTCTCGAGAATGCCGGGGCGGGCATACGGAGAACTGATGAACTCGCTGCAGTGATCCGCCAGAATCGTCTTGTAAGAGGAGATACCGGGGAGCACTGACTTTCTGCCGCCGGAATAACCGGCAAACAAGTGGGGCTCGATGAAGCCCTGCGAGATCAGCAGATCCGCTTCGGCCGCGAGCCGGTTGACGATGCACTCGCCGCCCGAGGGAAGCGTGCCTACCTTAACCATGGCGGAGTCGTCGGTGGAGATGTGCATGACAATTTGCTCTTTGTCCACGATCTCCTGACCATATTTATCGACCAGTTCCTCGTGCGTCGAGGGGCGATGAAAACCGGTTGCCACCAAGATCTTGATATCGGCATTCGGTTGGGCCGAACGAATTCGCCGCAGAAGGATGGGCGTAATGATTTTCGAAGGCACGGGACGTGTGTGGTCCGAGCTGATGATGACAATGTTCTTCTTGCCCTTGGCAAGCTCCTCCAGTTTGGGTGAGCCGATGGGATGATCCAACGAGGCTTCTACCAGTTCGGACTGGGACAAGCCGGGTTTGTACTCCTCGACTTTTGAAACCAGCGACCCGGCAAAATTCCGGTCGTCAATTTCGACCGGGATGCGCTTTTTGTCATATGGCAAATGAAATTTCATGGCTTCCCTCGTTTCGTTATTAAGTGCTGATCCTAGCCAAGTCGCTTCCGTGACTTGAAGTGGAGCCGAGGTAGCGATGCTAGCAAGCGTATTCGGCGCGAGAGATGTTTAACTTGCGCATCTTGGTCTGCAGAGTCGCACGCTTTGACCCCAGTGGCTCGGCGGCCCCTAGTAGTCGAACCCTGCCTCGATGCGCAGCGGAACAAGATTGCGCGCCAAGCCCAACATCATTCCTGCAGTGCGGCAGTTGTCGATGGTGGGTTGATCCGTAGAGAACAGGAGTTCCTCGGCGTTTCGGCAAAGGTGATCAGCGATCCTGGCCAGTTGCGCGTATTTGCGGACTGACGTCCGCGTCATAACAGCGAAATTCCCTTGATCCGTGCAGTGTTCGGCAGGTTGAATCGTCTGCATTTGGTTTCTCTCCTTCTGTCGCAAAGCGAGTTGTCGGTCAGACATACTGGTATGGATTGATGCCGAGTCTTTTGATTCGAGAGATGAGGGTGGTGCGGCTAATGCCCATGCGGGCTGCAACGCCCTTCGGCCCCCCAATGCGGCCTTTACATTCCGCGAGCGCGCAAATGATCTCTTCGCGCTGCC
>Ga0326728_10022433_pt1 | contig 11715 bp, 12 predicted proteins | sample MB3enrmetagenome_FD_207602 | JGI IMG/M metagenome (GOLD analysis project Ga0326728, IMG submission 207602) | Lab enriched peat soil microbial communities from McLean, Ithaca, NY, United States - MB31MN | ecosystem: Environmental > Terrestrial > Soil > Wetlands > Peat | place: USA: New York... | reverse complement strand
GTCGAGGACGCGATCTCTTATCGAATCAACGGAAATACACACCCAAGTAAGCTTCCAGCCTATGCCTGGTTGTCTAGCGCAGTCAGCTACAGTGCTCAGCAGGCGCAGAACCTTTTGGACAGTATTACATCAGTCTTGAACGGGCCTTTTGCCATTGACCCGACCGAACCCGAGCGAACATACATCCGCGCGATCTGTAGAATCGAACACTTCATGGAAGAGTGGGCCGATTTACCGTTTCTTCAGGCGACCGCTCAGGCTCTTCTGAAATGGGCGCTTGGCCTCAGAGGCCACACGAAAGGTGGTGAGCCTCTTGAAGTCGTGACATGCTATCTGGTCGAGACGACCCCAGGGTTGCGCGCCGCAATGAGAGTCAAGGGTACAGATGCTGAGAACGATATCCTGATCCGAAATAATAATGAGACTGGACCACTTAGTGACTTCGGACGCTATTTCCTCGCACAGTGCAAGAATCAAAAAAAAGATGCTGTCGGTGCGCCGGTGCTCCGGGAGTTTGTCGGACGTCTTGCAGAAACCGGCTGTACGTTTGGGGTCTTCGTGAGTTCCACAGGTATCACGGGACGTACTACAAAGAAGAACATTGCCGCTGACCGAGTTCTGCTCAAGGCACAGCAGCGAACAGGCATAACGGTATCGGTTTTGAATGGCAAGCTACTTAGCGAACTGTGCATTGGCACGAAGCAACTGCTTGACTTGCTACCCGGTCAATACATTGAGGAGCGTTTTGATCTGTACCGCAAATAGTGTTCGGGCAAGTGCATGATTGCTAATCATTGCATCCAGCGGATCGCTTATAGTCGCCGTGATGCCAACGTTCGCTAGCATGAAAGGAGGGCCAAATGGATCAATGGCTGAGTGACGAGATCAAGGAACTACTCTTTACGCCGTGTCTTTCTATCTCCGGGATGATAGGACAGAAACTCGACAACAGGCGGCGATTGGGACAAGAGATGGACGAGAGAGCCCTCACTGAATTACTAGTGGACTCCCTCGACACATGCTCCACTGAGAATGTCTGGAGCAACGTCATCGGCCTTCTGCGCGACCAACAGATTTCCCTCGCCACGCACGTCGCCAAATCTACACGTGAGCACATTACCGGGGCAGACATTGGCTTCACGATCAATCGCAGCATCCGTACTACCCGCATGACAAGTTCGACTACTTATGCTGTTCTTGTGCAGTGCAAACGAATTGATTCTGATGGCAATGTGGCCGATTTTTTTCACGAGGTCGCCGGAAGCAAGCAGAAGCAATCTACGCTCATGCTAGATATCACGCCGAGCTCGTTCTACTTCCTCTTCATTCCTCCAAGCTTGGTTGAGATTTACTGCACGGTAGAGCCTATGGCATTCTGCCAAGCCCAACCCGGCTGTAGCTGCGCTGTATGGAATATCGGTTCATTTGCATACTCCCATCAGTCAATGCCGTTCTTGTCTGTCCAGCAGAAGGCTCAGGCGGTAGGTGTTCTTGTCGTACCAGCACTCGCAGTAGAGGCACAGCGAAACCGCGGCAAGTCTGCAGCAATCCAAGACATCCTGCCGAATTGCATGCCGCTATGGTATTGGTTTGGTGAACTTCTCATCCCAGCATTCATCGGGGATCGACGTAGTGATGTTATCAGAATCGCGCAAAGTGGGGACAACCGAAAACGAGAGAATCTGGAAAGTGATATCTCAGTACGCTATTCCGTCAATGTCAGTGTGAGTAATGAATAGGAAAACCGAACGCATGCATCCGACGGCCTTCGGCCACGGCTGTTACGTATCGTTAGGAGATTTGGAGGATATTTATGTGTGAGACAAATGATAAAGATATTTTAACACGAATACAAAAACGTATAGACGCAGAAGATACTCTTCTTCATGCCCGTACGACCAACTTTCTTGTACTTAATGGATTGTTATTGGCAGGATTAGGAATAAAAACATATGAAGAGTTCCATTTTGTATTCATATCAATTGGTATCCTTGTCTCATTTATTTGGATTTTTATTGGTTGGCAATCATGGAAAATAATTAGACAGTGGCATATTGAGCGTGAGAAAGCATTCCCAAATGCTATTGAAGTTCAGGTAGCAAAAACAGCATTGCTCAAGCCTGGCCCATTTCGCCCAACTGATTTAGTTGCTAAGTGGTTACCGTTAATTTTTTTGGGATCCTGGATTTTTGCAGGAACTACAATGATTATGAAACTCCTAACCCGCTAATGCACCGGACGGCTTTCAGCCGCCAGTGATCAGCACGTTATGCGATAGATGACTATGAGGATATTGTTTGATAACAACGGCTTTGCCAACCTAGTCCAACAACCTCAGTACGCAATCCTTCTGGAAAAACTGAAGAAGCTTGTGGAGCAGAGAAAGGTTTCGCTCATTGGATGTTGCACAATGCTACAGGAACTGGCTGGCTTGGCCAGAACAAATAACCAGCTGTACCTCGACACTCTTTCGGCATACGAATCGTTGACCGTTGGACAGATTCTGCAACCCACCAACAAACTTCTTATCTATGAAGGTGAGCACCTTGAACCACTTGGTTTTTCATCTTCTCTTCTTGATAAACAATCTACCAGGAACATTCTAACCAATATGAAGCTTCCGAACAATGCAGTGAACATATCTTATGAGGCACAAGGTCTTAAGAAGAACCATGGCGACATAATGGAGAATGCTCGTAAAGATGTTCTGTCGGTCCCAACGCTAGCCGCACAGTCACGGGCTTCAATTAGTGCAGGCTATAAAAAGTGGTTCGATCATTTTCCTGAAATTATCCAGTCATGGTTTGTCGGAATGTTTAAAGTCAAAAGAAGTTTTCCTGTTAACCAACTACCTCATGTCTCAGCATTCCTTGGATATGCCGTGACGCGCGTCTATGAAAGCAATGTCCTTAACATCAAGGACAGAGATAACGACTTTTTTGATCGGTCTTATTTTTCAGATGCCGCGGTTGTTGACATTTTAGTAACGAACGATAGAGCTTTCACTCGTACATCCCTTAGAGTCCCGAACCGCCCGTTCGAGGTATTGAACACTGATGAACTCTCTCTTCTTATTGATAATTTAAACGCATAACAATGCCATGCACCGAATCGCCGAAAAAGCCGGCTCCCGGTGATGGCCCTATTCCTATGGAAAGAAATAATACTAAGACATAACTGAGAATATCACCTACAATAATGATGAGAAGGCGAGGTTGTATCCTTGTCTTTTTTATTTCTATGTCCAAAAGATATCTGCATAGAATGCGCTGCGTTGCGAAATTCCAGGTATTGGCACGCACGTTATCATAAATTGATCTCTCGGAAAGTACATATAGCTTGTGGTTATCTAAGATTGCGACAGTTTACAGATATCATACACAGATCTAAACTCCCTGATAGGTGAGACAAACTATAAATTTCTATAAGAAATGTTGCCAAACTCCTGACCATAGATCTTCGATAAATTAACACTTTCAAATCAGCCCTAAAAGTAGAGGTTTCCAGATGATATCTTTAATACTGTCCACCTTGTAATAACCTCACGCTATGTGGACTTTATTATACCAATATATTAAGATGTTCATGCCATGATCGTTACTTCAAACAATGAGAGGCTAGGCCTACCTCAGTCACAGGCTATGATTACTTTGGAGCTAGGTCACCGTACCAGTAGGCTGCCGTAACTCCACCATCCATGAGGAAGTCGCTACCAGTGATGAACGTTCCGTCCGGCCCCATCAGCAGAGCGGCAACATTTCCGACCTCATCGGGGGTGCCCGCTCGTCCTGCAGCGCACACTTCGATCATACGCCGATAACCAGTACCGCGCGGCCCCGTGAGCTCATCCTTCGCCAGTGGCGTAATAATTATGCCGGGGCTGATGGTATTTAATCGCGCACCACGCTTTCCCCAATGCACGGCCTCAGCCATTACTCGCAGTGAGTTCCCTCGCTTGGAAATCTGGTAGGCATGAAGCGGGTCAGTAACCTGATCTGGCTGGAGCATTGGAAGTGCGAGCAACTCATCAGCGGGTGTAATTGCCAAGGCCTTGTTCTGCTCCGGGGTCAGCGCAGGAAGTCGGTGCCCAGACTGCGACGCGATAACAACGCCCGCTCCTCCACGAGCGATCACGTTGCCAAACTCCTCAAGCACAAGTGCAGTACCATATAGGTCTACATTCAGGATAGTGGCGGGTGAAGCCTGCGTCGGGGAGACACCCGCAGCATGGATCACGCCCGTGACGGGACCTATGGATCTGGTTGTCTCGACGAGAGCGTGAACCGAATCGCGCGAGGAGACATCGACGGCAGCAGTGCTCACTTCGAATCCGGCTTCGCTGAGTGTCTTCGCTGCGGCCTTGGCGTTTTCTTCACGCAGATCGGCAAGAAGAACATGCTTTCCAGCGCTCACCCGCCGGGCAATAGCCTGACCGATCGATCCCGATCCGATAACTACGATAACGTCAGTCATTGAAATCTCCTTTCTAAATGGCTAGGGTTACATCACAATATGTGCGAGTAGGCAGTTGAGGGTCTACTGGGAAATGTCCACTGTCGTAAAGCCCTCTTCGCGGAGCCGAGCAATGTCCTTGGCCGGAGAATTCCCGAAGAAACGGCTGTATTCCCTGCTAAACTGAGAAGGGCTCTGATACCCAACGTGCCAGCTCGCAGTGCCTGCGTCCATTATTTTGGTTAACATGAGATTCCTCGCCTCCTGAAGACGCAGTACCTTTTGATACTGCAAGGGACTCATGGAGGTGATGGACTTAAAGTGCTGGTGGAAAGAGGAAACACTCATATGCGCTAGCTCGGCCAGCTCTTCTACTCTCATGGATTCTGAGAAATTGGCTTGCAGCCAAGACACTGCTTTCGCCACCCCATTTAACCCTGTATCCTCTAAGCCAAGCTGGGCCACTCGGACACCAATAGGACTACGAAGCAGACGGATCAGGATCTCATCTATAATAAGTGGAGCAAGCAGTTCAGCTTCCTCTGGCTGCGCCATCAGCTCGATCAACCTTATCACTGCATTGAAGATGTTCCTATCGGACTGAGCGATGCACACAGCTCGGCCCTCGCGGACTCGGGGCAGTCCGTGCGGAAAAACCTTAAGGACCAGTTCGGCAACTTTGCGCGGATCGAAATCAAGCCTGAAACTTAGGTAAGGCTCTGCGCGGCTGGCTCGCGTGACTTGGCCGGTCACTGGAAGATCAACGAAGAAAAGGAGCATACGCGATGCGTTGTATTCATAGACCTCCTGCCCCAGCATAACCTTCTTCGCTCCCTGTGCGATGATGCATAAGGACGGTTTTGCTACGGCATGCACGAGCTCAGTATTTATTCGAGAATCGCGAGTAACATACACGCCCGGGATGCTCAGCTCGAACCGCCCGTCATGCGGGGCATACTTTCTGATCAAACTTGCCAGACTGACCAGGTTCAGTTCTCCTGACTCAATGCTGGTAACTGCTTGGAGTGGATGATCATCTTTTTTCATAGACTTCATGTTAAGGCTCCATAATTAAGACACGACTTCGTTAATACACCTTATTGCATTCAAAGACCTTGGATATCCTATATAAGGTAAAAGTTGAGTTACGGTACTGAGCAATACATCCTTATCATTCCCAACATTCAGATTGCCCTGTATATGTCCTTTCAACTGCGGCTCACATCCGCCCAGAGACAAGAGCATGGAAAAGGTTAAAAGCTCCCTTGTTTTTATATCCAGCCCTTTTCTGGTCAAGTAATCACCAAAACAATTTGCAGACAGATATCTTTGAATATGAATTTGATCTGCCGGTGAGTCCTCATACATCTTATCGATCATTTTTCCGAAAATTGATTTCTGCAATTCCAATCCCTTTTCATGCCGCGTTTTGGATGTAGTAGTGGACTGGCCTTCCAAGGGCATCTTTATACCTCTACTTTCCAATATTTCATTGGTGGCATGGAGAAAATCAAATACCTTTGCGATCCCCACATAGGGTACGGCCTGATATACGATTTCTTTTACTTCGATGGGGGTCACCCCCACGTTCAGAGCACCACCGAGCATCACTCTATATTCGCCCAGTGCCTGGCTTGCTATCATTGATCCCAAGATTACCATCAGCCTTGTTCTAGTATCCAGGTTTCCATAACCAAGCACTTCGTCGAAGGCAAAGTTGTCAAATACTTCTATCAGCTCAGGGTCCGTTGCCTTCAATGTTGAGTTATTAGTTGGGAACAGTTCCTCATGGTTCTTTTGTGCCGTTTCACTGATACTCATCGTTTATACCCTCTCAAAATCTGATGCTGCATTGTAGTTCACAGCGCCTTTTCAAGGATCTTCTGGCTTATATCCAAGGTCTGATCCTGGGTTTCCGAGAGCGCAGTCCACCCGTGGGCCTTCAGGTTCTTCACAATAACTGGTACTTGATCGGCTGCAATACCATATTGGGACAGATGCGTCTTTACGCCGAGGTGTTCAAAGAACTCTCTTGTTTTCCGGATAGCCAGGTCGATCTTCTCATCCTCGCCGTCGCCCTTTATGTGCCAGACGCGCTCCGCATACTGGAGAAGCTTTGCACGTTTCTGCTCGCGGCGCACCTCAAGCAATGCAGGATAAATAATAGCCAAAGACTGTCCATGGTCGATGCCGAACAATGCAGTAAGCTCATGGCCCATCATATGCGTTGCCCAGTCCTGGGGAACCCCTGAAGCGATGATCCCGTTCAATGCCATGGTAGCACACCAGACAAGGTTTGCACGTGCATCGTAATTCTGAGGCTCGGCAACGGTAGTTTGGCCTATCTCGATCAATGTTTGTAAGATACCCTCGGCTATGCGGTCCTGTACCCTGGCATCCACAGGATAGGTGATATACTGCTCAGTGGTATGTACGAAAGTATCGATCACTCCATTAGCAACCTGCGTCTTGGGAAGAGTAAAAGTAATGGTAGGATCCAATATTGAAAACTTGGGGAATGCCAGCTCGCACATGACGGGAAATTTTCCATGCTCATAGCTGATGACAGCTCCACTGTTCATTTCAGAGCCTGTGGCAGGTAATGTCAACACTGTACCGAATGGAACGACTTTCCCCAATACATCAAAAGGAATGGGCATGAATCCGTATTTCAGCAGGTCACGAGGATCTCCTTTGTAATGGGAAACAAGCGATATGAATTTAGTCCCGTCGATGACAGACCCTCCGCCGACAGCAAGGATGAAATCAATATTCTTGCGTCGTACCACATCTACTGCCTTTACCAATGTCTCGTAACGGGGGTTCGGCTCTATCCCGCCGAACTCATACACCGTCCTCTTGCCAAGTGCGGTTTTTACCCTATCGATGAGGCCGCTCCTTTTTGCGCTTCCTCCGCCATACGTTATCAGGACAATAGAATCAGCGGGAACATACTTATCAATTGCCTCAAACCTGTCCTTACCGAATAGAATACGTGTAGGATTATAGAAATCGAAGTTCAGCATTATGTTCCTCCTATATTGTGAGCCCCTTGGATCTTTGAGGCGACTCTGTCGATCTTGTTGAGATCGTCGGACGTAAATCCATTTTAGGCTCCCCTTGTATTCAGGGCAGCAAACCGAGTTTTTTCAACCAGGTTGAGACATCCTTGTCTGCATTGTTAACGCTGCCACCTCGAATTGCCAAACCAGACAGCACCTTTGCATGCGGACAGGCTTTTTTGATATCCTGCTCGCTGCTTCCCAATCCACTGCCTTCATGTGTGCAATAGGGAACAATGGTCTTTCCTGAAAAATCATAGGCCTCCAAAAACGTAAGCACTGCCATGGGCATTGTTCCATACCAGCTTGGATACCCGATAAAGATCACCTCATAGGAATCCATATCTTCTACTTTTCCCGTAAGCTCAGGTCGGGCATTTTTCCTCTTTTCTTCCTTTGCCACGTTTGTTGTTTCCGTATAATCGTCCGGATACGATTTCACGGTTTCGATATGGAACAAGTCGCTTCCTGTTAATTTCTGCATTTTTTTTGCTATGACTTCCGTGTTTCCAACAGGCAGGTTTACAATGCTCCCACCCACGTAGTTATTTCCCTTGCGTGAAAAATAAGCGATGAGGCTTTTTGAATTTACCATTTGATCATTCCTTCCTTTCTATTCATCTCCTTTTTTCTGCACACGTTATCTATACTTAAAAATATTATTTTAACTTGTTATATTCTTCATCAGTTACCGGCTCCAACCATTCGGGCGATCCTGCGTTGACATTTGTCTCAATCGAAAGGTGTACAAACCAACTGTCTGGCGCAGCTCCATGCCAGTGCTTTACGTTAGGAGTGATTTTTACTACATCCCCTGGATGAAGTTCCTGGGCATGCTTCCCTTCCTCCTGATAATAACCCCGTCCGCCGGTTATCAGTAAAATTTGTCCTCCTGGGTGCTTATGCCAGTTATTTCTTGCTCCCGGCTCAAATGTTACATTGCCAATCGGACAATTAAATTCGTTGTCACGTGCCACCAGCATGCTGAGATATGCCGTTCCGACAAAATACCTGCTGTATTGTTCCGGAATTTTTTCTCCCTTCGGGAAGATTACGCTTTCACTCAACGTGTTCATACTATTCTCCTTATTATTTAGAGACCGGTAATTTTCTCCAGAGCTTCAGGATATCGAGTACCTTCTATCCTGATCTCCGAGACAGCACTGTTGATCTCGCTCAGATCGCTTGGCATGAGTTCGACTGCAGCTGCTCCAAGATTTTCTTTCAATCTATGAAGTTTGGTTGTTCCGGGTATAGGTACGATCCACGGCTTTTGAGCCAGTAACCATGCTAAAGCTATCTGTGCCGGAGTCGCTTCTTTTTCGGCAGCTATTTTTTTCAATAAGTCAACAATAGCCTGATTGGCTGAAAGAGCTTCCGGTGTAAACCGTGGGAGGATATTACGAAAATCGTTCTTTCCAAAAGTTGTATCTGCGTTGAAACTGCCCGAAAGATAACCTTTGCCCAATGGACTGTAAGGTACAAGTCCAATCCCTAATTCTTCCAATGCAGGGATAAGCTCTTGTTCTGGACGTCGAAACCAAAGGGAGTATTCATTTTGAACAGTTGTAACAGGCTGAACGGTATGGGCACGGCGAATGGTATTTATTCCTGCTTCCGAGAGTCCGAAATATTTCACTTTACCTTCCTGAATCAGCCCTTTTACTGTTCCAGCTACATCCTCAATTTGCACGTTGGGATCAACACGGTGTTGGTATAGTAGGTCGATATAATCGGTTTTCAATCTTTTCAAAGAACCTTCGACTGCTTTTTTGATTTGTTCGGGACGGCTGTTTGTACCCGTTGCCTTGCCATCGACTATGTTAAATCCAAATTTGGTGGCTACAACAACTTTGTCACGGAAGGGAGCGACTGCCTCACCAACTAATTCTTCATTTGTATAGGGGCCATACATTTCTGCCGTGTCGAAGAATATTTCACCCATATCGTAGGCAGAGCGGATTAGCGATACCATCTCATTCCTGTCAGGTAGAGGAACGTATGCGTGGGTCATTCCCATGCAGCCGAGTCCAAGAGTTGACACTTCTAGGCCATTCTTTCCTAATGTGCGCTTCTTCATCTTTTCCTCCTGTGTTTCTCCAGTCCCTTTTCATAGCCACGCTATAGTGCAATGGATTGCTGAGTCTCGGCAGTATCTGATTGCCAGTTTCCCTCAGATCGTAATCAACTCATACTGATCATTGCCCATTTTCATTTCTTTCATATACGACAGTTGGCGCAAGCCCTTACGGGATTCAATTCGTTCCTTGAGATCATGAAGTTCCGTTTCGGGCAGCTTATACACCATATCAATGGAAGCTTGTTCTACGGCCAGGATATCGGTGGAAGCCAGGATGCCCAGGTCACGTGCCTTAACCGGCGCGGCCTTAATACCGGCGCAGTCGCAGTCCACTGACATTTTACGAAGCACATTTATGAAGACGATCCTCTTGCCGAAGTGATCTATAGTGGCTTTTGCCGATTCCACCATGTTTTCCTGAAAGGGTTCGCCTTTCAGCCAGTTCTCATAATTATCATTATCTGGGGCGGCATGGACCATTTTCTTGCCTATTGCCCCGTCAGCACAGCCTATGGCTATATTCTTCATCGAACCGCCGAAGCCACCCATGGCATGACCCTTGAAATGGGTCAGCACCACCATCGATTTGTAATTGAGCATATGTTTGCCGACCGACATTTCCTTGAAATGCTTCCCGCTTATAACGGGGATCATCACCGCACCCTCCTCGTCCATGATGTCAACAGGGCAGAAATTCCAGCCGTTGATCCTGATGGTTTCGCGATGATCTGCCGTAGTATATCTCTTGCCTTTATACAGGGTATTGGTTTCCACCAGGTTGCTGTTCGGAATATTCTGCTGGAGGGCTTTCACCATTTCCCTCGGCAGTATATTAGGGCCATGCGGCTCACCGGTGTGTAATTTGATGGCTGTTTTGCCTGTGATGTATTGGTTGATTTTGGAATAGATGTTCAACAGTCCGCTGGCATTGAGATCCGTCGTAAAAAATACATGGGATTTGTCCTCTCCAGCGGCAAAAACGCTATTTGTGCCTGGGAAACTAGACAAGGCAACAGCACCAAGTGCGACGGTACTGGTCTTCAGGAAATCTCGACGCGTAATCTTCCTTCCCATCTCATGCTCCTTTCGATAAAAGCCCCTTTACAGGCCTATAGTGCTAACTTTTGACCCTGAGTCCACGAATCCAGGTGGACACATCATTCTGCGCGGTTTTTGCATTTTTCCCCCAGACTGCAAGACCATCAAGGATGGTCGAATGCGAACAAAGCGCCGAGATATCCGAAACGCTTTGACCCAGACCGCTTCCAGCGTGAGTGACAAACGGCACAACGGTCTTTCCAGACAGGTTGTATTGCGATAAAAACGATTTAACCGGAGCGGATATCGTACCCCACCAGATCGGTGTGCCGACGAAGATGACATCATAGGACCCGATCTCATTGACTCTGGTTTTCAGTGCTGGCTTAAAGCCTGAATTCAGCTCCTGCCTTGCCTGATTCTTCATCTCATCGTAATCTTCTGGATATGGGTTCACAGTCTGGAGTTCTATGATCTCGCCACCTATCCTTTGGTGAATTTGATTGGCAATCTCTCGTGTATTCCCAGTGCGGGAGAAGTAGGTGATCAGCGTCTTTCTTCCGGCGATACCTGTTTCTGCTGCGTGACCAGTAAACGGATTCGGCAGCAGGGGAGATGCGATTCCTGCAAACAACCAGGCTACTCCAGCTTTTAGCAAATTCCGTCTGGATAGGTCAATCACTTTCGCCCCGTCTGTTTCATTGTTCATTACATTATCCTCTCTTCTGGGCGTCAATCTGGGACTTCCATCTCCGGTGATGAATAGTTTGTTCCATAATCAGTATTATTATACGGACAAAATGGAAGAATGTGTTGCCCAAACCTCCAAATTTTTTGCACGATCCTATCAATTTATATCTATAGTGCGCCGGGAGACCGGCAAGGAGTAGTGGGTGAGAGTCCCATACATTGAAGACCTAGCGAGTCACGATGGCCCTGAGTCATGCGCGGTGTGACGTGAGACACAACGTGAAGCGTTGACAAGGGTGTGTGCAGGCCAGCCATTGAGCCGCGAAAGATATGAAGTCCAGGGTGCCGACGCTGTTATAGTTGTGGAAGGCAACACGGACAGGTGCGCCAACG
>Ga0326728_10022432_pt1 | contig 11715 bp, 10 predicted proteins | sample MB3enrmetagenome_FD_207602 | JGI IMG/M metagenome (GOLD analysis project Ga0326728, IMG submission 207602) | Lab enriched peat soil microbial communities from McLean, Ithaca, NY, United States - MB31MN | ecosystem: Environmental > Terrestrial > Soil > Wetlands > Peat | place: USA: New York... | reverse complement strand
CCAGACCGGCCGGTTGACATCGTGAAGGACCTTCGCAGTCACAGAACCCAGAAGGAATCGCCGAAATGCAGCACAACCCCGTGTCGGCATCATGACCAGCCCGACCGGCTCCGACGCGCAATATGCCGTAACGGTTTCGGCCGGGTTCCCTTCGGAGACAATGCGTTTCACGGCCATATCCCGCAATTCGTCCGCGAAGGACCGATTCAGGCGGTTGCAGGTCTCTTCCTCTTGGCGAGCCAGCACCTCCTGCAGCATCCCGCCGTCGCCGATTGCAGTCCATGCCGGATTGAGGGGGACCAAAACATGGAGCAACGTGATGTTAGAGTTAAAGTGGCGGGCAACGCCGGCGGCGTAACGCGCCACCTCCACACAAGGCGGCGAAAAGTCGGTCGGTAAGAGGATCTCGTTCAGCGAGCGCATCTTGTGGCCTCGCGATTGACGAGAAGCAATTCGAGGTCCATCAATTCACGGTCTCGTCCGCAGGCATTACGAAAGCGCGGGCGCCCGCCGGCCATGGCCACACGATTGCACTCAGCCTTTTCGGCACCGCCCGGATGCGGGTTTTGAAAGGACAACGCCAACATGCTCAACATAGCGAAGATTCTGTTGCCGATAGACTTCTCGGTACGCTCCACCGACGCCGCGGACGCTGCGGCGGCGATCGCCGAACACTTCGACTCTGAGATCGCACTGCTCCACGTCCTGGCTCCGCGTGTCGATCTCCCGCTGACGACCTCACCCCAAACGAGCATGCTAGACTGCGGCGCAAGGGCCGAGGCTGAGCGGAAAATGAAAGAATTCCGGTCAGGCGAATGGGGCCACCTGGAGGTGAAGCGCGTCGTGCGGGAAGGCGACCCGGCCAGGACGATTGTGGAGTATGCCACCGAGGAACACGCCGACCTGATCATGATGCCCACTCATGGGTACGGTCCATTTCGGCGCCTGCTCCTCGGTTCGATCACGGCAAAGGTCCTCCACGATGCAGAGTGTCTTGTCTGGACGGCGGTTCATACGCCGGATACGCCGTCCGACGTACCGGCACAGCCCCGCCGCATTGCGTGTGCGGTCGATCTGGGACCACAAAGCAGCAGCGTCTTGAGTTGGGCCAGCCGGCTGTCAGGGGAGTTTGGAGCAGCGCTCAGCGTGATTCACGTGGTCGCCTCGCTCGATCCCCGTACGGAAGATTATTACTTGGCGCCGGAATGGAGGGGCCACGTCATCGGCGAGGCTCGATCCGAACTCGCACGGCTGCTGCAGACCGAGGGGGTCAACGGCGAGATTCACATTGAAGTCGGCGCGATTGCCGACGCAGTAGTCTATGCAGCCAGAACAGTGCCAGCCGATCTGCTCATCATCGGGCGCAGTGGCGGCGTTACAGGGCGTCTGCCGACGAACGCCTATGCCATCATTCGTCAGTCGCCATGCCCTGTGCTAAGCGTCTAAACCATCGCCCAGAAAGATCCTCCTACCCGCGACGGCTCGCCGCCTGCAAAAGGGACGGCGACGTGCGCGCTTAACCTGTCCACTTTGGCATTCGGCGTGCATCCTATCAAGCTGGGATTCCGGCTTCACACCTGGCGCAATAGCCTGCTCACCGGACCCACGATTACGGCTTCGGCTCATTGAAGCGGACGGTATGCGGAAGATCCTTTACGCAATGCGTTTTGTCGGCCGGACCTCGCGAACGGCGGAGCAAGCCGAGGTGTTGCGCACTAACGGCAGCGCCACCAGTTGCGTGGTCAGCAGGGCGGTGCTGCCCTCCGGCGTGCAAACCGAACTACAGGCGGTGGCAGGCGACCTGGCGTTCTTCGAATCGGAATTGCGGCTCACCGGCCCCCAGGAGTTCCAGGAGAACGGCGAGATTGCTTTCGGCGAGGAGAGCGGGCATGTTCTGCGGTTCTCGACCCTGGGCAAGGGCCACATGGCGCTGGGGATCGAGGCGGGGGTGATGGCAGGCGCGGCGAGCTGGAAAGTGGAAGGCGGAGAAGGCCAGTTCAGCCAAGCGCGCGGCTTCATCACCTCCAACTTCACCATCAGCGACGCTGGTGAGCGCAGCGATTTTCATTGCGGCCTCATCTTCGTCCCGGGGTGAGGAGAGACGGTCATGACGGATAGGGCAGCCCGGGAAAGTGCCGCGCAGGATGTAGTTACGCGGGCCGATGTGAAGGCGTTGGCGGGGGCCGCGAGCCCCTGCATCACTCTGGCAATGCCCATTCCGAATCCGGCGGAGTCGGCGGCCCGCCTGAAGAGCGCCCTCCGCTCGTTACGAAAGAAACTGGCGGGACGCCACACGGACACCGAGACGGCCGACGGACTGCTCGCGCCGATGGAGCAACTGGCTGCCAATCTGGAGATGGCGCCAATGCGGGCCAATTCGCCGATCGCATTCCGATCGCCCGGCGCCTTCCGGCACTACTGGATGCGCGAGCGGCTGAAGGAAGTAGCCGAAGTGAGCGAACGATTTCAGATCCGCCCATTGCTCGCGGCGTTGGCCCGGGAACAGCGCTTTCACCTGCTGGCTATTGGTTGGCGCCGCGTGCGTCTCTTCCGCTCGGCTCCAGGCAGCACGGAAGAAGTGCGGCTGGAAGGAATCGCGCCGCGGAGTTTGCATGAGCGGCTGCAGACCCGCTCGCCCGATCACTTGCTGGAAAGCCGCGTGACCGGCGGTCCCTCGATGGGATCCATGCAAGGAAGGGTATTCGGGATCGGCTCCGAGAGCGAAAAAGAGGTAGATCGCTTCGGCCACTTCCTGAAAGAGGTGGAAAGGGGCGTGACCAGTTTTTTGCGGCGAAATGCCGAGCCGCCGATCCTGGCGGGTGTGGAGCACGACGCAGCGATCTACCGGAGGATCAACACCTATCCGCATTTGCTGGAGCAGGCAGTCCATGGCTCGCCGGACGGCTTGACGGCGCAGAACCTGCACGAGCGCGCGTGCGAGATTGTGAGCCAATGCCCCTCCGTGCCGTTGAAGAATGCCTTGGCGGATTATCGGAGGCAGAGCGGCGCGGCCCTGGTGTTGGGGGACGCTGGTGCGATCGGGAAGGCCGCTGCCGAAGGCCGCGTGGCCGTCCTCTTCTTATCGGAGAATGCCGGCGCAGGCGGCCAGGCCGGCGATCCTCTGAACATGGCCGCCCTCGATACCGTGCTGCACGGCGGCTGGGCTTTCGAGTTGAACTTCGCTGAAATGCCGGTAAAGGAGTCCGCCGCGGCGCTGCTGCGGTTTTGAATCCGCAGGACGGCGTGGCTGGGTATGAATCCGCATGATACATAGGGCAGCTTCCGGGCGCCGCAAAGCGCCCCTCGGCGATTATCGGCGCAAGCGCGCCTTCGAAGGCACGCGCGCACCCGGCGGCGACGCCGCGCCCGGCGCCTCCTCGAAGAACGGACTGCTCTATGTGATCCAAAAGCACCGGGCCTCGCACCTGCATTACGATTTCCGCCTGGAATGGCGTGGGGTGCTGCTCTCTTGGGCGATCCCCAAAGGCCCCTCGCTCGATCCTTCGGTGAAGCGCCTGGCGTTACAGGTGGAAGATCATTCGCTCGAATACGGCAATTTCGAGGGGGTGATTCCGGAGGGCGAGTACGGAGCGGGAACCGTCATGCTTTGGGACCGCGGAACCTGGGTTCCCGAAGTCCCCGACGTAGACGCCGCCCTTCGCCAAGGCGACCTGAAATTCTCGCTGTTTGGCAAGAAGCTTCGCGGCTCATGGGTGCTGGTCCGCACCAAGCTTGGCTATGACGCCTCCGCGAAGTCTCAATGGCTGCTGATCAAGCACCGCGACGCGTTCGCCACCAGCAGAGATTTCACCGCGGAGTTTCCTCGTTCGGCCGTCTCCAACCGGTTGCTGGCCGCTATCGCGCGCGACGAAGGCGGCGACGTCGCCGAAGCCGCCAAGGGCGATCCTTCCAGGAGCGTGCGGAGCAGCTAGTCCCGATGCCTGCTTCGACGCCTTCTACGCGGCCGCCGAGGTACTCTTCGGAGCGGTCTTCTCCGCTTTCGATGCGGTTACCTTCAGAACTCCTTTCTGCAAGCTCGCGGCGACCTTGTTGACATCGATCGGCGCCGGCAAATCGAACCGCCGAAACAGGCTCTTCCCGCCAAACTCGCAGAAACAGACGTTTCCCTCGGTCTCTTCATGTTTGTGAGCGTTCTCGGCGCGCACGATCAAGGCATCCGGCAAAACACTCACGTCGAGATCGTTAGCACCGAATCCGGGAACTGCGATCTGCAGCTCGAATTTGCCGTCGCTCTCAACGAGATCCGACTCCGACGTCAGGAGCACGCCCTTTTCGGCCGCAAGCCAGTCGTCGAGAGCCGATCCATCTTTCTCGCCGCGTTTCTTGAAGAGCGCGTAGGCCCGGGCGCGAATTCGCTCCTCGAGAGCCTTCAGATTCGCCATGAGAGAGCGCGACTCCGCTTCGTCTGAACCAATCTTCCGAACCGCAACTTGTGACATGTCCCTCTCCTTGCCTGTGCTTGTATTCATTGACGGGTGGCCGGCTAAGGCGGCGACCATCCGGCCTCGCACACACCTCCTTTGGCACGCGGACTTCCAAATCCGTGGGCCGGCATTAAGATCCAGCCGAAACTGCCGGAGTGAGCATACTTCGCAATTCTCGCCAGCGGCTTGCCAAGTCGGTGGCGCGCGGCGGTTGGCCGCCGGAGATCGAGCGGGCCCAATTCTGGACTCGGTGTCCAACACTTCGTCAGGCGGCGCCTTATCCCGCAGTCGCCTGGCGGGTCCGATCCGTTCCCGCCCTCACCGGAACGCGAGCATCGTCGCGGTCTGGTTGATGTGTCCCCTGTAGGCTTCGCCGTACGTGCTGAAACCCACCGACGGAGTATTCGCGAACAGCGCGCCGAAGGCCTCGCACTGGCCCTCCTCCCGCAGTTGCAGCGTCCGCAGGATGCAGTTGAACACAATCAGAGCGCGATGGGAACCCTCCAGCGCCCTGGCCGTGTCTGCGACAATATCGGTGGACTCGAGCAGCTCCAGTTGCGCGCCCTCCCGAAGCCGGCAGTAGAATACGACGCTGCCGTCTTTGAGAACGCGCTGCGGGCTGCGTACGAATAGTTCGCCGCCCTCCATCAGGCCCACCGGGTTGCTCATGAAGCGGGCGGCCACTTTGGCGCCGTCAATGCCCAGCGCCTGCGCGTAGGCCTGCGCGGCAGGCACGCCATCGAAGCGGCGCACCGTGCGCGTGGCCTCCTCCACCTCCGTGGCGGTCAGCACTTTCCCCAACGGGCGGAAGCTCTGGGTTTTGACGATCCCGTAGCCGGCCGGGACGCGCAACAGCGCCAGAACGGCGGCATGTTCGAAGGTGCGGCCATTGGCCGCAACCAGCGTCGCGCGGTACGCCAGGTCGTCGCCGGCCGATCCACCGACGAAGGGAATCTCCGTCGAATCGCGAATCCGTTCCATGACCGCTTCCTCGGCTCCCGAGAGGCCGTCGACAAGGATCAGTCCCACATGGGTGCAGGGCTTGAGCTCGGAAAGCGGACCGCCCAGTTGGGCGGCCAGGCTGTCCAGAGCGGCGGAGACGGCCAACGGACTCTTCAGGTCCTCCACCACCGCGACGGCGGCGGCGCCGACAATCTCGGGAGGAAGCGCCATGGCGACGATGGAACACGTCGCCATCTTGCCCGACACAATCTCGCCCGCCGTGGTGCAGCCGATGCTGGCCGCGCGAGGGAAGGCCGCTTTCACGGAGGCGCTTAGCGAGGGGAGAGAATGGCATGTCGAAGCGAAGTACACCACAAGCGCCGGATCGACGTTCCCGCGCAGCCCGGAGATCAGCGCGTCACGCTCGGTAGAGCTTGTGATTTGAATGGCCATTTTCGTCAACGCCGCTGGCTAGCCGGCCACGGTGACAGAGTGGAATCGCCTGGGCTGGTCTGGCAGGGCGGTTATGAGTCCTTTCGTCTTCATGGAAAAACAGGATGCATGGGTAGTGCCAAAGCCACTTCCGGACCTGAAGGGACGGAATCCGGATTACCTCCTCCTGTCTTTGGGGAAGAGAGGAGGAGCGGGGCGCGATTCGGGCATTTCTGGGCTGATCGAGGAGGATCGGGCCCCCGAGCGACAGCGCGGGTTGGCAAGGTAAACTCGGCTATCTCATTGAAAGTACGACCGCTTGCCAACCGGCTCTTGAGCGCGTCCGAAGACCGCCACGGACCACCATGGCCTGCGCCTCCTCTCAATGAGGTTTGACCTGCCGCTCCGCCCGATCGGGCTTCGGGTGTCGATCAACCAGCCTTCAAGCACTTTTTCCACCAAAACCTGACTCCAATCTCACGACTGCAAGCTGCAAGTCCGATATCCTCGACTTCAAGAGATTCGGAAGTTATCAGAGCCTGTTGAAGGGAGCATCACGATGGGTCGGGACAACGTCGTCGTTTTGGATGGACGGGAGTCGAATTCCTTCTGCCGATCTTCCACTACCTGTGCGGCCCTGCCGTCCAGGGCAACACTCACGAACTACAGCTCCGCCATGCCGGCCGAGCCGTTGGTTGCGCCAGATGACGCTGCAACCACAGAACTAGACGGCTTCGAGGGTATCGTCGGCTGCAGCAAGGCGCTGCGCGCGGTAATACAGCAGGTTCGAATCGTGGCCCCCACGGACTCCACAGTTCTCATCGAAGGAGAGACCGGAACCGGCAAGGAACTGATCGCAAGCGCCATTCATGCCCTCAGCGGGCGGCGAGCTTGCGCTCTCGTGAAGATGAACTGCGCCGCCATTCCGCGAGAACTGCTGGAAAGCGAGATCTTCGGGCACGAAAAAGGCGCCTTCACGGGGGCCGTGACGCGACGAGTCGGGCGATTCGAGGCCGCCGACCGGGGTACGCTGTTTCTGGATGAGATCGGGGATATGCCCCTCGAGTTGCAGGCGAAGTTGCTGCGGGTCTTGCAGGAGCAGGAGTTCGAGAGGCTGGGCGGCACAAGTACGCAGCGGGTCAACGTTCGAATCGTGGCCGCTACCAATCACGACCTGGACCGTCTGGTTTCCGAGAAGCAGTTCCGGAGCGACCTGTACTACAGGCTCAAGGTGTTTCCGATTCTCGTTCCCCCGCTGCGCCATCGCCGCGAAGACATTCCGTCGCTGGTGGCGCATTTTGCGAGCGCCTGCGCGCAGCGCATGAACAAGCACATCGAGAAGATTCCCTCGGATGCCATGGAAGCGCTGATGCACTACGATTGGCCGGGGAACATTCGGGAATTGCGAAACTTCGTTGAACGCTCGGTTATTCTGACCGCCGGCTGCATCCTGGATCCGCCGGTATCGGAACTGCTGGCCAGAAGAAGCTGCGTGAGGCCGACCACGCTGGAGGACTGCGAGCGCGAGCATATTCTGAAGGCCGTTCAGGAAACCAACTGGGTCATCGCCGGACCGCATGGTGCGGCGGCGCGCCTGGGGCTTCCCCGGTCGACGCTCACGTACCGGATGCGGAAGCTCGCAATTGTAAACGAGCGGTCTTTGCCCGCTTCGTACAATTGGCGGCTGGACCAAAGATCGCCGGCCTGAGATGTAATTGCAGACGCGAGTCGGGCGGGACGGGCGGAATGAGACACAGTACTCCAATGGAGGCGGTTGGCCGCACAATCGGAAAAGGCAGGAAACCGACCGAACTTGTGGGTCGAGTCGACTCGCGGACACGAAGACGAAAACGCCGACACTGCGAGGACATGATACCATGCAGTCATGGAAAACGCCGCAGACTCCTCGTGCGGCCCGAATGAATGGAAGCTCCATATGAAAGTCCTTGAATTGATGTGTCCCAGGGTTATCGCGGTCGGTCCCAAGACCCCGCTGCGCGAGATTCTGCCGCTTATGCTGCGCTACCATCTGAACGATGTTCTGATCGTGGACAGCGAGCAGAGGCTGGCGGGAATCGTCACATACTCCGATCTAAGCCGTAAGCTGCTTCCAACGGAAAACGACTTAGTCGAGCATGAAGAGTACCTGACAACTCCTCAGTCGATGGAAGATCGCGTTACAGACATCGCAGACCTGCCCATCGAGGAGATCATGACGAGAAACGTCGTCACCGTGTCCCCCGATCTTGAGATGCTCAAGGCCGGGGCGATAATGGATGCCCGCGGCGTCAAGCAATTGCCGGTCGTCCGGAACCATAAGGTAATCGGAATCATCAGCCATACCGACATTGGCTGGGGTCTGATGATGCAGTATCCCGAATGCACGAAGAGATGAGGCTGCCTCGGCTTTCCGATTTGTGCGCGCACGATCGAACGCAGCGAAACGCAGGGTAGCGGATGACTCGGCCGGTGGGAAAGGGCCCGGAGAGGGCCGCATCACGGAGCCGCAGCCCCACAGCGAAGCGACGGACGACTGGTTCCAGGCCTAGCCCGGAACCACCAGCACCGGAACGGGACCGAGTTGGATCACCCGATAGGTGGTGGAACCGAACACCGCAAGATCCGACGAGTGGCGTCCCCGCGTTCCCATGACGATCAGGTCCGGCCGTGCCTCCGAGGCAAAGTCGAGGATCTCACGATATGCCTTACCCAGGCGCACCGCTACGTGAGTCTTCGTTGAGCCGCGCGCGGCGGGCGGAATGAGGTTCTCAAGGGTCTCTATCGCCGCCGTCGTTTCCTGCGCAATCTCCGCTGAGCCGGAGGCCGGGTCCAGTACGTGAAGGAAGGCGACCTCGGCATCGTAGCCGGCCGCCGCCGACAGCGCATGCTCCGAGGCTCGCCGCGAGTGCGCCGAGAAATCGACACAGCAAAGGATGCGCCGGATTGGGACGCTGCCATCCTCCACGTCGCGCTTGCTGGAATCCTGGGCGGATTGGCGGACCGCCAACAGCGGGCACGAAGCGTATCGCAAGACCCGTTCGGTGACCGACCCCAGCATCAGGCGATCGAGGCCGCGCCTACCGTGGGTTCCCATCACAATCAAGCTGACTGCCCGCTCTTGAGCCAAGGACAGAATTGCATCCGCTGCCAGGCCCTCCTGCACGATGCACTCGGCCCGAATGCCGCCGGACGAGTTTGCGAGCTGCTGCAGGTCATGCTGCCCATCGGCGATGAGTTTCCGGCGGAACTCCTCGAAGAGTTGCCATGAAGCGGAATAGAAGCCGGAAGGATGCTTCTGCAGCTCGACGACGTGCTGTACAACAAGCGTGGCGCGATAGCGGCCAGCCACGGATTGCGCATAGCGGTAAGCCTTCACGGAGGCTTCGGAGAAGTCGACCGGACACAGGATGCGTTCAATTATAACGCCTGTTCCTGGGCCGGCAAGTGGTTCAGCGTTTGGCGCGGGATTCATCTGAAGCGCTCCTTCCAAGCTCCTTGGGCGAGGGAATCCGAGTGGTGTCCCATCCGCCGCCCAGCGCCTTTATCAACTGCACGCTCGCAACCATTCTTTGCATTCGAGCGGTTACCGCCGCTTGCCGGCCGGCCAGCAGGGCGGTCTGAGCCGCGATCACATTCAGGTAGGGATCGATGCCGGCCCGGTACCGCACGTCGGCTTCCCGAAGATTCCTCTCGGCCGATTCGATCGCAGAATCCCGTTGCTCGACGACCTGCGTGAGGACTCTGAGCGCGGAGAGGTTATCTTCGACCTCTTGAAATGCCGCCAGTACGGTCTGCCGATAATTCGCGACGGTCTGGTCGTAGGATGCCTGGAACTGTTGAACGGTGGCCCGGCGCAATCCCGCATCGAAAATCGTCTGCGCCAGGCCCGGGCCCACGGACCAGACCCGGCTTGGCCAGCTGAGCCACTTTGCAATCGAGAGGCTCTGAAACCCCGCGGAGGCGCTGAGTGTGGTTGCCGGGAAGAAGGCCGTCTTCGCGATGCCAATCTGCGCATTGGCCTGAGCGACCGCGCGTTCGGCCGACGCGATATCCGGGCGCCGTTCGAGAAGCTCGGAAGGTACACCTGCCGGAATCGACGGAGCGCTTGCCTTCGGAACGTCGGCGGGAACTGCAAACGTCGATGCCGGCTGGCCGGCGAGAACCGCGATCGCATGTTCGTACTGAGCGCGGAGAACGCCCAGATTTGTGTCTTCCGCTTGCGCGGCCTTTAATTGGGATTCCGCCTGTGCCACGGCCTCATCGTTGCCAACTCCGGCTTTGTACAGGTCGCGCGTAAGCTCCAGGGCCTCCCGATAGGCGCTCACCGTGGAATCGCTTAGCTGTTTCAGGGCATCCTGTCCGCGAAGCTCGTAGTAGTCGGCAGCGAGTTCGGCCTGGGCAGCCAGGCGAACATTATCCAGATCCGCAACGCTCGCTTGTGCCCCAAACGAGCTGGCTCTCACTGTAGCTCGCACGCGGCCCCATAGATCGGGTTCCCAGGACGCGCCGAACGGCAACGAATAAGTCGTATATGTAATACCAAGCGCCTTTCCGAATCCTGTGGCAAGCCGTGAATTAGTAATGCTAGGGCTGGTTGTGACAGTCGGGAAGTACTGCGCCCGGGCTTCCCGGATCATGGCCCGAGCCGCCTGAACACTTGCCGCAGCCCCGGCGACGCTCTGGTTTGCGGCATTGAGCTGTTCCTCGAGCTCGTTCAACTTAGCGTCGTCGAACTTTTCCCACCACTTGCCACGAGAGGAACCGTCATTCGGTTGAGCGGGCTTCCACATATCCCCGGCGTTCGACGCTCCGGCCTCTTTGTACGCGGGCGGAACGGGCACCGCCGGTCTCGCGTACTTGGGGCCGATGCTACAAGCTGTCAACAGGGCCATTACGGGCCCGCAAGCGATCCTCGCCAAACGGCCAATCGTCTTAGAGGTCACTTGGGCCATATCTCACTCACCGATAAAGACGTCCACCAGTTGGCCGGGATACAGGGCCAGGTTTTTGGGCTTCTCCAGCCGGAAAACGATTGGCAGTACCCTGACATCCACCCGCTCCAGCCTCTGGTCCGAAAGCTCGATTTTTGGAGAGACCAGTGGCTGCATCCTGACGTATCGGAGCGGGATCTTCAGGTTGGATCCCCGCACAGACATCTGGGCCTTCATCCTGGCCGGCGCCGGAAGCCTCGGCACCAGAATCTCGTCGACGTAACACCGGACGTTTAAGCGCGCCTGGGGACTTCCCAGCACGAGCACGGGAGTCATGCCTTGCGTGTACGTGTCATAAAGCCCTTGCGCGGACACGAGGCTGCCTACCGCAGCGTTAATCGCCAGTACGATTCCATCTCTGGGCGCTCGAAGAGTGTACTTGCAAAGCAGCGCGGTTGCAGACGACTGAGCGTTATACAGCGCGTTGTACTGTCTTTCCTGGTTGCGGATGTCGTAAATCCAGGCGCCCGCCTCGGTCAGGTCGCGCTGCTTGCGGGCCAGCTCGAGGCTCGCGCGTGCTGTTGCGACCGCGTTCGTCGCACTGTCCAGGGCGTCCCTACTGATTGCCTTCGTGTTTAGGCCGTAAGCAGCCTGTTGCTTATCCAATTCGTCCTGAGCCGTCTTTAAGGCCGCCTGCGCCGACGCAACCTGAGCTTCTGCCACGTCGAGGGTTTCTTTTCTGGGCTGCGCCTTCAGCTCTTCCAACAGAGTGAAGGCGGCCTCCGCCTGTGAGCGCAGTTGCTCTACGGCGGCCCTCTGTATGGAATCGTCGATCGACAACAGAACCGTCCCCTTTTTGACCTCCTGTCCTTCCGCCACTGGGATCTGTTCTACCGTACCCTGCACCTCTGGGAAGACGTTGATGTTCTCGCCGCTCGTCTGATCGCTTTCCAGGATGCCGTTAG